>Ga0209477_1001428_pt1 | contig 14547 bp, 12 predicted proteins | sample KloWWTupernatant_FD_187180 | JGI IMG/M metagenome (GOLD analysis project Ga0209477, IMG submission 187180) | Active sludge microbial communities from Klosterneuburg, Austria, studying microevolution and ecology of nitrifiers - Klosterneuburg... | ecosystem: Engineered > WWTP > Aerobic digester >...
GAACTGCCCCGGCTGGGCGGATTCAGTCGCGTGCCGGTGGTGTTGCTGCGCCGACGCTAGCCTCAACCCATGGCTCCACAACTGCTGGCAACGGTGATCACGGTTTCCGACGAAGTAGCCGCGGCTACGGACTCCGAGCGCGGGGCGCCGGTGGCCGAGGAACTGCTGACCCGCCTCGGGGTGGGGGTCGAGCGAGCGGTGGTCCCCGACGACGAGGACGCACTGGAAGCGGCCATCCGAGCTGCGATCACGGCCGGTTCGAGGTTCGTGATGACTTGCGGCGGCACCGGCATCGGCCCGAAGGACCGCTCGCCGGAAACCGTCCGCCGACTGCTGAGCTTCGAGATCCCCGGGATCGCCGAAGAGATCCGTCGCATCGGCATCGCGCACGCCAAGCCTGCCCTGGTGTCGAGGGAGGTGGCCGGCGTGATCATTCCCGACCACGGCGCCCCGGTGTTCGTCCTTGCCGCGCCGGGCTCGCGCGGCGGCGTCCGCGACGCGATCGAGGTCGTCGGTCCGATCCTGACCTACATCATCGAGCAACTGGACGGCGCCGGCCACGTCTGAGTCGGCCGGCTCCGTCCGGCCCAGGGGCGGTCCCGCGCCGGAGGCTGGTGTGCCTCGCCGTAGCCTCCGGCGCGGGAGTCAGGTGGGCTCAGGCGCCCGGAATCACGTCACCCGAAGGCCAGGTCTGGCCGATGAAGTCCGCGACCTCAGTGGAGTGCAGCAACTCCTCGAGCTTGGCCACGCCGGGGTTGGTGTTGTCGGAACGCCACACCAGCAGATTGGCGTAGGGGTTGTTCTCGACCTTCTCGACCAGCAGCGCGTCCTTGGCGGCCAGCCCCGCAGTCAGGATGAAGTTGCCGTTGACGAACGCGAGGTCGACCGCCGGATCGTCCAGTTGCTGCACGATCACCTCAGGCTGGTTCTCGATGAACTTGAAGCCACGCGGGTTCTGCTCGGGAGTCAGGCTAACCACCGTGGAATCGGCGGTCAGGTTCGCCAGTAGGCCGTTGTCGGCCAGGAGCTTGAGTCCACGGTACTGGTTGGAGGCGTCGTTCGTGATGGCGATGCTCGCCCCGTCCGGCACTTCCGAGATCGCTTTGTGCTCGGAGGAGAAGACCGCGTAAGGCTCGATGTGCACGCCGAGCCCGTGGTCGAACTTGTAACCCTTGTCCTTGATCTGGTCTTCCAGGTAAGGCAAGTGCTGGAAGTAGTTGGCGTCCAGCTCACCCGAGGCGAGTGCCTCGTTCGGCTGCACGTAGTCGTCGAACTCGACTATCTTCAACTCGATGCCGGCCTTCGCAGCCAGGTTCTGCTGCACGAACTCCAGGATCTTCGCGTGCGGCACCGGGCTGGCACCGACTGTGACCAACGTCGGTTCGGCCGCGGTGGACGCAGCCTCGGTGGCTGTGGACGCAGGGGCTGCGGCCGTGGCGGTGCTGCAAGCCGTCAACGCCATGACGGCCGCGGCAGTGGCTAGAACGGACAGGTGCTTTCGCAGGGAACCCATGGTTTCCTCTTTCGGTTGTGGCCCGGGTTTGGGCCGATCTGTTGTTATGCCCGGAGAGCCTCCGGTCGTTCTCCCTGCGCCGAGGCGCCGGGAAGTCCTTGTGTCAGCGGTGGTCGACCCGCCGGACGATCGCGTCCCCCGTCCACTGGACGAGTTGCACCAGCACCACGAGGATCACGAGGATGACCGCCATCACCTCGAACTGGTAGCGCTGGTAGCCGTAGTTGTAGGCAAGCCGGCCCAGCCCGCCGCCGCCGATCAGGCCGGCCATCGCCGAGTACCCGATCAGGGCGACCACCGTGGTGGTGATGCCCGCCACCAGGGAAGGTCCGGCCTCTGGAAGCAGCACCTTTCGGACGGTCTGGAAGCGGCTGGAACCCATGGCGTGCGCTGCGTCCAGCTTGCCGGCGTGCACCTCGCGAAGGGACGCCTCCACCAGCCTCGCGAAGAACGGGACGGACGCGATGGTCAGCGACACGGACGCCGCGATCGGTCCGATCGAGGTACCCACCACCCAACGGGTGAACGGCACCAGCGAGAGCATCAGGATCGCGTACGGGATGGATCTGGTGATGTTCACCACGATCCCGCCCAGCACGAGGTTGAGCGCCCGGTTCGCCGCCAGGCCACCCGGTTGGGTGACGAACAGCACGACACCGAGCGGCAACCCGATCAGTACGGTGGCGACGCCGGCGATCGCGACCATCTGGAGCGTCTCCACGAAGGCCGGCCAGAGCGCGGTGGTGATCGCCGGGTTCGTGGCAAGGTCGCTGAAGAAGTCGTTCATCGGGCCGCCTCCGCGTTCTGCGCACCAACCGCGGCCTGGACGCCGAGCTGTTGTAGGTGGGCCACGACGGCATCGGGGTCGAGCGGGGCCTTGACCAGCACCCGCCAGCGTCCGAAGGTCGCACCGCCGAGCCGCTCGACGGTCGCCGCGACCACCTGGAACTCGGACCCGAAGTGCCGCGAGGCAGCCGTTAGGGCCGAGAGTTCCGAGCCGGAGCCGACATCCAGCACCTCGATCGGCCGGCCCAGCGCCGGGTCGAGCGCGGGGGTCGGCGGCAGCCCGAGCAGCGACTCGCTCAGTCTGCTGCCGAAGGCGCCGACCACCTGCGTGAGCGGGCCGGACTCGACCACCCGGCCACTCTCCAGCAGCGAAACCGAATCGCAGATGCGCTTCACCACGGTCATCTCGTGGGTGATCACGAGCACCGCGATGCCGAGGCGGGCCTTCAGGTCGGCGATCAGGTCAAGGATCTCGCTGGTCGTGGCCGGGTCGAGGGCACTGGTCGGCTCGTCGCAGAGCAACACGTCCGGGTCGGTGGCCAAGGCCCGGGCGATGCCGACGCGCTGCCGCTGGCCGCCGGAGAGCTGGGCAGGGTGCGCGTCCCCCGCCTCGGCGAGACCGACCAGACCGAGCAGCTCGATGGCTTTGGCGGTGCGCTCGGCGCGTCCGACACCGGCGAGCTCGAGCGGGTAGGCCACGTTGGCGGTGATCGTGCGGGAGTCGAAGAGGTTCGCGTGCTGGAAGACCACGCCGAGCCGGCGGCGGGCCCGGCGCAGTTCGGCCGAGCGGACGGCGGTGAGTTCGACCCCGTTGATCTCCACCACGCCAGCGGTGGGCCGGTCGAGCAGCGCGAGGCACCGCACGAGGGTGGTCTTGCCCGACCCGGACTGCCCGATGACGCCGTGGACGGAGTTGCCCGGTACGTTCAGGGTGACGCCGTCCAGAGCCGCGATGTCGCGGTTGGCTTGGCGGTAGACCTTCTTCAGGTCGGTGATTGCGATCACTTGGGGTCTCTTCGATGTCGGGCCGCGCTTGGTTCCGTCCGGGACGGGGTGCCGACGGCACAGGCTTTGAGTGGCCCGACAGGGCGACAGAGACGTCCGATTGGACGCTCAAAGGGTGGGTCAGGTCAGGAGTGACCGATCAATGCGCTGTCGGGTCAGAGGATCAACGACAACACATTCGCGCGCACATCATCGCCGGCGTCGAAGGACGCAGGCTGACAAGACGGCACACGGTGTTGAACACGTCGCCAAGCTAACCCGCCCGTCCCGACGAGTGCAAATCGCCCCGTGCCTGGATTGCCCCGGTCCGTGGCCGGGTCGCTGTCGCGAGCGGAGGCTCTGGGTTCGTACGATGTGCCAATGGACGCCAGCGATGGTCGCACTCCTGGGAGGTATCCCAAGGGGGTTGCCCGACGTCGCCAGATAATCGAAATGGCGATCGAACAATTCGCCGATCGTGGCGTCGACGCCGCATCTCTGCGCAGCATCGGGGAGGCCATCGGGGTCTCCCACACCGCGCTGCGCCACTACTTCTCGTCCCGCGATGAGTTGCTGATCGAGGTCTACCGTACGCACGAATCGCTCACCCGCTACCCGCCGGCCAGCCAGCGCATCGACCCGATTGCCGCGATCGCCGACGCGGCCGAGGCCAACCGTGGCGTCCCCGGCCTGGTGCAGCTCTACTCGACCCTCGCCAACGATGCCCTCGGCGACCAGCACCCAGTTACCCGCGATTTCATCGCGGAACGGTTCGAGCACTTGCGGGACGTGATCGCCACCGCCGTCCGGAGCCGTCAGGAGACGGGGGTTCTTCGTCCTGACGTCGACCCGCTCGACGTTGCCGCGCTGGTGATCGCAGCCTCGGACGGCCTGCAGATCCAGTGGATTCTCGCACCCGACACCGTCGATGTGGCGCGTTGCCTGAACCTGGTGAACACCCTCCTTTCGCCCGCTCCCCCGGCTCCGTCCTGAACTGCGCACAACCGTTCAGAACCCACCGCCGAACCCTTGCCAATCAGGCGGTTCGAATGAAAAGCTTCCAGTGGAACATTTTTACGCTGCAAGGAGGCTGCAATGGGTGAAGCGAACGTGTCCGGGTCCAGGGTCGAAGCGCTGCTGGCGGACATGAGCCTGGCGGAGAAGGTCGGCCAGCTCGTCCAGTACTTCTACTTCCAGCTGCCCGAGCAGCCCGCCGAGGACGGCGCGATCCAGTTCGACATGTCCGCCCAGCCCAAGGGCGTGGAAGCGGCCCTGGCTGAGGGTGGCGCGGGTTCGATGCTGTTCGTGACCCGTCCGGCAGTGGTGAACCGGCTGCAGCGGCTGGCGATCGAAGGCAGCCCGCACGACATCCCGGCGATCTTCGGCTTCGACGTCATCCACGGCTTGCGGACGATCCTGCCCGTCCCGTTGGCGCTGGCAGCCAGCTGGGACGCGGACGTCATCGAGCGCGGCCAGGCGGTCGCGGCGCGCGAAGCCCGAGCGGTCGGCATTCACTGGACGTTCGCGCCGATGGTCGACATCGCCCGCGACCCGCGCTGGGGACGGATGATCGAGGGCGCAGGCGAGGACCCGCACCTCGGCTCGGTAGTGGCGGCGGCGCAGGTGCGCGGCTTCCAGGGCGACCACCTCGGCGCGGCCGAGCACGTCATCGCCGGCCCGAAGCACTACGCCGGCTACGGCGCCGCGCTTGGCGGGCGCGACTACGACGAGACCGACATCTCCGACCAGGAGTTCTGGAACGTCTACCTGCCGCCGTTCGCCGCGGCGGTGGCCGCTGGCGCAGGCAACATCATGAGCGCCTACATGGACCTCAACGGCGTACCGGCAACCGGCAACAAGTGGCTGCTGAGCGACGTGCTGCGGGACGAACTCGGCTTCGAGGGCTTCGTGGTCAGCGACGCGAACTCCGTGAAGGACCTGGAGACCCACCACTACGCCGCCGACCAGAGCGACGCGGCCGTCCGGGCACTGAACGCCGGTCTCGACATGGAGATGGCGATCTCCGAGGCCGCCTACACCAATCTGGTCGCGGCGGTGGAGAGCGGTCGGGTGCCGATCGAGCTGGTCGATCGCAGCGTGCGGCGGGTGCTGGCGGCGAAGGAGGCGCTGGGTCTGTTCGATCAGCCCTTCGTCGACGAGGCCGCCGCCGAGATCGTCCTGGCCGCCCCCGAGCACCGCGAAGTGGCCCGGGAGGCTGCCGAGGCGAGCGCAGTCCTGCTGCGCAACGAGGGTTCGCTGCTGCCGCTGTCGACCGAGGTGTCGAGGGTCGCCGTGGTCGGCTACCTGGCCGACTCGAAGCGCGACACGATCGGGCCCTGGGTCTTCGATTACGACCTGGCCGAGACCGTCACCGTGCTGGACGGGATCCGCGCCCACCTGGGTGACTCCGTCCAGGTCGACTACGCCCCCGGCGTGCCCACCCCGACACGGCTGTACCCGTCCATGTTCGACATGTTCGGCGACGGCACCAGCGGGGTTGACGCAGACTTCGACGCGGAGGCCGAGTTCGCCCGCGCGGTACAGGTGGCAACCGAGGCCGAGGTCGCGATCGTCGTGCTCGGCGAGAACCAGGACATGATCGGCGAGGCCGCCTCGCGGTCGTCCCTCGACCTGCCCGGCGAGCAGCTCGCACTGCTGAAGGCCGTGGTGGCCACAGGTACCCCGACGGTGCTGGTGCTGATGAACGGGCGTCCGCTGGACCTCAGCTGGGCAGCCGAGCACGTCCCGGCGATCCTGGACATCTGGTACCCCGGCACCCAGGGCGGCACGGCCGCCGCGAACCTGCTGTTCGGTGCCGCCGACCCACGCGGACGGCTGCCCTTCACCTGGCCGCGCAGCATCGGCCAGGTGCCGATTCACCACGCGGTCACCCGAGGCCACAGTCCCCAGAACCAGCACGCCCGCTACTGGAACGAGGAGCACAGCCCGCTGTTCCCGTTCGGCTATGGGCTCAGCTACGCGGAGTTCAGCTACGGCGAGGTCGACGTGACCCCGGCGTCGGTGCCGCTGGACGGCCAGGTCGAGGTGTCGGTGGACGTGACCAACACCTCCGAGCGCGCCGGCCAGGCGAACGTGCAGCTCTACCTGCACCAGCGCTATGGCACCTCCTCGCGCCCGCTGCGCCAGCTCAAAGCGTTCCAGCTCGTGCAACTCGCAGCGGGCGAGACCAAGCGCGTGGTCTTCAGCGTCGGTCCCGACGAGCGCCGCTACTGGAGTTCAGCAACCCACGGCTACGTGCTCGACGAGACCGTCTTCGACGTCTGGGTCGGCTCGGACGCGTCCGCCAGCGCTGCGGGGACCTTCACGGTCGCAGGGTAAGCAGAACGCCGCTGGGCCGGATCCATTGGGTCCGGCCCAGCGGCTCTTCGTTCCTACGAGGAGCTCAGCGGGTCCCTGATTCGGGGCGAACGTCTTGACCAGCAGAAACGGCCTCGCTCGCGGCTCCGTCCAGGTGCTCCCCCATCGCGCGCTGCAGATCCTGCAACCGCGGGTAGGTCTCTACGTAGGCGTCCACGAACCAGGCGTAGTCGGCGTGCCGTTGGGGGTCGGGCTGCAGGGTCTCGGCCTCGTGCACCATGGCCGCGGCCGCCGCCACCACGGACGGGTACAGGCCGGCGCCGGCGGCCGCCATCACACACGCCCCGAGCGAGACTGCATCGGGCACCTTCGTGAGCGTGATCGGGACACCGGTGACGTCAGCGTGCATCTGCATCCAGGTGCGGCTGCGCAGCGCTCCGCCGCACGCCACCAGGTGTTCCACCTCGTACCCGTGGTCGGCCATGTTCCGCAGGTTGTGCGCGACGCCGTAGCAGATGCCTTCCTGCAGTGCGTGGTAGACGTGGGCCCGGGTGTGCCGAAGCGACAACCCCCAGATCACCGCCCGAGCGTGGGAGTCGGCGAACGGGTTGCGCGAGCCCTGGAAATGGGGCGCGACGATCAGGCCTTCCGACCCGGGCGGAAGGCCCTGGGCGACCTGGTTGAGCAGGTCGTAGGCGGCGAGTCCCTGCTCCTCGGCGGCGTGGACGAGGTCGCCGGCGAAAGTGTCCCGGAACCACCGGACGGCTGAGCCGGACGAGACCATCGCCGCCTCCACCGAGCATTGGCCGGGCACAACCGCGTCCATGAACGTGCCCACCAGACCGCTGCGGGCCGTGGCCGCCGGGGCCTGGCCGAGCAGCACGTGGGACGACCCGGTGATCAGCGCCATCCGTCCCGGTTCGAGTACGTTCAACCCGATCTGGCCGGCGTACGCGTCGATGCAGCCCTCGGCCACCGGCGTACCGGCGCGCAGACCGAGGTCAGCGGACGCCTGCGCGGTCAGCCTGCCCAGCGGCGCACCCAGCGGCAGCACCATCTCGGGCATCTTCTGGAAGGCCTCCCCCGCCCCCACCACCTCGTAGAACCCTCTGGGGAAGCCGCCGACCGATCGATTGTGGTACATCTTCGAGGACGCTGAATTCTCGTTGATCCGGTACTCGCCGGTGAGCTTGTGGCCGAGCCAGTCGGCGGCGTCCAGCAGCATCGCGGTCCGCCGGAAGGTCTCAGGCTCGTGCTCGGCCAGCCAGGCGGCCTTGAACGGGAACAACTCCGCGCTGTCGGGCACATTGTCGACCATGCCGGCCAGCGCTTGCCGGGCCTCCGGGCTGGCCGCTCGTCCCGCCTGGGCGGCCGCGCGAACGTCCATCCACATGATCGCCGGACGCAGCGGCTCGTGGTTCGCATCGAGCGCCACCACGGTGGCCGAGGTCGCAGCGAAGCCGATGCCGGCGATTTCCTCGGGGGCAACGCCGGGGCGCTCCATTGCCGTCCGGGTCGAACGGACGAGCGCGCGGTACCAGTCGGCTGGGTCCTGTTCGGCCCAGCCCGAGCGGGGATGGCTCGTGGGGTAGCCGGTGGACGCGAACGCGACCGGCGTCCCGTCCGCGGTGAAGATCGCGACCCGGCAACTCTCCGTGCCGTAGTCGATGCCCAATAGGTAGGGGCCCACCTGCGCGCTGGCCATGTTCGCTCTCCGTTCCCGTGCGCCGATCGTGACACGGCATGGACACGTTGGCCACCGGCGTCCGACTGCGTCACGATGATCGGGCGTGCACGAGGCGCGCCCACACGTTGCAGACGCGGGAGAGTTGATGGCCGACGAATTGATCGCACTCGGGCTGGCTGCCGCTTCGGACACCCTGGTCGTCGAGGTGGGCCGCGCTGCCCTGGGCCGCACGGGCGCGATCCTGCGTGACGCGCTCTTCCCCGCCGGGCAACCGGCCCTCGTGGTTGCGGACGAGCGCACCTGGGCGGCCGCCGGCAGCGCTGTGCAGGATGCCTTGGTCGCTGCCGGCATCGTCACTGCCGAGCCGCTGATCTTCCCTGGTCACCCGGTGCTCTACGCCGCCCTGGAGAACAGCGAAGCCGTCCAGGATCGGCTCCGCCAGACCGGCGCACTGGGCGTCGCGGTGGGCTCGGGGACGATCAACGACCTGGTGAAGCTCGCTTCCGGACAGCTGGGCCGGCCGTACGCGGTCGTCGGCACTGCGGCCTCGATGGACGGCTACTCCGGCTTCGGCGCACCGATGAGTTCGGCGGGGGTCAAGGTCACGATGCCCTGCCCGGCGCCTGCGGTGGTGATCATCGACCTGGACGTGGCAGCAGCCGCACCGCCGAACATGGTCGCGTCCGGCTACGGCGACCTGTCGGCGAAGATCCCCGCCGGCGCCGACTGGATCCTCGCCGATGCGGTCGGCCTCGACCCGATCGACCCGCTGGCCTGGCGCCTCGTCCAGAGCGGGGTGTCCGAGGCGCTCTCCCGGCCGGACGCGCTGGCCGCCGGTGATGCGGACGCCTACGCGGGCCTGGTCTCCGGGCTGGTGCTCTCGGGGTTGGCGATGCAGGTCTACCGCGGCACGCGTCCGGCTTCGGGCGCCGAGCACTACTTCAGCCATCTGTGGGAGCTCGACCACCTCGGCGCAGACTGGGATCCACCCTTGTCGCACGGCCAGAAGGTGGCGATCGGGACGCTGGCGATCAGCGCGTTCTACGAGCGCTTCCTTGCTCGCGATCTGGCCGCTGTGGACATCGAAGCCGCGGTGGCCCGCTGGGCGCCGTGGGAGTCCGTGGAGGCCGACATTCGCTCCCGGTTCGACGGCGCGCTGGCCGACCATGCGGTCAGCGAAACCAGGGTCAAATACGTGGACGCCGCCGGGCTGGGTGATCGGCTGCAGCGTCTCGCGGCCGACTGGGGCTCGCTGCGTCCGCGGATCTTGGCGCAACTCCTGCCCGCGCGCAGGTTGCAGTCAATGCTACGCGCCGCCGGCGCGCCGGCCGTCCCGGAGGACATCGGGCTCAGCGCGGCGGACGTGCGCGGGACGTTCCCACGGGCGATGTACTACCGCTCCCGCTACACGGTGCTCGATGTCGCCCGAGAGGCTGGCTGGTTCGAGGAATTGGTGGACGAGGTCTTCGCTCCGGGCGGGTTGTGGACGTGACCGGCACGAACCCCCGTCCCGAGCGTGGGGCGACCAGGCCCGATCGGCTCTATGCGGGCTACATCTTCGACATGGACGGCACCATCTACCTCGGCGATCACCTGCTCCCTGGCGTGGCCGAAACGATCGGTGTGCTGCGCGAGCGCGGTGCCACGATCCGCTACCTGTCGAACAACCCGACCAGAGATCCCGTCCAGTACGCGGCGACACTTGAGTCGCTGGGCCTGCCTACCCCACTGGCGGACATCGTCAACACGGTGGTTTCGACGGTGAATTGGCTCAAGGACCACGCACCGGACGCGGTGCTGTTCCCGATCGCAGAGGAACCTCTGGTCAACGCCCTGCGCGAGGCTGGCTTCCGCCTGAGCGAGGACCCGAGCGAGATCGACATCGTGATCGCGTCCTACGACCGGGGGTTCGACTACCGCAAGCTGCAGATCGCGTTCGACGCGCTGTGGTTCCACAAGCGGGCGATCCTGGTGCAGACCAACCCCGACAAGTACTGCCCGTTCCCCGGCGGACGTGGCGAGCCCGACTGCGCAGCGATCGTCGCTGCCATCGAAGCTTGCACCGGCGTGAAGTGCCAGGCGAATCTCGGCAAGCCCGACCCGATCATGGCCACCGAAGCGCTGCACGGCTTGGGCATCGACCCGGCTGAGGTACTCATGGTGGGCGACCGGCTTGCCACTGACGTGTCGATGGGACGCCTGGCCGGCATGAGCACAGCTCTGGTGCTGACTGGCGACAGCACTCTCGCCGACCTGGAGGCGGTTCCGGACGCCGAGCGGCCGACCTTCGTCCTGGACACCCTTGACCAGCTGATCCCGCCGAGCGTCTGGGACGACAGTGCGTCCGCGGTTTCCAGGCACTGACTGCTCGATTCAGAAGATCATCACCGAGCGCGTGAGTTGGCTCGTAGTGCTCGAGCGCCGTAGAGTTGCCGCGGTCGCCGGGGCGTAGCGTAGTGGCTAGCGCGCCTGCTTTGGGAGCAGGAGACCGCAGGTTCGAGTCCTGTCGCCCCGACCACAATATGGCTGTGACTAGGCATTATACTACGAGAAGACAACAGGCCGAAGACCTGTCGCCCCGCATCACATCATCGTTATGGCTAGGGGTGTTGGCGGAAATCGCCGCTACGAGGGGTCCAGTTTCGTGGTCAGGGGTGGTCAGACGAAGCCCCAAATTAGCCCCAGATTTCCGTTCTTGGGGCAAGCGAAACCCCTTGTCACAGGATGTCGTGATGTGAGGCCCTCCGGGTGTGGCGGGGGACCTCTGGGGTCCCCCTTCCATGCTGCACGTGTGATGCCTCCCAGAACCTCGATGCTGGTCAGGTGTGCGGCCACGTTGGGGCTGGACCCCACCACGCTCGCGTGCGATCGCACGGCCATCCGCTGTCTGCGCGGGGATCCAGCGGATCGCCAGCGGTACTGACGTGGGGATCCACATCGGTGGGCGTGAACTCGGGGTCTTGCTGATGGTCGTGAGCTCACCCACATTCCGACGGTCGTGACCTCCCGCTCGTGGCTCCATGGGCGGACGCCCCACGTCGGTGGAGGGGGCCGTGATCACACAGCCACCATGTGCCTGTGTATTGGCGCCATAATGGCTCCATGCCGAACATTCAGATCAAGGACGTGCCCGAGGACACGCATGCGGTCCTGCGGCAGCGGGCGAGCGCGGCGCACCAGTCGTTGCAGGAGTACCTGCGGTCCAGGCTGATCGCTGAGGCGGCCCAACCAACCGTGGACGAGGTGCTCGCCCGTGCGGGCGGCCGGGCCGGCGGATCGCTGTCGCTGGCTGACGCGGTGAGCGCCTTGCGGTTGGACCGTGCTCGTCATTGACGCCGGCGTCCTGGCCGTCGCCTTGCTCGACGACGGCCCCGACGGTGACGCGGCGCGGAATCGGCTGCGCGGGGAAAGACTCGCCGCGCCGGCACTGATCGATCTCGAGGTGGCCTCGGTGTGGCGAGGGCTGGCCCGCGGGGGCCACCTGGACCCGCGTCGAGTCGGGTCCGCTCTGGATGATCTTCGGGAACTGCCGCTCCAGCGCGTGGGTCATGCCCCGCTGCTGGCGCGCTGTTTGGAGTTGGGGAACAACCTCACGATCTACGACGCCGCCTACGTCGCTCTCGCCGAAGCACTGCAGGTGACCCTGCTCACGGGGGATCGCCGCCTCGCCAGAGCCACCGGGCCACAGTGCGCCATCGAGGTCATCACGACCGATCGCTGAACCGCCCTCGCCCCCGGCCAGCGCGGTCGATCCCGCCGATGGTCCTGAGCTCACCCACACGCCGGGAGTCGATCGTTCAAGATCGCACACCCGGGGGGGCTCACGTTTTCGAGGTGTGGGCGTTCTTGTTTGGGGGTCGACCTGCCAGGAACGCCTGATGCGTGGTCACTCCATCCGGATCGAGCGCAGTGCCCATGACGTGCCGCCGACGGTGGCGACCAGGGCCATGAGGGACCCGGCGAGCACGAACCAGCCCAGCAGGAACGGCAGTCCGGGGACGGTCCCGATGCCGGTGGCGGCGAAGTTCTGCGCGAGGCGTCCCCACGCGACAGCAATGACCGCGGCACCCAGACCGAACCCGATGGCGAGAACGGCGACGGTCTCGATCAGGGTGGAACGGTGGATCAGCCCCTGGGTGGCGCCGGCCCGCCGCGACAGGGCGAACTCGGCCTGACGCTCGCGTAGCGACGTCAGCAGCGACACCCCGATGGCCAGCACGGCGAGCAGGCACGAGCCGCCGATGGCGACCAGCAGGCTGGTGGTGACCTGCCGGTTGCCGTCGTCGGTCATGCCCTGCGTCCAGACGGCGGCGTCCTGGACGTGGGCGCCGGGCAGTGCTTGCCCCACGGCGTCCATGACCTTGGCCTTGTCGGCGTCGGGCTCGAGGCGGATGAACCAGGTCCGGTACTCGGCGTGCCCGCCCTGCAGGTCGAAGGTGGCGGCGTCCACGAGGTACTCGCGCAGGGCAACACCTCCGTCGATCACGGTGACCACCTCGATCTCGACGGGGCTCCCGTCCGGGCCCGTGAGTGTGGTGCGTTCGCCCAATTCGTGGGCTGATCCCGACACGGCGACCCTGGTGCCGGTCACCTGGTCCAGGGGTGCCCCCGTGACCTGCAGGTTCTGGACCTGGGCCAGCGCCGCCAGGTCGGTGGCCCCCAACTGGACGCCGCCCGCGATGGCCACGTTCGGGTCGGCGGGCGCGAACCAGTCCGCGCGCGTGATCGCCATCGGAGCAGCCGCGGCGACGCCGGGCAGTCCGCGGAGGGCGTCGAGGTCCAGGGCGGCCGGGCCTGGCCCGTGCTCCGCGATGATGTCGGCGCTCAGGGCGCGCCCCATCATCGTGGTGCCCGCGTCGCCCAGCCCCAGAAACGTGGTGAAGAAGATGCCGGGCACCGCCAACAACAGCAGCGCAGGGTTGGCCAGGGACGCCGTCCGCGCGCGATCCCAGCCGGCGTGCCCCTGGGCGAGGACACCCGCGCCGGGGCTGACCCTGCCCACCAGCGAACACACCACGTGCGCGATCGGGCTGACGACGATCGGCGCCAACTGGACGAGGGCGACAAGCGCCAGCACGCCCTGACCCAGCGCAGCCCAGACGAACGTGTCGGGCGGCAGGTCGGCGGGAAGCAGGAACATCGCCACCGCGGCCACGGCGGCGCCGGCGCCCAGGGCCCAGCGGGCCGGGCTCATCGGCTTGGCCGACTGTGTGGCCCCCGACAGCGCCTCGACCGGCTGCACCCTGCTGATCCGCCGGGCGGGACCGCTCGCCCCCAGCATCGTCACGAGCGTGGTGAGCACGACCCCGTAGGCGACGGTCTCGGGGTGGAAGAACACGGTGAATCCCTCGGGCAAGCCGTAGGTACCGCCGAACAGCGCGACGTAGGCCCGCCCGATCGGCACGCCGAACGCGCTGCCGACCAGTCCCGCGAGCAACCCCAGCAGCAGGCTCTCGCGCCGGATGATCGAGCGCACCTGACCCCGCGACGCACCCGACAGGCGCAGCAGGGCCAACTCGCGGCGGCGTCCCTGCACCACGAACGCCATCGTCGACGAGACCAGGATCACCGACACCAGCACCGCGACGAAGGCCGTCATTCCACCGAGCATCGCCATCATCAACGCGGCACCATCAACCCGGGACGCCTCGTAGGCGTCGAGGCCAGTCCTGACAACGCCGTCCATCTTGTTGGCCGCCGCCAACAGGCTCATCGAGCCCGTGACAAGGGCCGAGGCGAGCACCGCCGACGCGAACGCGCCGAGGTAGCCCCACTTGTGCTCGCGCAGCAGGGCCGTGGACAGCCCGCCCATCAGGCCGCACGCTCCTGCTCCAGCTCGGCGATGCGGACGCCGATGGTGGCCGCATCCTGCCCGGCCATCTCCTCCACGATCTGCCCGTCGGACAGGAACAGCACCCGGTCGGCCTTGCTCGCGACGTTCGGGTCGTGCGTCACCATCAACACCGACGCCCCGGCCTCCGCGAGGGCGGTGAACTGGCGGAGCACCGCCGAGCCCGAGACGGAGTCGAGCGCACCCGTGGGCTCGTCGGCGAACACCACCGTCGGCGCCTGCAGCAGGGTCCGGGCGATCGCGACCCGCTGCTGCTCGCCACCCGAAAGCTGGTCCGGACGATGGTCCGCGCGCTCGCGCAGACCGACGCGACCCAGGGCGTCCAGAACGTCCTCGCGGGGCGGGCGCCTGCCACCGAAAAGATGGGGCAAGGACGCATTCTGGGCGGCAGTCAGCGCCGGAATCAGG
>Ga0209477_1001431_pt1 | contig 14531 bp, 10 predicted proteins | sample KloWWTupernatant_FD_187180 | JGI IMG/M metagenome (GOLD analysis project Ga0209477, IMG submission 187180) | Active sludge microbial communities from Klosterneuburg, Austria, studying microevolution and ecology of nitrifiers - Klosterneuburg... | ecosystem: Engineered > WWTP > Aerobic digester >...
GCGTGCTGGTCAAGGCCAAGATGGCGCCGGTGGCGATCGGCCGGCTCGAACGCTATGTCGGCGACAACGCCAGCGCGCGCCCACCGCGGCCGGCGGCAGCGCAGCCGACGCTCGGGCGGGTGGCCGTCGTCGGCTCGGGACCCGGGCCGCCCCGTGGGGTGGGGCGGCTGCGACCCCTAGGAGTGTTGTCGCTCTCCGCGGCATCTTCGAGGATGGCTGCGGGGAATCACGGGCCGCACCTTCGCGGAGCTTCGCGGTTCTCCTGTCCCGGCGGCGACCGGGATTCGACCAGGAGGACCCGGCGATGGCACGTCCTTCCGCACCCCTCAAGCCCGCTCCGGAAAAGAGCGCGGCCCCCTCGCGTCGGCATGCTGCGCGACGACGCATCGACGACGAACACCACCAGCTCGGCGAGTTGCTGCTGTCGCTGGTCCATTCCCACGATCTGCACAAGGTCGAGAAGCTCCTGGGCGAACTCGAGACCCTGCTCCTGCACCACTTCGAGGGCGAAGAGGGGGGGCAGGGGCTGCACTCGATCGTCAGCGAGGGCGCGGCGCATCGCATGCCGAACCTGCAGCATCTCTTCGACGAGCATCGCGAGATCCTCGCCCGGCTCGGCGAGCTGCGGGCGGCGACTGCCGCTGCGCTCGCCGGCCCGGTGCGGGAGATCGCCACCGGCATCCACGGCCTGGCCGAGACCCTGCGCCGCCACGAGGCCGAAGAGGAGCGCCTCTTCGGCGAAGCCTTCTATACCGATTTGGGCGGCCGCAGCTCCTAGGCCGAGCCGCTCCGACAACGAGGACATTCGATGCCTACCACCCGAGAGACCGCTCCGCCAGCCGCCGCCGCTCCGCCGCGTGCCGTGGTGAGGGAGCGCATCGTCGAGATCGTCTCCGACTCCGGCGAGGGCGCCCAGAAGGCCGGGCAGACCTTCGGAACTGTTTGCGCCAAGCTGGGTAACGGCGTCTGGACGGTCGAGATCATCCCGGCCGAGATCAAGCCGCCGGCGCGCTCGCGCGCCGGCGCCTCCGGCATCCGCGTGCGCTTCGGCAGCCACGAGATCACCAACAGCGGCGAAACCGCCGACCTCGTGGTCGCCTTCAACGAGCAGGTGCTCTACGGCCGGATCAACAACTCCGCCTACCGCCCGGGCACCGTCGTGCTGCTCGAGAGCAAGTGGGCGGAGGATTCGCAGGAGGAGATCCGGCGGCAGTACCGCGAGGCGGTGGTCGATTTCCGCGCCCAGGGCCTCGAGGTGATCGAGGTGCCGATGGAGGCGGCCTGTCTCGAGGTGATTCCCGACGCGCGCGTCGGCAAGAACATGTTCGTCGTCGGCATGCTGGCGGAAATCTTCGGCCTCGGGCTGGACAAGGCGCTCGAAGAGGTCGAGGCGGTGCTGGGACGCAAGGGGCCTGACGTCGTGCGCCTCAACCAGGAGTTGCTGCGGCGCGGTGCGGCCTTCGCAGCCGCCCAGGTGCCGGTCGCCTGGCATGTGCCGCCGCAGCCCTCCCGCGAGCCGGTTCTGGTGCTGAACGGCAACCAGGCGCTCGGTCTGGGCATTCTTGCCGCCGGCATGGAGATGGTCGCGATGTATCCGATCACGCCGGCGACTTCGGTCTCGCACTATCTGGCGCGCGCCTTTCCACTGGTCGGCGGCTACATGCACCAGGCCGAAGACGAGATTGCCGCCATCGGCTTCGCGATCGGCGCTTCCTACGCCGGCAAGACCGCCTGCACGATCACCTCCGGTCCCGGTCTGGCGTTGAAGACCGAGTTCCTGGGCTATGCCGTGATGGCCGAGATTCCGCTGGTGGTCATCAACGTGCAGCGCGGCGGGCCGTCGACCGGGCTGCCGACCAAAGTCGAACAGGGCGATCTGCTCGCTGCTCTCTACGGACAGCCGGGCGACACGCCGAAGATCGTGCTGGCGCCGGCGACGATCGAGGAGTGCTTCCACTTCGTGATCCTGGCGCGCAAGCTCGCCGAGGAATTCCGTACTCCGGTCATCATCCTGACCGACTCGAACCTGGCGACCGGCGTCGCCCCCATTCCGCGGCCGAAGATCGAGGCCGACTGGCTCGCGCCGGATCCCGATCAGTCGGCCTGGCCCGAGGGGCTCGCGCCGTACGACTGGGACCCGGAGACCGGCCTCTCGGCTCGGCCGATCCCCGGGCAGCGCGGCGGCGAGTATGTCGTCACCGGCCTCGCCCACACCCGCCACGCCAAAGTTGCCTACGACTCAGTTTCGAACCAGGAGGGCTGCGACATGCGCAGCCGCAAGCTGGCGGCTCTGGCGCGAACGCTGAAACCCCCGGTGCCGCACGGCGCCGACGAGGGCGAGCTCCTGGTCGTCGGCTGGGGCTCGACGCTCGGGGCGATCGAAGAGGCGGTCGACCAGCTGCGGGCAGAAGGCCTGTCGGTGTCCTCCCTGCATCTGCGCTTCATGTCGCCGCTCGAACCCGGACTGGAGAAGATCTTCGCGCGCTTCCGCCGGGTGATGACGGTCGAGATCAACTACAGCGACGAACCGGCCGCGCCGGGCGTCGAGTTCGAGCGCCGGCGGGCCCAGCTCGCCCAGATCCTGCGCGAGCGCACCCTGGTCGACATCGACTGCTGGTCGACCGTCCGCGGCCAACCCTACGGTCCAGGCGAGGTCGCGGTGGCGATCCGCCGGCGCCTGCCGGGCGGAGACCAGAGCCAGACAAGAGGAGTCGCCTGATGATCGGACAGCCTGCGGACTGGTCGCTCGACGTTCCCGAGCGCTACTTCACCCTGGAGAACTACGACGGCGGCGTCGCGCGCTGGTGTCCCTCCTGCGGCGACTTCGCCATGCTGACGGCGGTGCAGAAGATCTGCCGCGACGAGCAGGTTCCGCCGGAGAAGCTCGCCATCGTCTCCGGCATCGGCTGCTCCTCGCGTTTTCCCCACTACATGCACGCCTACGGCTTCCACGGGCTCCACGGTCGCGCGCTGCCGGTCGCTTGCGGCGTCAAGTCGCGCCGCCCGGACCTCAAGGTCTGGGTGGCGACCGGCGACGGCGACTGCTGCTCGATCGGCGCCGGTCACTGGCTGCATGCCGCGCGCTACAACATGGACCTGACGGTGATGATCTTCGACAACAGCGTCTACGGGTTGACGAAGAAGCAGACTTCGCCGACGACGCCGATCGGCCTGTCGACGAACACCCATCCCGATGGCGCCTTCCTGCCGCCGCTCGACGTCGCTGCGACAACGCTCGGTTTTCCGAATGTCTCCTTCGTCGCCCGCACCGTCGACTGGAATCCGGCGCACCTGCAGGCGACGCTGACCGCCGCCTCGCGCCATGTCGGTACCAGCTTCGTCCACATCCTGCAGCGCTGCCCGACCTATACGCCGAAGATCTTCGAGTCGCTGCGCAACGATCCCGACCGCATTCTCCTGCTCACCCATCCCGGCGGCGTGCCGGTCGAGCCGGCGATCGAGCGCATGTACAAGAACCGCCAGGAGCACGATCCGAGCGATCTCGCCGCGGCGCGCGCTCTCGCCGTCGGCGGCGACCGCCTCGCCATCGGCCTGCTGTACCGCAACCCCGACGCGCCGCGCTACGACCAGTACACGGCGCGCGGACTCGGCATGAGCCGCGAACAGAAAGTCGCGGCGATCGAGCGCGAGCTCGATCGGTTCGCGATCTGAAGGTGGTGACCGTGGCGACGCAGCCGACCCTGGACGCTCTCCGGCGCTTTCACTTCGGCGACCCGGCAGTCCTTTCCACGTTGCCTGCCGGCGTGCTGCCTGCGGCACTCGAGCCTTACCGCGGCAAGCCGGTGCGCAGCGGCTGGCCGTTGCTGGTCGATCTCGCCGCGTCGGGCGAGAACTGGCTTCGTCCGTTGGCGTTCGCGGAGGGCGAGTTGCAGACCGGCGACGGGCTCGACCGCCCCGCGGGGAGTGCGCTGCTCGAATTCGACCGCCGGGCGCCGCTGGCGCTCGCCACGCTTGCCGCCCGGCGCCGCCTGACGCTCGCCCGGGCGGCCTTCGCCGGCGAGGCGCACGACCTCGCTCTCGCCGCCGAGGCGCTGCTTGCCGCCGACCACGCCCGGCGTCCCGAGGGGGCGGCGGAACGCGCCCGGGGCGGGAGCATGGGAGCGCTCGGTACGCGCTTCGTCGACACCGCCGAGCTCGCGCACGTGGTCGGCCGCCGGCGCGCTGGCGCTCCCTTCCCGGAGGCGCGGCGGCAGCGGCTCGAGGCGGCGCGCGATCGCCTGCGGCGTTTCGACTCCACAGCCGAGCCCCTGTGGATCGTCGCCCACGGCGAGCGGGTCGACGATCTCGGCGCCCCGGCGCGGGTAGCGGCCGATCCCCGCGATCTCTGCCCAATGGCCGCGGCCGCCTTCGACGAATCGACGCGCGAGGTGGTCGAACTGGCGCGAGCCGTGCGCATCGTCCGTCTCGAGGCGGCCGAGGCGTTCGTGCCGGAGCGCCACCAGGCGTGGATCGAGCGACTCGACTGGCGCGGCCTGGCGCGCGAAGAGCTGCTCCTGGTGCCGCCGGTCCTCGTCCTGTTCTCCGCCAGCGAACCGTTGGTGAGCGCGCTGTCCTCGCTGTCGGCACTCCTGCTCTCGGGTCGTCCGGTGCAGATTGTCGTCCTGTCGGGCGAGGCGCCGCAGCGCGACGCACTGTCCTATCGCCTCGAGCCTGCCTACCTCGGCGTCGCCCACCGCGAGGTCTTCGTGCAGCAGGGATCGCTCGCCTATCCCTTGCCGCTCGCGGCTGGCCTCGATCGCGCTCTGGGCGGCAGCCGGGCGGGTCTGCACGTCATCGACGCTCCCGAGTCGCGCGCCGCCGCGGATACGGCGGGCGGGGAGCTCGACGCCTGGCTCGTCGCTTCGGCGCGCGTCTCGGGCCGGGCGGCGCCGATCTTCCGCTTCGACCCCGAGGCCGGCTCGAGTTGGGCCCGCCGGATGCACTTCGACGAGAATCCGGAGCCCACCGCCGACTGGCCGCGCGAGCCGCTGTGGCTCGCGGCCGCTTCCGCCGGCGCTCCCGACGCAGCGTTCACGTTCGCCGATGCCGCGCTCCTCGACCCGGCCTGGTGGCCGCAATTCACCAGCGCCGATGCCGCCGTTGGCGCTGGTGCGGCCCATGACTCCAACAGCGGTCCGCGCAGCGGCTCGGGAGATCTCCTGCCGCTCGCACAGTGGCTCGGGCTCGACGGCGAAGCGGGCGTCCGTCACCTGCCGTTCGTCTGGGCGAGTGACGCCTCCGGCGCCCGGCATCGCCTGGTGGTCTCCCGGGCTCTGGCGCTCGCGACGCGCGATCGCCTGGCTTACTGGCGCACGCTCGAAGAGCTCGCTGGCGTGCGCAACGAGCATGTCGAAGCGGCGATCGAGCGGGTGCGCGACGAAGCGTCAGAGCGGGCGGCGCGTGTCCGTGAGGAGCTCGCGGCGAGTCACGCCGAAGAGCTCGCCCGCGAGCGCGCCACTGCCGACCAGCGGGCGGTCGATGGTCTGGTCTCGATTCTCTTCGAGCTCGACGCATCGCTGGAAGCTGGTGGACTGGTGAGCACGTCGGCGACGCCGAGCACCGCGCCGGCCGGGACGGGTGCTCGCATCGCGGCGCCGACAGCTCCGGTGCCCGCCGCGCCTGCAGGCGCATCTGCGGCCAGCGTGGCCGATCCCGCCGCGCCCGTCGCCGAAGAGGCCTGGATCGACACCGCGCTCTGCACCTCCTGTGACGAGTGCATCCGCAAGGCGCCGGGGATCTTCGCCTACAACGAGAACAAGCAGGCCTTCGTCAAGAACCCGCGCGGCGGCAGTTTCCGCGACCTCGTCGCCGCCGCCGAGTCCTGCACGGCGAAGATCATCCACCCCGGCCTCCCGTGGAACTCCGCGGAGCCCGATCTCGAAGGGCTGCGCGAGCGCGCGCGCGCCTTCGCCTGAGCGACGATGTTCGACGGAATGATCAGCGCAGCGGCGGTTCTCGGAGGGCTCGGGCTTCTTTTCGGCGCGATCCTCGCCCTCTCCGATCGATTCTTCAAGGTCGAGGAAGACCCCCGCATCGATGCGGTGGAACACCTCCTGCCGGGCTCGAACTGCGGCGCCTGCGGCCAGGCCGGCTGTCGCGCTCTGGCCGAGCACATCGTCGCCGGCGATCTCGCGCCGTCGCGGTGCACGGTGTCGTCCCCGTCCGGACTCGAAGCGATCGCCGACTTCATGGGCGTCGGCGTCGGCGAGGCGGAGAAGCGGGTGGCGCGGGTTCACTGCGGCGGCGGCCTCGGGCGCGCACGGATGCTGGCGAGCTACGAGGGCGAGTCGAGCTGCCGGGCGGCGCATCTGGTCGGCGGCGGCGGGCTCGAGTGTTCGTGGGGCTGCCTCGGCCTCGCCGACTGCGTGCGCGCCTGCACCTTCGACGCCATGGAGATGAACGCCTGGCGCCTGCCGGTAGTCAACGTCGACAAGTGCACCGCCTGCGGTGACTGCGTCACCGCCTGCCCGCGCAATCTGATCGACCTCGAGCCGGTGGCGCACCGGCTCGTCGTGCAGTGCAGCGCTCCGCTCGCCGCCGAGGCAGCGCGGCGGATCTGCTCGGCCGCTTGCGACGCCTGTGGGCGTTGCGCCGCCGATGCCGCGCCCGGACTGGTGCGGATGGTGGGAAACCTGCCGGTGGTGGACTACTCCGCCGGCGGCCCTGCGGCCCCCGAGGCCACCTTCCGTTGCCCGACGGGGGCGATTCGCTGGGTGGACGGCGAGCAGTTCCAGGAAGACGAAGTAGCCGCAAGGAGGTTGCATGTCTGATCACGGTTCTCTCGGTTCGATCGTCGGTCGGCTGTTCGCCGGCGGCGGCTCTGGATTGCCGGCGGAGCCCGGCAGTCCCTTCGTCGGAACGGGGCTGGCGGCGGTCGCTGCCCTGGCACGCATCAGCGGTGCGCGCACGGTCGTCGGCGAGGCTCTGGCTGGAGATCCTGCCCTCGCCGGCGCGCTGACCGGCGGTCTCGCCACCGCGCTCGGTCTGGCTCTGGGCGGCGAGCGCGTCGTCCTCTTCCTCACCGACAGCGAGTTGGCGCAGGAGGCTACGCAGGCGCGGGAAGCGGTCCGCCGGCGCGCGCCGTTGGTCATCTGCCTCGCCTCCGGGTCGCTCGCCGGTGCCCGGGTCGCTGCGGCGGCCGGGATGGCCGTGCTGCTGCCGGGTACTGTGGCGGAGGCTGTGGATCATGCGCTCGCGGCCGAGCTCGCCGCCGAGTCGGCGCTCCTGCCGGTGGTCGTGGCCCTCGACGCGGCGACGATCGCCTGTGCGGTCCAGGATGCCGCGCTGCCGGGAGAGGAACTGGTCGCGCGCCTGCTGGGTCGGCCAGCCGACAGCGTGCACAGCAGCGGTACGGCCGAGCGCGAGCTCTTCGGCGAGCATCGGCGGCGGGTGCCGCGCTGGCACGACGCCAGCCGCGCCCTGCGACTCGGCGGGGAGATGGGACCCGAAGGAGCGAGGGCCGCGATGGCCGGAGAACGGCTGCTCTTTGCCCGCGGGCTGGCCGGCCAGATCGACAGCGCGCTGGCGAGAGTTTCGGCAGCCACCGGTCGGTCCCTGCCGGCGGTCGCCGGCCAGCGCCTTTCCAAGGTCGAGCTCGGACTCGTCGCCTGCGGCGGCGCCGCCGCGACCGCCGAGGCCCTGGCGGCCGCGCTCGGCCGCTCCGGTCCGCGCTTGGGCGTGCTGGCGTTGCGCCGCCTCGCTCCGCTACCCGAAAGCGAACTGGCGGCGCTCGCCGACGGCTGCCGACGGCTGGCCGTCATCGAGCGCCTGGAGGGTGCCGGCGAACGCGGCGTGCTCGCGGAGGCCGTGCGGGTAGCGATCGGTGGCGACGGCAAATCGCTGGAGATCGCGACTCTCGGACTGGCCGGCGAGACCGCGCCGCTCGCCGGCGCCGACCTCGCCGCCGGTTGCCGCGCGTTGCTCGAGCGTTTTCGTCCGCTGGTTCTGCTCGGACTGACGGCCGAGCCCGGCGCCGGCTATCCCAAGCGCCAGGCGCTGCACGACCGCCATCGCCGAGAACTTCCTGGTTGGGACGATCTGGCGGCGCGCGAGCCGGCGGCCCTCGAACTGCGCCCTGCCGGCGCGGTGACGATCGGCTTCGAACGCCTCCAGGGCGACGCCACGCTGATGCGCGACGCGGCTGAGCTCGTAGGTGCCGTGCTCGGCGGTCATCTGCGCTCGCGTCTGGGAATCGCCGCTGCGGCGGCCGGCATGCCTGACCGCGACTGGCTGACCTGGGCGCCGGCTCCGTTCGCCGATCCGGGCGAACCCGCTTCGCTCACGTCCCCCAATTCCTCCAACGCTCCGCCGCTGCGTTTCGTCGGGCAGCCTGCGGGCGGCGCGCGGCAGCGCATCCTCGGCGCGCTCGTCGCCGGTGTGGCGAATCTCGCCGGGCGCGAGGTCAAGGAGCGCGAGCTGCGCGCCGCCGCCAAGACCTGTGCAGTCGATCTCGAACAGGTTCTGGCGGGCTTCGCGGCGCCGGAGGAGACACTGCGTCCGTTCCGAATCGACGCCGCTCTGCGCACGGCGCCGGCTCCGCTGCCCCCGCAGCACGCCGCCAGCGATGCCGCGGGCGACGCTGCGCGCGGCGCGCTCGGCGACTCGGCGCGATTCTGGGATCAGATCGGCTTGCCGATCGGCGAAGGTGTTGCGCGCCAGCTGGTCGCCGACGCTACCCTCACCGTCGGCGCGCTGCCGGCGGGAGCGTCGCCGGTCGGCGCGGTGGCGTTCGGCGGGCGGCCGGAGTTCCTGGCCGACCTGTGCACCGGCTGCGCCGCCTGCTGGACGCTCTGCCCGCACAGCGCGATCGCCGTCGACGCGCAGCCGATCGAAGCGCTCCTCGGGGCGGGCATCGCTGCTGTCGGTCGCACCGGCGGCTCGGCCGAGGCGCTGCGGCGTTTCGTGCCCAAGCTCAGCGAGCGTTTGTCCTTCGAGGCCAGCGACAAGATCGGTGGCCGCTTCGGCGAATGGCTGGAGAGCGCCGGCAGCGCCGTCCTCGCCACCGCCGGACTCAACCCCGAACGGCTGGCCGAAGCGCGCTCGGCGCTCGCCCGGCTGAAGGCGGAGATCGGCGACCTCCGGGTGGCGGCGACTCCGGGGCTGTTCCTCTCTGCCACCGGCAGCGTCCTGCCCGGCGGTGCCCTGCTCGCGCTCGCGGTCGATCCCGACCGCTGCACCGGCTGCGGCATCTGTGTCGACGAGTGCGCCCCCGGCGCGCTCGCCCCCCGGCCAGGCTCGACTTCCCTGGAGCTCGCTGCGGAGCGCGCACCCCTCGTCGCAATGCGCCTGCTCCCGCCCAGCGAAGAGGCCGCGGTCGGGCGGGTCGCCGGCGATGCGCAGCTCGGAGAGCTCGCTGCCGCCTTGCTGACGTCCGAGGGCGCAGCACCGCTCGCCGGTTTCGATAGCGCCGCGCCGGGCTCCGCGCCGCGACTGGCGGTGCGCCAGGCTTTCGCGCTGCTGGCGCGCGTCCTCGCGCCGCGGCGTGCCGAGCGGCGCGCCGAGTTGCATGCTCTCGGCGAGCGACTGGCCGAGGCCATTCACTCGACTCTGGGCAAAGCGCTTCCCGATCGCGATCTGGCAGCGCTCGCGCGCGGTCTCGAGTCTGCGGGCGGCGGCTCTGCCGACCTCGGAGAGCTCGCGACCCGTCTCGCCGGGGCGGTCGAGGGCGACAGGGTCAATGTCGCGCGTCTCGGCCGTCTGGTCGATGCCGCCCGCTCCGTCGCCGATCTCGCTGCCCGTCTGGGAGGGGCGGGGGACCCCGCCCCACTGTTCTCGGTCGTCGTCGGCCCGGGCCCGGCGCTCGCCTGGGCCCGGCGCTTCCCGGACAACCCGTTCGGCGTGCCGGCGACCGTTGCGGCGACAGCGCCGCTGGCTCTGGCGCGCGGCCTCGCCGTCGCCGAGGCGGAACGCGCAGTGGCGGCGGCGCGCGTCGTGCGGCTCGCCCGACTCGAGCTCGACCGGCCGCAGGAAGCGGTGCACGCGGCCGAACGGCTCGCCCTCCTCGCCTGGTCCGACCTCGAAGAGGGCGAGCGGTCGGCTGCCGCGCCGCTGGTCGTGCTGGTCGACGAGAACGCCGGCGGCGCCGAGATCGGCGAAGGATTCGCCCTGCTCGCCGCGCCGCTGCCGGTCGCCGTCGTCGCGCTCGCCGCCGCGCCGGTCGCTGGGCCGCGCTCGCCCTGGTGGGCGCTCGCGATGGCGGCGGACGAGGGCATCGTGGCGCACGCTTCGATCGCCGGAGACGTCGCGAGCGGCGGGAGCGCTCCGCTCGCCGAAGCGATCACAGCTTTCGCTGGCGGCTCGCGGGGCGCGCTGTTGCGCGTGCTGGCGCCTTCCGCCATGAAGACAGAAACGCAGTCGGATTCCGTTTTGGATCGCGCCCGGAGGGCGGTGGAGGCCCGTGAGTTCCCCCTGGGCTGCCGCATCGCGGCAGTCCCCTCCACTTCCGCCGCTCTCCGGGCCGATCCATTTGCCCTCCGCTCGGCGCGTGCCGTCGAGCACGAGGCCGAGCTCGCGGCGCTCGAGGAGCGTCACCGCCGGGAGCTCGCCGCTCTCGAGGCCGACCTGCGCCTGCGGCTCGCCGAGCGCGTGCGCAGCCGCCTGCTCGATCTCGCAGCGCGGGGTGCGGCGATCCGGACCGCCGCCGGTGCCGACCGCTCTCCGGGGGCCGCATGAGCCACGGGCGCAGCTTCCGGCACGGAATTCACCCCGCGGAGCACAAGGAGGCTACGGTCGGCCTGGCGACCGAACGGATGCCGTTCGTCGAGCGCTACGTGCTGCCTCTGTCGCAGCACGCCGGTGCGCCGTCGCGGCCGCTCGTCGAAGTCGGAGCGCGGGTCAGGCGGGGCCAGGCCATTGCCGAGGCAGTCGGCTTCATCTCGACAGCGCTGCACGCCTCCGTCGACGGCCAGGTGGTCGCCATCGCGCCGCGGTCGCATCCCTCCGGCAAGCTCGTGCCGGCGATCGAGATCGTCGCCGATCCCTACTCGCCGCAGCGGTTGCCGGAAGGTGCCGCGCTCGACGCTTTCGCGCTGTCGCACGAGAGCTTCGTCACCGAGCTGCAGCTCGCGGGTCTCGTCGGCCTGGGCGGCGCCGCCTTTCCGACCCACGTCAAGTACAAGGTTCCCGAAGGGCGGCGCATCGAACGGCTGTTGGTGAACGGCTGCGAATGCGAGCCGTTCCTCACCTCCGATCACCGCATGATGCTCGAGCGGACCGCCGATGTCGTGCGCGGCGCAGAGATCGCGGCCCACCACCTCGGCGCCGGCGAGATCGTCTTCGGAGTCGAGGAGAACAAGCCCGACGCGATCGAGGCTCTCAAGCTCGCGGTAGGCGGGCGATCGGCGATGCGGGTCGTCGGACTGGCAGTAAAGTACCCACAGGGTGCCGAGAAGATGCTCATCCGCGCCGTCTGGGGGGAAGAGGTGCCTTCCGGCAAGCTCCCTCTCGACCTGGGCATCGTGGTCAACAACGTCGCCACCATGGCGGCGATCGCCGACTGGTTCGACCGCCGCCAGCCGCTGGTCGAGCGCCTCGTCACGGTCGCCGGACCGGGAGTCCGCCGGCCGGCGAACCTGCTCGTGCCGCTCGGAACGCCGGTGCGGGCGGTGCTCGAGCACTGCGGCGGACTCGACGAGGCGACGCGCGAGGTCATCCTGGGCGGACCGATGATGGGCACTCCGCTCGCCAGTCTCGACGTGCCCATCGTCAAGGGGACGTCGGGGCTCCTGGCCTTCACCGATGCCGAGGCCCGCCTGCCCTCCGAGTTCACCTGCATCAAGTGCGGGCGCTGCGTCGAGGCCTGCCCGCAGTTTCTCAACCCGTCGCGCCTCGGGCGGCTGGCGCGCGCCGGCCGCTACGAGGAGATGGTCGGCTATCACGCCACCGACTGCGTCGAGTGCGGTTCGTGCAGCTTCGCCTGCCCGTCGGGCATTCCGATCGTGCAGCTCATCCGTGTCGCTAAAGGCGCGCTGCGCGAGCGCGCGGCGGCGGCTCCGCCGTCTGCGCTCTCGTCGCCAGCATCGGAGACCAAGAAGTGAGCCCCACCGCCGATCCGCGCCTCGTCGTCCATCCGGCGCCCTTTCTGCACCCCGAGGTTTCGACGCCGCGCATCATGGGCGACGTGCTGATTGCGCTCGCCCCGGCTACAGCCGCGGGAATCTGGTTCTTCGGCCTGTCGGCGTTGCTGGTGGTGCTGGCTGCGACCGCCGCCTGCGTCGCGACGGAGTGGGCACTCGCCGGGCGCGCCCAATTGCGCGATCTCTCCGCCGTCGTCACCGGCGTGCTCGTCGGGCTCATCCTGCCGCCTTCGCTGCCGCTGTGGATGGCGGCGCTCGGCGGCTTCGTGGCGATCGCGCTGGGCAAAGTCGCATGGGGCGGCCTGGGGAACAACCTGTTCAATCCCGCGCTCGTCGGGCGCGCCTTCCTGCAGGCGGCGTTTCCTATCGCGCTCACCACCTGGGTGCCGCCGCAGGGTCCGCTCGCGCTCTACAACGGCAACCTGGCCTTGCCGTTTCTGCATGGGGTACCCGACGCCGTGACCGCGGCGACTCCGCTCGGCCAGATGAAGTTCCTCGCTGCCTCGACGCCGTTTGCCGATCTCTTCTGGGGCAACATCTCGGGCTCGATCGGCGAGACCAGCGCTGCGGCGATCCTGCTCGGCGGTCTCTATCTGCTGTTCCGCCGGGCCTTCGACTGGCGTCTGCCGGCCGGCATGCTCGGGGCGGCGGCGCTCCTGGCCGAGATCATTCACCAGATGCATCCCGAGAAGTACCCGGGAGCGCTCTTCACGCTGCTCTCCGGCGGGCTTCTCCTCGGCGCGGTCTTCATGGCCAGCGATCCGGTGACGTCGCCGATCTCGCCGCGCGGCGCCTGGATCTTCGCCGCCGGCGCCGGCGTTCTCGTGGTGCTCATCCGCTTCTGGGGCGGGCTGCCGGAGGGGGTCATGTACGCCATCCTGCTGATGAACTCGGCGAGCCCGCTCATCGACCGCGCGTTGCAACCGCGGCGCTTCGGTTCGCGCCCGGTGAAGGAGACGCGATGAGCGCCGATGCGGGCTCGCCGCGCAGCGAGGTGCTGCGCTTGGTCGCGACGCTGACGATCGCCGGCTTGTTCTCGGGACTGTCGATCGTCATCGCCTACCGCACGACGCTGCCGCGTATCCAGGCCAACCAGCGCGCGGCACTCGAGCGCGCCGTCTTCGAGGTTCTGCCGGGCACGACCCGCCTCGAGCGTTACAGCTGGGACGGATCGAAGCTCGGCGCCGAGGCCACCGGCCAAGGCTCGCTGCAGGAGTCGATCTTCGCCGGCTTCAACGCCGACGGCGCCCTCGTGGGCTTTGCGGTACCCGGCGCCGGGGCGGGATTCGCCGATACCATCAAGCTGATCTACGGCCTCGATCCATCGGCCGAGCGAGTCCTCGGCATGAAAGTGCTCGAGAGCCGCGAAACGCCGGGTCTCGGCGACAAGATCTACAAGGACGCGAAGTTCGTCGCCGAGTTCCGTGCGCTCGTCGTCGACCCGGTGATCGAGCTCATCAAGGGACACGGCGAACGCGACAATCAGGTCGACGCCATCACCGGCGCGACGATCTCTTCGCGCGCCGTGGTCAAGATCCTGAACCAGACGAACACCGTCTGGCGGCCACGCATCGCGGCCCTCGCCGCGCAGCCACCGGAGGCGGGGGACGCGAGCCGCCCGGTTCCGGCGACCTCGACGATCCTCCCGCCCGACGTCGAGCGCGGGGGGCCGGTGCCCGGCGGTCTGACGGGAGACAAGCCATGAGCTCCGCAAGTGGGCGCTTCCTCCCCGAGATGGCCAAGGGGATCCTGCGCGAGAATCCGACGTTCGTGCAGGTGCTCGGAATGTGTCCGGCGCTCGCCGTGACGAACTCGGTCCTGAACGGCATCGTCATGGGTGCGGCAACGACGTTCGTTCTCGTGATGTCCTCCCTGATGATCTCGGCGCTGCGCAAGCTGATTCCCTCACAGGTGCGCATCTCGACCTATGTGGTGGTGATCGCGACCTTCGTGACGGTGGCCGATTTCACCCTGCAGGCGATGCTGCCGGCGGCGCATCACGAGATGGCCGCATTCATCTCACTCATCGTGGTCAACTGCGTCATCCTGGGGCGGGCCGAGGCGTTCGCATCGCGCAACCCGGTGCTGCTCTCGATCGCCGACGCGCTCGGCATGGGCCTCGGCTTCAGTCTCGCCATGGTGCTCATCGGGGGCATTCGGGAGGTGCTGGGCAGCGGGTCGTTCTTCGGTATTCCGGTGTTCGGCCCCGGTTTCGAGCCCTGGGTCGTGATGGTGCTGCCGCCCGGCGGATTCCTGGTGCTGGGCGTCCTGCTGCTCGCACTCGCGAAGTTCGCCGAGCTCCGCAGCCGCGCCGAGGAGCAGCGCTCGCGCGCCGCCGGGGAGGAGCCGCGATGAGCGCGACACTCCTCACGATCTTCTTCAGCGCCCTGTTGATCAACAACTTCACCTTGAGCTACTTCCTGGGGCTCTGTCCGTTCTTCGGTGTCTCCGGGCGCC
>Ga0209477_1001432_pt1 | contig 14523 bp, 12 predicted proteins | sample KloWWTupernatant_FD_187180 | JGI IMG/M metagenome (GOLD analysis project Ga0209477, IMG submission 187180) | Active sludge microbial communities from Klosterneuburg, Austria, studying microevolution and ecology of nitrifiers - Klosterneuburg... | ecosystem: Engineered > WWTP > Aerobic digester >...
AAAAGATCCTCTTCGCGCATCACCAGCAGTTCGTCGCCATCGACCTTGACGGTCTGGCCGCTGTACTTGCCGAACAGGACGCGGTCGCCCACCTTGATGTTCAGGGCCACGAAGTCGCCCTTGTCGTTGCGCTTGCCCGGGCCGACGGCCAGCACCTCGCCCTGGTCGGGCTTCTCTGCGGCGTTGTCGGGGATCACGATGCCCGAGGCGGTCTTGGTTTCGTTCTCCAGGCGCTTGACGATCACGCGATCGTGCAACGGACGAAGTTTCATCGCATCTCCTTGGATGTCGCTGTCTGCTCTGAAAAGGACGAGCGCCCAAAAGAAGTGAGCGCCCATTTACATTTTGATCGGATCAAGAACTGCGGATCCGATTGTTAGCACTCGGCTTGATCGAGTGCTAAGCCCGCGATACATTTCGACTTAGCACTCTCACCTCGAGGGTGCCAATCAGCCTCAGCGGCACCCGCGACGACGCCGAGGCCGGCACACACCTGATCATTCAGGACGCCTGTTGTCCTGCAGAACGAAAGGTTATTGACGTGGCAGTCACGATCAAGCCGCTCGAGGATCGCATCCTCGTCCAGCCGCTGGAAGCCGAGCAGACCACCGCTTCCGGCCTGGTCATTCCCGATACCGCCAAGGAGAAGCCGCAGGAGGGCAAGGTGCTCGCCACCGGCCCCGGCCGCATCGATGACAACGGCAACCGCGTCCCGCTGGACGTTGCCGAGGGTGACGTCGTCATCTTCAGCAAGTACGGCGGCACCGAGGTGAAGTACAACGGCCAGGAGTACCTGCTGTTGAACGCCCGCGACATCCTCGCCGTAGTCACCAAGTAAGGAACTGACATATGCCAAAGATCCTTCAGTTTGACGAGGAGGCCCGCCGCTCGCTCGAGCGTGGAGTCGACATCCTCGCCAACACCGTGAAGGTGACGCTGGGCCCCAAGGGACGCTACGTCGTCCTGGACAAGAAGTGGGGCGCGCCGACCATCACCAACGACGGGGTCACCGTCGCCAAGGAGGTCGAGCTCAGCGATCCGTTCGAGAACCTCGGCGCCCAGCTCGCCAAGGAGGTGGCCACCAAGACCAACGACGTGGCCGGTGACGGCACCACCACCGCCACCGTTCTCGCCCAGGCACTGGTGCACGAGGGCATGCGCGCGGTTGCGTCCGGCGCCAACCCGATCGCGCTCAAGCGCGGCATCGACGCGGCCGTGGCCGCTCTCGAGGTCGAGCTGAAGGCCATCGCCCGTGACGTCGAGACCACCGCCGACATGGCGAACGTGGCGACGATCTCGGCTCGGGACGAGCAGATCGGCCAGCTCATCGCCAGCGCCTTCGACAAGGTCGGCAAGGACGGCGTGATCACGGTCGACGAATCGCAGACCTTCGGTACCGAACTCGAGTTCACCGAGGGCATGCAGTTCGACAAGGGCTACCTCTCGCCCTACTTCGTCAGCGATCCGGAGCGCATGGAGGCCGTCCTGGACGACCCCTACATCCTCATCAACCAGGGCAAGATCTCGTCGATGAACGACCTCCTGCCGCTGCTGGAGAAGGTCATCGGCGCCGGTGGCACCCTGTTCATCGTTGCCGAGGACGTGGACGGCGAAGCGCTCTCCACCCTCGTGGTGAACAAGATCAAGGGCACCTTCAACTCCGTCGCCGTCAAGGCGCCGGCGTTCGGTGACCGCCGCAAGGCCATGCTCGAGGACATCGCGATCCTCACCGGCGCGAAGGTCGTCGCTCCCGAGGTCGGGCTGAAGCTCGACCAGGTGGGCCTCGATTCGCTCGGACGGGCTCGTCGGATCGTCGTCACCAAGGACAACACCACCATCGTCGAGGGCGCAGGCCATGCGTCCGAGGTGGCCGGACGGGTTGCCCAGCTGCGTGCCGAGATCGAGCGGACTGATTCCGATTGGGATCGCGAGAAGCTGCAGGAACGGGTTGCCAAGCTCGCCGGCGGTGTCTGCGTGATCAAGGTCGGGGCGGCCACCGAGGTGGAGCTCAAGGAGACCAAGCACCGCATCGAGGACGCGGTCTCCGCGACCCGCGCGGCCATCGAGGAGGGCATCGTCGCCGGCGGCGGCTCCGCTCTCGTCCATGCCGCCAAGGTGTTGGCCGACGGCCTCGGGCTGACCGGCGACGAGAAGACCGGCGTGTCGATCGTTGCCAAGGCCGTCTCCGAGCCGCTGCGCTGGATCGCTGAGAACGGCGGCGTGCCGGGTCTGGTGATCGTGTCCAAGGTCGCCGAGCTCGACTCGGGCCAGGGCTACAACGCGGCCACCGGCGAGTACGGCGACCTGGTTGCCCAGGGCGTCATCGACCCGGTCAAGGTGACCCGGTCGGCGCTGGCCAACGCGGCGTCCATCGCCTCCCTGCTGCTCACCACCGAGACTGCGGTGGTCGAGAAGCCGGCTGAGGAAGAGGGCGAGCACAGCCACAGCCACTGAGCTGAGTCAGAAGGGCCCCACCCGGTTCGGGTGGGGCCCTTCTGCTTGCCCGGACGGCCCGCGCAAGCTGGTCACTCGCGTCCCGTGACGGGGCGCAACTGTCCAGTTTGCGCCGGTGGTGGGCGGGTGCCCGGTGCGAGTGCCCGGGCGCGGCTCGCGCAAGCTGGTCACTCGCGTCCCGTGACGGGGCGCAACTGTCCAGTTTGTGGATGAAGAAGTCCTCATGGTCGGCTAACACCGGTCTCACGCGCGTGGAGTCGACTAATGCCATCGACCAAGACGAACCGTCCGATGAGGCGGCAGGCAGAAGGAGAAGGACATGTTGGCAGGACGCATTCGCACCACGCTCACCGCTCTCGCAGTCATCGGCGCCGGCGCCGGACTCGGTCTGGCCAACCCGGGCACCGCTCAGGCGGCCGTCCCGATGGCCACCCAGACGTGCAACGGGCTCACCGCCACCATCGTCGGCACTGAGGGCTCGGACGACATCGAAGGCACCTCCGGGCGCGACGTGATCGTGGGCCTGGGCGGCAACGACGAGATCGACGGCAACGGCGGGAATGACGTGATCTGCGCCGGTTCGGGCCACGACGACGTTGATGGCGGATCCGGAAACGACTGGATCTCCGGCGGCTCCGGTCACGACGTGATCGAAGGCAGCTTCGGCGCCGACCGCATTCACGGCAACAGCGGCAACGACCACCTCGAAGGCGAGTCCGGCAAGGACAGACTCTACGGAAACTCGGGCCACGACCTGCTCGAAGGCGGCAGCGGGTCCGACAAGTTGAGCGGCGGATCCGGCAGTGACACGACCGTGGCGCGATACGCGTCCGATCGGGTCGAGGACCGCTGGGAGAACCGCTTCGGCTACGACGACTGAACGCTGGCAGAACTTCCCCCAGACGCTCCCGAGGCATCCGCCTCGGGAGCGTCCGCGTGTGCGAATCATCCTCAAGGATGAGCCTGCCCGCCGATCGGGAGGACGCGGACGGAGGCGCGCGCTCCCTAGCCTGAGACCATGAGCGAGCCAACCACCGAACTCCTGGAACCGCCGCCGGGCATCGAAGCCATGGGACTGAAGCGGGCGTTCGGCGAAGTCCGGGCTGTGGACGGGATCAGCTTCACTGCTCCTGCGGGAGCGGTGACTGCTCTGATCGGGCCGAACGGGTCAGGCAAGACCACCCTGTTGCTGTTGCTCACCGGGCTGCTCAAGGCGGATGCGGGCAAGGCGATCATCGCCGGCCACGACGTCGAGTCGCACAACCTGAAGGCGCGGGCCTGCGTGGGCTGGATGCCGGATTCCTTCGGCACCTGGGACGCGCTGACCTGCACCGAGATCCTCACCACGTTCGCCCACGCCTACGGCATCCCCCGCTCCCACAGCCACGCGCTGGTCGACGACCTGCTCGACCGGGTGCACCTGCGGGAGTTCGCCTACCGTCCAGCCCGGGTGCTCAGCCGCGGCCAGAAGCAACGCCTCGGACTGGCCCGCGCCCTCGTCCACGACCCCAAGGTGCTGCTGCTCGACGAACCGGCGTCCGGTCTCGACCCCCGCTCACGGATCGAACTTCGCGACCTGCTGCGTGAGCTTGCGCGTGAGGGCAAGACGGTCCTGGTCTCGTCCCACGTGCTTTCCGAACTCGAGGAGCTGTACGACCACGCCGTGTTCCTCTCCCGGGGACGGACGGTGGACGCGTCCGCTTCGGTCGGTTCGTCCGCGACGGCGCAACGCGGGTGGCGGCTGGACGCGATCGATCCGGTCGGGCTGCGCACCTTCATGGACGCCGCCGGCATCCCGTGGGCAGGCCAGTCGAACGGCGAGGTGATCGTGCAGCTCTCCGGCTACGACTCGGCCCGTGAACTCGTCCGGGCCGCGGTGGCCGCGGACGTCTCACTGCACACGATCTCCCCGGTCTCCGGACGTCTCGAAGAGGCCTACCTTTCGCTGAACGAGGAGCGGGTATGAACACCTGGACGCTGTCCCTCGGCGGCCTGCGCACCGTGACCGAACTCGAACTGAAACAGCGGGTGCGCTCGAAGCGCTGGATCTGGGCTCTGGCCGGCTGGTTCGTCCTGATCGGCGCGGTCACTGGACTGATCATCTGGGCGGCCCACGAGATCTACAACTGGGACAACAACGGTCTCCAGGCGGGACCGATGGCGTTCGGGGTGATCACCTTCTTCGTCCTCGGCATGGGCCTGCTGATCGCGCCGACCTTCTCGGCCACCTCGATCAACGGCGACCGTGCCGGCGGCACGCTGGCGACTCTGCAGGCCACGAAGCTCAGCGCACTGGAGATCGCATCCGGAAAGCTGCTCGCCGCCTGGCTCACCGCAGCGGTGTTCCTCGTGGTCGCGCTGCCGTTCATCGTGTGGTCGATGGTGCTGGGCAACATCTCGGTCCTGCAGGTGCTTGTGGTGTTCAGTGTCGTCCTGATCGAGGTCGCGGTGGTCTGTGCGATCGGGCTGGGCTGGTCGGCGCTGAGTTCGCGTCCGGCGGGTTCGGCAGTAATGACCTACCTCAGCATCGCCTTCCTGACGATCATCTCGACCATGGTGATGCTGCTGCTCACCCCGATGGTGGTCGAGGAAGAGCCCGTTCGGATCTGGGGGCTGCACGGCCAGGTGCTGGACGAGTACGAATCGGCGACCGAGCGGTATTGGAACGCCAACCCGGACGGAGACGGCTCGGGCATGCCAGCCGCGCCGATCGGCAAATGCGAATGGTACGACGACGTCCGCACGGTCACCCATACCGATCAGGTCTGGTGGATCACCGTGGTCAACCCGTTCGTGATCGTGGCGGACGCGGCCCCGCTGCCACCGGGCGCGGCCAAGAACCTCAATCAATATGAATCGCTCGGCTCCGACCCGTTGGCGACGATCCGCTGGGGAGTGCGGCAGCTCAGCCTGCCGGCTCAAGTGGAGTTCGACGAGTGCTCCCACTACTACGACGGGCTGCCCGGCTACGAGGTCAGCTACGACAACAACGGCAACGTCTCTGTGACCACGACCAAGGGTGGCGCCACGGTGAACGTGGAAAGCCCGGTCAAGCGTCCCGCGGTGAACGTCGAAACCCCCATCTGGCCCTGGGGACTCGGCGCCAACCTGCTGATCGGCGCCCTGTTCTTCTGGATCGCCGTCCGCCGCCTGCGCATCCCCTACGCCACTCTCCCGAAGGGCACCCGGGTCGCCTGAGTCACGGATGACTTCCGCTGCTGTGGTTATCAAGGGGGTGCCGGGCCTCCCAAGCCCGTCGGTGTCCGGAGTTGTGGTTATTGCGCGGAATCTGCGCTCGATAACCACAACTGCGGACGCCGAACCCATGGAGTCGAAGCTGACTCACCCCATAACCACAACAACGGATGCCAGGCCAGGGCGGACGGACTCAGCGACCAGCCAGACCGGACTCGTAGGCGACCACCACCGCCTGGACGCGATCGCGGACGCCCAGTTTGGTGAGGATGTGGCGCACGTGGGTCTTCACCGTGGTCTCCGAAAGGAAGAGCTCGGCAGAGATCTCGGCGTTCGAGAGGCCGCGGGCGATCAGCTCCAGCACCTCGCGCTCGCGATCGGTCAGCACTTCCAGCCGTGGGTCCGCAGCATCCGGGGAAATCGAGCCGGTCCCCGTGGCCACGTGCGCCAGTAGCCGCCGGGTCGCGGACGGGGCAACCACCGCATCCCCGTCGCGAACCGTCCGGATCGCGGCCAGCAGGTCCTCCGGCGGAGCGTTCTTCAACAGGAAGCCGGAAGCACCGGCCTTGATCGCGGCAAGCAGGTACTCGTCCAGGTCATAGGTGGTCAGCATCACGATCTTCGGCGGCTCGCAACCGGCCAGGTCGGCTGCGTCGATCAGCCGGCGGGTGGTCTCCAGTCCGTCCAGGTGCGGCATCCGCACGTCCATCAGCACCACGTCGGCCGCGCAGTCGGCCAACAGCTCAAGGGCCTCGACACCGTCCGACGCCTGCCCGGCCACCACCATGTCGGTCTGCGCGCCGATCACCATCGCCAGACCGGCGCGCACCAACTGCTGGTCGTCGACCAGCACAACCCGGATCGGCTCAGGCATATGGTTCCTCCCTCGTTGAGGACAGCGGGATGATCGCCCGCACCCGGAAACCGTCCTCGGTCTCGCTGGCCTCCATCGTGCCGCCGATCAGTTCGGCGCGCTCGCGCATGCCGATCAGGCCAAGCCCGAGGCCCGACAACGGCTCCTCCGCGTCGGGGTCGAGTTCGGTCGTGCCGTGGCCGTCGCGGTCGGTCACGGTCAGGGTCACCTCTTCGTCGCCCCAGCTCACCGCAACGATCACCTTCGCTCCGACGCCGGCGTGCTTGATCACGTTCGTGAGCGCCTCCTGGCAGATTCGGTACAGCGCAAGACGCGACCCCGAAGGTATCGGACGCGGCTCGCCCACCCGAATCAACGACACCTGCAGCCCGGCATGGCGGGCCTGCTCGATCAGCTCATCCAGCGAGGCCTGCGTCGGTACTGGCGCCAGTTCAGCCTCCTCGCCGTGCCGCAGCATGCCGAGGATGCGACGGGTGTCGGTCAGCGCCACCCGTCCGGTCTCGGCGATCGTCAAGAACGCGCGCTTGGCGGCGGCGGTGTCGGCGACCACGTAGCTGCCCCCGTCAGCCTGAGCGATCATGATCGCCAGCGAATGCGCGATCACGTCGTGCATCTCGCGCAGGATGCGCATCCGTTCGGCCGCGGTGGCCAGTTCGGTGGCCTGGCGCTGCGCGTTGACCGCGCGGGTAAGTGCGGCCAACGCCCTGCGCAGGGCCGAGCGGGTGCGCTGCAGGGTCACCAGCAGAGCGATGCCGCCGCCCAGCAGTGCGAGGACGGCTACCGCAAGAGCGATCTCGAGGGGGGACATCTCCGAGCTACTGGTGAACGACCACTTCCACCCGCTGGAACTCCTTCACGTCGGAGTAGCCGGTGGTGGCCAGTGCCCGGCGCAGTGCACCGACCAGGTTCATGGTGCCGTCGGCGATGTGCGACGGGCCGAGCAGGATCTCCTCCAGGCTGCCGACGCTGGAGAACTTGACCCGCTCCCCGCGCGGCAGTGTGGCGTGCCAGGCCTCCGGCCCCCAGTGGTACCCCTTGCCCGGCGCCTCGGTGGCGCGGGCCAGCGGCGAGCCGACCATCACCGCGTCCGCGCCGCAGGCGATCGCCTTGGTGATGTCGCCGGACTTGCCCAGCGCGCCGTCGGCGATCACATGGACGTAGCGGCCGCCGGATTCGTCGAGGTAGTCGCGCCTGGCCTCGGCGACATCAGCGAGAGCGGACGCCATCGGCACCTCGACGCCCAGCACATTGCGGGTGCGCTTGGTCGCTCCGCCGCCGAAGCCCACCAGAACGCCGGCGGCCCCGGTGCGCATCAGGTGCAGGGACGACTGGTAGGTGGCGCAACCGCCCACGATCACCGGCACGTCGAGTTCGTAGATGAACTTCTTCAGGTTCAGCGGTTCACATACCTTCGAGACGTGCTCGGCCGAGACCGTCGTTCCCCGAATCACGAAGAAGTCGACCCCGGCCTTCTCGACCACGCCGGCGAACTCGGCGCAGGTCTGCGGCGACAGCGAGCCGGCCACCGGGACGCCCGCCGCGCGGATCTCGGCCATCCGACCGGTGATCAGCTCGGCCTTGATCGGCTCGGTGTAGATCTCCTGCATCCGCCTTGTCGCGGCGAGTTGGTCGTCGATGCCGGCCAGCTCAGCGAGCAGCGGCTCGGGGTCCTCGTAGCGCGTCCAGAGCCCTTCGAGGTTCAGGACGCCGAGTCCACCCAGGTTGCCCACGGCGATCGCCGTGGCCGGGGACATCACCGAGTCCATCGGTGCGGCGACCATCGGGAAGTCGAAGCTGAGTGCGTCGATCTTCCAGCTGAGGTTCACCTCTTCGATGCCTCGGGTGCGGCGCGTCGGGACGATGGCGATGTCGTCGAAGCTGTACACGGGCAGGGCACGCTTGGAACGGCCGATCTCGATCATTTCTGTGAGCTCCCTTGCTCAGGACTTCGATGTGTAGTTGGGCGCTTCGATGGTCATCTGAATGTCGTGCGGGTGCGATTCGCGCAGTCCGGCGGCCGTGATCCGGACGAAGCGTCCCTTGGCGTGAAGCTCGTCGATGGTGCTGGCTCCGGTGTAGAACATCGACTGCCGCAGCCCACCCACCAGCTGGTAGGCCACCGCCGCGAGTGGCCCGCGATAGGCCACCTGACCCTCGATGCCCTCGGGAATGAGCTTGTCGTCGCTGACCACGTCGCTTTGGAAGTAGCGGTCCTTGGAGTAGGACGCCTTGCGCCCGCGCATCGCCATCGCACCCAGCGAGCCCATGCCGCGGTACGACTTGAACTGCTTGCCGTTGATGAACACCAGTTCACCCGGGCTCTCCTCGCAGCCGGCGAGCAGCGAGCCGAGCATCACCGCGTTCGCGCCGGCCACCAGGGCCTTGGCGATGTCGCCTGAATACTGCAGCCCGCCGTCGCCGATCACCGGGACACCGGCTGGACGGCAGGCCGCCGCTGCTTCGTAGATGGCCGTCACCTGCGGGACGCCGACGCCGGCGACCACGCGAGTGGTGCAGATCGAACCCGGGCCGACGCCGACCTTGACCCCGTCCGCGCCGGCCTCGACCAGCGCCTTCGCGCCGACGTAGGTGGCGATGTTGCCGCCGATGATGTCGACCTCGGCGGCGGCCGGCTCAGCTTTCAGCCGGCGGATCATGTCGAGCACGCCTTGGGAATGTCCGTGGGCTGTGTCGACGACGATCGCGTCCACGCCGGCGTCGACGAGCATCATGGCGCGCTCCCAGGCGTCCCCGAAGAAGCCGATCGCCGCCCCGACGCGCAGGCGACCCTGGGCATCCTTGCTGGCCAGTGGGTACTTGTCGGACTTCACGTAGTCCTTGAGCGTGATCAGGCCGCGCAGGCGTCCGTCCGCATCGACCAGCGGGAGCTTCTCGATCTTGTGCTTGGCGAGCAGGCGCAGTGCGTCTTCGCTGCTGATGCCGGGCCAGCCGGTGACCAGCGGCATCGGGGTCATCACCTCGCCGACCGGGCGGTGCGGGTCGTCCTCGAAGCGCATGTCGCGGTTGGTCACGATGCCCAGGAGCTTGAGGTCGGAATCGACGACGGGCACCCCGGAGATCCGGAAGTGCCCGCACATCTCGTCCACCTCGCCGATGGTGGCGTCCAGCGTGGTGGTGATCGGCTGGTCGATCATGCCCGCTTCGGAGCGCTTCACCCGGTCGACCTGGCTGGCCTGGTCCTCGGCCGACATGTTGCGGTGCAGGATGCCCATGCCGCCTTCGCGAGCCATGGCGATGGCCAGACGCGACTCGGTGACCGTGTCCATCGCCGAGCTGAGCAGCGGCACCCTCAGCTGGATGCGCTTGGTCACCCACGTGCTGGTGTCGGCGGCGGACGGAATCACGTCGCTCTCATTGGGCTGCAGGAGAACGTCGTCGAAGGTCAGGCCGAGGGCGGCGAACGGCCCAGGCACTCCGGAACCGGTGAGCTCAACAGGACTCGACACTTCACACCAATCAGTCGGACAGACGGAGCGGACAGTCTACCGCCGGCCACCCACGCTCCCCCCAGCCCGCCCAAACGTCTCGCTGGCGCTCGCAACGACCCGTGAACATTCGGGTGAACATTCGGGGACGGTTCTTTCAGACGGTCAGCTCAGTGCTGCGAAGGCTTCGCGAAGGGAGGGGTGCTCGAACTCGAAACCGGCTTCCAGCAGGCGGGCCGGACGGACGCGCTGGCCGGGCAGGAGGAGTTCCTTCACGAACTCGCGGCCGAACACCAGGCCGACTGCGCCCAGCGGTAGGGGCAGCGGGGTCGGACGATGCAGGTGCCTGCCGAAAGAGCGGGTGAACTCGGCGTTGCTCACGGGCTCCGGCGAGACCAGGTTCACCGGCCCGGTGATTCCAGCGTCCAGCAGGAAGGCTGTGGCCCGCACATGGTCGTCTAGGCTGATCCAGCTCATGAACTGGCGTCCGGTGCTGACCCGTCCGCCCAGCCCGAGGGCGAAGATCGGCCACTGCGCGGCAAGGTAGCCGCCATGTCTGGCCAGCACGTGCCCGGTGCGCAGCAGCGCGGTCGAGACCGGAGAGTGCGCGGCAGCGGCTTCCCAGTCGGCGACCACGCCGGCTAGGAACCCTCGGCCCACCGGCATTGTCTCGTCCACGATCTCGGTGCCGGTGTCGCCGTAGAAGCCCATCGCTGAGCCGTTCAGCAGTCGCTGGCAGCGTCCGGTCGGCGACAGATGAGTGACGATGGTGAGCGTCGAAGTCACCCGAGACCGGCGGATCTCAGTCTTGCGCTCCTTCGTCCAGCGCGCGCCGGCAATGGAGGCTCCGGCGAGGTTCACCACCGCGTCCACGTCATCGAGGCCAGGCTCGTCGATGCGCCCGGCGTCGGGATCCCAGAGTCGCTGGTTGGACGCGCTTACCTTCCCACGCACCAACCGCACCACCTCATGGCCGGACGCCGTGAGGTGCCGGGTCAGCGCGGTGCCGATGAGCCCGGTGCTGCCGCCGATCGCTACCCGCATGACCCGATCCTGCCACCCGTGGTCAAGTCGCGCCCCTCCCCCATCAAGTTGTCAGAACCTGGCGCGCCTGGAGGCGGAGGAGATCCTGACAACTCGGGGTGGCAAATCGGTCGGTCAGGTCTGACCGTGCCAGATGACAGTCTGCAGCGCGTTCCAGATGCAGAACGCGATCGCGAACCCGAAGACCCAGTACCGGCGCCGCCGGTTCAGGGGCACGAGGCCGAGCAGAGCGAGGCTCCAGGGCAGGTACCAGGGATGCAGGGCCTGACCGAGCACGGCGATCGCCAGTGATCCCCACGCCACCACCTCCAGCGGACGGTTTGCGAAGCGGACGCAGATCCAGGCCAACACAGCGAGGAGGATGAGCGTGCCGATGCGTCCGGCGACGATGAGGAACCCGGTGTACGACCCGCCTGCGGCCTGCCAGACCAGCGCGCCGCCCTTGCTCAGCAATGCCAGAGGGGCGGGCGTGCCGGCCAGACCCATGAGGTCGAGCCACTCCAGCCAGCCGAATCCCAGCCCGCTGACCAGGCTGATGCCGACGAACGCGACCAACGTGACCGCGGTCGCCAGCGCGGTGCGCCAAGCCAGCAACCAGAGCCTGCGCAGCGAGGTAGCGGACGCCAGGCTGGCGGCCACCGGCAGCCCGGCAACGGCGACCACGGTCAGCCCGCCTTGCTGCTTGAACGCCATGGCCAGGGCCACCACAACCGGGCCGGCCAGGAAGGAGGCCCACCAATGCGGCCAGCGACAGACCACCCAGATCGCCGCGAGCGAAAGCGCCACCATCGGGGCGTCGTTGTGCCCGGCACCGATGAAGTGCAGTAGCAACAGCGGGTTCAGGACGGCCAGCCAGACCGCACCGCGCACAGGTCGGCCGAGCAGGGACGCGATCCGCGGCACCAGCCAGCCCATCGTCGCCACCGAGAGCAACACGGGTACCCGCATGGCGATGACCGACCAGTACGGGTGCATCCCGCTGGCGGTCACCACCACCTGGTTCAAGCGTAGTGACAAGGGCGGATACGCGACCCCACTGCCCGCCCAGAGCGGGTCGACCCAGGCCGCGAACGGCCCACCGGAGGTCGCCAAGCCGACTTCATATGGGCTGTGGCCGGAGTGCAGCGTCCAACCCAGGTCGGCGTAGAGCACCGCGTCCGGGCTCAGCACCGGCGGCACCAGCAGCAGTGGCAGCGACCACAGCAGCATCGTGAGACCAGCATGGACGGGTTCTCGCTCGCGGGTGGGCCGCACGTGCCACCACGCCCAGGTGAGCAGGATCGTCCCGACAACGATCAGGACGCGGTTCGCCGGGATCGGCGCGGCCTCGCCGATCGCGTTGACAACGTCCGATGGCCACCCGTACGCCGAAGGGGAGAACTCGGGGTGGCAACTGCCCCACGCGACAGCCAGCGAGCCGAGAACACCCACCCACACCCCGCGTGACCGGAGAGTCGTGGCGCTCAGGTTGGTCATCGGTCTCCGGGGTGTCGTTGGGGTTCAAGGCAGGAGTTTACCGACCCGCTAGGTTGGCCTCAGTCGGAGGAGAACACATGGAACTGTCGGGCATGGGTGCGATCGTCGCTTCGGACGGGGTCGGGTTCCGGGTCTGGGCGCCGCACGCGGACGCGGTCGCGGTGACCGGGGATTTCAACGGCTGGTCGCCGGACGCGAACCCGCTGGAGGGTGAGGGCAACGGCAACTGGAGTGGGTTCATCCCGGGTGCGAGCGCCGGCCAGGAGTACAAGTTCGTGATCACCAACGGCGAGCAGGTGCTGTCGAAGGTCGATCCGTACGCCGCACAGGTGACCAACTCGGTGGGCAACGGCGTGATCTACGACCACGCCGTCTTCGAGTGGGACGGCGATGAGTTCACCTGCCCACCGCTGAACGAACTGGTGATCTACGAGTTGCACGCCGGCACGTTCGCCAGCGAGGCCGACGGCGAGGTCAGCGACTTGGACGAGATGGCGGCGCGTCTCGACCACGTGGTGCGCCTGGGTGCGAACGCGATCCAACTGATGCCCGTCGCCGAATTCGCCGGCGACTATTCCTGGGGCTACAACCCGGCGCACGTCTTCGCGGTCGAGAGCGCCTACGGCGGCCCGGACGCACTGAAACGCCTGGTCAAGCAGGCGCATGCGCTGGGGCTGGCGGTGATCCAGGACGTGGTCTACAACCACTTCGGGCCCAGTGACCTGAACCTTTGGCAGTTCGACGGTTGGTCGGACGATGAGAAGGGTGGCATCTACTTCTACAACGACTGGCGCTCAGCCACGCCTTGGGGCGACACCCGTCCCGACTACGGACGCGGGGAGGTGCGCCAGTTCATCCACGACAACGCGTTCGCCTGGCTCGAGCAGTTCCACATGGACGGGCTGCGCTACGACATGACCCCGTACATGCGCAGCGTGGACGGTTCGGGCAACGACATTCCCGAGGGCTGGAGCTTGAGCCGCTGGATCAACACCGACATCCGGGCGAAGTACCCCGACAAGGTGCTGATCGCCGAGGACCTGCACTCCAACCCGGCGGTCAGCAGCACCGGTCCGGAAGGCGCGGCGTTCCACGCCCAGTGGGACGCCCAGTTCGTCCATCCGATCCGCGAGGCGATGATCGAGGCCGAGGACGAGTACCGCTCCACCGACGAGGTGCTGAGCGCGGTCGGCTATTCGTACGGGGACGCGTTCGCGCGGGTGATCTACACCGAGAGCCATGACGAGGTGGCCAACGGCAAGGCGCGGGTGCCCGAGGAGATCGACGGCGACGACCCCACCGGATACTTCGCCAAGAAGCGGTCGACGCTGGGCGCCGGGCTCGTGCTCACGTCACCGGGCATCCCTATGCTTTTCCAGGGCCAGGAGTTCCTGGAGGGCGGCTGGTTCCGCGACAACGTCGCGCTGGACTGGGACAACAACGACGACTTCCGCGGCATCGTGAAGCTGTACCGCGACCTGGTGAAGCTGCGGCTGAACCGCGACGGCCGCAGCGCGGGCCTCACCGGTTCAGGGCTGCGGGCCATCCACAACAACGACGCCGAGAACGTCATCGCCTTCCAGCGCTGGCGCGAGCATGGCGTGGGCGACGATGTCGTGGTGGTCGCGAACCTCTCGAACGCGGTGCGGACGGGCTACCGGTTGGGACTGCCCGCCGCCGGCAAGTGGCAACTGCTGTTCGACGGCGACTCGGCCATGTACAACGAAGACTTCGGCGACCACTCAGCCCGCGATCTGGCTGCCACCTCCGACCGTTACGACGGCATGGACGCGAGTGCCGAACTCACCTTGGCCCCCTACACCCTGCTGATCTACGGCTGGCGAGGCTGAGATCGGAATCGCGCGACCCTTCGTCAAGCTCAGGGATCGGGTCTCGTCAAGCTCAGGGATCGGGTCTCGTCAAGCTCACAGATCGGGTCGCCGACGCCTACTCGGCGGCTATGGCCTCGTGGTGCCGGACGACCTCGGCCACCACGAAGGCGAGCCATTTCTCGGCGAACTCGGGGTCGAGGTT
>Ga0209477_1001433_pt1 | contig 14518 bp, 11 predicted proteins | sample KloWWTupernatant_FD_187180 | JGI IMG/M metagenome (GOLD analysis project Ga0209477, IMG submission 187180) | Active sludge microbial communities from Klosterneuburg, Austria, studying microevolution and ecology of nitrifiers - Klosterneuburg... | ecosystem: Engineered > WWTP > Aerobic digester >...
TGTTCCTGGTGCGTCCGTTCGCCCCTGTGCCATGGACGAAGCGTACGAGGGGCCCGGGTCGGCTCGCCGGGTGTCCACCGGCGAGCCGTCGGCCTCCGACGACGAGGACACGGCCGGGAGAACCGGATCAGGCCAAGACGTCGGCTCGGAGGCGTTCGGCCCAACGGAGACCCTGCTCGAGGGCCAGCGGGTACACGGCCTTTGCACGGTCGCTGTCGAACAGGCTCAACGGGCTGCGACCCGCGTGAGCTGCGGCCTCGCGTCCGGGTCGGATCAGGGTGATCCGCCGGCCGGGATGGCGCCGCTGCCACGTGCGCAACTCCCGCTCGAGCAGGAACCCCGCGCTGCGGCCGATGGGGCCCATGTGGGGTCCCGCGAGCGGAGCCACCACGATCACCTCGTCGGCATCGGAGGCAGCGTCGACCGAGGTGACCGACCACATGCCGCCGTCGATGTAGAGGCGTCCGTCGATGCGGTGAGGCGGCAGCAGTCCCGGTACGGCCGAGGACGCAGCGACGAGGTCGGCGAGCGGGTAGCGGCCCCCGTCGAGGATGTGTCGCCGCCTGGAGCGCAGGCACACCGCGGACACCGAGACGAGGGGGTGGGTCGCGTCGTCGAAGATGCTGCGAGCGACCTCTGCGAGCACGCCTCGACGCCGGTTGGGCACCGGCGGAGCATCGATGTCGGCCACGTCCTCGTACGTCATCCCCAGCGCGACCGCTGCCGCCGCCCACGAACCCGCAGAGGTGCCGAGCGCAGGGGCGTCGGCGACGGGCACTCCGCCGGCGGCGAGTCCGTGCGCCACGCCCACGGCGTAGCCGATGCCGAACACGCCGCCTCCGCCGTAGACCATGGACAGCGGGTGCGGTCCCTCGGTCACGGCCGGCACGCCGTCGAAGTCGACGTTGCCGCGCTGGCTGTGCTCATGGTGTGCCACCGGAACCACCCTCGGATCGTCGGGGATCGAGAAACGTCGTCGACGGTAACAACGCCGGTGGACGCGGCCCGCCATCCCACCTGCGATGTGACCTCCGTCGCAGTCCGACTCGGTCTGAGGACCTGCCGCGGGTCCCTGCCTCACCCGCCGTGTCTCGGGCCGCTCGGCCGTGTGGTCGCCCGTCGATATGTTGGGGTGCCATGGCACACATCACGAGCGGACCGAGCCGCGCGACGGCCCTCATGCCAAGGGGCGGGTCGTGAAGCGCCTGGACGGACGAGTCGCCGTGGTGACCGGTGCGGGCAGCGGCATCGGCCGGGCGACGAGCCTGGCGCTCGCCGGACGCGGCTGCGACCTCGCGCTCGTCGACGTCGCCGCCGACGCGCTCGGCGAGACGTCCCAGCAGGTTCGATCGCTCGGGTCGAGCGCGTCCACCCACGTCGTCGACGTCCGGGACGGCGCAGCCATGGCCGCGTTGCCCGATGCCGTCGTCGACGAGCACGGCGCGTGCCACATCCTGGTCAACAACGCGGGCGTGACGTCGGCGGGAGCCTTCGAGGACGAGACCGACGAGGACCTCCGCTGGATCGTGGACATCAACGTCTGGGGCGTCGTCAACGGGTGCCGGGCCTTCCTCCCGCGCCTTCGCGAGGTCGACGAGGCCCACATCGTCAACATGTCGAGCATGGTCGGCCTCCTGGGGTTGGCGCACAACGCGTCGTACTCGCTGACGAAGGGGGCGGTGCGCTCGTTCACCGAGGCCCTGCGGGGTGAGCTCGTCACTTCGTCGATCGGGGTGACCGCCGTGTTCCCGGGGGCGATCAACACGAACATCACGGCCGCGGCCCGAGGCTCGAAGGGCGATCTGCTCGCCGGCCTGGGGGAGTCACGCCTGGCACCGTTCATCCTGCGACCCCCGTCGTCGGTCGCCGGCCGGATCGTGCGGGCGATCGAGCGGGACAAGGGTCGGGTCGTGGTCGGTCCCGACGCCCACCTGGTCTCCATGTGGTCCCGCCTGGCCCCGGGTCGCTCGGCCCAACTCGGTCGGCTCACGTCCCGGTTCTGACGTCGACCGATCGACGTCGGCCGCGGGCTGATGGATGCCTGCCATCGCACAGGTGGTCAGTGCGAGAAGTGGATGGTGGGCAGGATGCGTCCCAGCCACCTCGGGAGCCACCAGTTGCGTTCGCCGAGGAGTCCCATGATCGACGGGACGAGCATCATCCGCACCACGGTGGCGTCGAGCAGCACCGCAACGGCGAGGGTGATCCCGAGCTCGGTGGGAGGGATCGGTCCGGTCACGCCGAAGGCGATGAAGACGACGATCATGATGAGCGCCGCGTTGGTGATGGGCCGACCGGTCGTGGCGATCCCTTCGCGGATGGCGAGCTGGGTGTCGCCGGTGGCTTCGTAGCGCTCACGGATCGCGGCCAAGAGGAACAGCTGGTAGTCCATCGACAGCCCGAACAAGAGGGCGAAGAAGAACAGCGGTGCCCAGGCGTCGACGAACCCCTGGTGCTCGATGCCGATGAGGCCGGCCCCGAATCCGTGTTGGAAGACCAGGGTGGCGAACCCGAAGCTCGCACCGACGCTGAGCAGGTTGAGGAAGATCGACGAGAGGGCGATCGTGAGGCTGCGGAAGACGACGAGGAGCAGCACGAAGGCGACCGCCATGATGATGCCGATCGCGATCGGTGCCCGTCCGATGAGCTCGGCGGTCAGGTCGTGGTTCTGGGCTGCCGGCCCGCCGACGTCGGCGTCGGGCACGGCATCGCCGATCGTGCTCCGGAGCCGTCCCACCATGTCGGAGGTCTCCTGGGCGTCGACCGCCGTGGCGGGGGTCACCCGGACCACCGTTCGACCGCTGGCGGCCGGCTCAGCGACGACCCGGGCGTCGACGACGTTGCGGTCCGCCGATGCCAGCGCCACGACCTCGGGGGCCTGGTCGGCCGGAGCGGTCACGAAGAGAGGTGCCGCGGCGCCGGGCCCGAAGGAGGCCACGAGGAGCTCGTAGCCGTCACGACTGGAGCGACCTTCATCGACGACGCGGGCGCCGGGCATGCCGAGGCGCATGCCGATCGCAGGGGCGGTGAGGAGCAGCAGGAAGGCGAGCCCGGCGGCGAGGGTGCGGCCGGGGTGGCTGAGGGCCAGACCCGTCCAACGGGCCCACCGGCCTTCGGCGGCGCGATCGGGATCCTTGTGGCCGCGGGCGACGAGGACCTTGTCGCCCATGGCGACGAGCACAGCCGGAAGCAGCGTGAGCGCGGCCAGTCCGACGGCCGCGACCGACAGGATCATCCCCAGCGCCATGGATCGGAAGACCATGACCGGCACCACGAAGACGGCTGCCAGGGAGAGGACCACGGCGAGGGCGGACAGGAACACGGCTTTGCCCGCTGTCGACAGCGTGTTGGCGATCGCATCGAGGGCGTCGTGGCCGTCCTCTCGCTCCTCCCGGTACCGGGAGACGATGAAGAGGCTGTAGTCGATGCCGACGGCCAGGCCGATCATCATCGAGAAGTTCATGGACCACACCGACAGCGGGGTCGTGTCGCCGAGGAGGTGCAGCGCAGCGAAGCCCACCGCGATCCCGGCGAGGGCGAGGAGGAGGGGGATGCCGGCCGCGATGGCGGATCCGAATGCGATGAACAGCAGGATCACCGTGGGGATGCCCGAGACGAGCTCCGCCTTGTGGAGCGCCTCCTCGTTCGTCGTGTTGAAGTCGCTCCAGACCGGCCACTCACCTGTCACCTCCGCCTGGCTGCCATCCGGGAGCTCCAGCCCGCCGACGTGGTCGATGAGCTTGCCCGCCGACTCGGGGAGCTGGGCGTCGCTGTCGGCAGCGAGCTGGACCGGGATCAACGCAGTCCGCCCATCCTCGGCGACCAGACCGGCCTCGGCGGGTTGGGACAGGGGGTCCACCACCGATGCCGCCCCAGGAGCCCCCTGGAGGTCGGACACCAGCGACGTCACGCCGGTCGGGTCCTGGCTGATCGGCACCTCCTGGCGGTAGACGACCACCGCGGCCTCGGCCCCGAGCTGCGGGAAGTCGCGCCGCAACTCGTCGCGAACCTTCACCGATGTCGATCCCTGCGCCTCCCAACCGGCACCGGAGAGCGCTCCGGAGAGGGACAGCGCCAACGGCGCCGCGGCCAGGGTCGCGACCAGCCACACGATCATCACGGCCCGGCGGTGCGTGCCCGAGAACCTGGCCATCGCAGCGAACCACGGCTCGTTGCGGTCACCACCGCTGGGTGGGGTCGAGACGTCGTCCGATTTGGGGTTCGTGATCATCGGTACCTCCGGAGGTGCGTGGGACACCGGAGGAGCATATACCCCCAGGGGTATCTGCGGTACCCCCTGAGGTTTGACTGGGGGTGTCGCCTGGTTCGGGCGCGGCCGTTCGAGGGCGCGGCACTGCCGGCCCGTTGGGGCCGGTAGGCGAGTCGTCAAGCTGCTCGGACGGGCGGTCAGTCGACCACGCGGAGATCAGTAGGTGACGGGGAAGGCCTTCAACGCGTTGAGCCAGCCGGATCGCAGGCGGCTCGGCTCGCCGAGCGCGGTGATGTCGGGGAGGTGGTCGGCGATGGCGTTGAACATCAGGTTGATCTCGACCTTCGCCAGGTTCGCTCCGACGCAGTAGTGCGCCCCGCCGCCGCCGAAGCCGACGTGTGGGTTCGGGTCGCGCAGGATGTTGAAGGTGTGCGGGTCGTCGAACACGGTCTCGTCGAAGTTCGCTGAGGAGTACACGAGCCCGACGCGCTGGCCTGCCTCGACGCGCTGGCCGCCGACCTCGGCGTCGGCCATCGCCGTTCGCTGGAACATGACGACCGGCGTGGCCCAGCGGACGATCTCGTCTGCCGCGGTCTCGGGCCGCTCCGCCTTGTACAGCTCCCACTGCTCTGGGTTGGCCAGGAACGCGTGCATGCCGTGGCTGATCGCGTTGCGCGTGGTCTCGTTGCCGGCCACTGCGAGGATGAGGATGAACCAGGCGAACTCATCGGTGCTCAGCGTCTCGTTCTCGGCGCTGGCCGCCACGAGCTTGGTGATGATGTCGTCGGCGGGGCAGCCCTTCCGCTCCTCGCCGATCGCCATGGCGTACCCGAGGATCTCGGTCGCCGCGACCTCGGGGTCGACCTCGAAGTCCGGGTCGTCGTAGGCCATCATCTGGTTGGACCAGTCGAAGATCTGCCTGCGGTCCTCCTGCGGGAAGCCCATCAGGTCGGCGAGGGCCTGCAGCGGCAGCTCGCATGCGACGTCGTCGACGAAGTTGCCCTGTCCCTTCTCCTTCGCCTCGATGCAGATCTGGTTGGCTCGGGCCCGGAGCTTGTCCTCGATCTTGGCGACGCCGCGGGGTGTGAACACCCCGCGGGACACGATGCCGCGCACCTTGGCGTGGTGCGGGTCGTCCATGTTCAACAGCATGTTGCGCTGGATGTCGCGCGTCTCCTTGGTGACGGTGCCGCCGTTGAACTTCACGATGGCGGTGTTCTCTTCGCTCGACCATCCGTCGCGAGCACAGGAGATCTCCTTGACATCCTCGTGGCGGGTGGCGAGCCAGAAGCCCCCGTCGTCGAAGCTCGAGTCCTCCTGGGTCTGCGGGTTCCAGAACATCGGACGGTTCTCACGCAGCCACGCGAACTCGGGCAGCGGCACCCGCGACTGGAGCAGATCGGGGTCGGTGAAGTCGGTTCCCTCGGTGACGGGGCAACGCTCGATGTTCATCGGTTCTGGGCCTCCGTTGGTCTGCATCGCTCGAGCCCGAGCTCGGTGCTGGTCCCGGTGCTGGTGCTGGTGCTGGGTGGTAGGAGCTGGGTCACCGATCAACATATGTCCGGCGACGGAGGTTCCACCCATCCTCGGTCGTGGTCGCCGGTGTGACTCAGGGCACTGAGGTTGGGTGTGCGATCAGATCGGCGCACTTCTCGCCGATCATGATCACCGCGGCGTTGATGTTGTTGCTCGGCACGCACGGCATCACCGACGCATCCGCGATCCTGAGCCCGCTGACGCCCCGGACCCTGAGTTGGGGGTCGACCACGGCCATCGGGTCGTCGTCGGGGCCCATCTTGGCGGTTCCGCACACGTGGTACTCGGTGTCCGCGTGGGCGCGGAGGGTCTCTTCGATCTGACGCGGGTCGTTCCGGTCGTAGTGGATGAGCATCTCCCCGCGGTAGCGATCGAACGCCGCGCTGCCCATGATGTCGAGCGCCACCTGGGTGCCCTTGACCAGGGTCTCCATGTCGTAGGGGTGGCTGAAGTACCTGGGGTCGATGAGCGGCGCGACGTGGGTGTCGGGACTGGCGAGGCGCACCTCGCCGACGCTCTTCGGCCGAGCGAGGAGGAGGTGGGCGGAGTAGCCGTGACCGAGGTGGAGCTTGCGCCCGTGGTCGTCGCCGATGCCCACGATCAGCTCCATCTCCATGTCGGAGACCTCGACCTCGGGGCTGCTCCGGTAGTAGACGCCGGACTCGGCGGCGCAGCTGGTGAGGAGCCCGGTGCGGTGTCGCCGCCACATCCAAGCGCCCTTGATCAACCGGGCCACTCCGGCGGCAGAGATGCCCACGGTGTCCTCGTCGACGCGGGCACGGTAGATGAGCAGCGCTGAGATGTGGTCCTGCAGGTTCTGGCCGATCCCCGGGGCGTCGAGGACCGGGGTGATCCCGAGCCCCTGCAGGTGGGCGCCCGGTCCCAGGCCGGAGGCCATGAGGATCTGGGGCGTCCCGAAGGCGCCGGCGGACATGACGACCTCGTGACGAGCGCCCACGGAACGGGTCTCGCCGTCGCAGGTGTACTCCACGCCGGTTGCTCGACGCTGCTCGAAGAGCACCCGGGTGATGTGGGCGCCCGTCCGCACGTCCAGGTTCGGCCGATCCAGGTTCGGATGGATGAACGCGGCGGCAGTGCTGAGACGCTCGCCGTCCTTCTGCGTGACCTGGACGTGGTAGCAGCCGTGGTGCTGGGCACCGTTGAGGTCGGGGTTGAAGGGGATGCCCTGTTCCTGACAGGCATCCAGGAACACGTCGTTGAGGGGGCTCGGACTGCGGAGGTTCGTGACGTGCAGCGGACCGTCCACACCATGGAAGGGGGAGTCCCGGTGGATGGCGTTGCACTCGGACTTCTTGAAGTACGGGAGCACGTCGTCGTAGCCCCAACCGGGGTTGCCGAGCGCGGCCCAGTTGTCGTAGTCCGAGCGGGGGCCCCGGGCGTAGATCATGGCGTTGATGGCACTCGATCCCCCGAGCACCTTGCCGCGGGGCTGGAAGCCCCGGCGGCCGTTGAACCCCGGCTGAGGGACGGTCTGGTAGTCCCAGCTGTTGATGCCTGCCGGCATCGCCACGGCGAAGCCGAGCGGAGCCCGGATCAGGACGTCGCGCCCCTCGCCACCGGCCTCCAGGAGGCACACCCTGACCGAGGGGTCCTCGCTCAAGCGGCTCGCGACGACGCAGCCTGCCGAGCCGCCACCGACGACGACGTAGTCGAATCCTTCCATCGCCAGACGGTACCCGCCACCGGAGTGAGCCTCGACGCCGAGCGATCGTCGTCGCTCTCCCCTACGCGACAATGGTGCCAACGTCACGAGGAGGTCGGCGGTGAAGGGACCACGCGAACGCCTGGACGCACGCACATGAGCGTGGCGCTCTCGCTCGAGGGAGTGGTGAAGACCTTCGGTCCGACCCGAGCACTCGACGGACTGGATCTGGAGGTCCGCTCCGGCGAGATCCATGGGTTCCTGGGACCGAACGGGGCGGGCAAGACCGTGACGATCCGCATCCTGCTCGGACTGCTGCGCCAGGACAGCGGGGTCGCTCGTCTTCTCGACGGCGACCCGTGGCGCGACGCTGTGGACCTGCACCGCCGGGTCGCCTACGTGCCCGGTGAGCTCGACCTGTGGCCCCAGTTGAGCGGTGGCGAGGTCATCGACCTCTTGAGTGACTTGCAGGGCGGCATCGACCCGGCTCGGCGCGACGAGCTGGTCGAGCGCTTCGACCTGGACGTGCGTCGGAAGTCCCGCACCTACTCGAAGGGCAACCGCCAGAAGGTGGCGCTGGTCGCTGCGCTCGCGGCCGATGCCGACCTGTACCTGCTCGACGAGCCGACGTCGGGACTGGACCCGCTCATGGAAGCCGTCTTCCAGGACTGCGTGGAGGAGCTCGCTGCGCAGGGACGGACCGTGCTCCTGTCGAGCCACATCCTCGACCAGGTCGAGCGACTGTGCCACCGTGTGACGATCATCCGGCGCGGACGCACCGTGCAGTCGGGATCCCTCGGCGAGATGCGTCACCTGACCCGCACCAGCATCTCGGCGGAGACGGCACGTCCCGCGGACCTGGTCGGGCGCAGCGGGGTCCATGGCCTCGTCGTGGCCGGCAACCGGGTGACGTTCGACGTGGACAGCGACCAGCTGGCGTCGGTGATGTCGGAGCTCGCGGCGCTCGGCATCACCGCCCTGTCGAGTCACCCACCGACGCTCGAAGAGCTCTTCCTGCGCCACTACGGCGACGAGCTCACCGAGGCCGGCCTCGACGCGGACGGCTCGGGAGCACGCCACCCGTGAGCCGTCGCAGCGGTCACCCCACCCTGTGCGGCACGGTCAGGCTGGCCCGACTCGACCTCCGACTCGACCGCGTCCGCATGCCCGTCTGGGCGGTCGCCGTGGCCGGGCTGGTGCTGGTCTCCGGCGCGAGCGTCATGAGCCTGTACTCGACTGCGGAGCAGATCGCCCAGTACGTGTCGCTGATCGACATCAGCGGCAACATGACCGCGGTCAACAGCGCGCTCAACGGCCCCGGGTTCGGCTTCGACCATCCCAACGTGGGCGTGATCCTGGTCAACGAGGTGGCGATATGGGGCGCCATCGGCTTCGCGATGTTGGGCATCTTCGGGATGGCGCGCCACACACGGGCCGAGGAGGAGGCTCAGCGCACCGAGATCCTGCGCTCCCGGATGGTCGGTCGTCACGCCGGGCTCGCGTCGGCAGCGCTGACGGTCGGAGGATCGGAGCTGCTGGTCGGACTCGTGACCTTCGGGGGCTTGTCGCTCCTGGGCTTCGACGCCGTGGGTGCCGCGGCGCTCGTCCTGGGCTACGTGGCCGCGGGTCTGCTCTTCGCCGCGGTGACAGCGGTCGCTGCGCAGGTGGCGAGCACGTCGCGGGCGACGGTCGGTCTCGGCATCGGTGCACTCGGACTCGCGTACCTGGTTCGAGCGGTCGGCGACATGGGACCGGGCTGGCTGTCGTGGCTGTCGCCGATCGGTTGGGTCCACCGGTTGCGCCCGTACGCCGGAGAGCGGTGGTGGGTGCTCCTGATGTTCGTCGCGGTGGTGTCGGTCGCAGGAGCGCTCGCCGTGGCCCTGTCGGACCGGCGCAACATGGGAGCCGGTCTCGTCGTCCAGCACCTGGGTCCGGCGCATGCCGGGTCGATCACGGTCCATCCGACCGGGTTGATCCTTCGGCTCCAGAAGGGGTCGATCATCGGCTGGAGCGTTGGCCTGCTCGTGCTGGGCCTCGCATACGGCTTCGTCGCGAGCGACATCGAGCAGATGTTCATCGACAACCCGGAGCTCGGTCGGTTCATCCCGGCCGGGGCCGGGTCGATGACCGACAGCTACCTCGCCTACACCCTCGCGCTCGGCGCGATGCTCGCCGGGGGCCTCGCGATCGCTTCGGTGCTGCGCATGCGCGCCGAGGAGTCGTCCGGTCGCCTCGAGCTCCTGCTGGCTCGGCCGGTCGGTCGTTCCAGGTGGGCCATGGACCACTGCGCCGTCGCCCTCGTCGGGGTGGTGGTCGCGCTGGTGGGCTCGGGCCTGGGGACCGGCATCGGCGTCGCGCTGGCGCTGGGGGACTCCCAGCAGGTTCTGCGCATGACGTCAGGCTCGCTGGCGCTCCTGCCGCTCGATCTGGTCCTGCTGGGGTTGGCCATGCTGCTCGTGGGGGTGCTGCCCAGGCTCGCGCTCCTCGCCTGGGCGGGCCTGGCCGTGGTCGTGCTCGTCGGCCTCTTCGCCGAACCCTTCCACCTTCCAGATTGGCTCCGCGCCTGCTCGCCGCTCGAGTACCTGCCGTCGATGCCGGCCGAAGGGTTCGACGTGGTCGCGTTCGTGGCGGTCAGCGCGGTCGGGCTCGGCCTCGTCCTGATCGGTCGGCTGGGGTTCCGTCGTCGCGACATCCCCGCGGTGTGATCGCGCCCACGTCGCCGGCGATGCGACGTGTCAGGGTGTGAGGATGGCGACGAGGAAGTCCGAGGCGGCCGTGAAGGGCCGGAGATCCCACGTGGCGAACTCGGACTCGACCGAGAGGCCGGCGGCGATCACGTCGGCGCGGAACTCGTCGAACTCGTAGCCCCGGTCGGCGCCGAATCCGATGACCACCCGGCCGTCGGGATCGACGTGGGATCGAAGTCGCTCGAGCACCATCCGACGGGTGCTCGGGGCGAGGAAGGTCATCACGTTCCCGGCGGACACGATCACATCGAAGCCGCCGTCGATCCCGCGTTCGGGTAGGTCGAGCAGGGCCAGGTCGCCCACGACCCACGTCGGCCCAGGATGGTCGGCCTCGGCGGCGTGGATCAGCGCCGGATCGACGTCCACTCCGACCACCACGTGCCCTTGCGCGTGCAGGAACGCGCCGACGCGTCCGGGACCACACCCTGCATCGAGGATGCGGGCACCACGCGGCACCAGTGCGTCGATCAGCCTCGCCTCGCCGGCGAGGTCGTTGCCCGCCTCGGCCATGTCGCGGAACCGCTGGATGTACCAGGACGAGTGGTCCGGATTCTGCTCGGTCAGCTCGATCCACTTGCTCTTGTCGACCATCCGGACCGACGTTAGGCGTGATCGTCACCCTTCCTGCACAAGCCTGGTTCGGGACTTTCTGCCCTACTCGGTGATCGGGGTGCGCCCGTACCGTCGTGATGAGGAGTCGGGAGGCCCCCCATGAGCCAACCCAAGTGGTCACGCCGGCCGACAGGCAGCCACCGATGCGGCCCGCTGTGTCGGGCGTGAATCCTCCGCAGGTATCCGCGGGCGGTCCGGTCGAGGGCGGTTCGACGCCCGAGCACCGGCCTGCCCGCCCGAGGGAACAGGAGTCGGGCACATGACCGACACACCCAAACCATCCACCGAGAAGGGCTTCGGCTACGACGGCTGGCTCGTGATGGCCGTGATGCTGTCGATGGTCGCGATCCTCGCCGCCGTGGTCGGCGTCGGCTTCGCGGTCCGGGCCGTGAACGATTCGGGTGGCGAGTCCACCTCCGTCGGATCGACCGGCTCGGAGACCTTCGAGATCGAGCTCGGTGACCTCTACGTGAAGCCGTCCTCGATCGATGTGCCGGCCGGGACCGAGGTCATCCTCAAGGTGACCAACGCCGGAGCGATGGCACACGACCTCAAGCTCGACGGCGACAAGGGAACCGAGATGCTCGACCCGGGTGCGAGCGAGACGGTGAGCCTCGGCGTCGTGGAGACGACGTCGCAGGCGTGGTGCACCGTCCCCGGCCACAAGGAAGCGGGCATGGTGCTCGACATCAACGTGGCCGGCAGCGCGGCCGCTCCCGCGGCATCGGCCAGCGCAGCTGCGGATTCGACCGGGGCCGAGATCGACTTCGCTGCGGAGCCCGCCGCCGACTTCAAACCGTACGATCCGGCGCTGCAGCCGGCGCCGGAGGGTCGGGAGCACACGCTGACCCTGCACGCCACGGAGACGGTGATGGAGGTCGCCCCCGGTGTCACGCAGGAGATGTGGACCTTCAACGACATGGTGCCCGGGCCGATCCTGCGGGGTCGGGTCGGCGACATCTTCACGATCACCCTCGTCAACGACGGCAAGATGGGTCACTCGATCGACTTCCACGCGAGCAAGGTCGCTTGGAACGACGAGATGCGCACGATCCAGCCGGGTGAGTCGCTCGTGTACCAGTACGAGGCGAAGCACGCCGGTGCCTTCATGTACCACTGCGGAACGGCGCCGGCGCTGCACCACATCGGCAACGGCATGTTCGGCGCGATCATCATCGACCCTCCGAACCTCGCCCCGGTCGATCACGAGTTCGTCTTCGTGCAGTCCGAGTTCTACACCGGACCCGAGGGTCAGCCCGGCGACCTGACCAAGATGCAGAACGAGGCGTGGGATGCGGTGGTCTTCAACGGCTACGTCAACCAGTACCAGCACCACCCGATCCGGGTCGAGCCCGGTGAGCGCGTGCGGGCCTGGGTCGTCGATGCCGGACCATCGGAGAACTCGTCGTTCCACATCGTCGGCACGATCTTCGACACCGTCTACAAGGAAGGCACGTACCTGCTGCAACCCGACGCTCGACAGGGAGGGTCACAAGCCCTCGACCTGCAACCGGCGCAGGGCGGGTTCGTGGAGTTCACCCTCGACGAGGCCGGGCTCTACCCGATGGTGACCCACAAGTTCGCCAACGTCGGCAAGGGCGCCATGGGCTTCTTCCAGGCAGGTGAGGTCGACACCGAAGGCGTCGGCGGTCACTGAGGCCGCATCGTGGGTGCAGCGGGCCGGCGGTGTGCCGGCTTGCTGCACCCACGGCCGCGTCGTCGGTCAGCTTCGCTCGGTGAGGCGACGGCGGAGCACCTCGGCACCCGAGTGCTCGACGTCACGGGTGGCGGTGAGCAGCACCAGCCCGTCCTCGTCGGCGAAGCCAGAGAGGCGGGCGACCTGCTCTGCGGCCGGGTCGGAACCCAACTCGTCGCGGTAGCGGCGGGCGAACTCGTCGAACCGCCCTGGGTCGTGGCCGTACCAGCGCCGCAGCTCGGTGCTGGGTGCCACGTCCTTGCACCACTCGTCGAACTCGAGGTCCGCCTTGCGGACGCCACGTGGCCACAGGCGGTCGACCAGCACGAGGTGACCGGAGACCGGATGGTCGTGGTCGTAGACCCGGTGGATGCGGACCGAACGCTCTGACGTCATCGGTCACCGGTCCTCGAGGACCCGCTCCGCATCCCGGTCGCCGCTCCGTGTTGCCCGGTCATCGTCGTTGCTCGATCACCGTCGTTGTCCGGTCACCGTCGTTGCTCGATCATCGCTGCGCTCGCTCGAGCGCTCCCGCCAGGACCCCGTCCACGTAGTCGCCGACCTTGGACGACCACAGGAAGCCGACGTGGTTGCCCGGGAACCAGCGGATGGAAGGTCGGTCCCAGTGCTCCCACAGCGCGGTGGCCTGGGTCGGCACGGCCATGCGGTCGCCCAGACCGGCGAAGACGAACCGGCGATCCTGGGGCACTCGGCACGGCATCGCCAGCGGCGACACCACCCGGTGCACCTGCTCGACGTTGCCCTCGAGGATCCCGTGTTGCACGGCCCGCTCGCGAACGTGCCGCGGTGACTGCCGCGAGAACAACGCAGGGAAGTCGCAGACCGGGATCCCTGCGATCACGGCGTCGAGGTCGCCGTCGAAGCACGTCGTCAACGACGAGACGTACCCGCCGAGGGACACCCCGTAGAGCGCGACTGCGACGGGGTCCTGGCTGCGAACCCAGCTGAGCAGGCGACGCACGTCCCACACCGACTGCGACAACGCGTGCACGCAGTTCATCATGTCGAAGCCGAGGAAGTCCTCCCCGCCGATGCGGGACGGACGGCGAGCACCGTGGACCGGCAGCACGATCGCCGCCACGTTCCAACCGAGCTCGTGGTACACGTGCAGGGCCCGGAACGTGATCATGTCGGCCACGGCCGCCCCGGTGCCGAAGCCGTGCACTCCGACCATCCACGGGCGTGGTCCGTCGTCGTGCTCGAGGAGCCAGGCGGACGCGGTCCGGTTGTTGCGGAATGCTGCCCACCGGGCGGCACCGGGCTCCTCGGCGCGGGGTTCGTACCCGCTCTGCCACCAGATCCGACGGTACGACTCCCCGAGTGCCCAGCCGCTGGTCGAGACGACCTCAGTGTTGCTGAGCGGCGGCGGATCGCTGTGGTACGACGGCGGGTCGGAGATCCACCCTCGATCCTCGAACATCTCCCGGGCGTCGCCCAGCTCCTGGGCGACGCGGAGGTAGTCGGCCCGGCGTGGTGACCTGCTCGGGCCCTGGACCAACGCCATGACCGCTTCGTCCATCGCGACGTGAGCGGCGAGCGCGGCGGTCATCCTGATCTGAGGCGCGCCGGGGATGCGGCCGGCCTCGGTCATCCCGGCTTCGATCGCCCACCGGAGGGTACGGGGCCCGACCGTCGTCAACCGGGCGAGCGGCCAGCGGGCGATGCCCTTCTCGATCCGGTTCAGCGCCGTGATGCTGCCGCGCTCGGCCTCGGCGACCTCCGCCTGTTGAACCTCGTCGAGCTCGGGGGTCGGGCCGGGCAGGTGCCGGCGCAGCATCTCGACGGTCATGATGTGGCCACCTCGTTGTCGGACGACGTCGCCGTCGTGCTGCTCGACGTCGGATGGGCATCGTCGGCCTCTGCTTCGAGCCGAGCGGTCCGTTCCGCTTCGGCCTCGGCGGCGGCTCGCAGCACCTCGATGCCGTCGATGATGCCCTGGACGAGGCCATCGATCCCGGGAGCGACGTCGGGGCACGCGATCACCCCGATGTCCATGTTGCCCATGTTCGACAGGACCGTGATGTTGAGCCCGG
>Ga0209477_1001434_pt1 | contig 14518 bp, 15 predicted proteins | sample KloWWTupernatant_FD_187180 | JGI IMG/M metagenome (GOLD analysis project Ga0209477, IMG submission 187180) | Active sludge microbial communities from Klosterneuburg, Austria, studying microevolution and ecology of nitrifiers - Klosterneuburg... | ecosystem: Engineered > WWTP > Aerobic digester >...
CGACGAGGGAAAAACCTCTTTTCTGTCGCACGTTTCTTTTGCAAAGCGCTCTAGAAGGTAGTACCTGTGATGTCGTCATATCCTCAAGTTGGCGACATCACTACACGCATCGAGAACTTCTGGCATTTCTGCCTTTGTCCGTACGAACCAAAGTCGTGGGATGTACCGGAGGCGCTTACATAGGGAAATGGCCACGCTTCAATGAAATCAAAAGCCATTTGGTTCATCTCGGCAACATCGATTGGCGCGCTTTGGATGATTCTTTCTTTGAATTCCCCCCTAGTTGCCCAGAACTGATTCCGTGCAACCCAAATGATGGAATGGCGGAATTGCAAGTGCAAGTCCTGAAGCAATGGTTGGCTCACAGAATGATTTGAACTGCATCGATTGACACCGCAAACATATCGAACTCACAGGCCATTGAAAATTGAGCGACTGCGATGACCAATTGGCTTCCAGTTACCGGTCATTCACCAACGACTGCACATGGCCCGAAGCGGGTCAAGCTTAAGCGTCGGTAAGTTCAAACAGTTCGCCAACCTGAACGTTGAAGTACTTGCAGAGTGCTTCGATTGCTTCCAGGTCGACACGAGTTGCTGTCTCTTGATATAACAGCCAGGGATTTGTGCAGGGATTTGTACCAGAGGTTGCTGCCCGCATCCGAAGGTTATCTGGACCAGCACCTGCAACTGGCCAGCGGTGTGGTGCCTGCGGCATCCACCCTGCTGGCCCATCGGTTCGAGCGGGATTAGCGCTTAGACATACGATCAGACAAAGGGCACGACCTGCAATGGCGCATGGCGCATGTGCAGGGACATACCGAGTGCTGCCATGTGGTTGGAGTTGCGGCTCAAAATGGTCTGGGCCAGTGGCAGAAACTCGGTCTCTTCGTACTGCGCGTGGCCGCGGTAGCGGGTGACCAGCAGTTCAATATCAGCAACATTGATATCGCTGTCACGGCCCTTGGCGACGGCTTTGAGGCCAGACTCCAGCCGTTTCCAGACGGCTTCCAGATCGCGGTGCTCAATGGTCAGGCGCGCCACCATGAACTGCACTTTGTCAAACTCCGCGCCCTTTTCTGCATGGGCCACGACGGCGGGAAACAACTCGCGCTCTTCGTCCAGGTGGTGTTCAAAAATCGCTTCGCGAAAGAACTCCAGGGACTTCTCGGCAATTTCACGTGCCCGCACTGCCGGTGCCAGCAGGGCAGGCAGTTCGCCCAACTGGTCCAGCTTCCTGAAGATGCCTGCATGGCATTGGGAGAAGTCTTCAATCGGGGTGTCTTGGCTTGCGGCGGTGGATGCTTTGGACATATCGGCTCCGGTCATTAAATTTTCAGCACGAACAACACAATGCTGGGCACGAACACGATCAGAACGATGCGCAGCAGGTCAGACGCCAGGAAGGGCATGACGTACTTGAAGGTTTCCTTCATGGGCACGTCTTTGGCCATGCTGTTGATGATGAACACGTTCATGCCCACCGGGGGGGTAATCAGGCCGATCTCGACCACCATCAGCACGATGATGCCGAACCAGATGGCCTTGGACTCCGGATCGAGCCCCCACAGGTCCAGCCCCATCACGATAGGGAAGAAGATCGGGATGGTCAGCAGAATCATGGACAGGCTGTCCATGATGCAGCCCAGCACCAGGTAGATGAAGATGATCACGAACATCACCAGAATGGGTGACACATGCAGACCGATCACCCAGTTGGCCAGCGCCACATTCACCTGGGTCAGTACCAGAAACACGTTCAGCACATCGGCACCCAGCAAGATCAAGAAGATCATGCCGGTGGCCGCTGCCGTGCCATACATGCACTGCAAAAAGCCTTTTCCCCGCAGTCCGCCTGAACGCCACGCTACAAAAGCTGTAGCAACCGTGCCGATCGATGCCGCTTCGGTGGGGGTGAAAAATCCGCCGTAAATACCACCAATCACCACGGCAAAGATCAGCATGACCGGCCAGGTTTCCACCAGTGCCTGCAGCCGTTGTGGCCAGGAGTAGCGGTCACCCGCGGGTGCGTCGGAAGGACTGACACGGGCCACGAAGGCAATCACCACCATGTAGCCAATGGCCGCCAGAATGCCCGGAATGAAGGCCGCCAGAAACAGCTTGGCAATGTTCTGCTCGGTCAGGATCGCGTAGATCACCAGGGGCACAGAAGGAGGAATCAGAATGCCCAGGGTGCCACCGGCGGCCAGCACCGCGGTCGAGAACCGGCCAGAGTAGCCGTGCGACTTGAGTTCGGGCAATGCCACCTGGCCCATGGTGGCCGCTGTGGCCAGGGACGATCCGCAAATGGCTCCGAAGCCCGCACAGGCCGTGACGCCGGCCATCGCCATGCCCCCGCGCCAGTGGCCGATAAACGCATTGCCAGCCTGGAACAGCGCTTTGGACAATCCACCGTGTGTGGCGAACTGTCCCATCAGCAGAAACAGTGGCACCACCGACAGGTCGTAGACCGAGAAGCGCGCGTAAGCGGCGGACTTGAAATAGTTCATGAGCGGGTCGAACCCCGCAACGAACACATAGCCAATCGAGCCGGTCATCAACATGGCAATACCAATGTGGACCCGCACCGCCAGCAGCAGCAACAGCACCCCGAACATCAGGGCACCCCATTCGATTGGGCTCATTTCAGCAACTTTCTCAGGTTGGTGGTGGCGGTGAAAAGGGCGGTAGCCGTCAGCAGCGCAAAGGAAATAGTCATGGGGACATAACTCCACCAGGTCGGCAGATTCAGCATCATGGAGGCATCAAAAGTGGACTTCAGGTCTACCAGGCCCACAGCCATGCGCCAGGTGATGACTGCTGCAAACAGGGCCATCAGCAAGGCGGCAACCAGGTCCATGAAGGCATTGGCTTTTACGGGTGCCTTGGCGGTGAAAAAATCCACGATGACGTGGCCGCCGATCCATTGGGCGTACGGCAATGTCATGGCCACTGCCATGCCACTCATCATCTGTACGAGTTCATAGTCTCCCAACAGAGGAGATTCAAAAAATGAGCGGCCCACAATGCTCCAGAGGGACATGAGGGCCATCGCCACCAGGGTGACGCCGCCCAGTATGGCGAGCAATTTGCACGTGCGGTCCAGCATCAGTGCAATGCCGTGGCGCTCGGTGGTGTCTTCGGTGACAAGAATATCGGTCAAGGGTTGGCTCCAGAAAAAGAAGGTCTCGACGTAGGGGCGGTTAGGGCTGGCACAGATGACAAGGGCGGAGAATTCTCCGCCCTTGGGCTGCTTCAGCGATCGTGCAGTTACTTGGTGTAACCCTTGATCATCTTGACGGCGTCATCGTACATGGCCTGGCCCTGGAAGCCACGCTGGTTCATGTCGGAAATCCATGCATCATCCAGTGTGGCTGTGGCTTTCTTCCAGCGCTCCAGTTCGGAGTGGGCAAGGGTGGTCATGGTGTAACCCGCGGTGTCGGCGAAGACCTTGCGGCTGGGAACATCGTTACCCTCTTGGGTGGACGCGAGGAACGCGGAGAACTCGCGGCCCGAGTTCTTGTCGATCACGGCTTTCAGGTCTGCAGGCAGGGACTCGTACTTGGCCTTGTTCATGGGGACCACGAACACCGTGGTGTACAGCGCAGGCGAGCTCTTCTCGGTTTCTGTCGAGAACTTGGTGAGTTCGTGCACTTTCAAGCCGGGAGCCACTTCAAACGGGATCACTGCACCATCAATCACGCCCTTGGACAGCGCTTCGGGTACCGCAGGCACGGGCATGCCGACCGGGGTGGCGCCCATCATGCCGAGCATTTTTGTGACTGTGGCGGTTGGCCCACGCACCTTCAAACCTTTGAGGTCTTCAATCTTTGTGATGGGCTTGTTCTTGGTGAAAAAGACACCCGGGCCGTGAACGTGGATGGCGAGCAACTTGACGTCTTTGTATTCGTCTTGCGCGTACTTTTGTGCAAAGTCCCAGGCTGCACGGCTGGTGGCACCCGCATTGCTCATCATGAAGGGCAACTCGAACACCTGCGAGCGGGCAAACCGGCCAGCCGAGTAGCCTGCCACGGTCCACACCACGTCAGCCACGCCGTCCTTGGCCTGGTCAAACAGCTGTGGCGGTGTGCCACCCAATTGCATTGCAGGGTAGATCTGGCAGTTCAGGCGGTTGTTGGAATCCTTGGCGATGTTGTCGCACCAGGTTTTCAGCATGGTGGTGTTTTGGATGGACTGTGGTCCCAGAAAGTGGTGCACTTTCAGGGTGATGGTCTGGGCTTGTGCGGTCCAGGCTGCGCACAGCAAGCCTGCGGCCAGGGCAGTGTGGGTGAGTAAGCGTTTCATGGTTTGTCTCCTTCTTTGGGATGGTAATGCGACATGCATTATGTTACTGATTGCGTGCCCCGCAACTCGGGGGGTTTACCCTGTGTTCGGGTATTTTAGAATGTCATATGCATTATTATTCATGTCTGGGTGGGTGTCGCGGGCAGCACCCGTGCCTGGCATTCCCCGAAACCGATGCGGGCTGCACCTGGCTTTTCACACCAGCCTTGCAGGGTGACTTCATCGCCATCCTGCAAAAAAGTGCGTGTCTGTCCATCGGGCAATGTTAGTGGCACTTTGCCGCCCTGGGTGAGTTCCAGCAAGGCACCCGCCTGGTCCAGTGTGGGGCCCGACAGGGTTCCAGTACCCAGCAGATCGCCGGGCTGCAGGTTGCATCCGTTGACGGTGTGGTGTGCCACCATCTGGGCCAGTGTCCAGTAGGCATGCCGGTAGCTGGTCTGGCATACCCAATGCACGGGTTGGCTGGCCGCGCGCATGGTGTCGCTGGTGAGTCCAATGCGCAGCTGGATGTCCAGGGCACCACGGTTGCGGTTGTTTTCGCTGCGCAGGTAGTCCACGTCGTCCTGCTTGCCGTCGGGCCGCTCCATCGCGCAGTGGTAGGGAGCCAGCGCCTCCATGGTCACCACCCAGGGGGAAATGCTGGTGCCAAAATTCTTGGACAGGAAAGGACCCAGGGGCTGGTATTCCCAGGCCTGGATGTCGCGTGCAGACCAGTCGTTGAGCAGGCACATACCGAATACGTGGTCGGGTGCAGCATCCAGTGGTATCGCGCGCCCTGGGGCATTGCCGGGGCCCATGAACACCCCCAGCTCCAGCTCCCAGTCCAGTCGTGCACAGGGCGCAAGCTGCGGAACGGTCTGGCCAGCGGCCATGACTTGCCCGCGGGGGCGGTGGATGGGTTGACCGGATACCTGCACGCTGGAGGAGCGACCGTGGTAGCCGATGGGCACCCAGCAGTAGTTGGGTAGCAGCGGGTTGTCGGGGCGGAACAGCTTGCCTACATTGGTGGCGTGGTAGATGGAGGTATAGAAGTCGGTGTAGTCACCAATGTGTGCAGGCAACCCGTATTCCACGTCTGCCTGCGGAATCAGGCACGCTTGCACCTGTTCCTGCACCTCTGCGCTTGCGCCACTTGCCAGCAGATCAAACACGGCGTGGCGCAGGGCGCTCCAGGCCGTGGGTCCCAGTGCCATCAAGGCGTTCAAGGTGGAATGTGATGCTGCTTCTGCTGCGCTGTGTGCCAGTGCATGCTCAGCCAGGCAGCCACTGGATGCCAGTGCCTGCAGGTCCAGCACCTGATCGCCAATCGCGATACCACCACGCATCGCCTCGGCGCTGCCGCGACGTTTGAAGATGGCAAAGGGCAGGTTCTGGATGGGGAAGTCCGTGCCAACGGCATTGGCGCTGGCTACCCAGCTGCGTGCATCAGGCGCATGGGTGTGGTTCAGTGCGGTCATGCTGGGCTGGCTACGGTGTTTGCCAGCGTATTGCTGCGTGCCAGGGCCAGTGCTTCCGAGAGCACGGCCCGGTCGCCGACATGGTTGGCCAGTATCAGCACCAGCTTGGCCAGCAGCATGTCCGCCTGGTCGTCGTTCATGTCGCGTTGCGCATGGATCAGCTCTTCGTAAAAGCTGTCGGGAGACGCAATATTAGGTTGGTGGTTCAGTGGCATGGTGGGTGGTCCTGGGTCAGTGCAATGCCAGTGCGTGGCGCAGGGCTGCGGTGGCTTTGGCAGCGTCAAACTGGCGCCAGCGGGCAGCCACATGCTGGTCAGGGCGGATGAGGTACACGGTGCCGGGCTGCGCGTCATAGCGCGCTGCCAGCACGCCATGCGTGTCCTGAATGTCTTTGCCGACTTCCAGCACGCGGGCAGTCACTTTGCCCACGGACACCGGCGAAGCAGGGCCAAAACTCAACAGCACAAATCCCTGACCCAGGTGGTCCAGCAACCAGGCATCCTTGCCATCGGCCTGGATGGGAGCGTCTGCGCAATTGGTGCCCGGTGCCATCTTGCCCAGGAATGCATCGGCATCGGGCGTATTGAGCGATGAGGCCGCATACGGAGTGGGCGTGGAGAGCCGACCGCTGTTGACCAAGGGGCGTGCGAAGGCTTCAGTGCGCGCCAGTTCGAGAACTGCATTGCGCAGGCGCAACGAGCAGCGGCTTTTGGGCGTGATGAAGTCGGTGGAACGGGTGGAGTTCAGCAAGTTGTCGTCCGCCGCAAACGCGCGCTCTTCATGGTAGGTGTCGAGCAATGCCAGGGGGGCTGCACCGTCCAGTACCAGCTTGAGCTTCCAGGAGAGGTTGTCGCAGTCCTGCACGCCGGTATTGGCACCGCGGGCACCAAAGGGGGACACCTGGTGGGCCGCGTCGCCGGTAAACAGCACCCGGCCATGGCGGAAGGCATCCACGCGGCGGCAGGCAAACTGGTACACCGATACCCACTCCAGCTCAAACTCCACATCCGGGCCCAGCATGGCCTGGATGCGCGGAATGACTTTCTCGGGTTTTTTCTCTTCGGTGGGGTCGGCGTCCCAGCCCAACTGAAAGTCGATGCGCCAGACGTTGTCGCACTGCTTGTGCAGCAGCACGCTCTGGCCGCGGTGGAAGGGCGGATCAAACCAGAACCAGCGTTCAGTGGGAAAGTCGGCCTTCATCACCACGTCGGCAATCAGAAAACGGTCCTGAAAGAAGTGGCCGGTGAAGTCTGCGCCAGTCATGCGACGGGTGTCGCTGTTGGCGCCGTCGGCGGCGATCACCCACTGCGCTTCCATCTTGAAGACGCCGTCGGGTGTTTCGACTGTCAGGGTGGCGACGTCATCATTTTGTTCCAGACTCAGCAGCTTGTGTTTCCAGCGCAGGTCCACCAGCGGGGAGGCCTCGCAGGCTTCCACCAGATTTTCTTCCAGGTAGTACTGCTGCAGGTTGATCATCGCCGGCATCTTGTGCTGGGCCTCGGGCAACAGGTCGAACTGGTAGGCCAGGTCGTCGTGGAAGAACACTTTGCCCACCTGCCACTGGATGCCGCGGTCGGCAAAGCCTTGGCCTACACCCAGCCGGTCCCAGATCTCCAGCGGGCGCTTGGCGTAGCACACGGCTCGCGAGCCGATGCTCACCGTGTTGTTGTCGTCCAGGACGATGCTGGGAACGCCCCGGTACGCGAGGTCGAGTGCCTGGGTCAGGCCAATCGGCCCGGCCCCAATGATGACGACCGGGTGGCGCGCCAAAGTGCCATCGCGTTGCTCGGTGCTCTGGCGGTACGCGAACTCGGGGTAGGTGTAGGTCTTCTGCATGGCTTTCCCGTAGACGCTCAGTCCAGCGCCTTGAACTCTTTGTCGTGCATCCAGGCGGCGTGTTTGGGCGCGCGCTTGGTCTTGTCCCATTCGGCCAGCATGTCCCATTTCACGTCGTCCAGATCCTTGTACATCTGGGGTGTGCCGACGTCGGCAGCCAGTTCCAGGCGGTGGCCGTTGGGGTCGAAAAAGTAAATGCTCTTGAAGATGGTGTGGTCCGTGGGGCCAATCACTTCAATGCCTGCCGCTTCCAGGCGCTTCTTGGTGTCTTCGAGCGTCTGCACGCTGTCCACCTTGAAGGCAATGTGCTGCACCCATTCCGGGGTATTGGTGTCGCGGCCCATGGCGGGTGCGCTGGGCAGCTCGAAGAAGGCCAGGATATTGCCCTGACCCGCATCCAGGAACAGGTGCATGTAGGGGTCCGGCGCTTTGGTGGATGGCACCTGGTCTTCGGCAATGGCCAGCACAAAGTCCATGTTCAGGTGCTTGACGTACCAGTCGACGGTGGTCTTGGCGTCCTTGCAGCGGTAGGCAACGTGGTGGATGCGGTCAATCTTCATGGTGTTTCTCCAAAGGGACAGGAATTAGCCTTCCAGGGCTTTCCACATTTGCACGTCACGCTCGGCGGTCCAGATGCGTGGATCGGGGAACTGCGTGGCCTCGTCATAGGCGCGGGTCACATCGAACGGCATGCAGTGGTTGAAGATGACCCAGTCGCCGTACTTCGGTTTGAGTTTGGCAAAGGTCTCTTCGTACACCTTGCGCAGGTCTTCGCCCTTGGCGGCACCGACCTTCACGCTCTCGTACAGGTCGCTCACGAAGGCACGTGTGCCTGCCAAGCCCGCCTGCACCTGCACTGGCGTTTGCAGTGCGGCGCCGCGGCCGGGCACCAGTTTTTCGGGTTTCAGGGCGGCAATGGCGTCCAGCGTCTGTGGCCAATCCTTGAAATAGGCGTCACCGGCGTACGGGGTGGCGTCAAACTCCACCAGGTCGCCGCTGAACAGGATCTTCTCCTGGGGCAACCAGGCCACGGTGTCGCCCTTGGTATGGCCGCGGCCCAATTGCAGGATTTGCACTTCCAGCTTGCCGAGCCACAGGGTCATCTTGCCTGTGAAGGTCAGGGTGGGCCAGGTCAGACCTTCGGGCACGCTCTCGACGTTCTGGAACAGGCGGGGAAAGCGGCCAATTTCACTGGCCTTGTCGAACTCGCCACGCTCCACGATCAGGTCGTAGGTGTCCTGGCTGGCAATGATGTGCTCGGGTGCATAGGCGGAAGCGCCCAATACGCGGACCGCATGGTAATGGCTCAGCAGCACGTACTTTATGGGCTTGTCGGTGACTTCACGGATGCGGCGTATCACGTCCTGGGCCATGACTGGCGTGGCCTGGGTGTCGATCACCATGACTGCGTCATCGCCAATGATGATGCCGGTATTGGGGTCGCCCTCGGCCGTGTAGGCATAGGCATGGTCGGACAGCTTGTCGAAACTGACCTTCTTGACTTCCAGGTCGGCGGCGGAGGCAAAGGTTTTGGTGCTCATGAAATTAGCCTATGTTGAATGCGTTTGATGAATATCAATCGATTCTCGGTTTGAAATTCGCTTTAGTCAAATTCATTTGTATAGGTAAAAACCCTGGTGCAAAGTAAATGGGCGCTGTGAGGGGTGACAATGGCGGCATGAAAGCATCCCGAACCGAGCCCGAAGAGACTGCCGCTGGTGATGAGCCCGAGCGCACTTCGCGTGGAATCCAGAGTGTGGAAGTGGGCGGACAACTGCTCAAGGCCCTGGCCCAGACCGGCCGCCCCATGGCGCTCAAAGACCTGGCCCGTGAGGCGGGCATGACGCCAGCCAAGGCCCATCCCTACCTGGTGAGCTTTGGCAAGCTGGGTCTGATCGAGCGCGACGGATTGAGCAGCCAGTACGGCCTGGGGTCGCTGGCGGTACAGCTGGGGCTCATCAGCCTGCAGCAGGTGGACCCGGTGCGCCTCGCCATCGCGGAGTTGCCGCAACTGGCGGTGGCTGCCGGTTGCACCGTGTCGGCCGCGGTGTGGGGCGCCAGTGGCCCGGTGATTGTGCGGGTGGAAGAGGGGCCCAGCCAGGTCAACATCAGCATGCGCCACGGTATGCCGGCCTCTTTGCGCCATACCGGCACGGGCAAGGTGTTTGCCGCCTTTGCCGACCCCGCCACGGTGGCGCGCGCACTGGCGGTGCAGGGGCTGGAGTCCGTGTTGCGTGACCCCGCATTTATTGCGGAAATGGCAGATATACGTTCGTCAGGTGTGTGTGTGGTGCGCGATGAGCTGATTGCCGGCATCAGTGCCATGGCGGTGCCGGTGTTTGATGGTTTCGGCAAACTGGTGCTGGCCATTGCGGCGATTGCGCCCACCTCGACGATGGACTTGTCGGTGCAAGGCCCCCTGGCGCGCACCCTGCGCGATGCGGGTGAGCGGTTGTCCGCCCGCCTGGGCAGTGTGCGGGCATGAGACTGCTATCCGTGATTTAATTTTCGGATTGGCATTTGCCGAACCTCTGCCACTGACTTTCGCGTGAAAGGACCCTCATGGGGCTGCGCCTGACCCTGATTAGCATTTTGTCGGCTGTCATGATCCTCTCGGGACTGGGTATGACCTGGGTGTTCCGGCATCAGCTGACCGCGGCGGCGGCGGCGGCCGACCGCTCAGGCGCTGAAAAGGACATGGAGCGCCTGCTGCTGGCCTTGAACCAGCAGATTTCAGAAATACACGTCATTCTGGGTTCATGGTCCAACTTCACCAGCTTTTATGAACATGCGGCTCGGCCCAGCGAAGCGTTTCGCAATGACGACCTGAGTGTTGCATCGCTGGAAGCGGGACATTTCGACTGGATCAACCTGATTGACGCCCAAGGCCGTGTGGTGGAACACAGTGAGGTGCCGCTGCCGGACGGTTCCACGCCGGTTCGCCGTGCGTACGACGATCCCGCCATGGCCTCTGTTCTGGATATGGCGTTGCGCGAAATGGTGCGGCGCCAAAGCGGATGTGCCATTTTGAGCAACGGCTCGCGCGTGGCGATTGGATGTTACCAACCGCTGCTGCCTTCCGATGGCACGGGGCCTGCGCGGGGCACCGTGCTGATCGGTCGCTGGGTTTCCGAGGCGATGCTCGCCAAAGTCCGGACTCAGACCGGCCTGCAGTTCGCACTCCAACCCCGTCCGCAGGGTCAGATTGAGCCCGCAGACAGTTCTCGTAAAGTGGAAAGTTTTCAGTCTGGCAACTTTCAATTGGAGGAAGAGACCGATCGCATTCAGGTGCAGTCCAAAGTGTGGGGCATGCATGGACGGTACATTGCCGATTTGCAGATGGACTGGCCCAGAGAGTCGTTGCAGCGCACCGAGGCAACGGTGCATTTGGTGACGGTCGCGATGGCGGTGTTGACTGCTATCACGGTCCTATTGTTGATTTTTGTCTGCGACCGGCTGATTGTGCGACGTCTGGAGGGCGTGCGTCGTGACCTCGGGCGCATACTGGAAAACGAAAGCTGGGATGGCCGGGTACGCACCGCTCGCAACGATGAATTGTCAGAGCTCTCCGTCTACATCAATGAAATGCTGGACATCATTCGCGAAAAAATAGCTTTGGTGAAAGAGCAGTCGCTGACAGATCCGCTGACCAGCCTGTCAAACCGACGCCATTTTGATCTGCAGATGGACACTGCGCTGGTCCAGTTTCGGCGCGATCAGAGCGCTGGAGCGCTGGTGCTGTTTGATATTGATTACTTCAAGCGCTACAACGACACCTACGGACACCCCCAAGGGGATGATGTGCTGGTCAAATTCGCCCAATGCATGCGACAGTCAGCGAAACGGCCCATGGATGTGCTGGCGCGTGTGGGTGGGGAGGAGTTCGCCATTCTGATGCCCATGACGGATTCAGACGGTGCTTCCCATTGCGCAGAGCAGGTGCGTGCGGCAATGCAGGCATTGGGCCTGGTCCACGCTGGCAATGGCGAATTCGGTTGCGTCACAGTCAGTGCAGGGCTGACCATGATGGGTCCCGAGGACACCGCAGAAACACTGTACTCGCGGGCGGACAGAGCGCTCTATGCAGCGAAAAACTCAGGGCGCAACAAAGTCGTCCTGGGGTGATTGCGCTTGCGCGGGTATCGAACCCATTTCATTTTTCACTCAGCAAGCTGGGGATTTTTCAGCGTTAACGCCAGGTCATACAAGGCGTTACGGGGGGCACCTGTGATCTCTGCGGCCAGCTTCACTGCAGTTTTGAGCGGCAGCTCGGCCAGCAGCAGTTGCAGCACGCGGGTGTCCTGACCAGCCTCCGCCGCTGGTGCCGGGTGCAGCACCAGGGCGAATTCACCGCGCAGGCGGTTGGCATCTGCAGCAAACCATGCGGCCAACTCCGCAGCGGGGAGCGTTGCTATTTCCTCAAACTGTTTGGTCAGCTCCCGGCCTACCGTGACCTTGCGGTTTCCCAGCGCCCCCAGCGCCGCTGCCGTCGCTTCGATGCGGTGCGGTGCTTCCAGCAGGGCCACGGCGCGCACTTCGGTCTGCAATGCCGCCACCGCATGGATGCGTTCGGTTGCCTTGGTGGGAAGAAAGCCTTCGAAGACAAATCCGGTTCCACCCCCCGTATCACTTGCGCAACCTGCTACAGAAATGAGAGCGGTGATGCTGCTGGCCCCCGGCAGCGGAAGCGCGCGCAGGCCCTGCACTTGCACTGCGGCCACCAGCCGGGCGCCGGGGTCGCTGATGCCAGGGGTGCCCGCGTCGCTTACATAGGCCACCCGCTGGCCCTGGCGCAGGCGATCCACCACAGCGTTGGCCGCCTCGGCTTCGTTGTGCTGGTGCACCGCCAGTAGTTGCCCGGCGGATTTGTCGATGCCGTAGGCACGCAGCATCTGCTGGGTGTGGCGCGTGTCCTCGCAGGCGACGGTGTCGGCCAGCGTCAGGACGTGCAGCGCCCGCAGGCTGATGTCGGCGAGGTTGCCAATGGGCGTGGCCACCACATACAGCGTACCCTGCGGATAATGCTGCTCACCAGCGGCCTCTTTGGCCGCAGCCAGGGCAAAAACATACGACGCGCTCACAAATGGGACCCTTTCCAGCCAAACCTCCGACAAACCGCACCACCAAACGCCTGGGAGATGCTGCCGAAGATGAAGCACTGGCTTACCTGCAGGAACACGGCCTGCAATTGGTACAGCGCAATTATCGGACGCCCGGACGTGGCGGCGGCGAAATCGACCTCATCATGCGTGCGCCCGATGGCACCTGCGTGTTTGTGGAAGTGCGCAGTCGGAGGTCCGCGGACCACGGCGGCGCCGGCGCCAGCGTGGGCTATGCCAAGCAGCGGCGCATCATCTTTGCGGCCCGGCACTACCTGCTGGGGCTGCGGGTCGTGCCACCCTGCCGGTTTGACGTGGTGCTGCTCGATGCGGGCCAGGTCGAGTGGCTGCAGGCGGCGTTTGACGCGGGGGGCTGACATTTGGTAACACCCCTTCATGGCCCTGTCATACACGGGGGGAAGGGGGCAAGTTATCATCGCGCGTATGCTGGAACAACGAATTCAACAACACTTTATTGACAGTGCCGACCTGAAATACCAGTCGGCGGAAGTCCTGAGCAAACCCATCGCCGAGGCCGTCAACGCCATGCTGGCCTGTGTGACCAGTGGCGGCAAGGTGCTGGCCTGCGGCAATGGCGGCTCGGCGGCCGATGCGCAGCACTTCTCGGCCGAGTTTGTGGGCCGTTTCGAGCGCGAGCGCCCGGAACTGGGTGCGATTGCGCTGACCACCGACTCCAGCATCATCACTGCCATTGGCAATGACTACGACTTCAACGTCATTTTTTCGCGCCAGGTGCGCGCATTGGGCCAGCCCGGCGACGTGTTGCTGGCCATCACCACCAGCGGCAATTCGGCCAACGTGCTGGCCGCCATCGAAGCAGCGCACGAGCGCGAAATGGTGGTGGTGGGCCTGACCGGTCGCGACGGTGGCAAGATGGCCCATGTGCTCAGGGACACCGATGTCATGATCTGCGTGCCACACCAGCGCACTGCGCGCATCCAGGAAGTCCACATATTGGCTCTGCATTGCATTTGCGATGCGGTTGATGCCCAGCTTTTGGGCGAACAGGAAACCACGACATGATCAAATCACTTCAACGCGCAACGCTCATCCTGGCGCTGGCTGGCGGCACCCTGACGGCGCTTACCGGCTGCTTCCCGCTGGTTGCAGGCGGTATGGTTACCGGTGCCCTCGTGGCCTCTGACCGCCGCACCACCGGCACCGTGGCGGAAGACCAGGGTATCGAGGTCAAGGCGGCCAACCGCATCCAGGACAGTTTGGGCGATCGGGCCCATGTCAATGTCACCAGCTACAACCGCCAGGTGCTCATCACCGGCGAGGTGCCTAGCGCGCAGGACAAGCAGCTGGTGGAACGTATTGTGGGCAATGTGGAAAACGTACGCAACATTGTTAACGAGTTGGTCGTCATGGGCAATTCATCCTCTGGTCAACGGATGAATGACTCCTACATCACCGGCAAAGTCGGCGCGGCAATCGTTGATTCGCAAGATTTGTTCAGAAATGCCTTCAAAATTGTGACTGAACGCGGTACGGTATACGTTATGGGGCGTGTTACTCAGCGTGAAGCCCAGCGTGTGACCGACGTGATTGCTTCCACGAGTGGTGTCCAGCGCGTGGTTCGGGTACTGGAGATCATCAGCGAGGAAGAGCTGGCACGCATGCTTCCACCGCCGCCACCGCCAGCACCAGCCAAGTAACCCAGATCTCTTCAATAAAAACGGCCCTTTGAGGGCCGTTTTTATTTCAGTCGCTTGATCAGGCTGCTGGTATCCCAGCGGTTGCCACCCATCTGCTGCACATCGGCATAGAACTGGTCCACCAGGGCCGTGACCGGCAGGCG
>Ga0209477_1001441_pt1 | contig 14481 bp, 12 predicted proteins | sample KloWWTupernatant_FD_187180 | JGI IMG/M metagenome (GOLD analysis project Ga0209477, IMG submission 187180) | Active sludge microbial communities from Klosterneuburg, Austria, studying microevolution and ecology of nitrifiers - Klosterneuburg... | ecosystem: Engineered > WWTP > Aerobic digester >...
GCTCGCGAGTGGTCGTCACCCTCCATCCACCAGGTGAGTGTGGTCTCGACAAGCTCGACCAGCCGATCGTGGATTGACGGCTCAGTAACCGCTCGGGTGAAGGCGGTCCAGGTAGTCGGTGAGTTCGGCGTCCGCTTCCGGGACGGCGAAACCGGTGGACTTGATCTTGGTCAGGCTCAGCGTGGAGTGCTGCGGGCGCGGGGCGAGCTGTTTTCCGTCCGCATACTCGTCTGTGGTGACCGGCGTGATGTCTGCCGCATCGCGGCCGACAGCACTGAACACCTGCGCGGCCAACTCGGCCCAGGAGCGTGTCGGGCCGTCGTTGGTGAGGTTGTACGTGCCGTAGGTGGCACTGCTGCCAAGCAGGTGGACGATGCCCGCGGCCAGCGTGCTGGTGAAGGTCAGCCGCCCGTACTGATCGGCAACCACCGAGGGCGACACCCCGCGCGCGGCCAGATCGGCCATGGTGCGCACGAAGTTGCGTCCGTCGCCGATCACCCAACTGGTGCGGACGAGGTAGTGCTGGGGCACTTGGCCGACAAGGACGTCGCCGGCGGCCTTCGTCTGGCCGTACACGCCCAGCGGAGAGATCGGTTCGTCCTCGGTGTGTTCTGCGCGGGTGCCATCGAAGACGTAGTCGCTGGAGATGTGCACCAGGGTGATCCGGTGTTCGGTCGCCACCCGGCACAGCGCCGCGACGCCGGTGACGTTGGCCGCCCAGCAGTCCGCTCGCCCGGACGGGGTCTCGGCCGCGTCCACAGCGGTGTAGGCCGCCGCGTTGATGATCGTGCCGTACTGCTTCCAGTCGATGGCCGCGACCTGCTCGGCGTCCGTGACGTCGAAATCGGGAAGGTCGAGGGTGGCTGCGTCCGGCAGTACGGCCTGCAGCGCTCGTCCCAGTTGGCCCCCGGCGCCGATGATCACCGTCCGCTTGGGCGGCACCGGACGGGCGTCGGCCAGCCGTGGGTGCGCCAGGTCGGCCGCGGAGATGATCGCCTGGTCGAGCGGGATCGGCCAGGGCGCGGCGACGGTCTCGTCGGCGAGATTCACATAGCTGTACGAGCTGAGCGACTCGGGGCTCCAGTGCTCGTTGACCAGGTAGGAGTAGACAGTCTCCGGCACGAGGGTCTGGTAGCTGTTCGCGACGCCGCGGGGCACGAAGACCGCGTTCTCTGGGCCGATCTCAACGCTGACCAGTTGCCCGAAGGTGTCTCCAGGACGCAGGTCGACCCAGGCTCCGAAGACACGTCCGTGGGCCACTGAGACCAGCTTGTCCCAAGGTTCGGCATGGAAGCCCCGGGTGACCCCGGCCTCGGTGTTGGACGCCACGCTGTGCTGCACCGGACGGAAGTCGGGCAGGCCGATGGCGGTCATCTTCGCCCGCTGCCAGTTCTCCTTGAACCAGCCGCGGGCATCGCCGTGTACGACAAGGTCGAGCACCAGCAGGCCCGGTATCGCGGTGGTTCGCACCGCCAATGCTTGCGCGGAGCCGCCCTTCGTGACGCCCTCGCTCGTTCCTCGCGAGCGCTCCTCAGGGAGCGGATGGGGGGTGGTCACTGGCCGGCCTTGGCGTACTTGGCCTCGGTGGCTTCCTTGATCGGACGCCACCAGGCCTCGTTGGCCTGGTACCAGGCGATGGTGTCGGCGAGCCCGTCCGCGAAGTTCGTGAAGCGCGGCTCCCAGCCGAGTTCGGTGCGCAGCCGGGTGGAGTCGATGGCGTAGCGCAGGTCGTGGCCGGCACGGTCGTTGACGTGGTCGTAGGCGTCGGCGGGCTGGCCCATGAGTTGCAGGATCAGTTCGATGACGTGCTTGTTGTCCAGTTCGCCGTCGGCGCCGATGAGGTAGGTCTCGCCGATCTTCCCGTCCGCGATGATCCGCAGCACCGCGGAGTTGTGGTCGTCCACGTGGATCCAGTCGCGGACGTTCGCTCCGGCGCCGTAGAGCTTGGGCCGGCGTCCGTCGATCACGTTGGTGATCTGGCGGGGGATGAACTTCTCGATGTGCTGGTAGGGCCCGTAGTTGTTGGAGCAGTTGCTGATCGTGGCCTGGACGCCGAACGAGCGCACCCACGCGCGCACCAGCAGGTCGGAGCCGGCTTTGGTGGCCGAATACGGGCTGGACGGGTTGTAGGACGTGGTCTCGGTGAACTTGGCCGGGTCGTCGAGCTCGAGGTCGCCGTAGACCTCGTCGGTGGAGATGTGGTGGTAGCGCTTCTCGTGGTGCCGCACGGCCTGCAGCAACTCGTAGGTGCCGATGAGATTGGTCTCGATGAAAGGAGACGGGTCGTTGAGGGAGTTGTCATTGTGCGACTCGGCGGCGAAGTGCACCACCACGTCGTGTGCGGCGACGAGTTCGTCGACCAGGTCGGCGTCGCAGACCGATCCGTGTGCGAACCGGTACCGTTCGGTCGGCAGTCCGGCCAGGGATTCCTCGTTCCCGGCGTAGGTCAGGGCGTCCAGGACGGTTACCTTGTCATCGGTGTTAGCCAGTACATGGCGGACGAAGTTGCTGCCGATGAAGCCGGCGCCGCCGGTTACCAGAATCGTGGACATGGCTCGATCCTAGGGGTCGCGTGCCTAGGCAGGCACGATTAGCGGCGCTGGATATGCACTGCGCGCGCACCCGTCCGCGTGGGAGGATGCAACGCATGCGCGGCATCATCCTGGCTGGCGGCTCGGGCACCCGGCTGCACCCGATCACGATCGGCACCTCCAAGCAGTTGGTGCCGGTGTATGACAAACCGATGATCTACTACCCGCTCTCCACGCTGATCTTCGCCGGGGTGCGCGAGGTGCTGGTGATCAACACCCCGCACGAGCAGGAGGCGTTCAAGCGCCTGCTCGGGGACGGGTCGCAGTTCGGAATTGAGATCAGCTACGCGACGCAGCCCGAGCCGAAAGGGCTGGCGCAGGCGTTCACGATCGGCGCCGACTTCGTGGCAGGGCACACCAGCTGCCTGGTGTTGGGTGACAACATCTTTTACGGGCAGGGTCTCGGCACCCAGTTGCAGAAGTTCAGCGACCTGGACGGGGCCGCGGTGTTCGGCTACTGGGTGGACGACCCCACCGCCTACGGCGTGGTAGAGGTAGGTGAGAACGGCCGCGCGATCTCGATCGAGGAGAAGCCGACAGCACCGAAGTCGAACTATGCGGTGCCGGGGCTGTACTTCTATGACGAGCGAGTGGTGGAGATCGCCGCCGAGCTGCCGCCGTCCGCGCGCGGGGAGTACGAGATCACGGACGTGAACCGCGTCTACCTCGACGCCGGCGAGCTCCAAGTGTCGATCCTGCCTCGTGGCACCGCGTGGTTGGACACCGGCACCTTCGACTCGCTGAACGACGCCAGCAACTTCGTGCGCACGATCCAGGCCAGGCAGGGCCTGCAGGTCGGCTGCCCTGAGGAGGCGGCGTGGCGTCAGGGCTTCCTGGACGACGCGGGCCTGTTGCAGCGGTCCGAGGCACTGGCGAAGTCGGGCTACGGCCAGTACCTGGCACATCTTGTGGAGCAGAGGCGCCGCCCCCAGGTGTAGTCGGGTCACACCCGGGAGCGGCACCGGAGGGGAGGGCTCACCCCGGACACCCCAGCCGGCCCCAGTTTCCGGCTAGTAGGCGCCCGCGGAGCCGACGACTGCTTTCGCCGTCTTGGCGAGAATCATCAGGTCCTGCACCAGCGACCAGTTGTCCACGTAGTAGACGTCAAGGCGAACCGTGTCCTCCCAGGACAGGTTGGACCGTCCCGAGACCTGCCATAGGCCAGTCAGCCCCGGCCGCACGTCCAGGCGTCGCCGAGCGTCTGAGTCGTACTGGGCGACCTCCTGGGGCAACGCGGGCCGTGGCCCGACGAGGCTCATGTCGCCTCTGAGCACATTCCAGAGCTGAGGAAGTTCATCCAGAGAATAGCGTCGAATGAAGCGTCCCACGCGGGTGATCCGGGGGTCCTTCGTAAGCTTGAATAGGGGACCGGCTCCTTCATTCTGCGCTGCCAGCTCTGCAAGGCGAGCCTCGGCGTTGACAACCATGCTGCGGAACTTCAGACAGTAGAACTGCTCTCCGGCTCGTCCCACCCGGACCTGGCGGAAGAGGACCGGTCCACGGTCCTCGAGCCAGATCGCCAACACAACCGCGCCCATGATCGGTGACAGCAGGGTGATGAAAAAGATCGAACCCGCGATGTCCCATGCACGTTTGATCCACCGCGTGGCAGCGACGGCCTGAGGACGCTCCACGTCGACCAAGGGCAGTCCCGCCAGTGGGCGAACGTCGAGCCGTTGGGCGCTGATATCAGCGAGGTTGGGAACCACGATCATCTGCACGTCGAGCTTCTCCAACTCCCAGGCCATCCGGCGGAATTCTGCGGGAGAAGAAAAGGCGCCTTCCGCGAAGAGTACGCACGCCGCCTCGTGATCCAGGACAACCTGGGCGATGTCCGCTATCCGCCCGAACACAGGCAGCCCACTCGGGGTGTGCTGCGCAAGATCGGAGGTGAGCGCCCCAACCACCTGGTAGCCCAGCCACTTCTCGCGGCTCAGTACCGAGGCCACTGAGTCGACGTGGCCACTCGCGCCTGCCACGATCACCGGCATCCGCAGGTAACCCTTTCGGTGTAGGGCGTGCATCAACTGCCGCCGGGCGAACCGGGTCAGAACCAGGCTGGCCGTACCGATGGTGAACAGCCCGATGAAGAATGAGCGCGAGAAGCTGTAGTCAGCCAGGTAGCAGGCGATCCCCGTCGCGCCGGCGGTGCCGAGCGAAGCGGTGACAACGCGCTTGTACTCGGTCGCTCCTGCACGCAGGTGGCGCGGGATGTAGCTGCCCAGCTGCCGCATGGTCAGCAGCCAAACCACGACTATGGCCGGAACCGTCCAGGCCGCCTCCGGTCCGGGCTGCGCGGCCGCCGCGGGGAGTAACCCCCGTAGCTGGAGCGACACAGCGATGGCCAAGATGATGGCCCCCACGTCCAAGCCCGGCACGACCCAGGTGGTTGCTCTTCGGCTGCCATTCCAATCCATGGCGGCCTTGTAGACCAACGGATTGCCATCGACGAACGTCGAGAAAGTGGTCATGATCCCCCCGGTCTGACCGCTTCAGCCTCTTCCCCCCGGAGAAGCCGGGTAGAGCGCGCTCCCCCAAGCCGCTGCTACCGATGCCAGTCTGGCAGACTGCCGCGATCCTGCCAAGGCCTTCTGCTCGACTTGCGTGGGGTGGCGTCAGTCGCGGGCGAATCCCTTCCGGAGAGTACCTATTCCTCCCGTGTACACCCGCCCGAGTCGCGGCTGAGGTAGGCGTCGGACTGCAGTCTGAACAGCTCGGCGTAACGTCCATCCTGAGCCATCAGATGGTCATGGCTGCCGCACTCAGCCACCATTCCGTCGTGCAACACATAGATCTGGTCGGCACCTCGGACCGTCGAGAACCTGTGCGAGATGAAGAGCGCGGTTCGCCCACGAAGTGAGGCGCGCAATGTTGAGAAGAGTTCGTGTTCAGCCCTCGGGTCCAGGGAGGCACTGGGTTCATCAAGGATCACCAGCGGGGCATCCCGATAGAAGGACCGCGCCAGTGCGACTCGTTGCCACTGTCCTCCGGAGAGATCCCGACCGCCAGTGAAGATTCTGGAAAGCACGGTGTCGTAACCCTGCGGAAGGCTACCTAGAGCACTCGCGGCGCCAGCGGCTTGGGCCGCCCGCTGGACCCGCTCAGGATCCACGGCCTGATCAATGCGACCGACCGCGATGTTCTCGGTGCCGGTCAGGGCATAGCGCACGAAATCCTGGAACATCACTGTCACCTGTTCGCGCAAGCTGGACGGAGTGAAGCTGCGAGCGTCGATGCCGTCCCAGCTGATTCTTCCCGCGTCCGGCTCGTAGAGCCCAGCGAGAAGCTTCGCCAGCGTGGTCTTCCCGGATCCGTTCTCACCCACCAGGGCGACGATGTCCCCGGCCCTCAGCTCGAGGTCAACGCCACGCAGGGCTTCTGTAGTTGAGCCCGGGTAGGTGAACTTCACGCGCTCGACGCGGATGGACTCGAAGCCTGCGGGGGCCTCCGTGCCGGTCTCCTCCTCTCGCGAGTCCTGGCCGAGCTTGAAGAACTCCGCAAGATCGTCCAGGAATAGGCCAGACTCGAAGATCGTCTGGACGCCCTTGAACAGCGACTGCACCTGGGTTGCGAGCATCCGGATCGCTACGATCGCGGCCCCCGCTCCAGCGACGCCGATCTGCCCGTCCGCAATCAGCCAGACCATGATGAGCAAGGTTCCAGCCAGCATGACCGCCGATCCCAGCTGGCCGATGAGGCTGAGGATGGTGCGACGCCGAACATGCTCGCCCAAGTCATCAACGTATGTCGAGTAGAGCGTGTCAAAACGGCTCAGCAGCCACTTGCCAAGGCCGAAGGCTCGGACCTCCTTGGCCTCGTTACGGCCGGTTTGCAGGATGATGAAGTATTGCCGGAGGCGATTGGCTGGCGTCTGCTCCACGGTGAAGTCGAACTCCAGCCGGGATTCCTTACGGTTGGTGAGCAGGATGGGCACACCGCCCACCACAACCAGAGGCAGGAGCATTGGTGAGACGCCGAGCAGAGCTAATCCAACGCCGATCGAGGCAGCCAGGGACCCGGCCATTCCAAGAAGGCCCTGGGTCACCTGGTGCGGGCGAACCATAGCGTTCGTCTGCACCCGGTTCAGCCGGTTGTAGAACTCGGGTGATTCGAAATGGCGTAGGTCCACGCCAGTGGCTACACCGAGAACTCGCCGCCACATCGAACGAGCGACGGTCTCGCCGAGCAGCCGCTGGATCTGGCCCTGGGCAACTCCCGCGATTGTCGACAGCGCCGTTAGCCCGGCTAGTGTGAGGACCGGACCGACCACAGTTGCCAGAGCGGTTTGCCCAGTGGTAACGAGAACAGCGTCCAGCACCGCCTGAACGGCTAGGACCTGCGCGGCGAGGGCCAACGCGGCGATGAGTTGAAGTACCACCAGCGTGATGAAGAGATTGCGTCCTGCTGTCCAAACCAGGTGAAGGCTGGCGCGCACCAAGTGAGACAGTCGGCCCAACGACTTCCGCTCCGAACGTGCTGCCACCCGTAGCGAGACTGAATCTATCGGTTCGTCGTCCATTGTCTCCTCGATCACGCGGCACTCGGAGCCCGGTTGTAGCGGTCACAGGGACCATACAACTACTCCTCGACCAGAGGAGAGCATGCGCTAGCGTTACCGCGAATGCTGGCCACAAGGGGTGAGGGGCGTTGCAGATGAGGCCGAAGGCAACCGAGCTCGCTGTGGATGCAGCACTGGTTGCCGTTTGCATGGGTCGAACACCTGACCTGCCGGACTCGCCGGACGCGAGGGCTGACTTCGTTGAGGCGGTTCGTTACCACCGGATCGCGCCATTGGCGCACGTGATGCTGAGGCAGTCCGTGCCTGAGGTTGCCGCCGAGCTTCGAACCGATCGCGACGAAGCACTGATGAACCACCTCAGAGCGTCGGCCTTGCTGAGCACGATTGCGCAAACCCTGGCCGGCATACCTTGGCTGGTTTTCAAGGGGCCAATGCTCGCTGAGTTTGCGCATCCGATTCCTGGCCTGCGCTTCTACAAGGACCTCGACCTGCTGGTCGCGCCCAGCGATTTCAGGGATGCCTGCCACAGGATGATGTCCGCCGGCTGGAAGGCACTCGTGGGCGAAGACTCAATTCGTGGCAGCGAGCTGCCGGGCGAGTTGCCTATGGTCGATGAACATGCAGTGGTTCTGGACCTGCATTGGTCGATGATGGTCATGAAGTCCCTTCGAGGAAGATTCCGGGTGGAGGCCGCACCGCTGCTGGCGCGTCGCGTCCCGGTTACCCTTGGACCTACCTCGCTGTGGGCGTTGGATCCGGTTGATGCCCTTATTCATGTTTGCCATCATGCGGCCCTGGCAGGGGCGACAAAGCTCGGTCATTTGCTGGATGCCGACCAGCTTGCCCGACAAGTAACGGATTGGGACGCGGTGGTGGTCCGGGCCAGACAGTGGCGAGCCACGGCAGAGGTGGCAATCGTGCTTGGTCGGGCGAGTCGGAGGTTCGACACGCCCGTCCCGGTCGACCTCGATCGCAGGTTGGGACTGGCGCGATGGCTGAGTTTCGCTCTGGTGAGGATCGACGAGACCTGGCCGATCGAGTCGCTGCGACACGACGAATCCTGGGTGCGACTGATCACGCGATCTCTGCGACCCGGACTGATCAACACCGTGGTGGCGATGACGCGCCGCGTGGCCAAAGGTGTCTGGGTGAGGGCGCAAGCCAGTCCACAGAAGCGGCGGAAGCCGCCGCGTGCAGAGTTGGTCGAAGCCTATCTGTCCAGAGTCGACGCCCTCGATGAAGCCCGGCGCGAGTGAGTCGCTGTTGCCAGTCAGCCCAGGCCTACGGCGTGCCGGATCACGGATGGGAGTTCGTCGGCGAACGGCGGACCCCAGGGCAGCCGAGCCATGAAGACCGGAACGCGATCGATGATGTCCCCTAACTGCTGGAACTGGCGACGTAACACCGTTTCGTCCTCCCACCCCAAGAGCCGAGGGAAGCGGGAAAGCAACAGGAAGGCTGTCATCGCGTCGAGCTTCTCGATCTTCGCTGCAGTGAGTTCTGCGGAATGGTCGGGCGCCGGAATGATAATCCCCGCCAACGGCAGCCCCTCGGTGCTGGAGGGCGACACAGCTAGGGCGTCGCGCGCATCACCGGTGGTACGCCGCCCCGGGGTGGTATCGAATCGCGCGGATAAGTCGCCGGCGGCCTTTCGAAGCCGAAGCTCCGTCGCTCCCAGGGCGCACGTAGGTGGGTTCTGCCCAAGGTCCAGGCACAGCAAGTCATCGGTGATCAGGTTGGCGCCATCGGCGCAGAGCAACGTGGCCATCGTCGACTTGCCCATCCCGGACGCTCCGACGAAGGCCAAGGCAGCGGCTCCAATCTCCACTGCGCTGGCATGGAGCACGACCTTTCCGCGCATGGCCAGGACGAACGCCAGCACCGTGCCGCCAGCCAGCACTGCCGCGATCGCAGGGTCTGCGTCTTCGAACATGTGCACGGTGGCAACGTCGAGTTCGAGGTTGATCCGCACGTCGCAAGTGCTGTAGAACCTGAGCAGATAGCCTCCATCGGCCTGAGTCGCGGTGTAGTACTGCCGATCCACCTGCAAATGAAGCAGCACTCGTCCAGGCGGCGCTTCGTCGGTCCGCAGGCCCGGATCTCCGAGCACTATGTCAAGGTCCACAGGGGTCTGCTCAGGTAGCACGCGATTCTGGTGGAGTGGTAGTTCCGACCTAACGGTCAGTCCGTAGAGACGGGTGGTCGAGGTCATGCAGGCGGCCCTTCGGGTTGCTCGGACAGGTCCAGGTAGCTGGCTGCAGCGGCCAGTGGATCAAGCACTCCGTGGGCAATGACGAGCCAGGCATGAGCGCGGATTTCGCCCTCGATCTTGGCGACGCCCACATGAAGCGTCGGGCTCATGTGGCGCAGTCGTTGACCAGCGATCAGGGCTTGCCGCAAGCAGGTGTCGCCAAAAGGCCAGTGTCGAAGGACGCGGCGGACACCCCTTATCTGCCGCTTCTGCCTAGCAGTGAGCGCAGCAGTCGTTGGACCGGTCATGACGTTCTCGACCCCCGCGTGACCGGCCAGAGGTGTCCCCAAGAACCGCGCGAGCCGAGGCAAGGTCGTCGCGTGCAGCCCCACCTCTACAGTCGCGGCCACAGCAAGCGCGGCAGCGGTAGCGGGCAGTTCCGTGACGAAGCGACGCCAGCGGCTCGACTGCGGTTGCTTGGTCAAGCCGATCCCTCCTCGGTGGCGAGCCAAGCGCTGTGCAACAGCATCCCCGTTCCCATGGTCGGCTCGTCGGAGAGCCAAACGTCGCGGAGTCTCGCGACGTCGACCAGTTCGGGATCGACCCCCGAACCGTCCCACGTTCGCGCGAAGTCACGCGTCGCAGAGCCTGTGTGTGCCTGGTTGAACCTTGCCTTGGTAGGCCGAGAGAGCACTTCCTTGGGCAGCACATCGGTGAAGAGGGCCTGCATCGCGGCGGTTCGACTGCGAAAGCCCCAGCGCTGGCCCGAGCGGGCTAGCGCGGCGATGAAGCCACGATCCAGGAGCGGGTCGTGAGTGATGATTCCGTACTCGGCCGCCCGCGCTGCGTGATTGCTGACCCCGACGGCGAACGATCGACGCCGAGTCAGGAACCAAGTGGACTCGTCGTAGCGTAGAGGCTCAGCGGCTTCCTCCGCGGCGACCGTCCGAGCGTGTTCGGCAAGCGCGGCTGGCTGGAGCCACCTGCTATGCATCGATTGGCGAAGGTCCCGTTCCATCATCGCCTGTCGCACTGGCCGGGGAAGCAGTGATCTCACGGCGCGCTGCAAGGCGAGCCTACTCGGCAAGCGGCGGCTCCGCAGCACAGTCAGGGCCGTCCCTCGGCGCCGGCCAAGAACGGCATCGCCGCCCTCGCCGGACATCAGCGAGCCGGGGCCGAGCCGCTCGAACATCGCTCCATGAGGCTGTAGTGCAACGGGCCAGATCAAGCCGTGCCGGCGAAGGCCCTCCTTGGCAGCGACTCCCAGAAGGTCGGTCTCGCCGTGTCTGAACTCGAGACGAATCCATTCCGACAGGCCCAGGTGTTTGATAACCAGATTCTGCCAGGTCGACTCGTCGGTGTCGGGAAGGTCGGGGTAGACGCGGGTGACGGGGATTGGCAGCTGAAGGCCCTCGCGCCGGGCGAGGTCGGTGGCCGCCGCCAACACTGCCGAGGAATCCCGGCCGCCCGAAAAGGTCACGTAGCACGGCCCGCGTAGCAGCGCTGGCAAGATCGCGTGGTCCAAGGCGGCGCGCGCGGTCTTGGAAGTCGTCGGCAGCGGTTCGGCGGGCAGCAGTCCGTACAGCCAGCCAACAGCCACCTCGCGCGAGGTACTTCGCACGAAAGGGTCCATTGGGACCGTCGCGGCCACGCTGCGCCTCCGATAGTTGCCATCGTCGATACAAGAATCGGGGGTTGCCGGGTGACCCGGCAACCCCCAGTACAGCTTCCAGCGTCAGGAGAGCTCTCCCCAGTGGAAGAACCACCACGAATCGTCATGGCCCTGCCGTCCCTCACCAAGGGTCAGGTCTTTCAGCGAGCCGACCTTGGTCAGCTGCGGCGCCTCATAAGCCTTCTGCATAATGCTCACCTCCCCCCAAAGGTGTGCTGGTGACCGCGGTTGGTGGCGGCCTCTAGTCAAGCGGTGTCGACATCGTCCAGCAGTCCTCCGGATTCGAGGTCTGCCAAGAAGGTCCTCACGTCCGTTTCGGCCTGCGATGCGGATATGCCGAAGGCCTCCATCAGTGACTGGGTGAGTTCCGTGTCCGTCCGGTCTTGGGTGAGCGCCTTCATTAACACCGCCCCGCTGGCATTGGTGGTGAGATAGGTGGATGAACTCAGGTCGAGTATCACCAGATCACCGTCGATCTCTCGCCAGGTGAGGTTGTGTGCACGAAGCTTCATGTCTCCCCCCAGACACATGTGCCGACTTCATGCCGACTCGCTTGGCAGAAGAGTAGCAATAGATCCGGGCCAATGGAATGGTGCTGCGCTGCGAATGGACGACAGTTTGTTCAGGCCGGGTCTGTCCGCCGACGGCGCCCTTGGAGCGCGGCTCATCTGGCGGTTCTCGGTGACTGCGATGCGAGCGGTGACTGTGATGGGAGATGGGCACTAGCCTCGATCGTTCACGGTGGGGGCGGCGACTTGTGCCGCAAATGAGCCAGAGTGCCTTCTGACTACGGGATACTTGGAGTTGCGAAGCTCAAAAGGTCCCAAGCGGAAGGCACTCGGCAAGTGAAGGATACTGCGTGGTCGTCGGGGTTGTCAGTCACAGGTGACGGGACCGGGATGGTCGCCCACGCGGGCAGCATCGGCTTACGGATGCTGGCCGAGAACACCGGCCTGACCGAGGCCCTGTCCCACGCGATGGCCCGGCGTGGATTCGTCCCTTCGGTGCATGACCGGGGCCAGGTGCTCACCGATGTCGCGGTGCTGCTCGCCGATGGTGGGGAGGCGATCTCCGACATCGATGTCCTGCGTCACCAGGGGCAGGTGTTGGGGCCGGTCGCGTCTGCTCCGACGGTGTGGCGGGCGTTGGACGAGGTCACCGACGCGAGGCGGAGGAAGATCCACAGAGCGCGGGCGGGTGTCCGGCGCCACGTCTGGGCCCAACTGGCAGCCGCTGGTGGGGTGCCGGCGTCTCGGGTCGCCGGGACCGATCTCGGCAGCACCGTGGTGTTGGATGTCGATGCCACGATCGTTGTCACCCATTCGGAGAAGGAGCTCGCGTCGCCGACGTTCAAGCGAACGTTCGGGTATCACCCGATCGGTGTGTGGTGCGACAACACCGGGGAGTTCCTCGCCGCCGAACTGCGGACCGGTCGGGCCGGGTCGAACACCGCCGTCGATCACATCCAGGTCCTCGGCGACGCGATCGCCCAGATCCCGATGACGTATCGACGCAACCTATTGATCCGATGCGACGGAGCCGGCGCCTCGCACCAGTTGCTGGACTGGCTGCATGCGCAAGGCCAGGTCAGAGGCAGGACGCTGCACTACAGCGTCGGGTTCACCATCGGGGAGAACATCCGCCACGCGATCACGGAACTGCCGGCCGGGTCGTGGTCCTCGGCGCTCAGAGCCGATGGTGAGGTCCGCGAGGGCGGGGAGGTCGCCGAGGTCACCGGACTCCTCGACCTGACCCGGTGGCCGGCCGGGATGAGGGTGATCCTGCGCCGGGAACGCCCCCATCCCGGGGCTCAACTGTCGCTGTTCGAAGAGGCCGACGGGTGGCGGTATCAGGCGTTCGCGACCAACACAGCGGTGGGCACTCTGCAGTTCCTCGAGGCCAGACATCGGGCCCATGCCCGGGTCGAGGACCGGATCCGACACGCCAAAGACTCCGGCCTGGGCCGGTTCCCGTCCCGCGAGTTCAGCATCAACCAGACCTGGCTGGCGCTCACGATGATCGCCGCCGATCTGGTGGCCTGGCTCAAGATGCTGGCCCTCGACGGCGATCTCGCCAAAGCCGAACCCAAAGCGCTGAGGTATCGGCTCCTGCACGTCCCCGCCCGGCTCGTCCACGGCGCCAGACGGCGACGACTACGACTACCCAAGACCTGGCCCTGGGTCGAGCAACTCGTGGCCGCGTTCGCCCGGATCGCCGCGATCCCACCACCGGCCTGACCCCCATCCGCCCGCCACCACCCGAGGAAACCTGGAGAACCGTAGCCCGGCAGCGTCAGCCGGCCAACCATCACGCCCTCACCCGACCCAGGCGTCGCAACGAGTTCCGCCAGCCCCGCTGGCATCGCTCAAGCCGCCTGATGAAAGAGGGAGGCTAGCGCGCGCCTCGTTGTCGGCACGAGTTCGTCGAGCCCTGGCGGGTTGGGGGCGTTGGCGTAGGACCGACGCGAGTCGGCCTCGGTGAACCGGCCATTCACGACGGGCTCGCCCAGCGCCCAGTCGGCCTCCCCGGGGCACAGTCGGGACAGCGGGACCCGCAGCAATCATCCTCATCAGTGCCTACCCGGTCGGCGGCACCGGCGATCGGCTTCAACCGAGCGCCGTCGCTCAGCACAAGAGGACCGCCTTGTCGGCTGCAGTCTCGGCTTGGCGCAGGTGCGGGGAATCCTCTCGGGGCCTTCGGAGCCGGATTCCAAAGCCACCGTCGAGGTGTTGGTCAGAAGATGTCCGGTGGTGAGGTGAATCCACCGACGATTCACCTTGCGGCTGAGGGCCAGCCGGGTTGTATTCGACTCCGCGACCACCCGCCGCGTCGTGCTCCGAACCCTCGCATACCAGCCGCGCCAGCGTACCTGGAACGCGGACCTTCCCCTTGGACCGGGCGGCCTCTCCTCGTCTCTTGTTTAGAACGGATCGATCAACTGCTCCCGCCGCCCGCGGGTGTCGGCCTTCTCCCGCGCCTGGACATCCTCACCGTTGTGGTGCGAGCAGGCGAGCTCGTCGGGTTCGCGCACGATCTATCAGGTCGTAAGCATCCAGCATCTCCATGACTCTCGTCGGCAAGGCGGGTCCGGGCCAACCCAGTTGCGTACAGATTCCATCACCGCCACCGGCAGCACTCACAGCAGCGGGTACGTCCGTGGCCGCACTGGGCAGTTTCTCCTGGCCGCCGACAGACGGGTGATGCTCGCGGTACAGTTCGCATGCGAACTCTTAGGGATGGGGGACCCATGAGTGATGTCGCAACATATTCGCGTTGGTCAGTGGCGTTCGGGCTCTGGGGGGGAACCCGGCGGCGCAGTGTCCCGCGACGCCGTGCGCCGCTTATCGCCGGGATCGCGCTGGCGCTTTCGATAGGCGCTCCCGCCATACCCGCCAATGCTGACCAGCCGGCGGCGCCGCGGGCTGCTGCTATCAGCTATCGGACGGTGAGTTCGCTCAGTGTTCGGTTCTTCCGGACTCCGGAGGCGCCGGTGTGTCGGGCTGACTAC
>Ga0209477_1001442_pt1 | contig 14473 bp, 10 predicted proteins | sample KloWWTupernatant_FD_187180 | JGI IMG/M metagenome (GOLD analysis project Ga0209477, IMG submission 187180) | Active sludge microbial communities from Klosterneuburg, Austria, studying microevolution and ecology of nitrifiers - Klosterneuburg... | ecosystem: Engineered > WWTP > Aerobic digester >...
TGATCGCGGCGTTTTCTGCAGGCAGGCCGAAGGCGTCGAAGCCCATGGGGAAAAGGACGTTGTAGCCCTTCATGCGCATGTAGCGGGCGCGCGCGTCGGACGGCGTCATCGCGTACCAGTGGCCGATGTGCAGATCGCCGCTGGGGTAGGGGTACATCGTGACCGCGTACCATTTCGGCCGGGAGTCATCCTCCAGATCGGTGCGGTAGAGGCCGGTCTTCTCCCAGATATCGCGCCATTTCGCTTCGACTGAGACCGGATCGAAACGTCCGGGCCGGGTGGCGCGGCCGGCCGCGCCATGTGTCGTGCTCATTTCGGGTCACCTTCCTGGTCAGCCGATCGCTTCAACAGACCATGCTCGCCGTCGAACGGCCGATCCGTTCCGACGGCTCGGCAAGGAACCCGGCACGCCGGATGCCACGCGCAGAATCACCGGAGCCAGCCATCGGCTGCCTCGTCGGTCGTCTCACGCAGGTGAATCCGGACATCTCATCGCCCCGCCTTCCAGAACCACGTCGTCCTGCCGTGAGCGAGAAAAAGCAACGAGCCTTCCGCCCGGTCAGGGACGAAAGGCTCGGCTTCCGCGGTACCACCCTGCTTGGCCGGTCCCGCGTCATCCATGTGGGTGGAGCTGCGGGGACTCGAACCCCGTACCTCAACACTGCCAGTGTTGCGCTCTCCCGGATGAGCTACAGCCCCATGACGATACGTGAGGCCGGCCCGCTTGGAGGCCTGATAACGGAGGCTACCCGGCGATGGCTCCTGGACGAGTTCAACCGCTCTGCCGCCTCACACCAACCGGCGGCTCGCTGTGTTCGGTCTACTGCTCCCGATCAATGCCACGCTCGTGCCACGGTCTCCCGTGAACCCGCTAATAATACCGAGCGGCTGACAACCCGTCAAACTTCGTCGTCGTTGCGTGGATGATAGAGTGCGCAAGCACGAAAGGACGAGGACATGGCCGAGGCATCCGCGACAACTGACCAGATCCAGACGATCGGCGAGCGAGTCCTCGCCCGGCTGGATAGCACCAACATCGCTCGCGAGCGGGCGCTGGCCGAAACGCGCCAGATCGTGCGGATGAGCGCCAACGCGATCCGCGCCGTGCATCGCAACGACTTCGCCGAGGCGCGCGATCTGCTGGCGAAAGCGCGCGCGATGCAGGACGCGCTGGCCGCCGACCTGCGCGACACGCCGAACATCTACTGGTCGGGCTACGTCCAGGACGCGCAGAAGGAGCTGGCCGAGGCGAACATCGTCCACGGCATCATCTCCGGCAGCGGCGTGCCGGGGCCGGAAGACCTCAACGTCGAAGACGCTGTCTATCTCAACGGTCTGGCCGAAGCCGCCAGCGAGCTGCGCCGCTACATCCTCGACGCCCTCCGCCGCGACCAGCCGGAACGCACCGAGGCGCTACTGCAGACGATGGACGACGTCTACGGCCTGCTGGTCAGTGTCGACTACCCGGACGCTGTCACCGGCGGACTGCGGCGCACGACGGACATGCTGCGCGGCGTGCTGGAGCGCACCCGCGGCGACCTGACCATCTCGATGCAGCAACGCAGCCTGCTCGCGGCGCTGGACCGGGCGGCCAGCACGCCGACGTAGGGTGGATTCGACACCCCCTCAACGGATGCGCCGCTCGGTGACGCATGCTCTGATACCACGGCTAGCGCGATGCGGGTATCCTTGCCGAGCGCGACGCGGTCCGATCCTGCTGACGACGATACCTGCACCGCCAACGAGCCGAGCGCCGGCGCCATCAGCCCTGCGACCCGCTGGCCGGCCCAACCCGTGGAGAAGTGCCATGATGCGGCGAGGATCCCGGTTGCTGGCGCTGGTCGCCAGCGTGCTGTTTCTGATTGCTTCGGCAAGCCTGCCGGGGAAAGCGAGGGCAGACGATGTCTATGTCGTCTACTTTCCCTGGGTGTCGAACAACGAGACGATCGGTGGGCAAGGGCCGTGGTCGTCGACGCTTGCGATCCACAATCTGAGCAACAATCCCTGCCCCATGTCGGTCTACGTCGTCCAAACCAGCGGCTGGAATAAGACGGCGCAACTCTCGCTCAATGCGGCGTCGACGCGTTCGATCGCAGCATTGTCGCTCGGTGTGCCGAAGCCTGGTTCGCCCGTTCGTCTCGAAGCAACCTGTCCGATTGCCGCGAGCGTCAAGGCATTCGCGCCGGCCACTTCCGCAGCCCCATGGTCGGACGGCGCCGGCATTATCACCGGCTACACCGGGCTGAGCGAGTTTGACATCGCCGCGTCACGCAACGGGCCAGACGCTGGCTGGGTCCTGCCGCTCGTCCAGACCAACACCGGCTGGAACACTCTCGTCACCATCGCGAACCTTGGCACGACGCGGGCTGACGTCACGCTGAATCTCTATGCGACGGGCAACGAGGACGGCGCGGACGGCGCGACACTCTCGCTCCAGCAGGAGATTGCGGCCGGCGGCGTCTGGACGATCGACGCGCAATCCGCGCTCGGCCAGACGGGCTGGGTCGGCTTTGCCCGTATCACAGCAAGCGGGAACGTCGGGGTCATCGCCCGGCGGGTCAAGCCATCGGCGCAGATGGCGATGATCAACGTCGGAGTCGCGACGAGCAGCTTCGCGTCCGGGGCCTATCGATCGGCCGCGCCATTGCTGTTCAACAACTACAACGGGTGGAATACCGGTATCACGTTGGCCAATCCGTCCGCGATTCCCGCGACGGTGACTGTCGAGTACCACGAGGCCGGCGGCGGTTATGTCTCGAATACCGAGGTCGTTGTTCCCCCCTTCTCGATGCAGTACATCTATACACCCGGCTCGGTTGCGCAAGACGGCTTTGTTGGCGGCGCGAATATCCTCAGTAACGTCCCGATCATCTCCTCTATCGACGAGGTGAAGTACGAGACGATCGAGGGGCTGTCCTACATGGCGAACGCCGGTGGACAGAGCGAGGTAACCATCCCGATTGTGTTCCGTGAGAATCCGAAGTACTTGCAACACGACAACTCCGGCATCGCCATCGCGAATCTCGACCCGGCCGCCAGCGTGACGGTTGCCATTGGCTTCCTGTCGCTCTATGGAGCGGATCTGCTGCCGACGCCGATACAGCTGACGATCCCGGCTGGCGGTGTTGGAACGATCTACTTGCCGTTTGTCGACGGACTGCCGGCCGGCACCGTCGCAACCGCGCGGCTGACGACCGCTAGCCCGGCTGGCATCGTCGCAGTCTCGAACGACGTCAATTACACGGTTGCGGGTGACGGCTCGGTCGTCTTCAATGCATGGGGCGCGACAGGGTCGTATATCGCCGGAGGGGCGGGGCAGTGACAGCAGGCAGGACGGACGAGTTCTCTGAGATCGTCGCCGCGTTGAACGCTGGCGATCTGCCAGAGGTATTCGCGTTGATCGAGCGCGAGCTGGCGGGAGACGCCGGCCAGGAACGCCGATACGCGCTTCTGTTGATGCGGGCCAGGCTACGGATGGTCTCCGACGATCCGGGACTGGCGTTCCCCGACCTCGACGATGCGCTGACGCTCGCCGGTTCGACGGGAGGGCAGGCCGCAGTTCTCCAGGCGCGCGCCGAGGCTGCCGAGGCAGTTGGCGAGCTGGATATGGCTCGCGCAGATCTCGAACGCCTGATCGCGACGGTGACCGATCCGACTGACCTGGCGGCAGCCGAGCAGGTGCTCGGCCGGGTCGAGCGCGACGGTGGCGACATCGCCCGCGCAGTCGCGTTGCTGGAGAACGCCCGCCGGCGCTTGATCGTGGCTGGCGCTGACGACGATCGTGTTGCGGAGGTGGCGCTCGATCTCGCTATGGCGTTACGACTGGCCGGCCGGGCGGAAGAGTCGATCGCGCTCTTGCGGGAGGTCGCCGCGTCGGCCGGGCCGGAGTTCGCTGCCCGTCTGCTCGTTCAGATCGGCACGAGCTGCGCGTTCATTGGCGACTATGACGCTGCGCTCGAGGCGTGGGCCGAGGCGCTGCCGATGCTGGCGGACGGTGATGATCGCGCGGTCGTGCGCTACAACCGGGCCGTGGCGTTTCGCGATATGAGCAGGCTTGACGAAGCGCGCGACGACCTGCAACGCGGACTGGTGGACAACGCCGGGCTGAACCCGCACACCGAGTTCGACCTGCTCCTGCTGCTCGGCATCGTCGAGCGGGAGCGCGACGACAGCCAGCGCTCGCTCAACGCACTCGGCCAGGCGGCCGCGTTGATGCCCGACGGCGACCCGCATGGGCGCGCCCGGCTGGAGATCGGGACGACGCTGGCGGTTGCCGGGCTCGTCGGGCTGGCCGTCGAGGAGCTTGGAGCGGCCGCCCAACTCTGCGCGAACCCTGACGATCGCGCCCGGGCGTTTCGTTCGCGTGGCGCGGCGCGTCAGGAGCTGGGCCTGGTTGACCTGGCGCTCGATGATTACAGCAGGGCCATTGAACAGACAACCGACACTGACGAGCGAGCTCGTGGGCAGATCACCCGCGCAACCATCCTTGGGGCGCTCGATCGGCGGCGCGAGGCGCTGATAGCGCTGGGGGATGCCGCGCTGGCCGCTCGCGATCCGGAGGTGGCTCGTCAGGTGATCGTCCAGCGCGGGGCGCTACGCTCGGCCACTGGCGATCTCGATGGCGCGATCGCTGACCTGGAGCTCGGTCGCGACCTGGCATTTCGGGCCGGCGATGACGATCTGGCCGCGCGAGTTGCGGTAGATCTCGGGGCGATTTTCGTTGCGGTCGGTCGTGAGGCTGACGCGATCGGGTTGTTCGACCATGCGCTGGCAACGGCGGCCGGCGGGGATGTCGCGTTCACCGCACTGATGCATCTCGGCAGCGTCCACGTCGCGCGCCGCGAGCCGCTGGCGGCGCTTGGCGCGTTCGAGCGCGCCGCCGGCGCTGCTCACGACGACCGGGAGGGTCGGGCACGCGCCTTCCTGGCACGCGCCGGCGCAGCCCAACGCTTCCAGCGCTTTGGCGAGGCCGCTGCGGACTACGCGCGGGTCCTCACCCTCCAGCCGGGGCCGCAGGCATTCGACCAGGCGTCGATCGGGCGGGACGTCATCGCGAACCAGATCGGCAGCCTCGAACGCGCGCGGGCGGAGCTGACCATCCTTATGCGAGCGCCCGAGGAGCCCAGCTTCCGGGCCGGCCCGACGCTTCAACGTGGCCTGATCGCGCTGCAGTTGGGCGATATCGCCGCGGCCGAGATCGATCTCCACCGCGCGTCCCGAATGTACCGACTCCTCCCCGATCGCGCCCTCGCCGAGGCGTGCCTGGCGCTCCTCTCCGCCCATCTCGGCCGTTGCGAGGATGCACGCCAACACCTTATTGTCGCGGCCGATCTCGACCCGGCCGGCGCCTGGAAGGCGCAACTGGCCGACGAAGCGGACTGGAACAACTGTCCGGGCGTGACAGATGAGGGCTGAGGCAATGGGGATGACAAAGCCGCAGGGACAGCGTGCCTCAAGAGGATCGTGACGCGAATCACGAAACCGGTTACCCTTTCGGGCATCGGGCCGAGAACAATCGGCGGCTGACGTAACCGACCCTGACGAATGTGAGGAAATGAATGGCTGCACGGAAAGAGGAGCGCCAGATCGACGTCTCGCGCTTCCATACGTTCGACGAGATGACGGGGCTGCTCAAGGGGCTGGTCGCAACCTACCCGACGCTGGCCACGATCGAGTCGATCGGCCAGTCCCACGAGGGACGCGACATCTGGCTGCTGACGATCACGAATCAGCAGACCGGCGCGGCGGGTGACAAGCCTGCCATGTACATCGACGCCAACATCCACGCCGGCGAGGTCACCGGCTGTAATGTCGCCCTCTATACCATCGAGATGCTGCTCGCTGGCTACGGGAATGACGCCGATATCACCGAGCTCCTCGACACAAGAACGTTCTATATCGCTCCGCGCGTCCAGCCAGATGGCGCCGAGCTCTATCTGACGACGCCGTACACCCTTCGCTCCTCCGTCCGCGAGTGGCCAGGCGGCGACCCGGACGATGGCCTGACGGCGGAGGACATCGACGGCAACGGGCTGATTCTCCAGATGCGGGTGAGAGACCCGAAGGGCGAGTGGCGCGTCTCCGATCATGACGCGCGTCTGATGGTCAAGCGCCGGCCCGACGAGCTGACTGGCGAGTTCTACCGCCTCTATACCGAGGGCGTTCTGAATAACCACGTCCGTGGGCCAGTGACGCTGGCGCGTCCGAAATGGGGGCTGGATCAGAACCGCAACTGGCCGGCGAACTGGTCGCCGGTGCAGCGCGGTGGCGGGCCACACCCGCTGTCCGAGCCGGAGACGCGGGCTGTCGCAACGTTCGTCGAGTCGCATCGCAACATCGTCATGATCCAGAACTACCACACGACTGGCGGGGTGATCCTGCGCGCGCCGTGCGCGGTCGATGACAAGACGCTCCCGCCGCGCGACGTGGACACCTACAAGAAGATCGGCGACATCGGTGAGGGGATCACCGGGTATCCCTGCGCGTCCGTCTTCGACGCCTTCCAGGAGGTAGATGACAGCGGCCGGCGGAGCCAGTCGGGCGGGTTCATCGAGTGGACCTACTACCACCTCGGTGTCTTCTCCTTCGCGACCGAGCTGTGGGATCTGCAATCCCGAGCCGGCATCGAGCGGCCGGCCAACGATGCGATGCGCAGCATGCGTGAGCAGACCGAGGACGATGGCCTGAAGCTGCTGCGCTTCAATGACGAGCATCTCGGTGGACGCTGCTTCGTGCCCTGGAAAGCGCACGAGCACCCGCAACTCGGCGCGATCGAGATCGGCGGCTGGAAGACGAAGGAGATTCGCCAGAACGCGCCGGCCGAGTTCCTGCCGGACGAATGCGAGCGCAATGCCGCCTTCACTGTCCGCCAGGCGGCGATGACGCCGATCATCGCGATCGGCGACGTTGCGGTCGAGAAGATCGCCGACGATGCCTTCGTGGTTCGGGCGATGGTGGCGAATGAGGGCTACCTGCCGACCTACGGCGCTGAGATGGCGCGGCGGATCGAGGCGGCCAAGCCGGTCGAGGTCGCGATCTCGGGGGCCGAGCCGATCATCGGCAAGGCGAAGCAGTCGATCGGCCATCTGCAGGGCCGAAGCGCGGCACGCGGGATGATGTTCTCCTTCGGCGGCGCAAAGGTGGATAACGAGCGCTTGCTGGAGTGGCTCGTCCGCGGCAACGGCGAGGTCACAATCACCGCGACATCCGAAAAGGGCGGCGTCGCGCGCAAGACGGTGGCGCTGGCGTAGGAACGGACGGCCCTCACCCCCTGCCCCCTCTCCCAGCATTGGGAGAGGGGGTGGCTTATATTGCGGGGCAGAGAGTGAGACCGTCGAATACAGGACACCCCCTCTCCCAGCATTGGGAGAGGGGGCCGGGGGGGTGAGGGCCGTCGCTAGTCCGCGGCGTCCCGGTGGATCGCCGGTGCGTTCTCGGGGGTCCAGCGCAGATTGACGTTGCGGTTGGCGCTGACTTCGTCGAGGCGCTTGTACTCGGTCGTGTGCGGAGCGTTGCGGACGAACTCCGGGTCGCTCTTGACCTCGTCGTCGATCTGACGCATCACGGCAATGAAGTTGTCCAGCGTCTCGATGCTTTCCGTCTCGGTCGGCTCGATCATCATCGCTTCCTCGACGATCAGCGGGAAGTAGGTCGTCGGCGGGTGAATGCCGAAGTCGAGCAGCCGCTTGGCGATGTCGAGCGTGCGGACACCGTACTCCGCCTTCTGCCGGCGGGAGGTGGCGACGAACTCATGCATGCAGGGCCGGTCGTAGGCGATCTCGTAGCGATCCTTCAGGTTGGCCATCAAGTAGTTCGCGGCCAGGACCGCGTCCTCACTGATACGGCGCAGCCCCTCGGCGCCGTGCATCCGGATATAGGTGTACGCGCGGACGTGCATGCCGAAGTTGCCGTAGAAGCCATGGACCTTCCCGACGGAATGCTCGGGCGACTCGAAGCCGTAGGAGCCGTCGTCGTGCTTGACGATCACTGGCTCGGGCAGGAACTGTGCCAGGTCGGCACGGACGCCGACTGGTCCGGATCCAGGGCCGCCGCCGCCGTGCGGGGTCGAGAATGTCTTGTGCAGATTGAAGTGCATGATGTCCATGCCGAGGTCGCCCGGCCGGACCATGCCGAGGATGGCGTTGAAGTTCGCGCCGTCGTTGTAGACAAGCCCGCCGGCCGCATGGACGACATTGATGGCCTCCTGGACGTTCTCGTCCCAGAGGCCGAGGGTGTTCGGGTTCGTGATCATCATCAGCGCAACATGTGGACCGACGAGCTCACGCAGCTTGTCGATGTCGCAGTTGCCGCGATCGTCCGACGGCACAGTAACGACCTTGAAGCCGGCCATCGCCGCCGTCGCCGGGTTGGTGCCGTGGGCCGAGTCGGGCACGAGCACGGTGTCGCGGGCATGATCTCCGCGCGCCTCGTGGTAGGCGCGAGCGATCAGAACACCAGTCAGCTCGCCATGGGCGCCAGCCGCTGGCTGGAGCGTGACCGTCGCGAATCCCGAGATCTCGGCCAGATAGCCACGCAGCTCATACATCAGCTCGAGCGCGCCCTGGACCGTCTTGGGGTCCTGGAGCGGGTGGATCGCAGAGAAGCCGGGCATCCGCGCGACGATCTCGTTGATCTTGGGGTTGTATTTCATCGTGCAGGAGCCGAGCGGATAGAAGCCGATGTCGATCGCGTGGTTCTTCTGCGACATCCGCGTGAAGTGGCGGATGACGTCGATCTCGCTCACCTCCGGCAGGGAGAGCTCGTCGCGGCAGAGCGCGGCGGGAATCTCCGTCTCGGGGACGTCGACAGCAGGAACAGTCGTGCCACGACGCCCGGGCTTGCTCAGCTCAAAGATCAGCGGCTCTACCGCCATAGTTCCCCCCACCTGACCTTTCGCCGCATGCTATTGCGGAAAACCAACGATCGACCCGTCATGTCGCTGGCAGGATAACACCAGTCGCCGAGGGGCCACAACCGCGCCGCCAGCGTCGACGCCCCTGATAGAATCGGACGGGCTGTTAGTCTCTCGCGGTATGCCGGCCAACCGTGCGCACCGCGTATCGACGTTTTCAGGGAGTCTCACCGATGGCGAAGGCGTTCTACTACGGTGGCCAGGCAGTCATGGAAGGCGTCATGATGCGCGGCCGCTCATCGATGGCGGTCGGGGTTCGCTCCCCGGACGGCAAGATCGTCGTCTGGGAGGAAACGATCACCCCCGGGCCGGTTGTCCGCTCGGTGCGCAACGTCCCGCTGGTCCGTGGCGCGGTCGTGTTGTGGGACACGATGGTGCTGGGTATGCGGGCGCTGATCTTCTCCGCCAATGTCGGGCTCACCGAGGAGGGCGAAGATGGCGAGGCCGAGGAGCCGGGTTCGCTCAGCGGACCATTCCTCTGGCTGACAGTGGCGCTCTCGTTGGTGTTTTCGATCGGGCTGTTCTTTGTCGTTCCGCTGGTGACGGTCGATTTGCTGAGCCGCTGGATCGAATCGCACGCGATGATCAATATCATCGAGGGTGTCATCCGGCTCGCGCTGCTGATTGGCTACATGTTCGCGATCTCTCTGACGAGCGATATCCGCCGGGTGTTTGGCTACCATGGCGCCGAGCATATGACGATCAATGCCTGGGAGCGTGGGATGCCGGTGGATGTTGAGCACGTCCGCGGCCAGAGCTTGCGCCACGTGCGCTGCGGCACCGGGTTCTTGCTGATTGTCGTTGTCATCTCGATTCTGTTCTTTCTGACACTGGGCCGGCCGGTGTGGTACCTGCTCTACGGCTCGCGAATCGTGCTCGTGCCGGTGATTGCCGGGGTGGCCTACGAGGTAATTCGGGCCGGCGCCGCGCACTCCAGACACCCGATCATGCGAGTCGTCCTCGCGCCGGGACTCTGGCTACAGGGCATCACGACTCGACAGCCGGATGATTCGATGATCGAGGTCGCGATCGCCGCATTCAAGCGGGTTCAGGCGACCGATGGTGTCATCGCCATCACCGACCTGGACCCTGCCGTCGTTGAGGTCGGCGCCGATGGCCAGCCGTTGAGCGGGGCGCCGAGCATTCTCCCGGAGCCTGTTCCGGCCATGGTTGAGGTCTAGTTGATGCACTCCAGAGAGATGGATTTCCAACCGTCAACCGATTCGTCGGCGCTCGATCGAGCTGCGGGGGATGTCGTCCGCGAGGTCGAAAGCCTCGCCGAGATGGAGGAGGTCTTCCGCATTCGGGACGAGGTGTTCGTCCACGAGCAGCGGCTGACCCGCGACGCTCGGCACGATCCCGACGACCGCACGAGCATCCACTATCTCGCCTGGCGCGATGGCCGGCCGCTTGGCACCGGCAGGCTGACCCTGCACGGCCGCGAGGCACAGGTCGCCTGGGTGGCGGTGCGTCCGGAGGCGCGTGGCTCCGGCCTCGGCAACGCGGTGATGGAGGCGATCATCGATCGGGCCGACCTTGAGCGGGCGGCCTATATCGTCCTCAACGCGCAGGACCATGCCATTACATTCTACGAACGGCTCGGTTTCGAGATCGTCGGCCCCGAGTTCACGATGGGTGGCATCGGCCATCGCGTGATGATCCGCCGCGGCGCTCCGAGGTAAAGCGACAAGCGTAACCGGAGACGGGAGACCGGGGTCGGGCCAGACACGCCCGACCCCCTCGATGCCCGTCCCCCGGCCCTCGTCCCCGCCGTCAGACTGCCGAGACTGCCTCGCCGACGTGCTCGTCCGGAAGGTCAGCGAGGGCGGCAAGCGGGATCGGCCGTAACGGCGGTCGAGCGGTGATCAGTCCGACATCGGTGGGCGATGCGCCGGCCTTACGCGCGACATAGGCGCGAACGATCGGCGAGCAGATGCGACCCTGGCACAATCCCATCCCGCAGCGGGTGCGGCGCTTGATGTCGTTGATCGACAGCGCGCCCTCGGCAATTGCCGTGTCGATTGCCGACGCCTGAATCTCTTCGCAGCGGCAGATGATCGTCTCCGGGGTGACGACGTCGGGCAACGCTGCGCCAGGCACGTAGATCGTGTTCAGCACTCTGGCTATATCGCGGCGCTGGGCGATATCCTGGCGCAGCGAGGCGGCCTGGGCGGTATAGGAACGCTCGCTCAGCAGGCCGAGGTCGTGGGCGGCGCTCAGGCCGGCCAGCGCCCCGGTCGATTCGGCCAGGTCGGCCCCGCCGATCCCGGCCAGCTGCCCGGCAACGTAGATGCCTGGCTGGCTGGCGCGCATGCCGTCATCGTGGACGACGTGCCATCCTCCTCGATCTCCCTCCCATGCCGTCTCGCATTCGGCCATCCTGGCGATCTCTGTGAGGGCCTCGAAGCCGAAATGGATGCAGAGGGTATCGACGGCAACAGTGCGCTGCGTGTCCGGCAGCACCTGCCAGTTGGCATCAGCCCTGGCGAAGGTGACCTCCTCGACCTGGCCATCGCCGCGGGCAGCGGTGACGACGTGGCCGGAATAGATCGGGATGTCGTGCTGGGCGAGGACGCGCCGATAGTCCCACGCTTCCTTGACGCGACGCATCTGGCCCCAGAAATGGTGGAGGTGGCGCAGTGGCGCGGTCGCCTGGCTGCCTTCGACGACGCCAACAACCTGACCGCCGGCCTCGGCAATCTCTCCCGCAACGGCGAGCAGCAATGGCCCTGTGCCAGCGACGAGGAAGCGTCGGCCCGGCAGGACACCGTCCTTGCTCAGCAGTGACTGGACTCCGCCGGCCATGATGACGCCGGGAAGCGTCCAGCCGGGGAAGGCCGCTGCGCGTTCCATCGCGCCGCCGGCGAGGACGACGGCGTCTGGCGAGAGAATGTCAGCGGTGTCGCCGCGTAGCGTCGCCACCTGGCTGGGCTGGAACAGCCCCCAGGCAAGCGTGTCGGTCAGCAACGTGAAGCGGTCGCCATGCAGTGCGGCGAGACGATCCTGGCCCTTCTCGACGCGCTCGTCGAGATCGCGTCCGCGCGAGATGTTGCGCGCCGCCGACCGCTGCTTGTAGTACTGGCCGCCGACGGCCGGCATCTCATCGATCAGCGTTACTCGCGCACCCTGTTCGAGAAGCATCGTTGCGGCGGCGATCCCGGCCGGGCCGGCGCCGACGACGACAATCGCGGGGGTGCTGGCTCCGTCGCTCATGCGATCTCTCCTTCGGGGCCCCAGGCATACGGCCGGTTGGGCTCGACCACGAGCCCCGCAGATGCCGGAGTGACACAGGCGCGGCAGCTCGGTGTGCCATTCACCGTCACCAGACAGTCGAAGCACATCCCGATTCCACAGAGCATCCCGCGCGGCTGACCGCCGGAGGTCTCGCGCAGCGTCCGAACGCCGCGCGCGAGCAACGCGCCAAGGATCGTCTCGCCCGGATAGGCGGTGACGTCTTCGCCCTCCCACTTGAACGTGAACGCTTCGCCACGGGCGACTCGTTGCCCGCGCAACTCCTCGATTCGCATCGGCCGTCCCTTTCACATCAGTGCCTGATGCATTATCCGGCATCCTGGCTGGGCACGCTACGCCATGTCGCATACTATCGTCTCTCAGCAATCCGTGGATGATGAAGGAGGGTGCTGGATGGCAACGCTGCGATACGTCGAGGAACACGACGCCGACGAGCGCGTGAGCGCCGCCTATGACGACATCAAGGCCGGCTTCGGCAACGGACAGGTGCCAAACGTCTATAAGGTCCTGGGCAACAACGCGACCATCCTCGAGGCTGCGGTCGAGCATCGCCATCGAGTGATGGAAGAAGGCACACTCGACCCGACGGCGAAAGAGCTCCTCGCCTGGGCCACAGTGACGCTACTGAACAATCGCTTCGGCATCCAGATCCACACCGCCCGCCTGAAGCGGCTCGGCTTCAGTGACGCCGAGGTGCTGGAGGCGCTGGGCGTGCTCCAGTACTTCGCTGGCATCTCAGTCGTCATCAACGGCCTCGACATGGGCGACGACGTGAACGAGAACATCAAGCGATTTCTCAAGAACGAAGAATGAGGGACGGGGCACGGGGCACGGGGGTGGCGCGTGCGAGTTTCATCCCCCCTTTTGCCTCATCCCCCATCCCTCATCCCTCGTCCTCATCCCTGACGTCGTTCGAAAGGCGAGGATATGACGACGAAAACGCCGCCGATCGAGCCACTGGCCCTCGATGGAGACCGGATTACGATCATCGACCAGACGCTGCTGCCCGGGGAGGAGCGGCGGGTGACGGTCGGCACAATCGAGGAGATGCACGAGGCGATCCGCAGCTTGCGGGTGCGCGGCGCGCCGGCCATCGGCATCGCGGCAGCGTTCGGGCTGGATATCGCGGCGCGGGCGTCGCTGGCGAGCGAGCGCGCTGCGTTCCTCGCCGATCTCGATGCGGCGCGGGTCTACCTCGCGTCCTCCCGGCCGACGGCGGTGAATCTGTTCTGGGCGCTCGACCGGGTCTGGGCGCGGGTGTCGAACGAGCAGGGGGACGTGGCCACGCTGCGGGCGGCAGTGCGCGCGGAGGCGCTCGCGATCCTGGAGGATGACCGCGCGGCCGGCCGGGCAATCGGCGAATACGGCGCGGCACTATTGACCGACGGCGCAGTGCTGACACATTGCAACGCCGGCGGGCTGGCGACTTCAGGCTACGGCACGGCGCTCGCGCCGATCTATCTCGCTCACGAGCAGGGAAAGGCGATCGCAGTCTTTGCCGACGAGACGCGGCCACTGCTGCAGGGAGCGCGGCTGACTGCATGGGAGATGGCGCGGGCGGGCGTGCCGGTGACAGTGATCGGCGACGGGATGGCGGCGACCGTCCTGGCGCGTGGCGATGCGCAGGCGGTAATCGTCGGGGCGGACCGGGTGGCGGCGAATGGGGACTTTGCCAACAAGATCGGGACGCTCGGTCTGGCAATCATTGCCCACGAGCTGAGCGTTCCGTTCTACGTCGCGATGCCACTCTCGACGGTCGACCCCACGATCGCCACCCACACAGCCGGCTGTCCCGACGTGAGGGCCGGGATCATGAACCCGAACAGCACCACCCCGGACACCACCAGCCCCAGCAGCCCGAAGAAGCCCTTGCGGCCGGCGACGACCAGCACCGCCACCACGAACAAGATCGTGAAGATCGCCAGGACCGGGATCCGGTCAACCGTGATCAACGACCATCCCCCGGGCACCCCCTCGGTGGCGCCGACCTCGGCCACGTGGACGCCGTCGCCGGGCTGCAGGCCGCTCCACGCGGTCACTCCCACCAGCTCCACGTCCACGAGTTCGCCCGCCCGGCGGTCGAGTTCGACCTGGGCGACGAGGCAGGCGTGTTGGACGCCGGCGTCCGGCCCGGTCGGCGGGGCGTCCGGGGCCGCCGGGCACGGCTCGATCGCGGTGATCTGCCCGCGCCCGGGCACGATCCCCTCGGTCGTCAGCACCGAACCCTCCGGCAACACCCGCTCCGTGGGCCACAACCACACCAAGCCCGCCATGGTGATCGCCGCCACGACGGCCAACAGCACTAGTGTC
>Ga0209477_1001445_pt1 | contig 14460 bp, 7 predicted proteins | sample KloWWTupernatant_FD_187180 | JGI IMG/M metagenome (GOLD analysis project Ga0209477, IMG submission 187180) | Active sludge microbial communities from Klosterneuburg, Austria, studying microevolution and ecology of nitrifiers - Klosterneuburg... | ecosystem: Engineered > WWTP > Aerobic digester >...
GCCCATCGGATCGCGCGGATGTAGGAGTCATAGAGGCTGTTCTTGTTCGTCGCGCTCGACCGGTCGGCATACGTGGCCTCGATGCGGGCATCCAGGCTCGGGTAGCGCAGGTTCGCGTTGTTGTCGTTGCCGGAGGTCTGCCCCACCGAGTACGGCGGTTCCCTCTACGGTCCAGCCGTGTTGCATGCTGCCCAAATGGACCAAGTCATTCGGGCCGGCAGCCGGCCCTTGGCTGTCACTGTCCTGCTGGGCCCTCGATGGAGTGCAGGTATCGAACGCCTCCCTGATTGACTACGTCCAGTGCGATCTCACGCAGGTGGTCGAGGAGAAGCTCGGGTCGCGTCGCGGCGTCGACAATCGCCTCGACGGGCACGAAGTGATGGATCGGCGAGGAGTACTCGGGGTCTAGGTAGAAGCCCCCGAGATGCGAATCGGGGATGCGCAGCATGATCGGGCTATCCGACGGCCGACGGAAGTCGATGATCATCTCGTAAACGGACAAACCGAGTTCGATGGCAGTCAGTCGGACCAATGCCGTGAAGTCGGCGATGAACGTCTCCACTCGATCGGAACCGACCTCGTGCGGACCGAAGAAGGTGTCAGCACCGCCTCTACCGCCGCCCATGGCAGAGGTGAGCACAACCGTGCCGCTGTCGAAGATCTGAGCTTGGGCCTCTCGCCACCGCGTCGTCTCACTGGTCCTGCCGAAGCGTGCCACCCATCGGCGAAGACCGGGTCTCGGATTGGAGCGGTCGAGCCACTCCAGTGGATGCACTTTAAGACGCACCCAAGCATCCGCGAGCTTGAGGGCACCGTCCAGGATGGCTTGCACTTGTTCGCGTTCAAGTCGCTTGACGTAGGCCACGTCACCGGCCGGGCGGGCGATCGCGCCGATCCACAGTTCAGCGTCGTGGTCAGGCCCAAGCGCATGTCCGAGGAGCTCTCGCAACTCGTTCTCTCGTTCATGCCGCGCGTTGAATCGTGCCCGGTAGGCCGACTCCAGCATGCGTTCCGTCATCCAAGCAGTGTCTGGTCCGTTGCGGTACGGCGCCCTGAAGCTGTCCCCGACGAAGATCAGGTGCGGCGCCTCGTTGGTCGGGGGCACGACCACAGCGAGACTATGTCGACTGCCCTCTGTGAAGGTGTAGACCGCGAGGTTCAGTATCGGCGGGGACACTCGGTTGAGAGCGACCCGACGCAGGTCTCGCACGTAGGTATCCGCCGTGAAGTCGGGCTGGACGCCTGGAGCTTCGACTGCACGCGAGCCGCTGTCGCGGACGCCGAATACCAACATCCCACCGCCGGAGTTGGCCATGGCGGCGAAGTCTTTGGCGAGATCAGATTGGGCCAGAGCCGACGCCGACGGTGGATCGAGCTTGAAGTCGAGGTCTGCCCTCTCCTCGAGGTTTGCTCCGACGGCCGCATCCAGCAGCTCGATGGTGAGGGGTTGCGGGTCCCGACCCAGCCACCGATGCAGTGGCGTAAACACTGAGGGACCGGTCGAGATGCTCACCTCCGATTCCCTCGACCGGTCGTGGACGCCAGGGGGGCGGCAAGAGCTTGGTACGCCTCAAATAGCAGCCGCTGTCGCTCGACCAACTCAGGACTTCGGCGACCAGCCCCGAATGCGTGGTCCACCAGCTTGTCGACTTCGTCGTGGGCGGCCCGAAGATCTGCAGGCATGCCCTCCGGCCGGTAGAGGTCCGCCAGCGTTCGGTTCGGGTGAGCGTCGCGTGCGACCTCGATGGCTTTGCCTGCGTTGATAATCGCTTCGCGGGAGCCCGCGTCGAGCACGGGGATGGGGAGGTTGTTCCAGACGATCGTGTTGGAGAACCGCAGTCGGGACTCCAACCTGCCCCCGACGGTGGATTGCCAGGCCATGAACATGGCGGAGGAGATGATGGGAAAGAGGATCCCGTCTGGGTCTCCGGCAGTAAACGCAGCGTTGCTGGTGATCGTGGTGGGAGCTACCCTCCGCACCGGATAGTACTCACGAAGCTCACTGGAGACGCCAGGGATGACGAGGTATGGCTTGGTGTAGAGGGCAGGGCGCTGCCCGAACAGGTGTGGAGTCTGTGCCATCTTACGGGTGCTCGCGGCGGTGCTCTTCAACCTGAACCTCCGGACAGCGTCGACCCTGTCGCGGAGGATGCTGCTCCGGTGAAGGTCCTCGGGGTCGAGGGCAGTGAGCCACAGGCACCACCGTTCCTTCCCGTGCAGGAGTTCCTCCGCCCCGATGAACGAGCGTAGGTACTTACGTGCGACAGGGTCGCGGTGAACCTCGTCGTACTCCTGGGGCAGGACCACGAGGTTGCCGTCGTCCCTGGGCATGTTCCCGAAGGTGGCTTCAGGCAGTCCGGGGACCAGCGGCCTTGAGCGTTTGGTGATGAACACGTTGGGGCCTTCGACCAGGTAGGCGTTGATCGTCTCCACCTGCCGCTCGTTTCCCATGCTGTCAGTTGCGTGGTCGAAGAGCCGGGCCCTCGCCTTGCCCAGATGCCTTGTGAAACCGACGATGACGCAATGGACGGCGGCCTTCCCGACGGCTTCTGAGGTCCACGGGAACGTCCGGTGGGCAAACTTGATCTTCCAGCCGGCGTCGAAGATGGGCCCGAACAGGTGGGGCACAGGGTCGCCCTGGGTGACGGAGTTGGTGGTGACGAACGCAAAGAGACCGTCGCGATCCTGGAAGTAGCGGAGTGCCTGGGCGTGCCACCCGGTGACGTAGTCGAGCCGGCTAATGTCGTCCCTCCCCCAGGCTTGGCGCAGATCCTCAGCTTGCTCCTCGGTGCGGGTGGCGTGTCCGAGGAATGGAGGGTTGCCGGCGATCACGACCTGGCCCTCTGGGGGACACACGTCGGTCCACCGCAACCGAAGAGCGTTGCCCACGACGATTGTGGCCTGTTCCTGAATCGGTAGCCGGTCGGGTGCGAGACCGAGGGAGGCGGTCAGTTTGAGATCGCACTGGCGGTCGACGAGGAACATGGCGGTCTCGGCGATGCGGGCGGGCCACTCGTCGATCTCTATGCCGTAGAAGTGATCGAGCGATACCTTGAGTCCGACGTTGGCCAGCAGCATCGGGTTGTCCCCGGTGATCTCCTGGAGACGTTCCAGGATCGCCAGTTCAAGGTCCCGCAACTCGCGGTAGGCGACGATGATGAAGTTGCCGCAGCCGCAGGCGGGGTCCATGTACCGAATGGCACCGAGCTTGTCACGCAGTTTGCGAAGCCGGTCGGCCTCGTACTTGCCCAGGGTGCGGACGTGCTCGAACTCCGCACGGAGCTCATCGAGGAAGAGGGGGTTGAGCGTCTTGAGGATGTTCTCCTCGGAGGTGTAGTGCTCTCCGAGCTGGCGGCGGGTCTCGGCGTCTCGGACGGACTGGAACATCGACCCGAAGATGGCTGGGCTGATGCTGGCCCAGTCGCGGTCGCACGCTTCGAGCACCGCAGTACGGAACTCCGCGTTCAGGACAGGCAAGACGACGCGTTCGCTGAAGATGCGACCGTTGACGTACCGGAACCCGTCCAGACCAGGCGGCGGTGTGATGCGCTGAGCGTCCGGAGTGTCGAGAAACGTGAACAGGTCGGTGAGCTGGGCGCCGATGTCGGAGCCGTCGGGTTGGGTGTAGTCGCGGATGAAGGTGCTGAACAGGTCTGGTGCCCACATGTCCGTGTCGTCGCCGAACATGAGGAAGAGGATGCGGGCGAGGGTGACGGAGATCTCGTGATCCCGCTCGCTCCGGGGGGTTCTCTGTGGGTATGCCTTCTCCATGGCCGCATATAGGCGAGCCATGAGCTTCGAAGCGTGCTTAGTCTCGTTCTTGGCTTCTACGTCGAAGGCCTGGCGGACCTTGGCCAGGACTGCGTTGCTGTCCAGGATCACGTCGTAGGGGAGGCGGATGACGTCCAGCTTCTCGGCGAAACGGGGGTCTGTGTCGCCGTTGCGGTGCCGGTGTCTGCTCAGTCGGGTCGTGGTGGTGCTGCCGACTGCTCGGCGCACGGGCCAGCGCCACACCTGCTCAGCGTCGTCGTGGAAGATCAGGATCCGGTCGGTGCTGTTCTTGGCCAGGTGCTGGTCGAGGGCGGCTTCGAGCTTGGAGTCGGGCTTCTCATTGACGACCCAGACGCGCAGTCCCTTGTGTGAGGAGACGTTGGTGGCGGTGACCAGTCGGCCGTCGTGCTCGACGCTCACCGGTGGCTGGTCTGGACGGGACCAGTTCAAGTCCTGGATGAACAGCTTCTGGTATTCACGCTGTTCGGCGCGTTCGATCAGCGGGGCGGTCATGAGTTGGCAACTCCTAGCGAGCAGACGATCTTGAGCGTGTCGGTGTCGGTGGCGCCGATGACGAGCCTGTCTTCGTCATGCAACTGGTTGATGAGGTCGGCAAGGTCGTCCAAGCTGTACTTGTTGCGTCGTGCCTGGCTCAGCCTCATGTTGGCGTGCTCGGTCAGAGGTCGGGCGTGCAGGGCGTCCAGGGCCGCAGAGGCTTTCTCCCCGAAGACGGTCCCGCCCAGGCGTTGCCAGGCCCACTTGCGTACGCCCTTGAGGTTGCCGGCGGCAACCGTCTCGGTCTTCAGCGGCCCCTGAACGAGGGCGGTCTCGCGATCAAAGTGGTCGGGGCGCAGAGGGGCTGTGGGCGTCGTCGGTTCGGCACGGAAGATCCGCAGGGCCTCCAGGGGGGTGAGGATCCGCTCCTGGACACCGTGGTCGGTGATGGTGGCGGTGGCGAAGGCATCGACGCCGGAGCCGGTGGAGATGTAGCAGGTCACCCCGCCGTTGCTCTCGTCCATGTACTGGTCCCGGGTGGAGTGGACCATGTCCTGCATACGAAGCACCCTGGCGGCAATCTGGGGATGCTTGTCCTGAGCGTTGGACCACACCAGCCAGGCTTCGCTGACGGAGTCGACCTCGGCCTCGTCATCGCTGTCGTCCTCGGTGACCCGCCCTTTGTACAGGTCGTCGAGGATCCTGATCTCCTTGTCGCCGCCGAAGAACTTCTCGTCCGAGCCGAACGCCTCCGCCGCGGCTCCGAGTCGTTCCTTGATGCGCTGCCGGACCCGGATCTGCTCCTCGATGTTCTCGTGCGTGATCAGGTAGAGGTTGACGGTGTCGGACTTCTGCCCGATGCGGTCGACGCGGCCGGCGCGCTGGATGATCCGGATGATGGCCCATGGCAGGTCGTAGTTCACGATGATGTGGCTGTCCTGCAGGTTCTGGCCCTCGGAGAGCACGTCGGTGGCGACGAGCACGTCAACGGGCCGCTCCACCTCGACCGGGACGCTCGGGTCGTCCGAGGGCAGCCGGTTGGAATTCGGGGAGAACCGGCGGGCGATCTCGGCAGGGTTCTCGGTGTCGCCGGTCGCCAGGGCGACGTTCGCGACACCGGCCTCGGTCAGGGCGTTGGCGATGTAGTCGGCCGTGTCGCTGTACTCGGTGAAGACCAGGACCTTCTCGCCGGGATGGTCGTTGGTGAGCAGGTCGACCAGGGCGTTGATCTTGGAGTCGCGGGTGGAGTCCCAGTCCCCGAACCGTTCCAGCAGCCGCGTGATCGTCTCGTTGTCCTTGAGCAGGTCGTGACGCAGGGTGGGTTTGAAGACGGTGGTGTTGACCCACTTGGTCCTTGCCGGCAGGGACCCGGCGAGGCTCTTGTAACGGGTATCAACGCTGCCGTGCAGGCTGCCGTCGGTCTCGATGTCCTCGTCGGTGACGTTGATCTGCTTGTCGGTGAACGAACCCAGCGGGATACGCAGCTGGTTGTCGATCGCGTGGATGAACAGCTCGTTACGGGCCCGTTGGCGTTGCAGAGACAGGATGAAGGAGTACCCGGAGGAGGACAAGCGCTTGAACAGCCCGATCCTCACGAAACCGCTGACGTTGCCCCGCCCTGAGCGAATGTCGTCGAGGATCTTGGTGTCCTCGGCCGTGTGCGGGGCCCTGGGGTTGTCGTAGTCGGCGAGCCGGTACCGGGGCAGTAGCAGGTCGCGGACGGCGTCCAGCGTGGTCTCATCCTCCATCAAGGCGGCTGGGTCGTCCGCGGCGAACTGGTGGCTGACCGGAGTGGACACGCGGGTGGGGAAATGGAACTTCTGGCCGTTGGCGAACTGCAAGTACTCCCGCTCGGTCAGTGTCCCGTCCGGGCCGGTGACGAGCTCCTTCTTGGCGGTTCGCTTGATGAAGGAGCGGGTCCTGCGGACGAGGTGGTCGCTCATCAGCCTCTTCCAGTCCTCCGGTTCCTCGGACTTGCGGAAGGCGGTGAGCGTGTTGATCTTCCCGTCGACCTTGGCCATCAGGTTCGGGTCCTTGTGCAGGGCCTCGCTGGGGACAATGCCCAGGTCGTCGTCCTCGTCGATATACAGGCCGATCTGGTTCGCGACGTCGGTGAACGCCAGGTTGTACGGGGTCGCGGTGAGCAGCAGGACCTTGGAGCTGTTGGTCCGGACATACTGGTGGATCGCGTCATAGGCGATGGTGGAGTTGTTCCGAAGGTTGTGCGACTCGTCACAGATGACCAGGTTGAACCGCTTGAGCTCGGGCAGGACCTTGTCGGCCATCGAGTAGGGCACGACGCGTCCGTTGATGTCGTACTCCTCGATGTGCTTCTCCCACATCGGCCGGAGGTTCTTCGGGCACAGCACGAGGGTCGAGTAGTCCTCGGCGGCCTGCAGCATCAGTGCAGTCGCGACGGCGGTGAGCGTCTTACCCAGACCTACGACGTCGCCGAGCATGGTGCCCCCGCGGCGCACGATCCGCCTCGACAGGGTCCGTACGGCGCTCTCCTGGTAGTCCAGCAGCAGGTCGCTCATCGACTTCGGCAGCACGTACCCCATCCCGTCACGGGCGTCCTGGGACAAGGAGTGGCAAACCTTCAGGTACACCTCGAACGGCGTGGGCTGCTCCTCGTCAGCCCACGAGTTGGCGATCAGGTCGATGATCTCGGCGGTGATGTCGAGAGAAAACCGGTCCTCCCAGCGCTCCTCGAACCAGGACGCCAGCTTCGCCGTGGCGTCGGAGTCCTGCACATCGATGTTCAACTCCAGGTTGCGGTTGAGCCCCGCGCCGGTGAGGTTGGAGGAGCCCACGTATCCCCATCTGGATCCGTGTTTCTTCGCCGGCGCGTGGAAGATGTACGTCTTGCCGTGCAGGGGCTTCTCCGTGAACACCTTCATCGCCACGGCCCCCTCCTCCAGCTGACGCTTCAGCGTCTGCAGAGTCTGCTGTCCCTCCCGGGTGGCCAGACCCCGCATCAACTGCGTGCGCAGGTGGGAAACCAGCTGGTCGCGGCGGGCGATAGCCCGCTCCAGGTCGTGGATGTCAGACCCGTACTCAGGAGGCTGCACATCGTCCTGCAGCATGTCGAGGAGCTGCTGCGAGTCCGCAGGGGCGACCATGCCGACCAGGACCCTTGCGGTCGGGCGCCCTGCCTCGGTGATGCTCTTCTCGTCCAGGACGTCGGCAAGGTTCGACCACCCGCGCAGGTCGATGTACCCGGTCGCCACGTCCACGCTGTCGAACTCGTCCAGGGAGTCGCGTAGCGCCGGGCCGAGGCGGGTCGAGTCGGTCAGGTTGTCGAAGATGTTGGGCACTACTGGTTTCCCTCGGTCGGCGGGTCGGTCTGTTCAGGTACAGGACGTAGCCGGGGCGGGCGAGCCTCGGACGATGTCGTCGAGCTGCGGGCGGCCTCGAGCGCCTCGACCGCGATGTGCCGCTCGAGCATCGCGATGGTCGATCTGGTCTCCCTCAGCTGTTCACGCAGGCGCCGGTTCTCCTCGGTCAGGGTGTCGACGCGCTCCTTGAGCGCCCTGACCGGTTCGGGGTCGGTGCCGTGCGCGGCGATCCCGTCGCGGAACTCGACCTGGAGGTCCTGGTGCCGGTGGGTGAGGATCCACCGTTTGACGCCGGCTTCCTCGGCGAGGGACTTGATGGTCAGCTTGCCGTCCGAGCGGACCGGCTGACCGTCCAGCAACCTGGTCATCGCCTCCCGGATGGCACGGCGCTCTGGTCCGTGGTCGGTCATCGCTGTCCGCCATCCTGCGCTTCGCGGTGGGCCGTGACTATGGCTTCTCGCCGGTCGATCTGGGCGCGGATACGGTGCCGCATCGGTTCGGGTGTCGTAGCTGAGTCGTGCTCTTCCTGCAGCGCGGCCAGCTCTGCCCGGAGCGCGGTGATGTGCTCTTCGGTGCGGGCGATGTTTGCACACCGGCGGTCGCAGGCGGTCAGGTCCGGAGTGGCTGCCGGGCGTGTGGTGGTGTCCTTGCGACACAGAGCTTTTCGCGGGTCGAAGCAGCAGGCGAGAGTCTGGCCGGGGGCGTCGTAGACGCGCATGGCCGGGTTGGCCATGAGGGCTGCGGCCTGCTTGGTGGTCAGGGCCAGGCCCTGGAATCGGTCGCGGTACTCCCCGGCGGCGGCCCGGTAGCGGGCAGCGGCGGCGCCGCTGACGTGCGGGTGTGCCTGAAGATGCTCGGCGGCCCGGTGGAGGGTGTCGCTCAGGGCGAAGGCTTCTTCCATCGGGAACAGGTCTCGCAGGCCGGTCGAGGCTCTGCCGCCGTACCCGTCGGTGGTGGCCGCGTGCAGGTGCCCGTACTGGATGCCAAGGGCGACCCGGCCGCCGGGGCGGCGGTAGATGAACCAGGCCAGGGTCCGGCGCAGCCGTCTCAGGTTGATCGGCCCGTCGGGGTCCTCCGGAACGACGTCATATGGGCGCTCCAGGTCGCTGGCGCGCTGATTGCACCAGCTGACAAGGTGCTTGATCGCCTCGTGCACCCGTTTGGAAGGTGGCCCGCCAGGGTCGAGTGTGGTCCCGGTCAGCCGTGTCTTGAAGAGGGTGTCACTGAACAGCAGGTCACCATCGTGCAAGCCCTCCATCACGGCGATCGCATCGGCGACAGGCCTGATAGCGACCCAGGGGTGTTCGCGGTCGACTCCCTCGGGAAGGCTCCGGCCCGCGGCGACGGCTGCCTTGTAGGTGCGGCCTCTGATCTCGTAACTGGTGGCCGCCTTGTCGGGGGTGCTGGTGGTGGGTGTGCAGCAGCCGCGTCGCAGGCCCAGGACCTCATCGGCTCGCATCCCCGTCAGATAGGCCACGGTGATCAGGCACGCGGTGCTAACTACTCGCCGATGGGCATCGGCCTGGTCCTGGCCCAGTTCACCGCTCCACGGCAGGGACGCCGGACCGTCCGGTCCGGGAGCGGCGGCACTCGGGCTCAGACTGAGCCGGTGAAGCTGTCGTGGCGCCTCCTGGACCAGTCGCAGGCACCACACGAGCAGCGCTGACATGGTGGCCGGGTGGACCGGGACGGACTTGTTCTCCGCGGTCCATTCGCTCTTGCCGATGACCTGCTCCATGCCTTCGCGTTCCCAGAACGGTTGCCTCAACCGGGCGCCTGGGCGCATGTAGGGGCTGAGCAGCCACAGCCTGCTAAGCACGAACAGGCGTCGGGACTTGGGGTTCTGCCCGACCGGAGCTGTGGCGACCTGGGCGGCGTACTCGCGCAGGTCATCCTCGTCGAGCTCGGCCAGCTGGGCTGTGCCACGGGTCGCCAGCCAGTCCAGGAACGGCTGCAGGTCGGCCCGCATCGTCTTCAGCGTGGAAGGAGCCAGCCGGCGCCGCACGCTGGCGGGTCGGTCCAGCTGGTCCAATGGGGTGTCCTGGGTCAGGGTCAGGTAGAAGAAGTGCTTGATGTCCTCCCGGACGCCGGCCGGACAGCGCTCGAAGTCCAGGTGGATCCACCGGGTGGTCGGTCGCGGGCACAACGGGCTCAGGTCCCAGACCTCGTCCCCGAAGACAGCGCCGCCTGGAACGATCGTGGCCCCGGCAGCCGGGAGCGACGGTCCAGAACGGATCCCGAACCCACCCAGATGGTCTGGCGCCGCTGCTGTCGTCATGCGTCCAGGTCCCGTCGCAGGAGCCGTTCGATCACTGCCCGGTCGGCATCGGTGGCCTCGTCCCGGGCGGTGGCCCGCTCGGCCGGGGTGGTGCTGGACTCGAGCAGGTGCTCCAGCCGGTCCCGGTGCTCCCGGTAGCGGGCATCGAAGCGGGCAGGGTCGACCGAGGCGAGGTTGTCCAGCGCCTCATCCAGCAGGACCAGCCGGGGCAGGTGCGCAGGGGTGGCGACCGCGTTCGGACAGGCGAGGCACAGCAGGAAGGAGGCCGTGCAGGGATCTCCGTCCGAGGTGAACGGGCTGTGGTTGAAGTCCAGGCACGCCGTCGCCGCGGTGTCCAGCCGACCGGAGTGGACAGCGCGGGCCGTCTGCGCCGGCAGGCCAAGGTCCTGCACCGGCGCGTAACGCATCCGCACCGTGTTTCTCGCGTGCTCGACGGCTTCGACCTGGCCCTCCAGGATCACGTCCTGGTGAAGGTGGGCGGTCAGGGGGTCCGGTCGGCGGTAGACGTCCTCGCTGACCGCGGCGGAGTTCTGGCTGGACTTGCGGTTGATGACCTGCTCGGACAGGCGCAGCCGCCCGAAGTGCAGGTGCAGCAGCTCTCCGTCGTCGTCACGCAGGTCGGCGACCTGGTCCCAACGGCGAACCGCGCCGCCGTTGGTGAACCCGTCTGTCACGAACAACGTGGTGGGGTGGTCGGTGACCCCGCGTGAGGTACCGGCGATCAGCAGCCTGTCCGTGGCGTGCCCTAGGAGCTCCAGGCACTCTCGGGCCGGTGCGGTGATCGTCAGTGCGGCGCGCAAGGTCCGGGCGTGAGGTCCGGAGAAGGAGTTGGTGAAGTGCCTCCGGTGCCCACGCCTCGGCTTGTCCAGGTGCGAGACCAGCACCTCGTTCCGTCCGGGTTCGGAGGCCACGTCGGGCACTTCCATCGACTCCAAGGTCGACAGGTTGTACCCGCGGTCGCAGACCATTGCTGCCATGACCGACAGCAGCTCGATCCTGGTCGGGAAGAGGGCGTAGGTGGGGTGCAGGTCCCCGGTGCCCAGGACGGCGGCGGCCTGCCGGGCAGCCTCGTGCGCACCGCGGCTGCCCAGGACGGCGGCGGCCTGCCGGGCAGCCTCGTGCGCACCGCGGCCGAACCGCAGCCGCCCGTCCTGCACGAGCCGTTCCAGGAGCGCGCCCCGGGACAGGTTGGTCCCCTCATAGGGAACACAGGGCTCGTCGTCGAGCCGGCCGTCACGGTGGCGCTCGAGCGCGGCGACGTTCGCCGAGATCCTCGCCTCGCACGCCCGGACCAGCTCGCCGGCGCGGCGACGGATGGCCTCGAACTCCGCGACCGAGTATGAGTCGTACAACCTCTTGCGTGGTTTGTGGGTCCGCTGGGCGAGGGCGCGCCTGGTCAGGGCACCGACCTCAGGGGCCTCCTTGAGCAGGACCCTCATGATGTTCACCTGACCAGGCCACCGGTTCCGGGACTCCCGGTCGCCCCGCCAGGTCCACCAGTGCTCCGGACCGAAGTCGCTCAACGTGGTGATGCTGATCCCCAGCCGGTCCAGGCTGCGCAGGAACGCCACCGAGGTGCGGTGCGCGGTGCCCATCGTCGCTGCCGAGCGCCATCTGCCGTCCGGCCCGGTGGCCTCGACGAACGCGCCGATCAGCTGCTGGCGTACCTGCCCGTGGGCCGGGGCCTGGCTGAAGTCGAACGGGCCGACCTCCTGCCCGTCCGTGCCGATGACCGACACCACCAGCCCGGTCGGGTCCAACCGGTCAGGGCGGCGGTAGCCCGCTGCTGGCATCGACACCCGCGTCACCGTCGGTCTCCGCCGTCGTTGACCAGGCCGGTGGCGGCCAGATGCCGCTGCACGAAGTCGGTGAACTCCTGCTCGCTCCCCGCGGAGTCCTCGGCGTTGAGGAACAGGTCGACCTGCAGACCGGAGACCGGCTCGAGGTAGACGTCCCGAGTCGTCTGAGGGTTCGTGTGGCCCAGCAAAGTCTGCACCAGAGTCCACGGGTCGCCGAAGAGCATCCGGTAGTCCCTGCGCTCCTCCGGCGTCAGGCCCATCCGCCGGTCGAACGCGTGAAGCAACGTGACCAGCATCCGCAGCGCGAACGAGTGACGCAGCATGTGGGGGTAGCAGGAGACCGGCACCCCCAGCCGGGCGCACCGCCGGTTCGCGGTCGAGAACACCGCCTCCCAGGACTCGTACCGCATCGGCAACCCCGAGTCGCCCAGGAACAGCATCGCCGGTGCGAGCCCTTCGTCCTCCTGGAGGAACAGACTGGCACGCTCACGCCAGTCGAGCTGGTCCAGGGTGGTCGTCCGCACCTGTCCGTCCCTGTCCCGGACGCGCAGGCCGGAGCGGTCCTGGCCGACTACGACCTGACGGGCCGGCAGGTCCTCATACCGGCCCTCACGTCGAGCCCGAGACACCGCCTCGGCCCGGGTAGAGAGCACATAGGCTCCCAACTGTCGACGCGCCGGGGCCGACATCCAGAAGTCCCTGCCCCGCCCCTTGGCGACACCGGCACCCACCCTTGCCCTCAGGAACTGGCCCGGGCTGTCGACGGCGGGCAGCTCCTGGACCAACAGCGTGCCGGCCTCCCTCAGCCGCAACCCGCTGGACCAGAGCAGGTTGGCGAAGGCCAGGTTGCGTCCATCGTTGCGCCCTCTCCAGGCGCGGTCAGCCGCGCCATCTGGCAGCCGGCCGGCAAGACCCACGTCCCGCCACTGCCGGTAGGCGCCCGGTGTCAGCCACTTCACCCGGACAGGCCGAACATCACGGGGCCGCAACGAACGCGCGCCGGCACCCCCAGCAGGAGCGACTTCGTCGGCCGGGTCACTGGCGATCACGCCGCGCTTGTGCTGCCAGGCGAAGAACTTCTTGCACGCCGCAATCTCGCGACTGAACTTCGCCCCGGAGACTCGGTGCTCGTTGTCCGGGTCACGCCTACGCCAGTACTCGAAGTCGAGCAGATCGGAGGAGGTCGCCGTCCGCCACGACCGGCCCTGAGACTCCAAGAAGCTCAGAACGAGGCGTAGATCCTTGGCATACGACAACTGGGTCTGCTCCGAGAGGAGCTTGTAGGTGGCCGAGGCGAAGAAGGCCAGTACGTCGGCGTCCGCCGCGCCGTCCGGCCGGAGCAGGAACGGCTGCCCTGGAGCCAACCCAGCCGACCGCTCGCGAAGGACGAGCGCAGCCCCACCGGAGTCACCCACCCCCTGTCCCTCAGGCAGCGAACGGCCCAGCCTCCACATCACTGGGGTCGGGCTCGACATGGCCACACACTACCCCGCAACATGACCACTTTCGGGGGAAGGGAGGGTTGCCGACGATGACCCGGATGTCGAGGTCGAGCTGGCGCTCGGCGCGCTCGCTGTTCGTGCGGAAGACCAGCCCGTCGAGCACGTCCTCGTGCTCGCTCATCTGGAACGTGTCGGCGAGCACGATGCCGTCGAAGGGCACCCAGGCGCGGGGGTCAGCGGACGCCGGCGCCACGGCATCCGCAGCGAAGGACGCGGTGAGGTCGTGGTAGGTCGCCTCGATGTTCGCCGCCGCGATGTAGTACGCGAGCAGGGTGATCTCGTTGGCGTGCAGCTCGGAGGTGAACTTTCGCGCCAGGTCCTCCGGGGAGATGAGCCCCGACGCGAGCAGCCGGGTGATGAAGGTGCCGGTGCCGGTGAACGGGTCGAGCACGTGCACCCCGGGCGCGCTGATCGTCGTGCCGAACTCGGTGACGAGCAGGTCGTTGACGCTGCGCAGGATGAAGTCGACGATCTGCGTCGGGGTGTAGACGATGCCGAGCGCATCAGCCGAGCGCGGGAACGCCAACCGAAAGAACTTCTCGTACAACTCGGTGATGACTCGCTGCTTGCCCTCCGCATTGTCGATGCCCGCCGCGCGTAGCCGCACCGACTCGTAGAACTCGGCCAGCGCCTCGGTCTCCGACTCGAGGTTGCTGCCCTCGAGCGCGGTGAGCATGGCCTGCATGACGCGGGCCACCGGGTTGTGGTCGGTGAACTCATACCCCGGGAACAGTGCGTCGAACACCGGCTTGGTCACCAGGTGTTGCGAGAGCATGTCGATCGCAGCCTCGGCGGTGATCGAGTCGTTGAGGTTGGCCCGCAGCGCCGCCACGAACTCCTCGAACTGTGCGGCGGTCTCGGGCTGGGTGATGAGGGTGCGGAGTCGGGTGGTGTGCCGCTCGACGATGTCGGCGACATCCTTCGCCCAGGTCTCCCAGTACCGGCGGGACCCGACCTTGTCGACCATTCGGGCGTAGATCGCCTCACGCCAGTTGTCCAGGGCTTCGAGCTGGAGCATCGGCTGGTAGGGGACGGCGCGGGGTGCGGCCGGGCCCTCTGGTGGGTCATCCCGGTCGGGCGTGTCGGTGATGTGGAAGATGTCGACCTGCGGCGGGCGGGCCTTGTTCAGCTCGATGGTGTTGACCATCGCGTTGAACCGCTCGTCGTGGGCGCGCAGTGCCTGGAGCACCTCCCACACGACCTTGAACCGCTCGTTGTCGGCGAGGGCCTGCTCGGGGGTCATCCCGGCCGGGATCGCGATGGGCAGGATGATGTAT
>Ga0209477_1001447_pt1 | contig 14447 bp, 14 predicted proteins | sample KloWWTupernatant_FD_187180 | JGI IMG/M metagenome (GOLD analysis project Ga0209477, IMG submission 187180) | Active sludge microbial communities from Klosterneuburg, Austria, studying microevolution and ecology of nitrifiers - Klosterneuburg... | ecosystem: Engineered > WWTP > Aerobic digester >...
TGGAACTAACCGATAACAAACTGTGGTGGAGGTAAACGGGATCGAACCGATGACCTCTTGCATGCCATGCAAGCGCTCTCCCAGCTGAGCTATACCCCCCACATCGAACAACTGCAACCATTGATTGCTGTCATTCTCTGAGCCTTGAATTATAGACTGCTTTTTCAAGCCTTTTTCAATCGATCCACAACTTTTTCGCGTCCCAGCAACTCGAGCATGGCATCCACAGAAGGCGTGTGCGCCGTACCTGCGGTCAACACGCGCACCGGCATGGCCAACTGCGGCATCTTTAGGCTGTGGGAGGCCAGCACCTCCTTCAAGGCGGCGGCGATGGATGCCTTGTCCCACGCGCAGCTCTGCAGCACCGTTGCCAGAGCCTCCAGCGCGGGGCGCACGGCGGCAGTGACGTATTTGTCAAGGTCTTCCTGCGACGGGGTCACCGTCTCGCCATAGAACATCTGCGCCCAATCTGCCAGCGCCACGGTGGTGTCGCACCGGTCCTTGAAAAGGGCACAGATGCGTAGCAGACGACCGTCCTTCAGCGCAGTTTCCGTCACGCCGCGCTGGGCCAATGGGGCAGCGGTCAATACCGCCAAGGCTTCGTCGTCCATAGCCTTGAGATGCTGTGCATTCACCCAGCGCAGCTTGGCTTCGTCGAACTGCGCGGCGCTGCGCCCCAGATGGTCCAGGTTGAACCACTCCACGAACTGTGCACGGCTGAAAATTTCATCGTCGCCATGGCTCCATCCCAGGCGGGCAAGGTAGTTCACCATGGCGTCGGGCAGATAGCCTTCGTCACGGTATTGCGTCACCGGCTTGGCACCGTTGCGCTTGCTCATCTTTTCGCCCTGCTCATTGAGCACGGTGGGCAGGTGGGCATAAACCGGCGGTTCCTTGCCCAGCGCCTTGAAGATGTTGATCTGGCGCGGCGTGTTGTTGACATGGTCATCACCACGGATCACATGGGTGATATCCATGTCGATGTCGTCCACCACCACGCAGAAGTTGTAGGTGGGCGTGCCATCGGGCCGCGCAATCACAAGATCGTCAAGTTCGTCGTTGCGGATCTCGATGCGGCCTTTGACCTTGTCGTCCCAGGCCACCACCCCGCCCTGCGGATTCTTGAAGCGCAACACAGGTTGCACGCCTTCGGGGACGGAAGGCAACTGCTTGCCTGGGTCGGGCCGCCAGGTACCGTCGTATCGGGGCTTTTCCTTGGCGGCCATCTGTTTTTCGCGCAGGGCATCGAGTTCGGCCACACTCGTATAGCAAGGGTAGACGTGACCGGCAGCCACCATCTGGGCCAGTACCTCCTTGTACCGGTCCATGCGCTGCATCTGATAGAAAGGGCCTTCATCGGGGTCCATACCCAGCCAGTGCATTCCTTCCAGAATCACATCCACGGCCGCCTGGGTCGAGCGCTCCACGTCGGTGTCCTCGATGCGCAAGATGAAGTCGCCGCCGGTGGCGCGCGCAAACGCCCACGGATACAGGGCCGAGCGGATGTTGCCCAAATGGATGAAGCCCGTAGGCGAGGGAGCGAACCGGGTGCGAATACGCCCGGAGGATAGGTTTGCTTGCGCTGTCATGTCAGGGAATCCAGACCCCGTGCGAGGTCGTTTTTCAAATCTTCAATATGTTCCAGGCCCACGGCCACGCGGATCAGGCCCTGGCCAATGCCGGCGGCCTGGCGCTGCTCTTCCGTCAACCGTCCATGTGACGTACTGGCCGGATGGGTGATCGTGGTCTTGGTATCGCCCAAATTGGCCGTGATGCTGCACACCTGCGTGCTGTCAATGACATGGAAGGCGCGCGAACGGGCCGAAGCGGCATCGCCAACGCGTACATCAAACGACAGCACAGCGCCGCCCACACCCGACTGCTGGCGCATGGCCAGCGCATGCTGGGGATGCGACGCCAGTCCAGGGTAGTACACCCGGGCCACGGCGGGATGCGCCTCCAACCACAAGGCCAGTTGCAACGCTGCGGCGCTCTGCGCCTGCATGCGGATAGACAATGTTTCCATGCCCTTGAGAACCACCCAGGCATTGAACGGCGAGAGGTTCATGCCTGCACTGCGGATCAGGGGTGCCAGCTTGTCGTCGATGAGAGAGCGTGGGCCACACACGGCCCCGGCCATCACGCGACCCTGCCCATCCAGAAACTTGGTGCCTGAGTGAATGATCAAATCGGCCCCAAGACTCGCCGGGCGCTGCAGTGCAGGGGAGGCAAAACAGTTATCCACTGCCAGCAGCACACCTGCGTCATGCGCAATGCGCGCGAGGGCCTGGATGTCGCACAAATCGGTCAGCGGATTGGTGGGCGTTTCGGCGAAAAGGAGTCGCGTTTCAGGCCGCACGGCCGCTTGCCATGCAGCCGTATCGGTTTGGGGTACGAAGCTCGACTGCACGCCAAACCGCGCCAGTTCGCCGCCGATCAGCTTCATGGTAGAGCCGAACATGGACTGCGAACACACCACATGGTCGCCCGCCTTGAGCAAGCCCAGGCACATCAGCAGGATCGCCGACATACCGCTGGACGTGCCGATAGCCGTCTCGGTCCCCTCGAGCGCGGCCAGGCGCTGCTCGAAACTGGTCACCGTGGGATTGGACGTGCGCGTGTAGGTGTAACCCTCTTCTTCGCCGGCAAAACGGCGGGCTGCCGTTTCGGCGTCGGGCTGGACAAAGCTGCTCGTCAGGTAAAGCGCCTCAGAGTGCTCACCATAAACACTGCGGGGCAGGGCCTGACGTACAGCCAGGGTGTCGGGGTGCAGGCCCGAAGGCAATGCGGGGGATGTCAAAGAAGGCATTTTTTCCGTCTGTCGGTTCAGGTCGCGCCTCAGTTGTCCTGCGCGTTGGGCAGGGCGAGGCGCGAATGGTCTTCCTCGCCCTCTTCCGCGCCGCTGCGCCCCTCATTGAGCCGCTCAATGTCTTTCGCAGTGATGTCACCCGTCACATATACGCCATCGAAACACGAAGCATCAAAACCGCTGATATGGGTATTGAGCGAACCAATCGCCTTTTTCATGCCCTCGATATCCTGGTAGATCAAGGCGTCGCAGCCAATCAGCTGGCGAATCTCTTCCACTGTACGGTCATGGGCCACCAGCTCGCTGCTGGTGGGCATGTCAATGCCATAAACGTTGGGGTAGCGCACAGGGGGCGCTGCGCTGGCAAGATAGACCTTGCGGGCTCCTGCGTCGCGGGCCATTTGAACAATCTCGCGGCTGGTGGTGCCGCGCACGATGGAATCATCCACCAGCAGCACATTACGGCCCTTAAATTCGCTGGCAATCACATTGAGCTTTTGGCGCACCGACTTTTTGCGCACGCCCTGCCCAGGCATGATGAAAGTGCGACCCACATAGCGGTTCTTGACAAAACCTTCACGGTACGGGAGCCCCAACAGATGGGCAAGTTGCATGGCACTGGGGCGGCTGGACTCGGGAATCGGGATGACCACGTCAATGTCGCTCGGCGGCACCGTGGAGATGACCCGTTTGGCCAGCGATTCGCCCAGATTCAACCGCGCCTGGTAGACCGAGATGCCGTCGAGCACCGAATCCGGGCGGGCAAGGTAAACGAATTCGAAAATACAGGGATGAAGCTGCGACGACTGCGCGCACTGGCGCGCATGCACCTGCCCGTCGAGCGTGACGAAAAGCGCCTCCCCGGGCGCCACATCGCGCTCCAACACAAGACCAGTGCCCTCCAGGGCCACCGATTCGCTTCCCACCATCACAGTGCCATCCTTGCCGCGCCCCAGGGCCAGCGGACGAATGCCATGCGGGTCACGAAACGCCACCAACCCATGGCCTGCGATCAGCGCCACCACGGCATAGGAGCCACGGATACGCTGGTGCACGGCGCGCACCGCCGTAAAAATATCGTCCGGCTGCAGCGGCATGCCCCGCGTAGCGCGCTCCAACTCGTGCGCAAACACGTTGAGCAACACTTCTGAATCGCTATCGGTGTTGGTGTGCCGGTGATCGGTAGAAAACAGCTCTGCCCGCAATGCGTGCGCATTGGTCAGATTGCCGTTGTGCACCAGGACGATGCCAAACGGCGCATTCACATAGAAGGGCTGGGCCTCTTCTTCGCTAAATGCATTGCCAGCCGTGGGATAACGCACCTGACCCAGGCCTGCGTTGCCTGGCAGCGCCCGCATATTGCGGGTGCGAAACACATCACGCACCATGCCCTTGGCCTTGTGCATGAAAAATTTGCGCCCTTGCTGCGTGACGATACCCGCTGCATCCTGGCCACGGTGCTGCAGCAAAAGCAGCGCGTCATAGATCAACTGATTGACAGGAGACGTGCTGATGACGCCAACAATTCCACACATATAAGGTTTCCATCCATTGGCGGGAACCGCCCCGCTTGCCATCCAAACACCGGATGGCCGACTTCAGCCGACCATTCTTCAGCACACTGCCTTCACACCGGAAGGCGACTACCCAATTCCTCCGGCAACGCCGGCTTCAAGACCTGAACCATCTCCGATAGCCAGACCGCACCACGCGATGCCTGCCACCAATCTGCCTGGTGCAGTTGCATCAGGCCGGCAATGACCACCAGCACCAGCAGAATCACGAGACCGCGCAACACGCCAAACGCGGCACCCAACGTGCGATCCACGGGCCGCAGGCCCACGGCATCCACCAGTTTTTTGCCCAGCCATGCCAGAAAGCCACAGGCAAAAATGGTCACGATGAACACCAGTATGAAACCAGCCGCATAGCGCACCGCATCCTGGGAGCCGTCCAACGGAAGCAGCGCAGCCGCATCCAATGCCAGCCACTGCGCAACCAGAAAGGCCGCCACCCACCCGGCCAGCGACAGCACCTCGTACACCAGTCCGCGCCAGGCCCCCATGAGCATGGAGGCCAACAACAGCGCCACGAAAATCCAGTCTAGCGCGGCCATGTGCAGGCCCTGAAATCAGAGCGAAAGGAGGGACACTGGCAAGCCCAACCCCTTGATGCGCGCCGCGGCCTTCTCAGCCTCGGCCCTGCCCTCGAACGGCCCCACACGCACCCGCGTGCGCTTGCCATCCTTGGTATCGACCACTTGTGTATAGGTTTTGATCCCGGCTCTTTCAAGCTTCTGGCGCACTTCACGCACCTTGTCGGCTTCGGCAAAAGCACCAATCTGCACAATGAACCGTTCGCTATCGGCCCCCCCAGGCGCGACGGGCGTCTTGGCGGAGCGCCCCTCCAGGAGCGCACGTGCACGCTCAGCTTCATCCGATGGCGGGGCGGCGCGTACAGGCGGCGCGACAGGCGTTTTGCTCTCGGGCTTGGGCTCGACATGCTTGGGCGGGGGTGCTGGCGCAGGGATGGGCGCAACCGCCGTGGTAGCAGCAGGACGCACTTCGCGCGCCACTGGCGCTTCGCTGGCAGCCTCCACCGCGATGTGGGCGGGGCGCTCTGCGGGACGTGTGGCGCTAGAGGCTGGCGCTGCGCTGACCGCTGTGGCGGACGGCTCAACCCCGGGCACCACCAGGGGAGCGGCCTTGTTGCGATCAGGAATTTCGATCGGAATATCGACTTGGATCGGGCGTGGCTGCGTGTCAAACAAAAGGGGAAACCCGACCACCCCTAGCAACACCAGCACGGCTGCGCCAATGAGCCTGTGGCGTGCCCGCCTGCGCATCACCTCGATGCTCTCGGCCTTTGCCGGACGGGCAGGTTTTGACGCCTTGTCGCCCTGCCCCTTCTGGCCGGGCCACCGAAACTTGAAAAATGCCATGGAGTTGCAAATACCGTGACGGACTTAAGTGCCCAGATGCTTGGCCTGCAGGCGTGGCACACCATTCAGCAGCACACCGCCCACCGTATGGAAGGAGCCAAAGACTACGATTCTATCAGCGGGGTCTGCCGCCACCATGGCCGCCTGCAGCGCATCGATGGGGCTGGCATGCTGGCTACAGGCCACCTCCCGCCGTCCACCCGCCACCATTTGCAGTGCAGTCCACTTTTGCTGCAAACCTGCGGCCGTTTCAGCCCTCGGCGTGGGCAGGTCCGTAAAGTACCAGCGGTCTACCAACGGACCAATTTTGGCCAGCATATGCGCCAGGTCCTTGTCGGCCATAGCCCCGAACACCGCATGGGTGACCGGGAAATACCCCATCGCATCCAGATTGGCCGTGAGCGCTGCCACCGAATGCGGGTTGTGGGCCACATCCAGCACCAGGGCCGGCTGGCCCGGAATGATCTGAAACCGCCCCGGCAATTCCACCAGTGACAGGCCGCTGCGCACCGCCTGCGCCGTAATGGGGATACGCTCGCGCAGGGCCTCCAGCGCCGCCAGCGCTCCCGAGGCATTGACCAGTTGGTTGGCACCGCGCAGCGCCGGATAAGCCATACCGGCGTAGCGGCGGCCCCGGCCCGCCCAGCTCCATTGCAGCTTGTCGCCTGCAAAATTGAAGTCCTGTCCAAACCGCCAGAGATCGGCGCCTATTTCCCGCGCATGGTCGATCACGCTTTGCGGCGGCATGGGGTCGCTCACGATCACGGGCCGACCCGTACGCATAATGCCCGCCTTCTCGCGCCCAATGCTTTCGCGGTCGGGCCCCAGATACTCAACATGGTCGATGTCGATGCTGGTGATCACAGCGCAGTCGGCGTCGATGACATTGGTCGCATCCAGCCGCCCACCCAACCCCACCTCCAAAATGGCCACATCCAGCAGCGTATGGCTCATCAGCCGCAGTATGGCGAGGGTCGTGAACTCAAAATAGGTCAGCGAAACATCATTGCCGTTGAGCGTGCGCGCACTCTCAACGGCCTCGAAGTGAGGCAACAAATCGGCGGCTGCCACCACATCACCCGCGATGCGGCAGCGCTCCTCAAAATGCACCAGATGGGGCGACGCGTATACGCCCGTGCGATAACCCGCCTCCTGGGCCACGGCTTCGATCATGGCGCAGGTGGAGCCCTTGCCATTGGTACCCGCCACCGTGATGACGGGACAGTCAAAACGCAGGCCCATGCGGCGAGCGACTTCGCTCACCCGGTCCAGGCCCATGTCAATGTTGTGGGGATGTAGGCGCTCGCAATGGGCAAGCCAGCCTTCCAGGGTGTGAATCTTCTTTTGCATGCTGCGTGGGATTGTCGCCGACCGTGTGCCTGGCGCATGATGGCACTATGAAACACCCGGATATCACCCTCTACGGCATCCCCAACTGCGACACCGTGAAGAAGTCGCGCGCTTGGTTGAGCGCGCAGGGTTGCGGCCACCATTTTCATGATTTCAAGAAACAAGGCGTACCCGCCGACGCGCTGGCCCTTTGGGTTGCTCAGGCGGGTTGGGAAAAATTGCTGAACCGCAAAGGAACGACTTGGCGCAAGCTGGACCTTGTGACCCAAGCTGCTGTCAGTGATGCCGCCAGCGCCAGCGCACTGATGCATGCCCACGCCAGCGTGATCAAGCGCCCCGTGGTCGAGTGGCGCAGCGGCAGTGAGGTGCATGTCACCGTCGGTTTCGATGAACCCACTTGGCTGAAATGCCTGAAAAACGGTCCATCTGTCTGAAAGTGCACATTTCTTTACGTCGATTTACCAAGCGGGTGGCCCGTCTTTGCGCTGTGTCGATAAACTTTTAACCAGTCTGGCGCGTTATAGGCAGACAAGCTGAAAGGGGCTTATCCATGAAAAAACTGGTTTTGTTTTCCATCATTCTCGGCACAGCCGGCTTGGCCGCTGCGCAAGAGCGCGGGCGGGTGCTGTCGGTCACGCCCATCGTGCAGCAGGTAGCCTACCCGCGCCAAGTGTGCGGCAACGAGACTATCTACAGCGGTCAACGCACCACAGGTGGCGGGGCGGTGTTGGGCGCCATTGCAGGCGGCGCGGCCGGCAATGCCATCGGCAAGGGCAATGGCCGCGCAGCAGCCACGGCCATTGGCTTGATTGGCGGTGCAGTGTTGGGCAACCATATCGAGGGCCAAGGCCGCCCCGAATACGAAACCGTACAGCGCTGCGGCACGGAAACCACTTACGAGAACCGCACCGTAGGCTACAACGTGGTTTACGAATACGCTGGGCGCCAGTACACCACCCAAACCGCCACCGACCCCGGCCGATACATTGCAGTGCAGGTACAACCTGCAGCCAACCCGGCTCCCTATGACCAAGGCTATTCCACCCAGCAACCCGATTATTACGACCAAGGTGGCTACGCCCAGCCCGGTGTGGTGACATCGCCGTACGCCGCGCCGCAAGGCAGCTCGGGGGTCACCATCATCGAATACGGCTACGACCATGACGGTTACCGCCGCCATCGCCCGTACCCACCGCCGCGTTACAACCCCTACGTGCGCTGAACCATCAAGAGCCCCGCCCGGGGCTCTTTCTTCGTCTGCACCTTCACAACAGGCGCAGGCCAGGCCAGTGGCCTAAAATTGACGGTTTGTCCCCCGCAGCACATCCTCCATGACCACCGAAAAAATCGACGGCGTGTCCGTCACCACCCAGGCCAGTGTGTACTTTGATGGCAAGTGCGTCAGCCACGGCATCACCTTCCCCGACGGCACGAAGAAATCGGTGGGCGTAGTGCTGCCGGCCACACTCACTTTCAATACCGGTGCGCCCGAAATCATGGAATGCGTGGCCGGTTCCTGCGAATACAAGCTCGCTGGCAGTGAAGCCTGGGTGAAATCGTCCGCAGGGGACCGCTTCAACGTACCCGGCAACTCAAAGTTCGACATTCGCGTGGCCGAGGCCTACCACTACATCTGCCACTTCGGCTAAATCCACACCGCAACGGACACCTGCACATGGCCACTATCCTCCAACACCTCCCTCTCAGCCAGAAGGTCGGCATCGCGTTTTCCGGCGGCCTGGACACCAGCGCCGCGCTGCTCTGGATGAAGCAAAAGGGTGCCCTGCCCTACGCCTACACAGCCAACCTCGGCCAGCCCGACGAGCCCGACTACGACGCCATTCCGCGCAAGGCCATGGAATATGGCGCCGAAAAGGCCCGCCTCATCGACTGCCGCACCCAGCTGGCCCACGAAGGCATTGCCGCGCTGCAATGTGGTGCATTCCACATCAGCACCGGTGGCCTGACCTACTTCAACACCACGCCGCTGGGCCGCGCCGTCACCGGCACCATGCTGGTAGCTGCGATGAAGGAAGACGACGTCAACATCTGGGGCGACGGCAGCACCTTCAAGGGCAACGACATCGAGCGCTTCTACCGCTACGGCCTGCTCACCAACCCTTCGCTCAAGATCTACAAGCCCTGGCTCGATCAGCTCTTCATCGACGAGCTGGGCGGCCGCGCCGAAATGTCGGCCTTCATGACCGCCAACGGCTTTGGCTACAAGATGAGCGCCGAGAAGGCCTACAGCACCGACAGCAACATGCTCGGAGCCACACACGAGGCCAAAGACCTCGAATTTCTGAACAGCGGCATCCGCATCGTCAACCCGATCATGGGCGTGGCTTTCTGGAAGGAAGACGTCGCCGTCAAGGCCGAAGAAGTCTCGGTGCGCTTTGAAGAAGGCCAACCGGTGGCACTGAACGGCATCGAGTTCAGCGACCCGGTGGAACTCATCCTGGAAGCCAACCGCATCGGCGGCCGCCACGGCCTGGGCATGAGCGACCAGATCGAGAACCGCATCATCGAGGCCAAGAGCCGCGGTATCTACGAAGCCCCCGGCCTAGCGCTGCTGCACATCGCCTACGAGCGCCTGGTGACCGGCATCCACAACGAGGACACCATTGAGCAGTACCGCATGAACGGCCTCAAGCTCGGCCGCCTGCTCTACCAGGGCCGCTGGTTCGACCCCCAGGCCATCATGCTGCGCGAGAGTGCCCAGCGCTGGATCGCACGCGCCGTCACCGGCACCGTGACGCTGGAGCTGCGCCGGGGCAACGACTACTCGCTGCTCAACACCGAGAGCCCGAACCTCACCTACCACCCCGAGCGCCTGTCGATGGAGAAGGTGGAAGACGCGCCTTTCTCGCCGCAAGACCGCATCGGCCAGCTCACCATGCGCAACCTCGACATCGTGGACACACGCGCCAAGCTGGGCATCTACGCTAAGAGCGGCCTGCTGTCGCTGGGCGGCAATGCAGCGTTGGCGCAGCTGGGCAACGACGAAAAGTAAATCCCCAGCGCCGTGCACTCAAAAAAACCGCCTTCGGGCGGTTTTTTTATGGTCTTTTATGCCTCTAGCGCTTATACATAAAGCGCTAACAGCTATCAATTTTGATATCTACACCACCACCGGCTCCGGCTCCAGCCGGATGCCAAAGCGCTCATACACGCTGGTCTGGATGGCCTTGGCCAGCGTCATCACCTCGCCGCCGGTCACGCTGTCAGCGCCGTGGCCGCGATTGACCAGCACCAGCGCCTGCTTTTCATACACTGCCGCTTTGCCCACGGTTTTGCCCTTCCAGCCGCAGGCGTCGATGAGCCAGCCAGCCGCCAGCTTGATACGGCCGTCGGGCAGTGCGTAGTGCACGATTTTGGGGTCGCGGGCGATGATGTCCTGGCACTGCTCGGGCGTGACGGTGGGGTTCTTGAAGAAACTGCCGGCGTTGCCGATGACGGCGGGATCGGGCAGCTTGGCACGGCGGATATCGCACACCCAGTTAAAGATTTGCAGCGCTGTAGGCTGGGCCGCGCCCGCCTCCTGCGCACGACGCTCCAGCTCCAGGTAACCCAGCTCGGGGCTCCACACCTTGGGCAGGCGAAAGCGCACCTGGGTAATGACTGCGCGGCCTGCCAAGCCCATGCCGCGCGGCAGGCTGCCCGCATCATCAACGGCAGCCGGTGCGTGTTTGAACACCGAATCGCGGTAACCAAAGCCGCATTGCGCGGCGTCGAGCGAAAAAGGCTTGCGGGTGGCCAGGTCGATGGCGTCCAGCGAATCAAAGCGGTCTTGCAGCTCCACGCCATAGGCGCCGATGTTCTGCACGGGCGCAGCGCCTACGGTGCCAGGAATGAGCGCCAGGTTTTCCAGCCCGGGCCAACCCTGCGCCAGGGTCCAGGCCACGGTGTCATGCCAGGGCTCACCCGCGCCCACTTCGACAATCCAGGCATCGGGGGTCTCCCGCACCAGCCTGCGGCCCATGATCTCTACCTTCAACACCACGGACTTGACGTCCCCGGTGAGGACAATATTGCTCCCGCCGCCCAACACAAACACGGGCGCCTGGCCGATGAGGGGGTCGGCCCGCAGGGCGGCAATATCCTGCGCAGAGCGCACCCGCACCAAGGTTTCGGCACGCGCAACGATGCCAAAGGTGTTGTACGGCTGCAGCGACACGTTTTTCTCGACTAACATTGCTCGGATTGTCGCACCCGGCCCTTTGCCACGCGACGCGCTGATTGGAGAAAAACCCGCCATGCCTACTTTTGATACCGTTTGTGAAGCCGATTTTGTCGAAGTGAAAAATGCCGTGGAGAACGCGGCCAAGGAAATTGGCACCCGTTTCGACTTCAAAGGCACTTCGGCTGGCATCGAGCTCAAGGACAAGGAAATCACCTTGTTCGGTGACGCCGAGTTCCAGCTCAGCCAGGTGGAAGACCTGCTGCGCAACAAGCTGACCAAGCGCAGCGTCGATGTACGCTTTCTCGACATCGGCAAGCCGCAAAAGATCGGCGGCGACAAGGTCAAACAGGTCATCAAGGTGCGCAACGGCATCGACAGCGAACTGGCCAAGAAGCTGCAGCGCCTCATCAAGGACAGCAAGCTCAAGGTGCAGGCCGCCATCCAGGAGGAAAAGGTGCGCATCACCGGCGCCAAGCGCGACGACCTGCAGGCCGCGATGGCGCTGATCCGCAAAGACATCACCGACATGCCGCTGTCATTTGACAACTTCCGCGACTGACACTGTGAGCCGCCCGGAGCCTTCCATGCAGCCTTCTCACTCTCACCTCATCGCCAGTGTGCTGGCAATGGCCCTGCTGACCCCGGGTGCGGCATGGGCGCAGGCCGTATCGCTGGCCGGCATTCTGGGAAGCAAGGCGTTGTTGGTAGTCGATGGCTCGGCGCCCCGGGGCGTGGCCGCCGGGGAAACCCACCAAGGCGTCAAGGTGATTTCGGTGGGCCGCGACGAGGCCGTGATCGAGACCAAGGGCGCGCGCAGCACCGTGCGTCTGGGAGAGGCCCCGGTCAGCATCGGCGCCCGCACCGGTTCGGGCAACAAGGTAGTGCTGATGAGCGACAGCCGGGGACATTTTGTCAACCAGGGGCTGATCAACGGCAAGGTGATGCAGTTCATGGTGGACACTGGCGCCACCACGGTCGCCATAGGCCGCCCCGACGCTGATCGCATGGGCCTGGACTACAAAAAAGGCCAGGCCGTGCAAATGAACACCGCCAACGGCGTGGCGCAAGGCTGGCGCATGCGGCTCGACTCAGTCCGCATTGGCGAGGTGGAGGTCAAAAGCGTGGACGCCATCGTCACGCCCCAAGCCATGCCTTACGTGCTGCTGGGCAACAGTTTTCTGGGCGAGTTCCAGATGACCCGCACCAATGACCAGATGGTTCTGGAAAAGCGACGCTGAACGCCATGCTCCCTTCGCAACTGTCCCGCACCGGGAACGACGAAGAATACGAAGACTTGCTGGGCCTCTGGGGTGACCTGGAGTCCGGTTTGTCCATGCTGCTCTCGCGCCCCCTCCATGCGCAGGGCTTTGACGGCAAGATACGCCAGTTCGACCAGTGGCTGCAGGACTTGGTTGCGCACGACATCGACGCATCGCTGTACCTGATGTTCCAGCTCGCCGCCACTTCCACCGTGGGTTACAGCACCTCGCACGCATTGGTGTGCGGAACGCTGTGCCACATCATGGCGCGCGAATTCCGCCTGCCGGGGAACGAGCGCAACGCCCTGGTGCGTGCCGCACTCACCATGAACATCGGCATGACCGCGTTGCAGGATGAGCTGGCGGGGCAACGCGAACTGCCCACCGCACCGCAAAAGGAAACCATTGATACCCACCCGATCAAGGGGCAGGACATTCTGGCGCAACTGCACATCACTAACGACTTGTGGCTGGATCTGGTAGGCCAGCACCATGTCCAGGTGTCCGAGCGCACGCCCTTGTTCGAGCAGGACGCGGTAGATCGGCTCACGCGCATCCTGGGCACCATTGACCGCTATGCAGCCATGATCAGCCCGCGCAAATCCCGCCCCGGCCGCAGCGCCACCGATTCGGTGCGCGCCCTGGTGGGCCAGGAAATTGAAGAACGCGACGAAGTCGGCCTGATGCTGGTGCGCACCGTGGGCCTGTGCCCACCGGGCACCTTTGTGCGGCTGGACAACAACGACATTGCCGTGGTGCTGCGCCGCAGCGACAAGCCCAACCTGCCCCTGGTGGCCAGCCTGATCGACGGCCACAACAACCCGCTGAATGAAGCGCTGCTGCACCAGACCGCCCAGGGCAAGCCGCGCATCCAGTCGGCTCTGGCCCGCACCGCTGTCACGGTGGAACTGAACCACCGCACCATGATGCGACTGGGCCAGTACGCAGCCCAGCACATCACGCCCTTTAGCGGCTCTGCCAACCAGCCCACGCAGCCCATGCCACTCTGAGCCCTGCGCACAGCGGGCGGCGTCAATGCCCCCAGTACAGCAAAGCGTCGCGCCCGCTCACCGACAGATCGACCTGCGCGCCCACGGGCAATAGCACCTTGGTTTCCACATGGCCGTAGGGCAGATGGGTGAGTACCGGAATGCTGATCTGGCTGCGCAGCCAGTCCACCACGGTCTGCAGCTTGTAGCCCTTGTCGTGCGGCGCCAGCTTGTAGTTGGTGAACTGCCCGAGCAACACCGCTTTCTGCTGGGCCAGCACGCCAGCGTGCAGCAACTGCGTCAGCATGCGCTCGATGCGGTAGGGGTGTTCGTTCACATCTTCAACGAACAGAATGCCCCCTTGCACCTGCGGTAGATAGGGGGTGCCGACCAGCGAGGTCAGCACCGCCAGGTTGCCGCCCCACAGGCGCGCCTCGGCAATGTCCAGCTCCCATGCCGGAGCATCGGCCATGGCCGCCCGCCGGTCTTTGGGCATGCGCCAGCCCGCACCTTCGCCGTGGCCCACGAGCAGGTCGTCAAAGCAGGCCTCCATGATGTCGTCCGGGGTACCCTGTACGCCAAAATCGGCGCCCAGCGAAGGCCCCGCCCAGGTGATGGCCCCGGTCTTGGCCATCACGGCGCACTGGAACGCCGTGAAGTCGCTGATACCCACAAACCGCATGCCGCCGTCGATGGCGCGGGCCACAGCGGCGTAGTCGATGCCCGGCAGGATGCGGGTCAGGCCATAGCCACCGCGCGAGATCAACGCCACATCAGCGCCGCTCGCTGCCGCGCGGTGGATGGCCGCCAGGCGGGTCGCGTCGTCGCCAGCAAAACGGGTGTGCGTGGCCAAGGCGTCGGGGTCTATCTCGACCTCATGACCCAGGGCCTGCAGGCGCTTGACGCCCCGGCGAAA
>Ga0209477_1001448_pt1 | contig 14427 bp, 12 predicted proteins | sample KloWWTupernatant_FD_187180 | JGI IMG/M metagenome (GOLD analysis project Ga0209477, IMG submission 187180) | Active sludge microbial communities from Klosterneuburg, Austria, studying microevolution and ecology of nitrifiers - Klosterneuburg... | ecosystem: Engineered > WWTP > Aerobic digester >...
GCGCGTCGTCGCCCGCCGGCTGTGGACGGACGAAGGCCCGCCAGCCCGGGAAATCGCTGTCGGCGAGGATGAGCCACCGATCTGGCCCCGGCGGCGCGTCGATCCAGACTTCGGAATTTCGATAGGCCGTGATCGTCGCGGGGTCGGGCTCGGCGGGCGCGGGCTGCGGCGCGGCCAGGGCCGGGCGCGCCTCGAAGATCGCATAACGTCGCGGATCAACCGTCCGGACAGCGTCGCTGAATCGTTCGACCGATACCGCCGCCGTTGCCGGCAGGGTGAAGGCGCGGGGCAGGGCGCGCCCGTTGCGGTAAACGGCAGTCCGTCCGTCGTCGTAGACTTTGGCGAAGCCGGGCGAGGCAAGCGCGTCGGCGCTCTGGGCGACGACGTAGCGCACACCGAGCAGATCGATCAAGGGCGACGAAAAGCTGGCGGCGTCCCGAATCGGGGCGATCCGGTTGTAGGGCAGCTCGCCCTGCGGCTCGATCGCCTGCATGTAGTCGACATACTGCTTGGGAATGATCGAGTCGTAACCCCGTATGTCCTGCAGGTCGAACCACCAGGCCAGGTTGGCGTTCAGCGGTTTTCCATCACGCGGCTCGTAGGCCGTCAACCGCCACAGATCCTTATCCTGCTTCAGAAATGAGATCGCGGCCGGGACGTGCTTTAGCAGCGCCGGATCAACGGCCGGATTGAATCCCATCCAGGCAATACCGCAATCCGCCCCGACCAGAGCGATGGCCGCCGCCGTCCATAGCTGCCGGCGGCGCCCGCCCGCAAGTCCGGACAGGACCAGGCCGCCGGTGAGCACGAACAATCCGAGACCGAGGACATTGACGCCTTCAAGGCTCAGGAAAAGCGCCGGGGTGAATCCGTGCGTGTCCAGCGCAAGCCGGGAGAGCAGGGCTGCAAGCGCTCCCTGGATCGCTGGGAATGCGAGACGGGCCACGATGACAAAGCCAATCAGACCCGCCCCAAACAGGGTGATGGTCCGGCCGGCCCGCCGCAGGCGTGGACTCGGCGAAGACCGGAGCAGCGTGTCCAACCCGGCCCCCGCCAAAAGCGCCAACGCCACCGTCAGCGGAAAGATCCATCGAAACGGTGAATGGAGCTGATTGATCCCGGGCAACCCGTAATACAACAGCGCGTAGATCGGCGTGCCGAAGATGAATCCCACGCACAGGAATGCCAGGATGACCAGAAACCAGCGCGGGAAGCCTGGCGGCAGATCGCCTGGCGACAAGGCCAGGCGTTGCTCGCGGACGGAGACTCGAATGCCTCGGAGCGCAGCCAGCGCCGCCAGTATCAGGCTGAGGATGCCGACATAGGCGCCGCCCTCGACCGAATTCTTCCATCGGCCGTCCTGCCACCAGGTATGCCCGCTCAAGGTCGGCACGGGCAGGATCTGGAGTTGGAAAAGGTCGAAGTAGCTGTGCTGGGCCTCGCTCCCAAAGGCCTGCGGCATCAGCCAGCGCAGCCAGCCCAGGCTTTTTGGAAAGCCGTAGCTCAGCACCTGGGAGAAGTCCGAGCGCCCGGCCCGGAAGCTCTGGGTGACCAGCTCGAACAACGGAATGAGTTGGATGGCGCCCAGCCCGGCCCCAAGCAGCGCCATCATTGCAAGCCACATCACGGGGCGGGCGGCTTCGCTCCGCCACGTCGCGGCGAGGCGCCAGCCCCGCGCGCCCACCCGGGACAAGATGCGCCAGACGCAAAAAACGGCCGCGACCAGCCCGGTATACAGGGTGATTTCCACGTGGCCGGCCAAGATCTGGAAGCACACCGCCAGCGCTCCGATGACCACCCACGGCGCTGACGCGGGCCGTCCTCGGATCGGCGCCTGGCGGATGATGTTCTCGGCCATGGCCAGAATCAGAGGCATCCAGGCCGCCGCGCCCAGGACCATCGGAAACACCGCCGATGTCACCAGAAAGCCGCTGAGCTGATAGATCACACCGGCGAGCACCGCCCCGGCCCGGCCCACGCGAAGCGCACGGGCAAGGACGAACATGAATACGCCGGCCAGTCCGAGGTTGAATACGGTGTACCAGCCGTAGGCCTGCTCAAGCGGCAGGAGGTAATAGATCAGGCTGGGCGGATACAACGCAGAACTCTGCCCGGCGGCCAGAAACGGAACGCCCGCGAACAAATAGGGGTTCCACAACGGCAGTTCGCGCTGCTGAATCGACTCCAGAATGAACTGCTTCCAGGCATAGTTCTGGAGGACCAGATCTGACAGCAAATGATTCTGTGGCGCGCCCACCCCGAGCGCGGCGGCGCTTGCGCGAAAGGGCTCGTACTGAAAAACGTTGTCTACGGGCAGCAGGGTGAGGCCGCCAATTGTGACCGGCCAGAACAGGAGGAACGGGGCGAGCATGAGCGCCAGCACGCAGAGCGGGGTGGCGTAACGCCTCAAAAGGGTCAACATGGCGAGCCCTGTGATCAGTAGAAGGACTCAATCGGCCAGCCGTTTTTCCTGGCGAGGGCCTTGAGTTTGGCGTCCGGGTTCACCGCAACCGGACGTCCGACTGCTTCAAAGAGGGGCAGGTCCGAAGCCGAATCCGTGTAAAAGGCGCAATCATCAAGGGTGAAGCCATGCCGTTCCGCGATGCGGCGGCCCCAGATCAGTTTGCCTTCCCCGAAACAGGCCTCGCCCACCAGGCCGCCGGTCAGCGCGCCATCTTCAATTGCCAACTCGGTGCACCCATACTCCATACCCAGATGTTCGGCCACCGGGCGGACGGCAAACTGGGTTGAAGCCGACAGCACGACGACGGTCTCGCCCTGCAGCTGGTGCTGGCGCGCGCGGGCGACGGCTTTGGCGGCGATGTGAGCCTTGAGCTCCTCTTCGAACCAACGGTCGCATAGTTCTTTCAGGCTGGCCGCATTGCCGCCCCGGATCGAGCTGCTCATCCGCGCCATCGCCTTTGGAAAGTCCATCCGATTCAGGGTGTATTCCGCGCTGGTGATGAACACCCGGATCATCTCGCCCAGGCTGACCGCCCTGTTCTTCCACAGGTATTTGACAAACAGGATGCCGCTGCTCGCGTCGAGCAGCGTTTTGTCCATGTCGAAAAATGCCACACCCATGATTCAGTCGCGCAGCAGATCAGATGTGATCCGCCCATTGGCAGGAAACGCCGGGTAGGCCTGAGTAAAGCTTTCGACCGTTTGACGACGGAAGAAGATGCGCTGGAAAAGGCTTTGGTTCTGCTGCGGCATCTGCTGGCTGGCGTGGCAGGCCGAGGCCTCGCGCTTGATGTCGGCCACCGCGCGGATGTCGATCCGGGCCGTGACTGGCAGATCCCAAGAGGCGATCTTGACCAGATCGATGTCTTTGTTTCGCCCAAACCCGCGCGGGTTCTGCCCGGTCAAACGCAGGAAACGCACGCCCCACTTTACGAAGGTCTTGGGGAGCGTGGAGTAATACAGCCGGGGCGCTTTGAGATCGCCGGGCGAGATCGGCCCACTCGCGTCGCCCGAAACGGGGATGGCTTCGCCACGCGGGCCGGAGCTGATTCGCACGCCCCACAACTGCTCATACATGCGCAGCGTCGCCTTGTGGCAGGCGATGTGGTCCGGGTGGCCGTAGCCACCGTACTGATCATGGGTGATGATGACATCCGGTCGCAGCCGCAATACGACCTCAGTCAGCCGCCGCGCGGCCTCGTCGGCATCGGCCTGGGCGAAGCTATCGGCGTGTGCGTTGTGCGTCGAGCCCTGCATGCCCGAGTCGCGATATCCGAAGTACTCGTATGACTTCAGGCCCAGCGCTTTCGAGGCGCAGGCCAGTTCGCCGTCGCGCAGTTCGGCCACATCTGCGAATCCTTCCAGACGGTGATCGTCGACCGTGCCGGATTCGCCCCGGGTCGCGCAAAGGTAATGAACATCGACGCCCGCTCGGGCGTACTTGGCAAGCGTCCCCCCGATGCCAAAGGATTCGTCGTCCGGGTGGGCGAGAAATGCCAGCAGGACCGTCATCGTGTTTTTACTCCATCGTCGCCGGCGCCGCATACCAATACGCATACCCGCTCGCCGGGTCTGATCTTGACTTTGCCGCACAACAGCCCCGCCGCAGCCGCGGCCCCGCTCAGTTCGGCCGCGATGCCATATTCGAACCACAGCCATTCTGCGCCCGCCTGCATTTCCTCATCGGTCAGCAGGGTGATATCGTCGACATTGCGCCGGATAATTTCCAGGTTCAACGGCTCGGTTGCCCGCGCCGCCAGGGTGTTGACCCGGGTGCGCACCGCATCCAGGGTGACCAGCCGGCCGGCCTTGACGCTGTCGTATATCGACGACGCCCCAGTCGGTTCCACGCCCAGGATTCGGATCGAGGGCTTGAGCGCGCGAGCGGCCAACCCCACGCCGCTGATCAACCCACCTCCGCCGATTGCGGCGATGATGACGTCCGTGTCAGGCGCATCGTCCAGAATCTCGAGCGCCAGGGTGCCCTGGCCGGCGATCACGGCCGGATCGGCAAACGGATGCAGATAAGCGAGTTCATCTGCTTCGGCGCATATCAGCGCGGCCTGGTTGGCTTCAAACCAATCCAGCCCGTGCAAGGTAACAACCGCGCCCCAGGCCTTGAGCTTGGCGAGCTTGCCCTCCGGAGTGTTCGTCGGCAGGAAAATCCTGGCCGGCACGCCGGCTTGCCAGGCCGCAAAGGCGACGCCAAGGCCATGGTTGCCGCCCGATGCCGTCACCAGACCGCGGGCCATGGCTTCCGGCGGCAGGCTGAGCGCTTTGTTGAGCGCGCCGCGAGCCTTGAATGAGCCCGATATCTGCAAATGCTCTAGTTTGAATGTGATATCGACCCCGGGCGCCAGGGCGCGCCGGGCGGGGCCGGTCCGCAGCATTGGCGTGCGTCGGATGCGTCCGGCCAAACGATCGCGCGCGGCCTGCACGTCAATGAGGGTGGGAATCGTCATCGGCAGCATGCGTCGCAGGTCGGCCTAATAAGACCCGACCTTCGCGCCGGACGACGTCATCATGTCACCGTCCTTCACCGCGGTGTCGAGTGCGCGCAGTGTCTCGAGCACATCCTCGCGGCTGATCCAGCAGTGCAGGACGGCCCGAATGCGGCGCGCGCCAGTCAAAAGCGCCTTGATCCTCATCCGTTCCAGACGCCGGCACAATTCGTGTCCGTCGAAGGGCAGTCCGGGGTCGATATCGAAATAGACCATATTGGTTGGCACGTTGCCGACTGGCGTCAGGCCCGGGATGCGGGCGATGCCATCCGCAAGGAGACGCGCATTGGCGTGGTCGTCCTTGAGGCGTTGCGGCATTTCTTCCAGGGCAACGATCCCAGCGGCTGCCAGAATACCGGCCTGCCGCATCCCGCCGCCCAGGACTTTGCGCCGGCGGTGGGCGGCCTTGATAAAGTCGCGCGAACCGCACAAGACCGAACCAACCGGCGCGCTGAGGGCCTTGCTCAGGCAGAAAGTGGCGCTGTCAGCCGGCCCGGTCAGCGCGCTGACCGGCACATCGAGGGCGGCCGCCGCGTTGAAGACCCGCGCGCCGTCAACGTGGAGTTTCAAGCCGCGGGCATGGGCGAATTCGGCCAGCGCCAGGGTGTATTCGGCCGTGACTGCAACGCCGCCGATTTTGTTGTGGGTGTTCTCAATCGCGATCAGGCGCGTGATCGGATAGTGCGCGTCATCGCCTCGGATTGCGGCCTGGATGTCCTCAAGCCGCATCGTCCCATCAGGCTGGTTCGGTAGCGGGCGCGGATTCACGCCCGCGATCGATGCCATCCCGCCCTGTTCGCCAAGGTAGAAGTGGGTCTGGTCGCCGACGATCGCCTCGTCGCCGGGTTGGCAATGGGTCATGACGGCAATCAGGTTGCCCTGGGTGCCGCTGGCCACGAACAGGCCGGCTTCAAAGCCCAGGCGTTCCGCAGCCATCTCCTGCAGCCGGTTGACGGTTGGGTCCTCGCCAAAAACGTCGTCGCCGACCTCGGCGCTGGCCATGGCTTCGCGCATGGCTGGGGTTGGGACGGTCACGGTATCCGAACGCAGATCGATGATGTTGTTAAGACTCATGGAGGGGATGGATTGTAGCCTGCGTGCGATCGGACCTGACAGGTCGCCCCGACCTCCGCCTGATCTGACGGGCCATACCCATTTCCCGCCACTTGACACTTCGCGGCATTCCGGCTAAATTGCTCCGCGACACTTCAAATCAGCCAAAAATTGCTTGGCGAGATCACACTCCCCGCGCTTCGCGCGGGGAGTGTGATCTCGCCAAGCAATTTTTGGCGTTGCGTCCACACCCGCGACACAACCCCCAGGAGACCTAGCCCAAATGAATGCACCGACTCAGCTCCCATCCGGAGATACCGTCAGCATCGAACAGAGCTTTTGGTCCGGCGCCATGACCGTTGTGGCGAATGGCGTGAAGATCCCTGGCACCAAGGCGGGCGGCTTCCTTCAGCCGGTCTACAACTACGTTCTGCCAAGCGGCGCGCCAATGCAAGTCAGCGCCGGTAGTTTTGGAGCGCTCAAGGTCATGCTCAACGGACAGCCCGTGCAGTACGGGCGCAAGCTTGCGGCGGCCGACTATCTTCTTGCCGCCTTGCCGTTGTTGTTACCGATATTGACCCTGGGCGGCGGCATCCAAGTCGGACTGGGGGTGCTGGGTTTCCTGGTAAACGTCCGAGCCCTCGCGGGCGCTGAATCAACTCGATCGGCCCTGGGAAGGGTGCTCCTCAACTCGGCCATCATCATCGTGTCTGGTCTGGGGCTTGCCATCGTCCTTGGAGGGTTGCTTCTCGCGACACGGAGATAGACATCCCTGGCCGCCTGGGCGATTTCGGGCGATAATCACACCTGCCCATCAATCTATGAATGTCAACTGCGCGCCGAGGCGCGCGTCCACGAAGATGCAAACTTTTAACTTCTTATCCGTCGCCACAATCGAAGATGCCGTCGCCGCCTTGTCAAAGGGCGTGAGTCGCCCACTGGCCGGCGGCACGGACCTCATCCCGATGCTCCGCGAAGGCCGCCGGACGGCCGATGCCGTCGTGGATGTCAAGCGCATCCCCGAACTCATGTCGCTCGAAATCGGAGCGCAAGGTGTATTGACGATCGGCGCATCGGTATCCTGCCAGCGCATCAGCCGTGATCCAGAAGTCGCCCGCCGCTGGCCGGGCCTGGTTGACGGCGTTTCGCTGATTGGTGGCACCCAGATTCAAGGCCGGGCGAGCCTGGGCGGCAATCTGTGCACCGCGTCGCCGGCGGGTGACGCCATCCCCGCGCTCATCGTCCATGGCGCCACCCTTGTCATTGCCGGCCCGGGCGGACGCCGCGAAATGGCCGCTGCTGACTTCCTGCTTGGTCCTGGACGGAATGCGCTCGCGCCAGGCGAACTCCTTGTGGCAGTTCGGGTTCCCGCGCCAGTTCCCGGCTTCTGCGCCGCGTATCTGCGCTTCATTCCGCGCAATGAAATGGACATCGCCGTTGCCTCAGCCGGTATTTCGATGCGGCTCGATGAGGGTGGGCGAATCACTGATCTTCGTCTGGCGTTGGGCGCCGTCGGGCCGACCCCCATCGTTGTCGCCGACGCGGCCGCCATCGCGGCTGGTCAAGTTCCGTCGGCGGATCTGGCTGCGCGTCTCGGCGCAGCGGCCGAAGCCGCCGCCCGCCCAATAGACGATGTGCGTGGCACCGCCGTTCAGCGCCGGCGCCTCGTGAACGTTCTGACCCGGCGCGCCTTCGACAAGGCCATACAGCGTCTCGCGTGATTTCCGAATTCTTTAGCTTAACCCGAAATCCCATGTCCCATCTTGTTGTCAATTCCACCGTCAACGGCGAGCCCGCCGAGTTCCTGTGTGAACCGCATGAGACCCTGCTGCATGCGTTGCGCGACACGCTTCTGCTGACCGGCACCAAGGAAGGCTGCAGCAACGGTAATTGCGGCGCGTGTAGTGTCTTATTGGATGGCGTGCTGGTCAACTCCTGCCTCGTCCTTGCGCCCGAGGTCGAGGGCCGCCAGGTGACCACGATCGAGGGTCTGACCCCGCGCGAAGGATTGCATCCGCTTCAGCAGCAATTCCTCGAGAACGCCGCGCTGCAGTGCGGTATCTGCACGCCCGGGTTCATTGTCGCGAGCAAAGCCTTGCTCGATCGGAACCCGCATCCAACTGAGGCCGAGGTCCGCCACTTCCTGGCGGGTAACCTGTGCCGCTGCACCGGCTACGACAAGATCGTGCGCGCCGTGCTTGCCACGGCCGCGGCCGCGTAACCTCGTCCGCGCATCTGTGGAGGTCAAACAAATGTCAGACCAGACTGTTTTCAAAGTAATCGGCACGCGCCCTGTCCGCCACGACGGTGTGGACAAAGTGACGGGTCGCGCGCTGTATGGCGCCGATGTCCGAATGAACGGCCAACTCTATGGGGCCATGTTGCGCAGCCCGCATGCCCACGCGCGCATCCTGTCAATTGACGCCAGCGCCGCTGAAGCGCTTCCGGGCGTGAAGTCCGTCGTCACGGGCGCGGATTTGCCGGCAATCGCTGACAAATTCGCCGCAACGGGCGAAGGCGCGATCAATCTGCGCCACCTATCGGGCAATATCCTGGCGGGCCGCACGGCCCTGTATTGGGGTCACGCGATCGCGGCAGTCGCGGCGACGACTCAGACGATCGCCGATCAGGCTGCCGCGCTGATTCGGGTCGAATATGAAGTCCTGCCGCCGATCCTCGATCTGGCGACGGCCATGGCGCCCGGTGCCGCGCCATTGCACCCTGACGTCGTCACCAACGAGCTGGGCGAAAAGGGCAAGACCCCCAGCAATGTGGCCGAGCACTTCCGGCACGAGAAGGGCGATATCGCCGCGGGCTTTGCGGCCGCCGACGTCATCATCGAGCGCGAGTACAAAACCGGCACGGTGCATCAGGGCTATATCGAGCCGCACAGCGCCACGGCCCAGTGGAACGCCGATGGCCAGCTCATCATCTACTGCGCCACGCAGGGCGCGTTCGGGGTGCGCAGCGAAGTTTCCGAAATCCTGGGCGTGCCCATCTCGCATATCAAAGTCATCCCGACTGAGATCGGGGGCGGATTTGGCGGGAAGGTAAGCGTCTACCTTGAACCTGTTGCGGCCCTGCTGTCGCGAAAAGCCGGCGGGCGGGCGGTCAAGATGACGATGAACCGGACCGAAGTGCTCGCCGCAACCGGACCGACCAGCGCCTCAATCATCAAGGTCAAGTACGGCGCGACCCGCGACGGGCGCCTCACCGCCGCCCAGGTCTGGATGGCCTACGAAGCAGGCGCTTACCCGGGTTCGCCCGTCGGAGCCGGCAGTGGCGTCATTCTGGCGCCGTACGATATCCCCAACGTTGTCATTGATGGCTATGACGTGCTGTGCAACAAGCCCAAGGCGAATGCTTATCGCGCCCCCGGCGGCACGAATGCCGCCTACGCGTCCGAGTCTGCGTTGGACGAGCTCGCCCGCGCGCTGAACATCGATCCAATCGAGATCCGGATGAAGAATGCGGCCAAAGAGGGCACCCGCCGAGCCGATGGCCCGATCTTTCCCCGCATCGGCTTTGTCGAGACCCTCGAGGCCGCGCAGCATCACCCGCACTACACCAGCCCGCTTGAGCGCGGCAGCGGTCCGCGCCGGCGCGGGCGTGGGGTCGCCAGTGGGTTCTGGTTCAACTTCGGCGGGACCTCCTCCGCTTCCGCCACGGTCAATCCCGATGGCACGGTCAGCCTGACCGAAGGCTCGACCGACATCGGCGGCAGCCGGACAGGGATTGCCATGCAATTTGCTGAATCGCTGGGCATCCCGGTTGACCAGGTCAAACCTCAGGTGGTGGACACCGACAGTGTCGGATACAACGATGCGACGGGCGGCAGCCGCACGACGTTCGCGACCGGCTGGGTGGTCTATGAGATCGGCCAGAAGATCCGGACTGAACTCATCGCGCGAGCAGCGAAGATGCTCGAGACCGAGCCGGGCCAAGTCAGTTTCGAGAACGGCGTCTTCAGCAACGGCGCGATGAACAACATCCCCTATGCCCAGGTCGCCGCCGACTTGGACAAGACCGGCGGTCCGATTGTGGTCAGCCATTCGATGAGGACCAAGGGCGAGGGCACCGCGTTTGCCACCCACATCGTCGATGTCGAGGTTGACATCGAAACCGGAAAGGTGGACATTCTGCGTTATACAGCGACCCAGGATGTTGGCCATGCCATCCACCCCAGCTACGTCGAAGGGCAGATCCAGGGCGGGGCGGCGCAGGGGATCGGCTGGGCGCTGAATGAGGAGTACGTCTACGATAAGAACGGCAAATTGCTGAACGCCGGGTTGCTCGACTACCGCATGCCGACCACCCTCGACTTGCCGATGATTGAGGCCGTCCTGGTCGAGGTGCCGAACCCGAAGCATCCATATGGCGTGCGCGGGGTGGGTGAGGTACCGATTGTCCCGCCCGCGGGCGCAATCGCGAATGCCATCTTTGACGCCACCGGCGTGCGGATGATGGAGCTTCCGATGTCGCCAGCGCGCAACCTGGCGGCGCTTGTAGCGGCGGCTGCGCCGGCGTCTGGTTGATGGCAGTCGTCTTTGTTCCCCCGTTGCTGCGCGAGCGCGCGGATGGGTTGCGACAGATCGAGTTGGAGGGCGCCACTGTGGGCGCCCTCATCGATTCATTCGAGGCGCTCTTCCCAGGGGTCAAGGCGCGTCTCGTTGAGGGTTCGCGCATGATGCCCGGCCTGGGCGTTGTTGTTGATGGCGAAGTCCAGCCGGATGGCCTGCGCGCGCCGGTCGCACCGGCAAGCGAAGTGCACTTTGTGCACGCCGTGCGTGGGGGCCTCCCGCTTAGGCGATCTTAATGACGAAACAACCCCCGCCCCGTCATCGGACGGGGCGGGGGGTTGTTTTGTCAAATAAGTACAATTTGGCGCATGCCCAACAACGTGATCGTCATCGGCGGAGGCCTCGCAGGCTGCGAGGCAGCCTGGCAGGTAGCCCAACGGGGTGTGCCCGTTCGGCTGTACGAGATGCGCCCGCGAAAGATGACGCCCGCTCACACGACGGGCAACCTGGCCGAGTTGGTGTGCAGCAATTCTCTGGGCGCCGATGACGAAACCAAGGCTCCAGGCGTGCTCAAGCGCGAAATGCGCCGGCTCGACTCATTGATCATTACCGCTTCCATCGAGGCCACCGTGCCCGCGGGCGGCGCATTGGCAGTCGATCGGGATGCGTTCGCCCACGCCGTGCAAAGTCGCATCCTTGCCCACCCGGGCATCACCCTGGTCCGGGACGAGATGCCCCGAATACCAGATGACCCGGAGTCGGTCGTCATCGTCGCCAGTGGCCCGCTTACCTCGGATGCACTCGCCGCCGACATTGCCAGGTTGGGCGGCGGCGAGAACCTCTATTTCTGGGACGCCATTGCGCCGATCGTCACCCTCGAGTCGGTCAACTTCGAGCGCGCCTTTCGGGCCAGTCGCTACGGCTGGAAGACATCAGAGGGCGAGCGCCTCGATCGCAACGCCGATGGCACGCGTTTCGCCGAGCCTCCTGCCGAGGTGCCCGCGGGCGATTACATCAACTGCCCGATGTCGCGCGAGGAGTACGCCTCCTTTGTGGCTGCGCTCACAACGGCTGAAACTGCGCCCCTGCGGGACTTCGAAGTCAATGACAATCGCTTTTTCGAGGGCTGTCTGCCGGTGGAGGTCATGGGCCGGCGCGGACTGGAAGCGCTTGCCTGGGGTCCGTTGCGGCCGGTGGGCCTGCGCGATCCGCGCACGGGCAAACGCCCGCACGCCGTCGTGCAACTCCGGCAGGACAACATCGCTGGCACGCTCTACAACCTGGTCGGCTTCCAGACCAATTTGAAGTTTCCCGAGCAGGACCGTGTGCTGCGTATGATCCCGGGGCTCGAAACCGCAGAGTTCGTCCGCTACGGCCAGATGCACCGCAATACCTTCATCCAATCGCCAGTCTTGCTTGAAGACAGTCTGCGGTATGCGCCGCGCGCGCCGTCGGCCCGCCCGCATCCGTCTCCGCTCTATTTTGCGGGGCAGATCGTCGGGGTTGAAGGCTACGCCGGAAACGCCGCCACCGGCCTGCTGGCCGGGATCAACGCCGCCCGGACTGTCGCGGGCAAGGATCCGGTCGCTCCGCCGCCGTCTACGATGCTGGGCGCCCTGGTCCACTATGTCACCCATTGCGAGCCCAAGCTCTTCCAGCCGATGAAGGCCAACTTCGGCATCCTGCCCCCGCTTGACACGCCCCCGCGCGACAAACGCCAGCGCGCGATTGCTCATTCGGAACGGGCGCGAATGGACTTCGAGGCATGGCTAAACTCCCTCGACTGACCTCTGGACTGGCGGCTGCTTTGGTCTTTGTCGCCTGCGCCGCCGGGCCTGTCCAGACACCGACTCTGGCCCCGGCACCTTCGCCCAAGGCGCCCCTTACATTTCAGGGGGATCGCGCCTTTGCCCACGCGGCCGCCCAGATGGCATTCGGTCCGCGCCCCACGGGGAGTCCAGCCCTGCGCGCCTTGGGCGATTCGATCCTGGCCGAGCTGGCCAAACAGGGCTGGCAGACCCGCACCCAGGAGTTCATTTATCGCGGCACGCCGGTCCGCAACCTGATCGGTATAAAGGGCCAGGCCGGTGACGTCGTGTTGCTCGGCGCCCATTACGATACGCGCCGCAGGGCCGATCAGGACCCTCAGTTTCCCGACCAGCCCGTGCCTGGGGCCAATGATGGGGCCAGCGGTGTGGCGGTGCTGCTGGAACTGGCCCGTGCGCTTGACACGCAGCTTGCTGGCAAGCGCGTTATGCTGGTTTTCTTCGATGCCGAGGACAACGGCCAACTCGATGGCTGGGATTGGATCGCGGGGTCCCGCCAATTCGCTAGCGAGCTGGAAAGATACGCGCCCGCCACTCCGGCCGCCGTGGTCATCGTCGACATGATCGGCGATGCCCAGCAGGAGCTCTACTTCGACCGCAACTCAGACCTGGGTCTGTCCCAGGAGATCTGGGCCGTAGCCGGTCGCCTGGGCTACGGCGACCAGTTCACGCCGGCGGCGAAGTGGAGTATGCTTGACGATCACACTCCCTTTGTCGAGCGCGGCATTCGGAGTGTGGACATCATCGACTTCGACTATCCGCACTGGCATCGGGTGAGCGACACGCTGGACAAGCTGAGCCCGGCGAGTCTCGAGCGGGTGGGGCGGACACTCGAAGTCTGGTTGGAGGGACGCTAAAAACCAGCGACATTGCCCAATCTGGAGGCAATAGCCCACGGCGAAGTCGTTGGCTATTGCCTCCAATAATGGGTGTGTTTGACGCTCAAAGGCTGATCTATGGAGAGTTGGAATGCCCGTTTGCGCGAAGCGCTGGTCGCGGCGTTCGACGACGCCGGGCTGGAATTGCTCAGCGCCGACATTGGCGTCGACTACGAGACGCTCGAGGGCACGTCGCGCCCCAAAAAGGCATTCGAACTGGTCGACTATTGCGCCCGTTCGGGCCGGATCCTGCCGTTGATTGACATGGCGGCTGCCCGGCGCCCGCATGCCTCGGCGGATTGGCCGGCCTTTCGAGCGGCTGCAATTGCCACACCGGAATCCTTCCGCCTCGTCGCTGCGACCTCCGTTGCGGACGGTTCGTCGCCGGCAGCGCTAACGTCTGCTGCTCTTGCGAATCCCGCGATCACCGCCGCGCTAAAGGTTGGCTTCATCGCCGGCGCGTTGCTTATCCTGATGCTTGGGTGCGCCTTCAGCGCTGGGATTGCCTTCGGTTCGGGCAGCTTGCCGCTTGGTCCGCGACCCGCGCCCGATCGCGCCTCGGCGCTTGCCGTGAAGCGCGCCGCGGATGGAACGCCCGTTGGCGGCACGTTGAACGTGGCGCTTACGGATGGCGCCGCAACAGCCCTGGCTGAAGACGCCATGCGCGCATCTGGCGTGAAGGACGTATCGGATGTCGGCGTGCGCTTCGCCGCGAACGGCGACATGATCGTGACCGGTGACGTGGCTCAGTTGGGCGGGCGTCAGGTCGCCCTGATCTACAACCTCAGCACCGAATCCGGCCGGTTGAGCGCCAATCTCGAGGGTGCCGCCGTCAACGTGCTCGGAAACAGTGAATCATCCTTTGGGTGGGTGGCCGTGCCCGCTGGCTTCCTCACGGGCGTGCCATCGGTCGCGTCCGCGCAAACCCAACTTAACCGCGAACTCAATAACTACAGCGTCAAGAGCCTGGCCATCCAACAGGGCGGCCTTAGGCTTTCGGCAACCCGAATGCGCTGAGCGCGCGACACAACGCCATGCCAAAAATCAATCGTTCGCTTGAGACAAAGCCCGGCCGCCAGAAGGCATTTCTGGTCGGCGTGGACATCAAATCAACCCAGCATCAGGTCAAGGGACAGCATCTCAGCCTGGAGGCATCACTCGAGGAATTGGCCCTGCTGTGCGACAC
>Ga0209477_1001449_pt1 | contig 14425 bp, 14 predicted proteins | sample KloWWTupernatant_FD_187180 | JGI IMG/M metagenome (GOLD analysis project Ga0209477, IMG submission 187180) | Active sludge microbial communities from Klosterneuburg, Austria, studying microevolution and ecology of nitrifiers - Klosterneuburg... | ecosystem: Engineered > WWTP > Aerobic digester >...
CCCGGGAGCCCCTCGCATGACCCTCCAGTTGGCCGAACGTCCGCTCACAGCCTTCCTCGATGGTGAGGACAGCCCCGATATCGTGAACCCGATCCACTCCACAGCGGTCGCCGCCGACTACGGCTATCGCGCGCCGCTGGTGGGTGGCGTCACCGTCTATGGCTGGCTCACGCCGGTCATCCTCGACCTGCTCGGCGAACGCTGGCTCAGTGAAGGCTGGGCCGATGTGCGCTTCCGTCGGCCCGTCTTTCCCGGTGATGCGCTCACGGCGCGTTGTGAGCGCGCCCCGGGCGATACCGTCCGCGTGGCGATGATGAACGCCGCAGGCGCTGCCTGCATCGAAGGCGAAGCCGGGCTCGCACCAGCCCCGCTGCTCGCCGATTTTCACCCGCCCGCTCGCCGCCATGCCGAGCAGCGCCCGGGCGAGCTCCCCCGCCTGACCCTGGAAGCGGCGCCTGCCGGCCAGGACTTGCGCCCAATGCGCGTCCCGCTTTCGCTTGAAGACGCGCGCGCCTGGGCCACCGAGAAGCAACATGACTCGTCGCCGCCCTGGACCGGTGACCGGGCCATTGCCCACCCGAGCTGGATCGCGGCGCGCATGACACCCCTCCTCCATCACTCCTTCGATTACGGCCCTTCGATTCACGCCCGCAGCGAGATCGTGCACCTCGCTCCGGCCCGGGTGGGGCAGGCCTTCACCGTGGCCGGCCACTTCATCCGCGCCTACGAAGACCGGGGCCACCATGTGGCCGAACTCGATGGCGTCCTGCTTGGCGAGGATGGCGCCGAGCTCGCCCGCATGCGCCACACGACGATCTTCCGCATCCGCCCGCCGCGGGCGGAGTAGCGCCGCTCAGCCCGGTCGCCGGTCGATGTGCTCTCGCGCGAAGATCGGCGCCAGCGGCCCCGCTGGAACACTGACGAGGAGTGCCCCGGCGTCGGCCGAGAAGGTCATTGGGGTCTCGCCCGCGTAGTCACCGTCGAGCTGGACCGCCAGACCGGGTGTCTCGATCGCCAGTTCCGGTGTGCGCAGGTGCACGATGCGGGGGTCGTCGCGCCGCCCGACGGCCACCTTCCGCGCAAGCCGCAGCGTTTCGCGGAACCCGTGCGGGCAGAACGCGATCACATCGAGCTGGCCGTCATCGATGACCGCCCCCGGCGTCAGGTGAACCTTCCCGCCGTAGAGCCGCGTGTTCCCCAGCACCATCCACGCAAGGTCATCTTCGAAGTCGGCCTCCGGTGTGGTCCAGCGGGACCGCCGGGTCCGCAGTCCCGGCGCCATCCAGGCCGCCTGGACCATGTAGGCGATGTCGCCGGTGGCGCGCTTCAGGCGCGGGTTTACGCGCGAGGTCACCGCTGCATCCCAGCCGACCCCTGCCATCAACAGGAAGCAGTGCTCCCCCGCCCGCCCCAGGTCCATGTGCACACTCTGGCCATCCAGGTGAGCGTCAATCGCGGCTCGGATGCCTTTTGGGATGCCCGCCTCGCGCGCCCAGATGTTCACCGTCCCCGCCGGCACCGCGGCAAGCGCGGTCTCCGAACCCGCGAGTCCCAGCGCCGCATCGCGCACGGAGCCATCGCCGCCGATCACGAAGAGGATGTCCTCGCCGCGCTCGGCCGTTGCCCGCGCCGCTGCCGTCGCCTCGCTCGCTGAGCCCGGGGCCACGAGTGCCGCCTCGACGCCCTTCCGCGCGAGGTAGCGCGTGATGCGCTTCGCATCGAAATCGCGCCCAACGCCGCGCGCCGCCTGGTTGATGAGCACCGTCCCACGGCGCAGGCGTGTCATTGCGAGCCCCTCTCCCGCAAACGTACCATACGGGCACATTCTCCCCGGAGTCCCCTGTGCTTCCCATCAAACGTGTTGACCACATCAGCATGGCCGCGCCCGCGTGGAAGGAGCAGGCCGACCGCCTCGAGCGGCTCCTCGGCTTCAAGTTCCTCCACTCCTGGCAGGCTGGCCCCAACTCCGATTTCGATGGCTCCGTCTCCCAGGTCCGCGGCACCGAAATCGAGTTCGAGGTTATCTCCCCCGCGGGCGAGCACTCCTTCCTCCAGAGGTTCCTGCGCGAACAAGGCCCGGGGCTCCACCACATCACGGTCGAAGTCCACAGCATCCAGGAGGCCGCCGCCGAGATCGAACGCCTCGGCATGAAGCCGTTCGGGGGCATCGTCGATGACGGCATGTGGAACCTCACCTACATCCACCCGAAGGACAGTGGCGGCATCCTCTGGCAGCTCTTCGAACCCCACCGTTCGCCCGGCGAGTTCGACCGCAGTGCCGGCGGCGGTGCCGTCAACCTCCAGCGCGTCGACCACGTCTCCATGGCGGTCACGGATCTCGAACGGCAGATCGAATGGCAGCAGCGCGTCTTCGGTGGCGAAGTCGAAGGCCGCTGGAGTGAAGAGCGCCTCGGCTACCACGGCGCCATCATGACCATCCCCGGCAGCCTGCTGAAGTTCGAAATGATCCAGCCATCGCGCCCCGATAGTTTCGTCCAGAAGTTCATCGATAGCCGCCGCGCCGGCATGCACCACATCTGCTGCGAAGTCGCCTCGGTCGAAGAAGCCAGCGCGGGCCTCCGCGCGAACGGCATCGAACCGTTCGGCGGAGTCGTCGACGAAGGCTGGAAGAAGCACACCTTCCTCCACCCGAAGGACAGCGGCGGCGTGCTCTTCCAGCTCTTCGAGGAACCGTCGAGTTCGAAGTGAGCTCGACCCCTTGCATCACGGCGTAGAATGAGTCGTGCGCAGCGAGCGGGATGGGTGGTCCGGTCGCGCGAGAAGGTTGGACTCTTCATGGCGACCCGGTCGCTCCCCGGTCTCCCCGGTCTCGCAGGTTCGAAGGACGGCCCGCACGTTCCCCCGCCTTCCCGCGCCTGGGGGACCGGCTTCGTTGGTCGTGAACCCGAGCTCGCCTCCCTCGCCGGCCCGTTACAGGCCGCCGAACGGAGCGAGGCCGGCGTGGTGCTGCTGAGTGGTGAGCCCGGTATCGGCAAGTCCCGCCTCTTGCGGGAACTCTCGGCCCGGGCCCTCGCGGACGGCTGGCTCGTGCTCTCTGGCCGGGCATACGACACCGAAGGCATGCCCCCGTACCTGCCCTTCGTGGAAGTCCTCCGCCAGTACGTGCATGCCTCGTCCGACGAGGAACTCCAGCCGATCGTCTCCGCCGCGCCGGAAATCGCCATGCTCCTCCCCGAGGTCACCGTCCGCCTCGGCCAGGTCTCGCCGGGGCGGCTCGGCCCGGAGTCCGAACGCTACGCCCTCTTCCAGGCCGTTTCGGAATTCTTCCTCCACGCCGCCAACTCAACCGAGGCCCGGGGGCTGCTGATTTGCCTCGACGACCTCCACTGGGCCGACCGCTCCACGCTGCTGCTGTTCCAGCACCTCGCCCGCAATATGGCAGCTGCCCGCGTCTGCCTCGTTGGGACCTACCGCACCTCTGGCGTCGATGCCGGACACCCGCTGTTCCCTATCCTCGCTGACCTCACGCGCGAGCGCCTCTACGAAGCAATCAACCTTGAGCCCCTCTCCCCGGAAGAGACCGCCACCCTCATGGCTGCGCTGACCAGTCGGCAAGCAATCTCTCAGGCGCTGGTCGAATCGGTCCACGACCGTACCCGGGGAAACCCGTTCTTCATCGAAGAGGTCGTCCGGCACCTTCAGGGCCAGGGCTGCGACCTCGATGACCCCGATCTGGTCTCAGGCCATTGGGGCCTGCCCGAAGGTGTGCGCCAGGTCATCGGCAGCCGCATCGCCCGTCTCAGCCGCGAAGATCGCAGGCTTTTGGAGGCGGCCGCCGTCCTCGGTGACGAGTTCGGCCGGATGTTCCCGGTCATCGCGCGAATGCTCGGCACCGATGTTTCGGCACTCGCCGAAACCGTCGAGGAAGCAGTCAGCGCCGGTATGCTTCGCGAAGACGGCGAAAGTTACCGGTTCGCCCACGCCCTCATCCGCGATGCCGTGCTGGACGAACTGCCCCTGCCCCGGCGGCAGCGCCTCCATCTGGCTGCCGCTCGCGCGACCGAAGAGGCCCACGCGCGCAACCTCGATCCGTGGCTTTCGGCCATCGCCGTCCAGTATCGCCTCGCAGGACCGTTCACCGATGGTGCGAGGGCCATCGCCTTCGCCCTCCGCGCCGGCGAGGCCGCCGAGCGCGCCCTCGCGTACGACGAAGCAATGGCCCACTGGGATGCCGCACTACAGCTGATGGCCGGCCACGGGGCCGCCCGGGAGGAACAGATCGCGGCACTCGAACGCCTCGGCGAACTCGCCCAGATTTCCGGCTTCGATGCCTACGCCCGCAGCGTTGGCTACTTTGAACGGGCGCTTGCGATGTACGAAGCGGCAGGCGATTCGGCCGGGGCCGCGGCAACCCATGCACGCGTTGCCCTGGTGCTCGCTGCAGGGAGTGCGGTTAACGACAACTCGGCCGCGGCTCGCCATCTCGATGTCGCAGCTTCGATCCTGGAAAATGGCCCCCCGGGCCGGGCGCGCCTGAGCTACTACAGCGCTCGCGGCCTCCTCGCTGTCTGGCAGGAACACCCCCGTCAGGGCCTCGAAGACTCCCGCATCGGCATGGAACTCGCCACCGAACTCGGCGAGGACGACCGCTGGGTGGGCAACGCCGTGATGCACAGCACACACCTGCTCAAACTTGGGCGCGTCAGTGAAGGCATCGACCTCAACGCTCGCGCCTTGGATACCGCTGACCGCCTGAACAACCCCTTTCGCGCCTATACGGCCGCCAGCTTCCAGGCCACGCGGCTGCTCAAGATGCAGGCGCCGCTCGAAGCGTTGCCATGGGTGCAGCGCGAGGCCGGGCAGCCCCGCCAGCTCCACGCGCCGACCCGGCGTGCCAGCCTTCTTGGGATCGTGGTTGACGCCCATGCCATGGCCGGCAACCTCGATTCGGCATCAGAAGTCGCGACCGCGATCGGTGCCCCCCGCGATTCACTCCTGGAGTTCTATGAAGGGCGCTGGGAGCGCCTCGAAGCGGTCACGCTGAAGAGGCTCGAAGTCGCCCGGCAGAAGGTGGCCAGCCAGGACCAGGCCCACGCGCTTGAGCGGCTCGCGACACTTCGCGAACTGAAGGGTGATAGGGCGGGTGCTATTGAGGCGCTCAGCGAGGCGGTTACCATCGGCCGCGCTGCCCCGAACAGTCTGATCCTGATGAGCGAGGGCCCCGCACTCGCCATCCTCCTTGCCCTCGAGGGGCGTAAGGCTGAAGCCGCGGTACACATCGAAGGAAGCCTCAAGATCCTCGCGGAGGGGGAGGACTGGCGGGGGCTCGCCGGCCGCGTCGCTCTTGCCCAGGCGGTGGTCGCCGGTCTGGATGGATACCTCGATGATGCAGCGGCTCACTTCGATCGTGCCATGGAAACCTTCCACTGTTGCGCGCTCCCGTGGGCCGAGGCCGAAGCGCTCGTCCTACGGGGACAGATCCTGGCGCGTGCCGGCCGGCCCCACCGCCACGAAGCGTCCGAAAGCTTCGCGGCAGCCCTCGCGATCTACAGTGGCCGCGGCGCAGGCGAGCCATGGCTTGAACGCGTCCGCGCCATCCAGCGTGCAGCCCTGGGTGCAAGACCCGTCGGATACCCTGACCGCCTCACCGAGCGTGAGGTTGACGTCCTTCGCCTTCTCGCCGCCGGCCTGAGCAGCAAGGAAATCGGCGAGGCGCTCGTCCTCAGCGTCCGCACCGTCGAACGGCACATCGCCAACCTCTACACCAAGACCGGCACGCACGGCCGCGCCCAGGCCACCGCTTACGCCCTCTCCCACGGCCTCGGCTCCCCGGACCCCCTCCCCCGCTGACCGGCGGATAGTCCCGGCCAGGTCCCCTGAGTAGTTCGTGCCAGTTCCCCCGTGGCGTCACTTTCGCGACATCCAACAGTTACGTAGTTCCACGGAAGCGGCGGCCTGCCGGTGCGTTGAGGATGGCCTGCGCCGGCGGACTCGCCGGACGCCCAGACGCCTCGGGCCAACGGCGCCCGGCGGGTCACCCGGCCAGTGCAACAAGGAGGTCCGAATGCAGCAGACAAAGCCGCCGCGTGGCGGTCGTCGCCGTGCGGAGGCGGTCACGATGGCCGCATTCGCCCCGGCCAGTCCCCCGCGGGAGGGACATCCCGCAAGGAGAAGGGAAATGCTTCGCAAATTACTGGTTGGCGCGTTGTTCGCGCTCGTCCTCAGCCTCACCACCCTCGGGGTTGGCAGCAAGTCAGCCTCCGCGGAGGTCACCGAAAACGCCTGGTTCGACGTCACCGGGCGGGTCGTCACAAATCCATGCACTGGGCTGGATATCACGCTGTCCGGCACCATCCACACGGTCTGGTACACCACGCCGCAAGACACCTTGATCATGCGCTACAACATCCACTACACGGGAACCGACTCCGCCGGAACCAGGTACGTACTCAATGCCACCAAGCTCATGGAGCACTGGGATTGGCCCAACATGGAGCCACTCACTGACTCGATCCGCTTCAACGTCATCAGCAAGGGCAGCAACGAAAACTTCGTGATGACCCTCACCTTGAACTACACAGAGACGTGGCCTGCTCCGTACGACATCGCGTTCACCTGCAAGGGCTAACACCCCGCTCCAGACATCGGCATGGCCGCGGAGGCTTCGCCTGCACGGCCGTGCAGGGCGGCCGGCAAGCGATGGTTCAAGCCCCCGCGGGAGGGTCATCCCGCAAGGAGATTCACATGGCAACCCAACCTCGGCCTTCGCCCCTCAGGCGATGGATCCCTATCACGGCACTGGCCGTGGTCGCATCGGCTATGGCAGTGGCCGCCTCCCTTTCGCCGCAGACGTCTGCTTCCGGCGCTGCCCAGCCCTACACGTTCACCACCATCGACGTCCCCAATGCGACGAAGACGTTCGGGATGGGCAACAACGCAGCGGGTGACGTTGTTGGCTACTTCGTCGATGCTTCCGCGCCGTTTCACGGTTTCGTCCTCAAGGGCGGAACGTTCAGCACGCTCGACTTTCCCGGTGACAACATAGCCTGGACCCAGGCAAATGCCATCAATGATGCCGGCGACATCACCGGCAACTACTCGTTGAAGGCCCCGGCCCCTGCCGGGAACATCCACGGCTTCCTGCTCACCAGCGACGGGAAGTGGTCCACCGTCGACTACCCCGAGGAAGGCCACATCATGTCGGGCGGCGGGTACGCCATCGCCAATGACCGTACCGTGTTCGGCTGCTTCCACGACGGGGTGCCGATGACCGCGATGTTCGGGTACAGCCTGGGTTCCGGCGGCACATCCAGGTTCGAATACCCCGCTGCCGGCACAGCCTTTGCCATGCACTATGGCGCGACACCCGATGGCAAGACGATCGTGGGATCGTATCGTGCTGGCGGGACGACGATGGAGAGCTGGCACGGCTTTGTCATTGCCGGGGGACAGACCATCTCCTTCGATGTCCCGGGTCAGCTCAGCACTAACGCGCTTGGCATCCGCCAATCCCCGGACGTCTCTATCGTCGGGACGTACAAGGTGCTTGTCGACAAGACCTGGAACCAGCACGGATACGTGGCCGCGACCCAGGGTAGCCTTGACCCGGCGAAGTGGAACTTCACGATGGTCGACGTACCCGATACGCTGCAGACGATTGTGCGAGGCATCAACCCCAGCGGAAACCTGGTGGGCACCTACATTGATGCTGCCGGGAACAACCACGCCTTCACGGCCGCGCCAGGTGCTTCCGGAAGCCCGGCCGCCCCACCGCCACCCGCAGCAGGTAACAACCCTGCGCCCGGGGCGCCTGGCACGGGCAACACGCTCCGCAACGATGGCTATCCGCTTCCCCCCGCCATCACTGCCGGCCTGGTCCTCATGCTCCTCGGGACGTGCGCCCTCGCCGCTGCGGCCACGACCCGGAAGACCCCCCGCAATCGCTAGCGCACTCAACTGCCGGGCGCGCAACCCCCAATGGGCTCGCTCACATCGTCAGCGAGCCCATTCCCCTGTCCTGGCGTCATCCATCGACAACCACGCGCCGCCCGCCGAAAATGGGCCCGCGAGGAACACGACTGCATGACGTCCGAACCCAACCCGGCACACACCCCATGACCGGTGATAACGGCTACCTGACTATCCACGGCCTCCGCCACCATTACATCCGCTGGGGCGACGTGGCCAATGACCCGGTCGTCTTCCTCCACGGGCTCATGAACAACGCCCGCTATTGGGAACACATCGCCGAGACGTTCGTCGACCGCTGGTCCGTCTACGCTCCCGACCTTCGCGGCCACGGCGAAAGTGAGCACGCCCCCGGCGGCTACCTGGTCTGGGCCTTCGCCATGGACCTCCGCGGCTTCATCGAAGAGATGGACTTCGAAGCGTTCGACCTCGTCGCCCACAGCATCGGCAGCCGCGTCGCAATGTCCTATGCGCGCGACCACAGCCACCGGCTCAAGCACCTGGTCCTCGCCGATATGGGCCCGCAGATGGCTGACCAGGGCGCACGTGGAATCCGCCGCAGCACGGGCGATGCGCAGAAGGCCCCCGGTTTCGCCACGGAGGCCGAGGCCCTGGAGTACTACGCGGGCCTCTACCCGGGCCGTCCGAAGGAGTTCCTCGAGCGCCAGATGGGCGCCTCACTCACCCTCGATGAAGCCTCTGGCAACCTGGTCTTCCGCTTCGACCCGTCCATCCACCAGGCCACGGGCCGCGGCGCCATCGCCGAGATCCCGTATCTCTGGGAGAGCCTCGAACACATTACCTGTCCGACCCTCGTCATCCGTGCCGAGAAGAGCAAGGTGCTCTCGCGCGAGATCGCCGAGCAGATGGTCGAGCGGTTGCCCAACGGCCGCCTCGTCGAGATCCCCGATGCCGGCCACCAGGTCCCCCTCCACCAGCCGGAGGCATTCAGCGCCGCTGTCCGCGACTTCCTCCAGCAGTAAGCCCCCCACCGGAACCGCCACCGCCCGGAATACGCGCATCCGAACCGCGACCAACAGGGAGCGGCACCGTCGAACGCCCGCAACGCCACGCGGCAGCCGCAACAACCGTGCCACCTGACTGCCGGGCCGCGGGACCCCGAACCGCGACCGGCAGGGAGCGGCACCGTCGAATGCCCGCAACGCCACGCGGCAGCCCGCGACAACCGTGCCACCTGGCTGCCGCGCGACACCTCGAGTGCGCGGGAGTGCCGCTCCCTCCTGGTCGCGGTTCGGAGCCTCCTTATGAGTGCGGAGAGTCCTGCAGGTCGGTGACGTACAGGCAGACGTGGGCCAGTCCGGTGGCATCCCAGATGTACCGCGTGCTACCGTGCCGTGCCCAGGTCCGGCCGGATGGGGCCAGGCCACACTCGCGCAAGCGCCGCGTCGCCCAAGCCTTCAGCGATACCATCACCTGGTCTGGTGGCTCGGACGCACCGAGGACCACGTGCACATGGTTTGTGCGGACGTTCAGTGCAAGCAGTTCCCACCCGGCGGCGAGACACCGGCTCCGGATTGCTAAGTCGACGTGCCGACGCTGCTCCTGGTCCAACACCACGGGCCGATCCCGCATCCGCCCGCAGTTGCGTTCGACGCATGCCGGTTCGGGCCGGAGAAGCGCCGCCCCGTAGGTGTTATGCTCCCGGTCGACCGACCCGCGGTCGTCACCGTGGAGCCAAGTGCCGTAGGTACGCCACGTCAGGAAGTAGGCCAGTGGTTCCCGCACCGCGCGAGTGTACCCCCGAACACGGCCTCCGTCCGCGGCACCCCGCCGCACTCCCACCGCCTCCCGCCAGCCCACCCCCGCTTGCCACTCGCCCCGGGCGATGGTTCGCTAGCAGCGTGAGCACCGAACCCGCCGAGAGCACCCCACGGGTTGAAGGCATCGCCGGGTATGTCACGCCTTATCCCTACCTCGACCGCCTCCAGGAGAAGATGGAGGAGCGCCTCAACCGGCGTGTCCCCGCGGCCGGCCGCTTCTGCGGCTTCTGCTACGCGCGCCTCCGCAACGAGGACACCGCCTGTCCGGTGTGCGCCACCACTGTTGCCGACCGGCCTACGGTCCAGGAGGTCCCCCAGGAAGTCCTGCAGGCCTTCAAACTTCGCCAGTCAATCGAGGCGCGCTGGGTCCACACCGGCGCCTTCACCGGCATGATCATCGCCTCGCTCCTCTTCATCTGGATGGTGGGATGGGGCCCCGGCCTGCTGGGGCACCCGGCCTTCGCCTTTGCCGAACTGCTCCTTGGCGGCTACTTCCTCGCACAACTCTTTGGCCCCCTCATCTTCGGCCAGATCGGCTACCGGAAGGGGACTCGCAAGCGAGACGAAGCGTGGGCGCAATTCATCGCCCGGCGCGATGGCACGTCCACGGCGAAGGCACCATAGCCCCCGGCGCGGACGTGCCCCGGCCTGTTCGGGTGGATCTCAGGAGACGGTGGCAAGCTCCTGGTGCGGGACCATGCCTTCCAGTACCCGCTCGAGCGCCATCGTGTGACTGCACACGCTCCAGTCGGTGAAGAAGTCGCAATTGCACGACCAGCGGCCTTCGTGGAGTGTGACTTCGTGGTCGCTGTTCTCCCCGTGGAACGCGACGTGGAGGTCATCCACCTGCATCCGGTGCCGTTCCTGGGCGTAGGCCTTGGCCTTCTCAACCTTACCGATCAAGCTCGACTGCATGACCCTGGGTCCCTCCTGCGTAGAAGCACAAACGGCGGCACCAGCTGGTGCCGCCGTGTCGGTCAGTGGGTGCCGGTTGGCACATCCATGCACTGACACTACGCTCGCCGGGATCGGCCTGTCAACAGATTTTCACGCTTGCCCGCCGGCGGCCGCCCGCGCGTCGAACCACTCCTCGAACCGCATGAAAAACGGCTCCCGCCCATGGATCTCCGGAGGCACAATCACCCCGGCTTCGCGCGTTACGATGTTCGCCACCACGCGCAACCCCTCCCGCGTCTTCTCGTTCCAGCGGTGGGCGTCGATGCTCAGGATAACCGGGGTAATCACCCCCGCCGGCACGTCGAACCAGAGGAAGAACGGGTTGGTCTCCTCGTTCACCGGCCGGCCGCGGTCGAAATCGGGGTTCTTTTCCGCGAAACGCGTCACTCCCGCGATGTAGCCTTTCTGGAACGCCGAATAGAACCACATCACCTGCGGCGGGCCGTACTTCCTGGTGATGTGCTCCATCGCCGCTGCCCGGGCCGCCGACTCATCGGCGCAGGGCAGTCCCCGGCGCATCCGGCGCAGGTGGAACTCCCGCGCAAAGGCCGATTTCGAGAGTGGGATCTGCACGGCCGCGCGCTCGGTAAAAGGCAGCGTCACTGGCATCAGTTTCCCGGGCGAAGTCGGGATTTCCTCGCCATTGATGGCGAGCTGGGTGCACATGCACCAAGTCTAGCGGCCCGGCGGCTGCCTCAGAACTGGACCACCGCCGACCGTTCCGCTGAGACGACGGCCTCGTCGCCCACGGCGGGCAGCTCTCCGGCGGCGATGGCGCGCACCAGCGTTTCGCCGGCGTGGCCCCACGCCTCGAAGTGCGTGCCCGCGTCCGAAATACCCTCGACCCGCAGGCGTAGCTCGAAGTCCCCCGCCCCGGTGCGCAGCGCTCCCGGCCGGATCGCGGTCGTCCCGATGACCGTGTACCCGAGGAACGCTGCGACCTCGATGTCGGGCGGCGAGCGGAAGACCGCACCTTTTGCGCCGTGTGCCCGCAGCCGCCCGCCCATCAGTACCGCCAGGTCATCGCCAAGCCGCATCGCTTCGTCCCGTTCGTGGGTCACCAGGAGCGTGGTGGTTGCGAAGGTGCGCAACATGCCGGGCAGTTCGGCCAGCAGCGCCTCCCGGGTGCCCCGGTCGAGCCCGTGCATCGGCTCATCGAGGAGGGTCACCGGCGCGCGCAGGCAGAGCGCCCGCGCCAGGTTCGCCCGCTGCGCCTCTCCCCCGGAAATCCGGTGCGCGTCCCTGTCCAGCAGGTGGGCGATGCCGCAGGCTGCCGCCGCCTGCTCGATCCGGGCCGCCCGCTCTGGCGCGCTCAGCCCTCGCAGCCGGAGTGCCAGGTCCATGTTTGCCCGCACCGACCCGGTCAGAAATGCCGCCTGTTGGAAGGCGTAGGCGATGGACTCGCGGGTCTCGCGCGTGGGCCGTGCCGGCCGCCCGTCGAGCAGGACCTCGCCGGCCGATGGCCGTTCGAGCGCCGCAATCAGCCGGAGCAGGGTGGTCTTGCCCGACCCGTTTGGTCCGAGGATTGCCGTCACGCGTCCGTTGGCAAGGGAGAGATCCGGGAGCGCGAGGACCGTGTGCCTCCCTCTCCGAAATTCCAGCCCGCGCGCAGTGACTTCCACCCCGGTTACCGTGCCCGCCGCTGCTGGACGATGGTGAGCAGCAGGTTCACCAGGAACGCCATGGTCAGGAGGATGAGCCCCAGCGCAATTGCCCGGGCGTTGTTGCCGCGGGCCGTCTCCGTGACGATCGCGGTCGTGAGCACGCGGGTGTTGCCCTGGAGGTTGCCGCCCACGGTCATCGAGGCGCCGACTTCGGAGACGACCGCGCCGAAGCCGGCCATAATCGCCGCGAGGAGGCCCAGCTGGGCCTCGCGCGCCAGTAGCCAGAGCGAGCGCAACCGTCCCGCGCCGAGCACGGCGAGCAGGTCCGGCAGGTCTCTCGGCAGCGCCTGCACCGCCGCCGCGGTGAACCCCACCACCAGCGGCGTCGCAATGAGGAACTGGGCGATGATCATCGCCCGTTTTGTGTAGATCAGGTCGAGGTCCCCGAAAGGGCCGCTCCGCACGAGCATCAGCCAGACGATCAGGCCCATCACCACCGGCGGCATGCCCATCCCCGTGTTGACGGCGCCGAGAAAGAGGGTCCTCCCCGGGAAGCGGCCGCGCGCCAGCGCGTAGCCGAGCGGGACGCCGGCCGCCATCGCCAGCAACGTGGCCGCGCCCGAGACCAGGAGCGTCCGCAGGGCGATGTCGCGCAGTTCGCTATCGCCCTCCGCGATGAGCCGGACGGCCTCCTTCAGTCCATCCCAGAGTGCGTCCATCGGCTGGCTACTTGCCGAGGTCCTCCACCTTCTTGCCGGCATCGGCGATGAACAGCGATTCGCCGTACTTGTCCTTGCCGAATTCCGCGATCGCCTTCTGGGTTTCCGGCGCGACCATGAAGGCCACGAACGCGCGCGCCTGTGCCGCTTTCACGCTGGTGTGCTTCGCCGGGTTCACCACGTAGACATGGTAGATGTTCAACAGCGGCGCCGCGCCTTCGAAGACCACATCGAGCGAAAGGTTCTTCTTCAGTGCCAGGTAGGTCGCCCGGTCGGTCAGGGTGTAGCCCTGCTTCTGGTCCGCGATGTTGAGGGTCGCGCCCATGCCCTGGCCCGTTTCCTCGCGGTCCTTCACCGAGCTCAGCTCGATGCCGGCGGCCTTCCACAGCGCCAGCTCTTTGGTGTGCGTGCCCGAGTTATCGCCGCGCGAAATGAACGGCCCCACCGGTGCGATGGCTGCCATCGCCGCGTTCAGGTCCTTGGCAGCCTTTACTTTCGCCGGGTCGTTCTTCGGCCCCACCAGGATGAAGTCGTTGTGCATCACGAGCTTCCCTTCCACCAGGTCGCCCGAGTCGATGTACTTCTTCTCAATGGTGAGCGCGTGCGTCAGCGCCACGTCGGCATCACCCTTGGCCGACATCTCAAGCGCGGCGCCGGTGCCCACGGCGATGACCTTCACCTCAACGCCGGTCTGCTTCTGGAACAGCGGGACCAACACGTCGAGCAGGCCGCTGTCCTGCGTGCTCGTGGTGGTCGCGAGGATCATGCTGCCGCCAATTTTCGTCGGCTCGGGCGTGGGCGAAGCGGCGGCGGTCGTGGCCGAAGCGGTTGTGGCGCTCGCCTCCGGTGTCGTGTCGTCGTCGTCATCGCCACCGCATGCGGCGGCAAACGGGACGATCAGCAGAAGGGCGAAGAGCCAGGCGAGAGGGAAGCGGAGTTTCGTCATGGTCGGCGGAGCATATCGCAGGAATTGGCGTCATGCCAGCGCCAGCATGACGCCAATTCCTGCCGCGCCGGGCCAATGACGAAGGGGCAGCCAATCGGCTGCCCCTTCGAATCTCATTCGCCGGGCAAACGTCACACGTCGAAGTACATGTTGAACTCGTACGGGTGCGGCCGCATCCGGATCGGGTCCACTTCGTTCTCGTACTTGTAGGCGATCCACGTCTCCAGCAGGTCCGGCGTGAACACGCCGCCCTTCAGCAGGAAGTCGTGGTCTTCCTCCAGCGCCCGCAGCGAGCCATCGAGCGACTGCGCCACGGTCGGGACCTTCTCGAGTTCTTCGACGCTCAGGTCGAAGAGGTTGGTCTTGTCGAGCGCCTCGCCCGGGTCCCATTCGTTCAGGATCCCGTCCATGCCGGCCATCATGATGGCGGCGAAGGTCAGGTAGGGGTTCCCGGCCGGGTCCGGCGGGCGGAACTCGACGCGCTTCGAT
>Ga0209477_1001451_pt1 | contig 14400 bp, 12 predicted proteins | sample KloWWTupernatant_FD_187180 | JGI IMG/M metagenome (GOLD analysis project Ga0209477, IMG submission 187180) | Active sludge microbial communities from Klosterneuburg, Austria, studying microevolution and ecology of nitrifiers - Klosterneuburg... | ecosystem: Engineered > WWTP > Aerobic digester >...
CCTGCCTAAAATTTAGGCAGAGCAAGTAAAACACCTGGGTCAGTTTTGGAGCGGCACTCCAGCCTTTAGTGGGTCAGTTTTCGGTCGGCGCCAACAGCCCTCGGGCAGGCGGACGTCCACCGGCAGTCGGACAGCCTGAGTGCGGTTGTTAACGAAAACCGTGCCGATGGACATGGCCGTCTCCTCATGATGGGCGTATATAGCCATTGTATATGGCGCGATTGGCGTCGCAATCCTTCACTCTTCTAACGAGTTCCGCACAAGCCGTATCCATACGCTTCAAGAACGAGGAAGCCGCTTGAACAGGGTCTTGTCTGAAGAAGATTTTTCCTCCAAGAGAAACGCCCTCCAATCTGTGACCTAGGCGTTGGCCTAAAGGGTTGATGGAGTTGGTTGTAAGCCACAGCAGGGTTCCGAATTACTTACACAGTTATCTATCACTTATATGAGGCCATACAGTTTCAATAGTGATATAATTCTGTGCAAATGAATGCGAGCTGCACCCTCCAACTGTTCGCCAACGGCGCTTGGTGCGACGTGGGAAGCGTAAGCCTGCTGGGCGCTGAAGCACAAGGCTGGCGCAGCAAGACGTATACCGGCTACTCGGTGGAGTGGGCCATTGAGCACGGCGGAGCGCGAGACGCTCATGCCTTTGCCTGTCGCTTCCCAGTGGGTCTCCAAGAGTTCGAGCATCCGCACTGGCCCGTTTTCCTTATCGATATGTTGCCGCAGGGCTTTGGGCGAGAAGAGCTTCTGCGCAGACTGGGGCTATCCGCAACGGCGGGGGAAAGCGTGGACTGGCGGCTGCTGCTCGCGGGTGCGGGTAACTCAGTAGGTAACCTGCGCGTCAAGGAGGCCGCGAGCTGGCTAGACGCGAATGCTGGTCCGCTACGGGGCTTCACGGACGATGAGGTGGCCGAACGGGGAGACGACTTCGCTGAGTACCTGGCCTCGCACGGCCTGTTCGTGGCCGGCTCTTCTGGGGTACAGGGCGAGTGGCCCAAGATTTTGCTCACGAGAGCAGAGGATGGGCTGCTGTACCTGGACCACACGCTTGCGGATGCGCGGGCGCGGGAGCACTACATCGTCAAGTTCGGACGGGGCAGCAACGAGGCTCTTGCGTCCATCCTGCGGCATGAAGCCCCTTATATGGCGTTGGCACGAATGCTGGGGCTTCGCGTGCATGCGGACCTCGTACTGCTCAAGCGAGCGCTTTTCATCCCCCGGTTCGACCGCCAAGTGACAGGCAGTGGGGTCCTTCGGCTGGGGCAAGAGAGCATTGCGACGTTGACGGGCAACCCTGGCTTCGATGCGGTGCCCAGCCACGACGAAGTATGTCGGCAGCTGCTGCGGCAATGCACCCACCCCCTTACGGAAGTGCTTGAGTACATCAAGCGGGATGTGGCCAACCTGGCTCTGGGGAACAAAGACAACCACGCACGAAATACCGCAGTCCAGCGCGACTTCAGTGGTGGTATCCGCCTGACACCCCTCTACGACTTCGCGCCGATGTACCTCCACCCTGACGGAATCGCCCGTCGCATCCGATGGGAGGGCAATGACGGCAGCGCTCCAGACTGGAACAGGGTCATCGACAAGGTGTGTGAGATTGCGCAGACCCTGAGGGATGAGAAGCGGATGCCTTCTGCTCAGAAAAAAGCGTTGCTCAAGGTGTGCCGCCCGGCATTGGTTGAAGGCTTGCGCTCGATGGCTGAGCCTCTGAAAAAGATTGCAGCCTACGGTACTGACTTCGGCTTGGAACCGGCGGTGCACGCTCACCTCAAGCTCGGAATCGAGGCGCAAGCCCAGCGATTGAACGCGCTGAACTGAACTGGACGCCGACATGGACAAACGATACGAAACCTTGACCCTGCCTCAGCAGCTGGAACTGCGTAAGAAGGCTATCAACGACGTGCTGGCGAATCCGCAATGGAGCCTGCCACAGGCCGTGCGCCATCTGAAGAAGACGATGCATCTCACCACTGCAGAACTGGCTAAGTTGGCGGGAATATCGTTTCGCACGCTGCAAGACATTGAGCGCGAGAAAAGCGAGGGAACGGTCCAGACAATGAACCGGGTCTTCGGCGTGCTTGGACTCAAGCTCGGTGTAGTCCGCGTGTCGCACGACGACGAGTTTCGTGCCGCGTCGGCCCCCGAGTCCGCGCAGGAAGCCTGAGGACAAGGCGTAGTCCGTCGAACCGCCAAGCTTCTCAGGTACTGGAGAAATTTCCGGCAGGAAAAAGCCCTCTGAACCTTTCCGGTTCAGAGGGCAAATCAGGCGCCGAGTTGGCAGACGTCAACACTTTAAGCCAACGCCTAGAATCTGTGACTGGAGGGCGTTTTGGGGTAATCAGGATTGCCTTAGCAACTCTATTTCGGAACGGCTAGGCACTGAGGCACGATGGTTATGTCGTCAGGGCAAGGTGGCTTCGCAATGACGGGAGCCTTCGCAGCAGGCCTGTTGTCACCCGCACCTTTCACGTACACTTCGTTGGCGGTCTGGCGTTACTTTTTGGTGGCACATCAGCGTTACTTTGGGGAAATTTTTCTTGTAAATCAAAGACTTACAAGGAATACCACCCTCTCCGCCATTAAGCAAGCAAACAAGCGCCTTTCGGGGCGCTTTTTTGTTTTTTATGCCATTTGGTAGACCTTTTTTGCGTGGATGGCATCACACGTATCTGGAGCAGGTTGGATCTCACAGATGCGCCAATAAGGTCGCATGCGGTTGTTCCAATCGAGAAGAACTACTCGCGTCCTCTCCGTCCGTTGGGGACTAGGTTGACGGTTGTCCCTCAAGGCGTTTGACCTGTTTACGCACGCCCTCAAAGATGGCCACAGCCACATCTTGCGGAAAACCCGGAGGCAACTGCCGGGTGACCACCTCAATGGCCGGTTCAACCCGGGCGAGCAGTTCGGTGATGATGTCCTCGGCGTTCTCGCCCCAGCCACACTTGGCAGCCGTTGCGTTGAAGTGGCGTCGCATGATGGTGGCCAATTCGTAGTGGCGGTTCTTGCCGCTCAATGCCATGGCCAGCTTGGCATTTCTCCACGCCAGCTGATTTTTCCCATTACCTATGATGGGCCACGCGGAGAGCACGTCGTACATCGGTGTGAGCGCATAACTGCCGCCCGCGAAAAGGCGGATGCTGAAGTTCTTGGCATGACCGTCGGTGGCGGCCAGCAGCCAAAAGGCCACTTGACTTGACAGCAATGATTTCAAGTCGGCGCGCGCGTTTTGGGAACCATTGAGCACCTGGGCAAGCTGCTCAATGCCTGGACCACCGTCGGCTTCGTACTTTTTGGCGGGGGCCATGCCCAGCGCCTGACAGAAGTCTTCTTGGGGTAGACGGAGCAACCATGTGCCGGATGGATGCATCCTGCGGTCGAATCGCTCCACTGCCAGTACCGGTGGGTGGTCAGCAAAAGTGACGATGTCCGCGTTGGCTACCTCGAACCCCAACGCGCCCATGAGCTTCAAGCACAGCCACTCGTTGTAGACCGATGTGCGCATATCAGCTTGCATGTTGCCGACCAAGCCCAGGGGCAGCTTGAGGATGTGCGTGGTGGGTGTGGCACCGAGCGGCTTCAACCATTTGCCCCCATGACGCAGTAAAGCAGTCTTCTCCTGCGCGCCAGCAATTGAAATGCGAAAGTCCTGCTCCTTACCTTGATGACCAAACTGGCCTGTCGTGACGGTGTTGCGCAGAAGGGTCGCCACAGCCTCCTCACCAAGGACTTCTCCGTCTATGCGGTTGAAGCCCGTTGGCGGTTCGTCAAGTGGCAGCAATTGAACGGCACCCACACAGTCCCTGCCAATGGCGGCCAGGAGGTTGAAGGTGTCCTCTGAGCCAGCGGCATAGCGTTGTGCCAGGCGCTTGCGGATGGCACCGCGGTCTGGCAGCAGGTTGTCAAAGAAGTGCTCGACCCGGTCTCCACGAATCGGTTCGTTGCCTACAAGTGGCAGGGGCAACGACAGTGACAACGGCCGGGCGGAACGAGACGCCAGCCAGCTATCTTCGTAGCGTAACTCCATCGGTCGGCGGGTGGCTGGAGTCCAGCTGCCCACCAGTTCGCCATTAGCCCAGATGGCCAGCGGTTGGGAGCTTCCACGGCGCCCCATGACTTACCAGTCCGCCTGCTGGGAATCGGTAGTCTGCTGCTCTTCGTCGCGTGGCTGAATACTCAGCTGCAGTCCCAGCTGGTTACAGATGTCCAGGAGTTGATCCACACTCAATGAGCCTGGCGCGAGCTCCAGCTCAGACACACGTTTTTGGCTCAGACCCATTCGTGCCCCGAGTTGCGCCTGCGTGAGCTTACGGCTCTTGCGTGTGCCTTGCAGTAGGGCCCCCAGTTGAGGGGCGGTGGCAATGGGCTGGATTCTGTTGGACATGACTTACCGCTATGAGAAGTAAAAGCATATTACCGGAATAACCGGTTAAACACAAATAGTGGTTTATCCGGTATTTACACCAGAGCCCTGCGCAGCCTCTTGCTCCAAGAAGAAGGTCGAACGAGAGCATGGCCGTGTCTCGTCGGCGAGCCCGAGATGCAAGGCCATTCAAAAACTGTGCACTGGGGCACGATGGTCATGTCGTCAGTGCAAGGTGGCTTCGCCATGACGGGAGCCTTCGCAGCATGCCTGTTGTCACACGCACCTTTCGCGTACGCTGCGTTGGCGGTCTGGCGTTACTTTTTGGTGGCACACCAGCGTTATTTTGGAATTTTTTCCTTGCAAATCAATGGCTTACAAGGAATGCTTCCCTCTCCTCCAATATTTGCGAAGGTTTGTTGCTATGAAAATAGCAGCAAACCTTTTTGCTTTCTGGTCCTATGAAGCACGTGGCAAGGACATCCGCATCCGAGCGTACGTTGTCCACTCACCGGAATTCCCGGCTCTCGGTCGCCAGCCGTCCCAGCAGGGGTGACAGATCGGCCAGTTGGTCGGCGATCAGGTTGCATACCTCGCCCTCGCGCTGCCACCGGCCCTTGACGGCGAGCAACCGGGAGCCCAGCAGCACCTGGCGCTGTGCGTCGCGCACCTTGCGCCACACAATCACCTGGGTGCTGCCGTGTTCGTCTTCCAGCGACACAAAAACGGTGCCGTTGGCGGTTTGCGGGCGTTGGCGCAGCGTGACGATGCCGGCGGTGCGCACGGTTCGTCCATGGGGTGTGCGGCGCAGTTCTTCCGAAGTCTTGAGTTTGTACCGGTCGAGCTTGGCTCTCAGCAGTGCCATGGGGTGGCTGCGCAAGGTCAGGCCGAGCGAGGCATAGTCCCAGAGCACGTCTTCGCCTTCGGGTGCGGCGGGCAGTTCCCAGAAGTCTTCGTCGACCGGCGCATCCTGCAGCAACGCGGGCGGGGCATGCAGGGCGGCGGCATCCCACACCTGCTGCCGTCGGTGGCCTGACAGGCTTGCCAGGGCGCCGCCTGCGGCAAGCAGCTTCATCTCTGATTGTTCCAGCCGTGCGCGGCGGGCCAGTTCTTCGGCGCTGTCAAAGGGGGCCTTGTGGCGCTCGGCCACGATGCGCTGGGCGCTGGCTGTGCGCAGCCCTTGAACCCTGTGCAGGCCCAGGCGCACGGCGGGTGTGCCGGGCAGGTCTTCCAGCGTGGTTTCGACCGCGCTGTGCATCACATCGACGGCGCGTACCTCCACGCCATGGCGGCGGGCATCCTGCACCAGCTGGCTGGGGGTGTAAAAACCCATGGGCTGGCTGTTGAGCAGGGCGGTGAGAAAGGCGGCGGGTTCGTGGCGCTTGATCCAGCACGAGGCGTAGACCAGCAGCGCAAAGCTGGCGGCGTGGCTCTCCGGGAAGCCGTATTCCGAGAAGCCCTTGATTTGCTCAAAGATCGCTTCTGCAAATGCGCGCTCGTATCCCCGGTCGGTCATGCCGTTCACGATTTTGTCGTAATACTTCTCCAGCCCGCCCTTGCGTTTCCAGGCCGCCATGGCCCGGCGCAGGCCATCGGCCTCGCCAGGGGTGAAGCCCGCCGCCAGGATGGAAATCTGCATCACCTGCTCCTGAAACACCGGTACGCCCAGCGTGCGGCCCAGGGCCGTCTTCAGCGCTTCGCTGGGGTAGGTGACGGGCTCTTTGCCCTGGCGGCGGTTCAGGTAGGGGTGCACCATGCCGCCCTGGATGGGCCCGGGCCGCACGATGGCGACTTCGATCACCAGGTCGTAAAAGCAGCGGGGGCGCAGGCGCGGCAGCATGCTCATCTGGGCGCGGCTCTCGATTTGGAACACCCCGATGGTGTCGGCCTTGCAGACCATGTCGTAGGTGGCGCTGTCCTCAAAGGGGATGTCCTGCATGCCAAATGCATGGCCACGCCGCTGGCCGATAAGGTCCAGGGCGCGCCGGAGGGCGGACAGCATGCCCAGGGCCAGCACATCCACCTTGAGCAGACCGGCCGCGTCGAGGTCGTCCTTGTCCCATTCGATGACCGTGCGGTCGGGCATGGAGGCGTTCTCTACCGGCACCATGCGGCACAGCAAATCCCGCGTCAGCACGAACCCGCCCGTGTGCTGCGACAAATGCCTCGGGAACCCGATCAGCTGGCGCGTGAGCGTGATGAGCTGGCGCACCGCCAGGCTGTCCGCCGACAGACCGAGTTCCTCGAACCGTTCCATGCGGACGTTTGTGCCATCAAACCACTGCTGGCCTTTGGCGATGGCGTCCACCGTTTCCAGGTCAAACCCCAGCGCCTTGCCTACATCGCGGATGGCAGAACGGGGCCGGTAGCTGATGACGGCGGCGGTGAGGGCGGCGCGGTCACGTCCGTATTTTGTGTACAGGTACTGGATGACCTCTTCGCGGCGCTGGTGTTCGAAGTCGATGTCGATGTCCGGCGGCTCATTGCGCTCCCGGGAGATAAAGCGCTCAAACAGCATCGACATGCGTGCCGGGTCCACCTCGGTCACGCCCAGGCAGTAGCAGACCACGCTGTTAGCAGCCGAGCCGCGCCCCTGGCACAGGATGTTCTGCGAGCGTGCAAAGGCCACGATGTCGTACACCGTGAGGAAGTAGTGTTCGTAGCGCAGTTCGCAGATCAACGACAGCTCGTGTTCAATCAGCTCCTGCACCGGTGCGGAAATGCCGCCCGGCCAGCGGCGTCCTGCGCCCTCATAGGTGGCCTGCCGCAAAAAGCTGGCCGCCGTGTGCCCGCGCGGTACGACTTCGTCGGGGTACTGGTAACGCAATTCATCCAGGCTGAAACTGCACCGCGCGGCAACATGCAGTGTCTCGGCCAGCAGGTCGGCCGGAAAAGTCTGGGCCAGCCGCAGCCGGGTGCGCAGGTGCTGTTCGGCGCTGCGCTGCAAGGCGTGGCCGCATGCGGTCAGGGGCTTGCCGATGCGCGTGGCCGTCAGCACATCCTGCAGCGGCTTGCGCGAGCGCACATGCATGTGCACATCGCCCACGGCCACCAGCGGCATGGCGGTCAGCGCGGACAGCTTGCGCATGCGGTGCAGCCAGCGTTCATCGTCCAGGCGCCGCACCTGGTCCACGCCGATCCAGCAGCGCCCCGTGAACTGGTTCAGCGTCCATTGGCCCAGGGTTCCCAGTTGCGCCTCGGTGGCACGGCGGTCTGGGCACAGCAGTACCAGGCAGTCTGTGAGTTCTGCCCCGGTGATGTGGTCCAGGGTGAGGTGGTAGCTGCCTTTCTCGGACGAGCGCCGCAGCTTGGTGATGAAAGCGCACAGGTTGCCGTAGCCGTTCAGGTTCTGGGCCAGCACGACCAGCACACAGGGCGCTTCGGCTGCATCGTGTGGCTGGATGCGGAACTGTGATCCCAGGAGCAAGGGCAGGCCCACGGCTTTGGCCGCCACATGGGCGCGCACCACGCCCGCCATGCTGCACTCATCGGTCAGGGCCAGTGCCTGGTAGCCCAGGTTCTGGGCGCGTTCCACCAGTTCTGCCGGGCTGCTGGCACCCCGCAGAAAGGTGAAATGGGAGACGCAGCGCAACTCCACATAGTCGGGCAGCGCAAGGCGTGCAGCAGGTTTCATGGCTTTATGCGAAATGCCCATGGAGGAACCATGCCGTCTGGTCACCTGCCAGCCGCTGCTGGAACACCCACAGCACGCCCGCATGGGGGCTGAGTGCGAGCCAGTAATCGCGCTGCACGTTCAGGGGCAGGGCATCCTCCCCGGCGCTGCTGCGGTGCCACCAGCCACCTTCCACGCGGTCGGGCCCCAGCAGCAGTTGCAGCGGTCCCTGGTAGTACGGCCGGTTGTCGCGTTCCATGAGCCGCAGCGGCGCATCCAGCACCCAGGTGGGCAGTGGCAAATCGCCGGGCGATGGTGATGGCGATGGCGCGGGTGACTTGGGGTGTTGGGCCAGGTCACTGTCCCAGCGCTGCATCCATTCCAGCCGGTGGTCTGCAGACAGAACCGGTCGGCGCACGCAGGTGCTTCCCAGGCGTGCCTGGATGCGCTCAAGCGCCAGGTCCGTGCTTGCGCCCTTGCGCAGGGTATCGGGAAGGAACGAGCGGCTCTCTTCGATGACGGGAGCCACCTCGCAGGCCAGTAACTCGATGTCTCCGGCGGGCGCCAGCAAGGTGACCTTGGCCAGATGCTCGGCCAACAGGCGCGCAAAATGTTCGACGTTCTGGGTGGGCTGTGCCGTGCGCACGGTCAGTTCACCGCCGGTCCCCGCATCTTTGGCCCGCAGGGTGTCATGGCACCAGCGCAGGGTGAACGCCGTGGCGCCCAGTCGGCGGGCCACCAGCCACCCTGCCATTTGCAGCAGCAGGCGCCGGGCGGCAAACAGCAGCGCAGGCGCGGTCTCCACCCGGGACATCAGTTCCAGCCGCACATGAAAACGCTCTGGCAGCGTGATCCATTCGTAGGCCTCGGGCCGCAACCCATAGGCCTGGTCCAGGGCTGTCAGCAGCGCCTTGTCAAAACGGCGGCCCAGCCCGCCGCGTGGCAACTGGCGCACATCTCCCAGGGTGCGGCAACCGATGCGGGCGAGGGTGGGCTGGTGCTGCCGGACGGCCGCAATGGCCTCCAGCGGCAAGGCATCCAGAAGGGGGGCCAAGGGGCCACGGAACCCATCGCATTTGTCGGGCGCAAGACCATGGCGCACCAGGGCCAAGGCAGCGGCCCCGGTGGGTGCCCAGGCCACCCGCGCCCCCAGCTCTGCCGCACCGGCTTGCACCCGTGCGTGCAGCAGCGCCATGCCGCCGAACAGGCGTGCGCTGCCCGACACCTCTGCCACCACCGCATCCTCCAGCAAAGCCACCTTGGGGGTGAACTGCAATGCCCAGATGCCGAGGGCGCTCGCATCAATGGGGGGCGTGCATGTCGGCAGTGGAATGGGGTGCAATGCGGCCCAATGCCCATGCATCGGAGGTCTCCGGGTTTGAGGGGACTGCGGCAGGGGTCGGCACGGATTGCAGCCTGGGGGGAATCACGCCCCCCAGGTTGCCGGGCATGGCGGCCAGGTGCAGGGCATCATCGAAAGAAGCGCCCCTGCGTTTGGGTATGCGCACTTCCAGCAGCCACCCCTGGGCCGGCACCACCGCAATGCGCAAGGGCGCGGGCGATGCCTCGCTCAGGGCCGCCACAGGGCGGAAAAGAAACACCGGTGCGTCGCAAGACTGCGCGTGGATTTGCAGGCGCCGGATCTGCTCGGGGCGCGCCTGCGGCAACCAGGACAGCACGGCCCCCGCAGGGTCGGACTTCACGATCTGCTCGGTCGCCCAAAGCCGGTCTACCGGTGTAGCGGCCTGTATCCACAACACCTGGTCTGCAGACAAGCCGAGCTGGGCCAATCCCCCTGCGTGGGGCTGTTTGGGTGGGGCAATCAGGTAGATGCGCCCCCCGCCCGCCATGACCGCAGGCAGGGCCGGGCCCAGCAGGCGCCACTCGCACAGTGCGGCCTGCGGCATGAGCAATTCGGTCAGGCTGTGCGTGGGCCAACCCCCGCCAGGCAACTGGCGGTCGAGCGCTGAAAAACCGGTGGCCACCGTGCGCCCAGTGGTCCCGCCCAGTTCAGACCCGCGCCAGAGCGCAGCAGCCACATGGCGGGCCAGCGCGCCAGGGGCGAAGGGGCCGGAGGCTATAGAAGCGGGAGAGAGCATGAGGAGTCGCTCGGTTGGAGGGTTGCAGGCATATTGATGCTGTATGAAACAACAGTATACGTAGGTGACCTACCAATGGAAAGCCCGGGTTGCAAATGAGATCTACCGTACCCAGAATCCATAGCAGCGTTGGCTTTGGCGGTGCGGGGAAGGGGCACAGAGGCGAACGAATACACCCAAAGAATGCTCGGGTTTGCCCGATTACGGGCGTGCTTGTGAGGAGGGATCGGTAGCGCGATCTATCCTGATATGTGGGGGTATCTGCCCAGCAGTGGGCCGGAAAGCCGCAAGGCCTCTACAGTAGAGCTTTCCTCGCAGAGCCTTGGGGGCTCTGCGCCACTCCTTTGAGGTGCCCCATGAAAACCAAAGCCGCCGTCGCATGGCAAGCAGGCCAGCCCCTGACCATTGAAACCGTCGATCTGGAAGGCCCCCGTTTTGGCGAAGTGCTGGTCGAGATCAAAGCCACGGGTATTTGCCACACCGATTACTACACCCTGAGCGGCGCCGACCCCGAAGGCATCTTCCCGGCCATCCTGGGCCACGAAGGCGCGGGCATTGTGGTCGATGTGGGCCCCGGCGTGACCAGCCTGAAGAAAGGCGACCATGTCATTCCGCTCTACACGCCCGAGTGCCGCCAGTGCAAGTTCTGCCTCTCGCGCAAGACCAACCTGTGCCAGCTGATCCGCGGCACCCAGGGCAAGGGCCTGATGCCCGACGCCACCAGCCGGTTCAGCCTGGACGGCAAGCCTATCTTTCATTACATGGGCACCAGCACGTTCAGCAACTACACCGTGGCGCCCGAGATTTCGCTGGCCAAGATCCGCGAAGACGCGCCGTTTGACAAGGTGTGCTACATCGGCTGCGGTGTGACCACCGGGATTGGCGCCGTGATTTTCACGGCCAAGGTCGAGGCCGGTGCTAATGTGGTGGTGTTCGGCCTGGGCGGCATTGGGCTGAACGTGATCCAGGGTGCCAAGATGGTGGGTGCCGACAAGATCATTGGCGTGGACATCAACCCCGCCCGCCAGGCGATGGCGCGCAAGTTCGGTATGACGCACTTCATCAACCCCAAGGAAGTGGACAACGTGGTCGATGCCATCGTGCAGCTCACCGACGGCGGCGCCGACTACAGCTTCGAGTGCATTGGCAACACGCAGGTGATGCGCCAGGCGCTCGAATGCACGCACAAGGGCTGGGGGCGCAGCATCATCATCGGCGTGGCCGAGGCGGGCGCCGAGATCAGCACCCGGCCGTTCCAGCTGGTCACGGGCCGCAAGTGGGAGGGCTCGGCCTTTGGCGGGGCACGGGGCCGCACCGATGTGCCCAAAATCGTGGACTGGTACATGGAGGGCAAGATCAACATCGACGACCTGATCACGCACACCATGCCGCTCGAAGACATCAACAAGGGTTTCGAGTTGATGAAAAGCGGTGAATCGATTCGGGGTGTCGTGCTCTACTAATTTTATGTAAAAAGTGGCTCTAGCGCTTATCTGGTAAGCGCTAGTAGCTCATCTAAATATAGCAAAATGACATTTCTTGCCCCTGCGTTGTTGAGCGCGCACGCCTGCTTTGGCGGCGCGCAGCGCGTGTACCAGCACGCTTCGCGCGAAATCGGCCTGCCGATGAAGTTCTCTGTCTACCTGCCGCCCCAGGCCTTGCAGGGCGCAAAGCGGCCCGTGCTGGTGTACCTGGCGGGCCTGACCTGCAACGAAGACACCTTCATGACCAAGGCCGGTGCGCAGCGCCTGGCCGCCGAGCTGGGCCTGGCGCTGGTGGCACCCGACACCAGCCCGCGCGGTGCCAAGGTGCCCGGCGAGGCCGATGCCTGGGACTTTGGCGTGGGGGCCGGCTTTTACCTCGATGCCACGCAAACGCCCTGGGCCACGCATTGGCGCATGGAGAGCTATCTCATGCGCGAGTTGCTGCCCCTGCTGGGCGAGCACCTGCCCATGGACCTGGAGCGGGTGGGGATTTTTGGCCATTCCATGGGCGGGCACGGTGCGCTCACGCTGGCGCTGCGCCACCCGGGGGTGTTCAAGAGCGTTTCGGCCTTTGCACCCATCGCCGCGCCCCGCCAGTGCCCCTGGGGGCGCAAGGCTTTTAGTGGCTACCTGGGGGCGGACGAGAGCACATGGCTTGCACACGATGCCAGTGCGTTGATGGCCGCGCAGGCAACGCCGCCGTACCCCGGCGGCATCTTGATCGACCAGGGTCTGGCCGACAAGTTCTTGCTGGAGAACCAACTGCTGCCCGAGGTGTTTGAAGCCGCTTGCGCACAGGTGGGCCAACCCCTCACGCTGCGCCGCCAGCCTGGTTACGACCATGGCTATTACTTCATCCAGACCTTTATGGCAGACCACCTGGCCCACCACGCGCAGGTGCTTTAAGGGCGACTCACAAAACTCTTCTGGCGTCGTTGCCGCGCCTTGTCGTACTACTCGTACTGCCTGCGACACAGCGCCTAGCCAGAACCGCTTCGCTGAGTTTTGCCAGCCGCTCTAACTGCCCACCAGCGCGGGTAGATAGATCTGGCAAAACTCTAGGGGCAAGCGCCGTGGTTTGCCGCTGCCCACCTCGATGCAGACCAGGTTCCAGCGGCCGCGCAGGATGGTGGCCTGGTCGCTGTTGCGCACAATCTGAAAGCGCCGCTCCATGGTCAGCTTGCCGTCGCTGGCGGTGATCCAGGTGCCCAGGGTGAGCGCTTCATCCTGCAATGACGGCAACACGTAATCGTATTCGGCCTTGCGGATCGCCATGGCGCGGTCCAGACGCAGGTAGTCCGCCATGCCCAGGCCCAGGGCCTCGGAGTGGGCCCAGCCCACTTTTTCGCACCACTGCACGTACACCGCATTGTTGGTGTGGTTCAGGCCGTCGATGTCTTGCGCGCGCGGCGTGACGGGTAGCGTAAAGGGGTGCGGGTAGTCCCATTCCATGGCGGTGATTGTCGCTGTGGAGCGGGCTTCTATCGTGTCAAACGTTTGACAGTCGGCCGCCCTGCAACGGCAGGGGGGTTAAGCGGCAGCGGCGTCGGCCAGTGCCTGCAGCGCGGCGCTCACATCGGCGGGCGCCACACCCTCCACCGGGGCCAGCCGCGCAGCCAGCGCCTGTAGGGCATCAGGGCTTTGCTGCAATTGCGCAATGGCCTGACCGGCCTCTTTGGGGGCATCGAAACCCGTGCTTTGCAGCAGCAGGCGGCCATCGGAAGCCACAAACTTGAAGTAGAACTTGCCGTCCTTCTCGCGGTATTGCTTGAAGCTGGGCAGGGCGGCCTTCGTGGCTTTTGCCGCCTTGGCGCTGCTGGCTTGCACCAGGCTGCGCAGGCCCACGGCCGAGCGCAGTTCGCGCAGGAAGGGGGTGGCCGCCTGGCGTGCGCGCTCGGCGCCTGCCAGCAGCGTCTGTTCGATGCGTGCGGGGTCGTTGATGAGCGCCTCGTACTGCTCACGCATCGGGGCAATCACTTGGTCCACCCGCTCGAGCAGCACCTGCTTGGCCTCGCTCCAGGCAATGCCATTGGCGTACTGTTGGCGCAGCGCAGCGGTTTCTTCCGGCGTGGCAAAGGCCTGGTAGATCTGGAACAGGGCCGAGCCTTCGGTGTCCTTGGCCTCACCCGGTGCGCGCGAATCGGTGACGATGCCGCCAATGAGCTTTTGCAACTGCGCCCGCGAGGAGAACAGTGGGATGGTGTTGTCGTAGCTCTTGCTCATCTTGCGGCCGTCCAGGCCGGGCAGGGTGGCCACGTTGTCGTCGATCACCGCTTCGGGCAGCACAAAGTGCTCGCCATACAGGTGATTGAAGCTCGCGCCCATGTCGCGCGCCATCTCGATGTGCTGTACCTGGTCGCGCCCCACGGGTACCTTGTGCGCCTTGAACATCAAGATGTCTGCGGCCATCAGCACCGGGTACATGAACAGGCCTGCGGTCACGCCGTCGTCGCTTTCACGGCCCGCTTCGTGGTTTTTGTCCACGCTGGCCTTGTAGGCATGGGCGCGGTTGAGCAAGCCCTTGCCGGTCACGCAGGTCAGCAGCCAGGTGAGTTCGGGGATTTCGGGGATGTCCGACTGGCGGTAGAAGGTGACTTTTTCCGGGTCCAGGCCAGCGGCGAGCCAGCTCGCCGCAATCTCCAGCGTGGAGCGCTGGATGCGCACCGGGTCTTCGCACTTGATGAGCGCGTGGTAGTCGGCCAGAAAGTAAAAGCTTTGCACGCCAGGGCGCAGGCTGGCCGCCACCGAGGGGCGGATGGAGCCGACGAAGTTGCCCAGGTGGGGCGTGCCCGTGGTGGTGATGCCGGTGAGAAAGCGCGTGGTGCTCATGGG
>Ga0209477_1001453_pt1 | contig 14398 bp, 9 predicted proteins | sample KloWWTupernatant_FD_187180 | JGI IMG/M metagenome (GOLD analysis project Ga0209477, IMG submission 187180) | Active sludge microbial communities from Klosterneuburg, Austria, studying microevolution and ecology of nitrifiers - Klosterneuburg... | ecosystem: Engineered > WWTP > Aerobic digester >...
CGGACTATGCGGTATTTCAATAGTAAACGAAAACACTGCGATTGCATGCGGATCTTATTCAGGAAACGGATTAGCTTATAAAACTACTGATAAAGGAGATACATGGAGTCTTATTTTTTCGGATACTTCAAAGGCGAGATCTTTAGTTGATACTTATTTCTGGTCGCCTGATTCCGGACTGATCGCTGGAGGATATAATACTTCCACTTATTCCAACGGAGTTGCAGTTGTATTAATGACTACTGACGGCGGATCTTCGTGGAATACGGTTCATAAAACAAACCGTCAGAGTGAGTGGTGCTGGAAAATAAATTTTCACTCGCGGACAAACGGCGTCATCAGCATTGAAAGAAATTCAGGTATGTCTTACATTCTTAAAACTACAAACACCGGTTTGAACTGGACTGAAATTCCTTTCCGCGAATATGATCAGGAAGGAATAGGTTTTATAAATGATAATACAGGATGGGTAGGCGGCTGGTCAGGTCCGACTTATAAAACTACTAACGGAGGAACTAACTGGTCGCTAGCAGGATGGGGCGTAAATTTAAACAGGTTCAGATTTCTTTCCGATACACTTGCATTTGCTGTGGGTGACAGGATTTATAAATATTCAAATTATCAGGTAGGCGTAAATCAGATCTCATCAGAAATACCGGATTCATATTATCTTTATCAGAATTACCCGAATCCATTTAACCCTTCTACTAACATAAAATTCGAAATGCCAAAGTCAGACAATGCGGAGCTCAAAGTCTTTGATGCAGGAGGAAGGGAAGTAAACGTACTCCTTAATGAAAACTTAAACGCAGGCATTTATGAATACTCATTCAATGCTGCCGGTCTTCCGAGCGGAATTTATTTTTATACATTCAGAACAGGTGAATTTACTGCTTCGAAGAAAATGCTTCTTGTAAAATAATTTTCAAGTTTTTTAAAAAATGTCAAAGTAAATTCAAAGATACAGATCCCGGAAGACATGTATCTTTACCGTGAAGAGAATAAATCTTAAGCCGGAGTGTATTCTATAGAATTCAACGGAACGGGATTATCGGGCTGAGTTTATTTTTACAGGAAAGAAGCAGGTAAGTTTGTTCAGACGAAGTGTATGGTAATGATAAAATAATTTCAGGTAACAGGCTTCAAGTTTCAGGTTTCGAGTTACGGATATTTTACAGGACGATTTGAAAACAGAAAACGTTAAGCGAAAAAATAAAATTAAAGCTGTCACATCGAATCGTGACGGTTTTGTATTGTCTGAATCACGGATTACTTTGATTACACTAATTATACGGATTCTGTATTGATCTAAATTATTACCTGTGTAACCCTTTAATCCTTTTAATCCTTTTAATCCGAGTAATCCATAAATTCGTTTAATCCGTGATTCAGACTCGATGAGTATATTCGATTGCATTCACAAACCCATTCAACATCATATCTATTGAAGATTCATTAATTGCAGTATTATACGAACTCTCTCTGAATTTTGAAGAAATTATTTCATCTGAAATAATATACTCCATCTTTTCCGCCAGCTCGTTTATATCCTGATCTTTCACAAGAAATCCATTTACTCCGTTTTTGATGTAACCGATTCCTTCACCGTGAAAATGTCCATCTTTAAATTGTGATATCACAGGCGTACCGAAACTGAATGAATGAACGACAGACAATCCAAGTCTTCCGGGCATTACGAATGCATCGCTTACATATATCCACTTGCCTGTAATTTCATCATCGAGTATTTCATTTAAAAAAGTAACTTTACTTAGTTCTAACTCTTTGCATAATTTTTCTAAGTTCTCTTTTTCCGGTCCGTTGCCAATGATCGTGAGCCGGCAATCATTTCTCTTCTTACCAATTATGGAAAATGCTCTGAGCAGAAGATCAACTTCTTTATCCTTTAAGAGTCTGCCTGTGTAAATGAAATGATACATCTCATTTATGCCGAGTTCTGTTTTTAATTTGTCCCTGCCTGTTTGATCAAATGATTTTTTCAGTTCAAATAATTTATCAGTGTCAAGAGTATTTGGTGCTATGAAATAATGATCTGACTTTTTGGAATATTTTGAAACTGCTTCTTTTCCTTTATCCCAGTAGAAGATCACGGCATCAGCTTTTTGAGAAAGTATGAGTCTAATCTTATCCGTGAAATTATTTTCGGGATCAAATCCTCTGACAGGATCATATCCGAAGCTCCAAAGAATTATTTTAAAATTCAGGATTGGTCTTAGTATAAATAGTAAATACAGATTAAGATTTCCTGTATTAAAAACGGATATAACAATGTGAGGCTTATAATTGAAAAGTTTAAAATAAATGCGTGACAGGAAAATGCTCCCGGAGGGATTTAGATATAAGTTGCCGCAAGCCTTGAAAATATTTTTATCAAGTGACTTTGCATTTGAAAGAGTTTCAACAGTAGACGGCTGACCGTAAATAATTTTTGCAGCCGGAAACTTTCCATGAAATTTTTTGAAAAAGCCGACTCTGTAATGCGGGACTATTCTTTGTAATATTAAGATCTTTAAATTCTTTTTCTCCATAGATTTTGACAATTCCAAATTACGAATTTCAGATTACAAATAATAGGTTAGCCTATAAACCTCTAAGTCTCAAAGACTCTAAGGTTTAAAGGTTCTAAGGTTCAAAGGTTCTAAGGTTCAAAGGTTCAAAGGTTCTAAGGTTCAAAAGTTCTAAGGTTCTAAGGTTCAAGGGTTCTAAGGTTCAAGGGTTCTAAGGTTCTAAGGTTCTAAGGTTCTAGGGTTCTAGGGTTCTAAGGTTCAAAGGTTCTAAGGTTCTAAGGTTCAAAGGTTCAAAGGTTCTAAGGTTCTAAGGTTCAAAGGTTCAAAGGTTCTAATGTTCTAAGGTTCAAAGGTTCTAAGGTTCTAAGGTTCTAAGGTTCTAAGATTCTAAGGTTCTAAGGTTCTAAGGTTCTAAGGTTCTAAGGTTTTAAAAAAAAAGTAATAAATTTATATACATTAATATTTTTAGATGTTAAAACTTTAAGACTTTAAACATTTTAAAATATTTAATTAAACTTCTTTGAGTCTTTGAGCCTTAGAGGTATATGAGGAAAAAAATATGGAAATTTATTTTATTGTCTGAAGATCGTTGCAAGAAATAGAAGTACTGAAAAAATAAGCATAAGAATTGCAAGTACAGGAGTAAATGATTTTAATTCAACTGCCTTATAAGAAGCTCTGATCCGAACCATATCTTTGCGGTATTGTAATAAACCAAAAAATAAACCGAGTATTCCAAAAAAAATAAGAATCAGACCTACATCTCTTGGAGTTATAAGCCTTTTGACTGCCAGATTAGTATCAACTTTTACAACATCAGAAAAGAATTTGTATATAGTAAATCCAAATGATGTGAGAGATGTTGCAGTTCTGATCCAAGCCATTAATGTCCTGTCATTTGCAAGGGCAGTTCTTTCATAAGCTAAATTTGTTCTGTCGACAGCAAGCTTATTTGCATCTATAATTTCAACTTTATCACTTTCTTTTTCGTAATTGAATTTTCCTTCTGACATAAAATAAAAGAAACAGCGTTTAATTTTTGATGGGTTTAATTTAATTATCTGATCTCAAAATTAATAGTAAAAAGCATTGAAATTATTTAATCAATTTATTTTTAAATATGATTTTATAATATTAGAGCCAATTTAAAAATCTATGAAAATTTTTACACCTGTTTATATTCTGCTTTTTTTAATTCCATTTATTTTCACGGAAAATATCTTCCCGCAAAACTTTCAAAAGAATCCGTTGTCTGATACTTTGAAAACAATTACAGATTTGGATAAAACAATTACTGACTCAGTTAAATCAAATACCGATTCTGCGAAGGTAACAGTTGTAAAAATTGATTCTTTAAAAAAGAAAACGTTAACCAAAAAGAATACAAAAAGTGATACGCTTTTCAACAAAGATGATCATCCTCAGGATATTACAAAAGGAGATGGATATTATATATATTCGAAAAACGGAAAATCGGTATTAAGAATTTACGGATCGATCAGAGCATTCGGATCATATGATTTTGACGGATTATCGGGCGGAACATCTTTTGCAATCAGCAACATACCTGTGGGACCGGGCAGAAATGATCAGAGTACATTTTTTATGACGGCAAATATTACAAGATTCGGATTTGAATCCAGAAGGAAATTTGGATTTGGAAATGTGTTCATGAAAATCGAAACTGACTTTAACGGAAACAACAGTACACAATTCAGGATCCGGCATGCTTTCGGACAGGCAGTATTTTTACTGGCTGGACAGACATGGACTGTATTCAGTAATGTAGAATCAATTCCAAATACAGTAGATCTTGACGGACCACCTACTGCTGTAACTCTAAGGACAGTACAGCTAAGATTTTTCAAAGATTTCTCTAAAAGCTTACATTTCAAAGCAAGCATAGAAGCTCCGAAGGTTTCTTTCAGTGCACCTGATTCAGTAACCATTGAACAGGTAAATCAAAATTTCCCTGATGTTGCTTTGAATTTAAAAAAGGATTTCAAAAATTTTGAAGTGAGTGCTGCCAGTGTTTTTAAGTCAATAAAAGTTATTGAGATTTCAGGAAGTGTCGGGGCACTGAAAGGAGGTGGTGTGTTTATTGGTGGAAAATCGCTCATTACAAAAGGACTTACATTATATTTTCAGGCTTTATATGGAAAAGGAATTTCGTCATATTTGAACATCTCAAATAATACTGCAACTGATGTAGTATTAAATGTCCAGACCGGAAATTATGTGCTTACTACATCATACGGCGGTTTTGCTGCACTTAGTCAAAAATTATTCAAAGGGCATCTTGATCTGAATGTTATCTACGGTCAGATCAATTATGATTATGAGGATTATTACCCCGGCAGTACTTTTAAGTCCGGACAATATTTTGCATTCAATGCATTCTATCTGACAAGAGCTGAATTTAAACTCGGAATAGAATATACTTACGGTTTTAAAAGGTCAATGAATAATGAATCAGGAAATGCAAACAGAACTGCGTTTACTTTTTATTATGATTTTTAAAAATATTTTTAAAACAAAAAACAGGCATTGCAAATAATCTGCAGTGCCTGTTTTAAATTGTGTAAAATACAATATTCGAATTATCGAAAATCATATTTATAAAATTTATTTGATCAGCAGCATTTTTTTTGTATCAACAAAACTATTACTTCCCGAAGCGAATGAAAGTTTATAATAATAAACACCGCTTGTTAATGAACTTCCGTTAAAATGAATATTGTAACTTCCTGCATCCTGCACTTTATTTACCAATGTATTCACTTCACTGCCAAGCATGTTATAGACTTTTAAAGTTACAACTCCTTTACTCAAAATATTATAGCTGATATTTGTAGTTGGGTTAAAAGGGTTAGGGTAATTTTGATCAAGTGAGAATGATTCAGGATTTACATTGCTGATACTTGAGACACCGGTAAGATTGGTAATTTCATAAACTCCTCTTCCGTGAGTTGCGATCCTTAATTTTGAAGCAGCTTCATTATAATCAAAATGCATTGCAACTGTATTGGGTAATCCATCAGAAAGTTCTGACCATGAAGTTCCATAATTATTTGACATAAAAACACCTACGTCAGTAGCAATTAAATAAACACTTGATGACATTCCCGGATGATATATCAAAAGATCATTTGCAGGGGAGTCCGGAAGATTACCGCTGATATCACTCCAGTTTGTTCCGCCGTTTGTGGATTTAAAAATATGACCTCCGCCAAAACCTGATTCACACAATAGTACAACATCAGAAGAATCGGGATGAATATAAATTCCTGTAATTGTCCTGTTTGGAACAGCAGCACCAACGTTAGTAAAAGTATATCCTCTGTCTGATGATTTTAATACAGCACTTCCTGATGTTACATACATAATCTCAGGATTCGATTTGCTGATTGCCATTTCTCTTACAGTTCCGCCTGTACTTCCCGAGATTGGAAACCAGCTTGCACCCCAGGTTGTGGTTTTGAAAACTGCCTGCCTTGCAGTATAAAAAATCCCTGCAGAATCAGGATGAGATTTCAACGGAGCAACCCAAGATCCTGAACCCGTCAAACCATTGGTAGCAGAAGTAAAAGAAGCACCTCCGTTTGCAGATCTCTGAACTCCATTATTTTGTGTCTCACCAAGAATATAATTATTATCAACATCATGAAAACAAACTTCTCCACCGTCTCCGCCAAAAGCACCTTCCCAGTTCATCGTACCGAGAGTTCTTTGAGTCCCGTTATCCTGAGTACCACCTAAGATATGAGAAGCATTAGAAGGATCAGAAGCTATTCTGTAAAACTGAGTTAAGTTTAAAGTGGAATTAAGATTACTCCAGCTAGTACCTCTGTCAGTGGATCTCCAGACACCGCCGTCATTTACGCACATCATCTTATCAGGATCGGTCGGATGAAAGTCCATATTCTGCTGATCGACATGAACATTCCCTCCTGAATATCCAAAAGTAATATTTGAAAAACTTGTACCGCCGTTAGTAGTCCTCCAAACATCAATTGAACCGACATAAGCATAATCTGGATCAAACGGATTTACATACATATAAAAATCATACCATGCCTGTGATCCGCTGAAATTAGTACCGGAAGCTGCCGGAGAAAAAGTAACTCCACCGTCGGTAGATTTAAACACATTAATAGAAGATCCGGAATGCGTAGCAGAATATAAAACATTGGGAGAGGTTTTACAGATTGCAATATGATTTCTTGTAAGAGGTGATAAAGCTGTACTTGTATTAAATGTCGATCCGCCGTCAGTTGAAATTCTGTATGAAGTTCCACTGCCGATTGCATAAGCTTTTTGCCCGTCAGGTGAGAATACAATATCATCGCATCTTCCTGAAGCAATAACGCTCCATGTGACACCGGCATCTGTACTTCTGTAAATTCCGCCGGTCGCACCAAGAGATGATCTGCTTCCTAATGCAGCCAGCAATTCATTGCTGTGTCCGGGTCTTATTACAATCCTTGAAAAGAAAGTAAAATTCTGAAGACCGGATGTATAGTTTGTCCAGGTCGTACCGCCGTCTGTAGATTTGAGTAAACCTCTGCCGTAATATGAAGTACCGCTGTATGTCGCTTCACCGGTTCCGTAATAAACTATATTGTTATTTACAGGATCTACAGCTAATGCACCTGAACTTAAAGATGCTTCATCCATAGTCATCGAGGTCCAGGAATCTCCTCCGTTAACAGATTTCCACACGCCGCCGTAAGCTGCTCCAAGATAAATAATGGATGGGTTTACCGGGTCATATTTAATTGTTGTTATCCTTGAGGAAATATTTCCATATGAAAAATAAAAACCTGATGTAGGTCCAATGCTTGTCCATGTGTTATTTGCACCCAGAAAAAATCCCTGCGATTGTCTTAATTCATTTCTCTGGTCAATAGCTTCAGCATAAGAATTTTCCGGAATAAAATTATCCGGAAACATACGCTGCTCATAAAACCATCTTTCTCTTTTAAAAGCATTTCGATCTTTTGTATTTTCATCCGCCGCATCATAAGGATTATTTGGGATCTGAAGATCTTGTGAAAATGATATAACCGGGAATAATAATATTAGTGTAACAATAATAAATTTTTTCATAATAATTTTTTTTTAAAATAGTAATAATATTTAAGATAAAAAAGATTTTCAAAAAAGCTTTTCTGAAAACGATTTGCTCAAAGACGATTAACCTCAAAGACTCAAAGACTCAAAGTTAAAAACTTTAAGAATAAGTTTCATTGAGCCTTCAATATTTGAGCAAACTTATTAATTTTGTTTCAGGGGAGTATGGATATGTGAAGGAATTAAAATCTATTTTCCGACAAAATAAATACACAAACCTCCGCCAAGACTGAATTGATATAAAGAAGTTTCGCTTGTAATTGCATTTACAAATCTGGGATCCACATAAAATCTTCCTGCCGGCTGGACGGTTGATAACATTTGAGTATTTAAATTCAAACCGACATACTTAGAAACTTTAAATTCACTGCCAAGTCTTAAACCCCATGCAAAGTTTTTATAAGAAGATTCTTTGTCGGGCAATGGATCTTTGTCTATGTATATTGACATTCCGGCCATCAGACTTCCATAAAAATTAACTATGGAATTTTTTACAGGTAAATATTTATTTCCGGATACCATTATAAAACTGCTGTTCATTTCAATTGTTCTATCAGAAGTAACAGCTTGATTGTGAAGAAAATCTACAACGGCACTTGTATTAGAGCCGAAATAAATAAGTTCAACTCCATAAGTTTCTTTGAAAATATATTCCACACCTGCTCCCCATTGATAATTTCCATGAACTGTCCCTAGCAGATTACTGACATTATTAACTTCGGCTTCTAATCCATCATCAAAATAATAAGAAGAGTATAAATTTATTTTAGCAGTTTGAGCTTCTGAATTATTTGTAAATAGAATTTTAGCGAATAGAATAAATATCAGGATTGAGATGATTTTTTTCATATTTGTTTTAAATTATTGGTTTAAATTTTGTGATATGGGTAATCTCATTTTTAATTTTGATAAAGGTATTGAATTTAATTTGAAATTTAAATTATAATTATAATTTAAATGCTGAATCTACTAAGTTTAATTAGGTATCAGAAATTTAGTTTAGTATCTACAGAGTCCGAAGAGCACATGACTTTGCGGGAACAAAATCTAAGCTAAATTAAATTTTGTTAATTAATTTACATAGAATAACCGGCAATTTATCACCGCGGGCGATTTTTTTTATTACTTTTGAGCCTGCCCGAGTGTTTTTATCGGGGGTCGTTAAAAAAAAGTAAGTAGAAAATAATGAATCTTGAATTTTGCGGCTAAACGTTTTGGGCGAATGTGTTAATTCACAGTTTTCTCATTATTTAATTCCTTGTTACTTCCTGCCTATTTGAGTAATTTTACTGCTTTTAAAATAAAAAGTATAAAATAAGTTGGATATTAAGTTAAACGACAAGGAAAACTCACGTAAAGAAATTGAGGCAACGCTCACATATGATGAACTCACCCCTTACTTTGATAAAGCTATAGAAAGTTATAGAAAGAAAGCAACTTTACCCGGATTCAGAAAGGGTAAAGCTCCTTTGAATATGATCAAAAAGCAATTTGGTGAAGGCATAGAATATAATGCACTAGAAGATATTGCAGGGGAAGTCTTTTTTAAATATATAACCGATAATAAACTTGACGTGATCAGCAAAGGTGCCATCACAGACTTAGATTATAAACCTAAGGAAAAACTTGACTTCAAAGTTGAATTTGATGTCATGCCTGAAGTAAAGATCGAAAAATTCAAAGGTCTTTCATTGAAAAAGAAAGTTAATATAATTGATAAATCACTTGTCGAGGATGAGATAAATTATCATAAATTCCGCAGTGCAACTTATGAAATTGACGGAGTTGCTGCAGATGATGATTATATGGTAACAGTCAATCTGCAGAATTTAGATGAAGACGGGACAATACTGGTAGGGCAGTCACAGAATGATCTGAAAGTATTTCTTGGTAATCCTGAAATTTACCCTGAGTTTAAAGAAGGTATGTCAGGAATAAAAGAAGGTGAAGTCAGGATCATAGATTCAAAAAATGCAGAAGGCGGTCTGAAGAAAGTTCAGATAACGTGTACAAAAGTAGAGAAGATCATTTATCCAGAAATGAATGAAGAATTTTTTAAATCAGTAACAGGAAAAGAAGGACTGAAAGATGAAAAAGAATTTAAAGAAGAACTGAAAGGTGAGCTTCTGAAAATTTATGACGGTATCACTGAAAGAGAATTGAAATCAGAAGTAGTAAATGAAATGATCAAGGTTAATGACGTACCTGCACCTGAAAGATATATTGATGTTATTCTTGATTCGATGGTAGAGGATTATAAACAGCAGTATAAAGGAAAAAAAATACCTGCGGATTTCATCGAAGAGGAGTTCAGAAAAGAAAGAAGAGTCGATGCGATATTGCAGTCGAAGTGGTTTCTTTTAAGAGATAAACTTATCGAAGATGAAAAGATTGAAATCGATGAGGAAAGTTATAAAAAACTTGCAGAAACCTATGCAGCAAGATTTAACATGCCTGTAGATAAACTTGTCGAAGCTTATAAACAAAATGAAGATGTAAAAATGAGATTGCTTAATGACAAAGTAATTGATCTGATAATTGAAAATGCTGAGATCGAAGAGATACCTGAGCTTAGAACCAAAGAAGATACAAAAGCTAATTAATTAAATTAATAAATAAAAATTTATGAACTACACAGATATAATCAAAAAAAACGAAACACTTCTGCATAACAGCCTTGACAGAATCAATAGTATAAATAGCCAGCTTGTACCTATTGTGGTCGAACAGACTTCAAGAGGTGAGAGATCTTATGATATATATTCGAGACTGTTAAAGGAGAGGATAATTTTTCTTGGAACAGCAATTTATGATGACATTGCTTCGCTTTTAGTAGCGCAGTTATTATTCCTGGAGTCTGAAGATCCGGATAAAGATATTATGATCTATATAAATTCACCGGGCGGAAGCGTAACAGCGGGACTTGGAATTTATGATACGATGCAGTATATCAAACCTGATGTAACTACAATGTGCGTTGGAATGGCTGCTTCAATGGGACAGCTTTTACTTACCGGTGGAGCTGAAGGAAAAAGGAAAGCACTTCCTCATTCAAAAATTCTGATGCATCAGCCTTGGACAGGCGGTCTGCAGGGTCAGACTACTGATATTCTGATTCATGCAAGAGACATGGAAAAAACAAGAGAGACACTTTTTAAAATAATTGCAAAGCATTCAGGTCAGACTGAAACAAAAGTAATGGAAGACGCTGAAAGAGATAATATAATGTCAGCGGAGGAAGCAAAAAAATATGGACTCATTGATGATATTTTATTTCAAAGAGAAAAAACCGAAAAGAAATAGCTTACAATAAAAAGATCAACAGAATATATACTTACAAATAATTAAATCATAAGATGGATTTTAAATTAGTTAACAGGATTTTTGCAGCATTTGTATTTTTATTTGCTACAATTGTCTACATAATGACTGTTCAGCCGACTTTTTCATTCTGGGATTGCGGTGAATTTATAGCATGTGCATACACATTATCAGTACCACATCCACCGGGTGCCCCTTTCTTTACTCTGGTTGGAAAGATCTTTACGATGTTACCGACTGCAGTAGATATAGGACTCAGGGCAAATTATCTTTCAGTATTCTCGAGTTCATTTTGTGTTTTATTCCTTTATCTGATCTCAACTAAAGTTATAAAAAACTGGAGAGGAGTTCCTAAATCAACTTTTGATGTACTGCTGATTTGCGGATCTTCAATGATTGGAGCACTTTCTTATGCATTCAGTGATTCATTCTGGTTTAATGCACTTGAGTTTGAAGTTTACGGAATGGGTACATTCCTGATCGGTCTTTGTATATATATTTTAATGATATGGTGGGAAAGAGCTGATGAGCCGGGCAGTGACAAATATCTTTTATTAGTCGCATACATTGTAGGTCTTTCTCTCGGAATTCACTTACTTGTAGCTCAATGTATTTTCCTTGCAGGACTTTTCTTTTATTTTAAAAGATATGAATATACACCAAAAACTTTAGCAGTAGCTTTTGGACTTTCTGCAATGGCATTCTTTATTGTCTATCCGGGTCTTGTCAAAAAATTCCCGCTGCTTATGTCAGGAAGTGTGGCAATTGGTTTTCTTATAATAGGACTACTGGTCTTTGGAATTTATTATGCGAGAGTAAATAAAAATCCAATACTTAGTCTAATCACGTTATCTTTATTTTTAATAATTATCGGATATTCTACTTATGTCTCTATATTAATGAGAGCAAATGTAACTGATCTTCCGATAAATGAAAACACACCTTCAAATATTGAAACACTTATTTCATATCTTAACAGAGAGCAGTATGGTCAACAGCCGCTTGTAATGCCGAGAAGGTATTCTCAGGAGCCGCAGCATCAGGCGATCTATCAGAATTATTCTACTGATATGGAATTTATGTGGAAGTATCAGATCAATCATATGTTCAATCGTTACTGGTTTTGGAATTATATCGGAAGGGCAGGGTATAACCAAAATGACGGGGTTGACTTCTCGAAATTTTTTGCAATACCATTCTTCTTCGGGATGTTCGGATTATTTTATCAGTTCCGGAAAGACTGGAAGCTCGGTTTTATATTCCTGATGATGTTTCTGATGATGGGAATTATAACAGCCCTCTATCAGAATCAGCAGGAGCCGCAGCCGCGAGAAAGGGATTATTTTTATGTCGGTGCATTCATGGCGTTTTCATTATGGATTGGAATTGGTGTGGCAGGGCTTATAGAAGTCATATCAGAAAAGATGAATAAAAAATCTTTGCTTGCTGTTTGTTCTGTAGTACTGCTTTTCAGCTTTGCTGCTGTACCTGCGAATATGCTCAGAGTAAATTATGAATATCAAAACAGAAACGGAAATTTCTTTCCTTATGATTATGCATATAATCTTTTGCAGAGTCTCGATAAGGATGCAATACTAATTACAAATGGTGATAATGATACTTTCCCATTGTGGTGTATTCAGGCTGCATACGGCGTCAGGACTGATGTTAGAATAATTAATTTATCTCTCGCACAGACAGACTGGTATAATCTTCAGTTAAAAAATGAAAGACCTTATGGTGCTTTGACAGTGCCAATGACATTAACCGATGCTCAGTTGAAAAAGCTTCAGCCCGTTCAATGGGATGAGAAAAAATCGGTCACTTATGAAGTTCCGATAACGGCTTATCCTGACAGTATGAGAAATACTCCTGGACTCGCTACTAAGATAGTTACTACAATTCCTGCTACTATCAGGCAGCAGTCGGGAACGCAGGTGGTTACTGCTCTCAAAGCAAATGATCTTCTTCTCATGGATATTATAAAAGCCAATAAATGGGAAAGACCTATTTACTTCTCAGTTACTGTTTCGGATGAAAATTATGTTGGACTTGGCAGTTATCTTGTGACAGAAGGAATGGGTCAGAGACTTGTTCCATACAATCCGGCAAATTTCGATGGTCAGGATATTAATGTAGAAGTAATGAATGAATGTTTATTCAATTCTCCTGAGGTTCCTTCCAAGACTCCATTATATGGATTCAGATTTAAGGGATTAAATGATAAAAAGCTTTTCTTTAATGAAGATCAGACAAGAATGGCTCAGACATACAGGACTGTTTTCATGAAACTTGCCTTCTTCTATTCGAATGATTCCAGTAAGTTTGCAGAAGCTGAAAAAGTTTTGGACAGAATGGAAACTGTAATTCCGAGAGATGTGATCTCAATGGATTACAGAATTGAATATGACGTCGCGATGCTTTACAGTAAGATCGGTAATCAGCAAAAATTCAAAGAGCTTTCGGACAATGTCATGCTCAGAGCGGAAGAAGAGATTAAGAATAACCCATCAAACGTTCAGTCTTATTATAATCCATACAGAATACTGCTTGATATCTATGAAGCAAGAGCTGAGTATCAGAAAGCTCTTGACCTGCTCAACAGGCTGTCTGCAATGAGTCCGAATGATCCTTCTATTATGCAGAAGATCGAATCCATTAAACAAAAAATGAGTAATCCATCAGGTAATTAAATAAGTTTAATTCAATGAACGGTATTTCAAATACCGTTCATTTTTTATATGGCAAAAAAAAACGTCAAACAAAATACTTCTTCTCTTACCAAGGAAAAAAGTTCTGGAAAAAATATCCTTTATTTTTTTCTGGCTGCTCTTGCTGTCAGCTTTGCATTTATTTGTTTTGATAATAAATTTTTACAGGACGATGCTTTCATCAGCTTTCGGTTTATAGATAATTTTGTAAATGGAAACGGACTTGTGTTCAATATCGGTGAGAAAGTTGAAGGATATACAAACCTGCTCTGGGTGCTGATCCTTAGCGGTCTGAAAGTCATGGGAATGAACATTGAAACTGCCTCGCAAAATCTGAGTGTTCTCTTCGGCGTGTTAATTCTTTTCATTACTTACTTCCTGTCTGACATTTATAAGTTAACTGAAAATGCACTTCCCAAAAAAGGAAGAGCTGCAGATTCAGGATCCAATGTCAGTTACTTTGATCTGATACCTTCCATCATGCTTGTATTTACTGCGTCATTTATTTTCTGGTCAGTGAGCGGAATGGAAACTACGATGTTTATGACGTTCTCACTTGCCGGCGTTTACTATTACATCAAAGGTAAAGACAGCAGTGAACTAAATTACAGATTTCCGTTATTCATCATGCTCGCAACTCTGACAAGACCTGAGGGTATGTACTTCTTCGGACTGATAATTATTCATAAAGTATTTTTTGCATTT
>Ga0209477_1001454_pt1 | contig 14386 bp, 14 predicted proteins | sample KloWWTupernatant_FD_187180 | JGI IMG/M metagenome (GOLD analysis project Ga0209477, IMG submission 187180) | Active sludge microbial communities from Klosterneuburg, Austria, studying microevolution and ecology of nitrifiers - Klosterneuburg... | ecosystem: Engineered > WWTP > Aerobic digester >...
GCCGGAGTCTCCTGAGATGTCGCTGCCCGTCGCCGACCCGCAGTTCTGGATCGTCACCGCCGCCGCCGCGGTGGCGCTCGCGCTGACGCTCCGCCGGCTCCTGCGCCGGCCGAAAGCGAGCTCCGCCAACTCCCTGCCCTGCGCCCGCTGTGCACAGGCTGGTGAAATCGGCCATCCGCCGACTCCGCGCCGCCGCGGTGGGCGAGCGGTCCTCCTGGCGCTGGCCGTTGCGGGAGCGCAGCCGGTGAGCGCCGCGATCGTCGAGCGCGATGTCGCCGCCATGGGATCCGCTCTCCGGCTCTCGATCGAAGCGGTCGACCGACCGACTGGCCTCGCGGTGAGCAACGCCATCGTCGCCGCCGTCGAAGATGCCGAGCGCCGTCTCTCGACCTGGTTGAAGGCGAGCGAGTTGGTCAGCTACAACGCCGCGCCGTCCGGTGCGAAGGTGGCGTTCTCGCCGCTCGCCTGGCACGCCGTCGAGACAGCGATCGCTTGCTGGCGAGAGACTGGCGGGGCCTTCGACCCGACCGTCGCGCCGCTCGTCGAGGCCTGGGGGCTGCGCAGCGGCGGCCGCCTGCCGGTCGCGAGCGAGATCGAAACGGCGCGGCGGCTGGTCGACGCCGGGCGACTCGAGCTCGACCGCGAGCACCGGAGGGTCGGACAACCCGGTGGGGCGCGCATCGAGGAGGGCGGCTTCGGCAAAGGAGCGGGTCTCGACGCAGCGCTCGCTGCAGCGCGAGCCATGGCGCCGGGAGCTCACATCGAGCTCGACTTCGGCGGTCAACTCGCCTGGACGGGGCGCAGGGCCCCGGTCGAGGTCGCGGTGGCCGATCCCCGCGACCGCTCGCGGGCGGTGCTCGCCCTGACCCTCGATGCCGCCGCCGGCTCGCTCTCGACCTCCGGCAACTCGGAGCACCCGACCGTCGTCGACGGCGTGCGGATCGGGCACCTGCTCGACCCGCGCACCGGCCGTCCGGCACGCGAGATCGGCAGCGCGACCGTTCTCGCGACCGAGGCTACGGCCGCCGACTGCAGGTCGACGGGACTGTACGTGCTCGGGGAGGCGGAGGGAGTGGCGCTGATGTCGCGCTGGAGCCGCGAACGGCGGGCCGAAGCGGTGCTGCTGCTGATCGAAGCACAGGGCCTGCGCGCGCTCGTCAGTCCCGGCTTCGCCGGGCGGGTTCGAGCCCTCGTCCCTGAGCTGCGCATCCAGACGATCGGAGGATTTTCGTAGAAGCGAGGGCGCGCGGCCTGGCCTCGCAAAAGTTCCTGGCCGCCGCCCTCTCGGTTCCACTGCCCCCGGCACTTCTGCCGCGGGCCATGAAACAAGAGGAGTCTAGTCGATGCACCTCCAGTTGAGGTCTCGTGTCTGGAAGCGGCTCGCCGTCGCGCTCACCCTGTCGATACCGCTCTCGTCCGTCGCCTCCCCGGGTGGCGCTCAAGCCGCGGCGGCGGACGCCACTCTGAACAGCGAGACGGAGCTGCGCCGCCTCGCCGCCGAGGTCGCCGAGCTCAAAGCGGCGCTCGCGGCGCTGCAGGCGAAGGCCGCCCCGCCCCCTCCGTCGGCACCTCCGGCGCCCGAGCTCGCCGAGCTGGCGCGGCGGATCGATCTGCTGGCCGCGGACCTCGAGCAGATGCGCCTCGGCGAAAGCGCGCTGGCGGCGGTCGCGGATGCCGGCACCGCCGGCTTCGGCCCGGCGGCGTCGAAGGTCTACGCCGTCGAGCAGGGGCTCTCGATCGGCGGCTACGGCGAGATGCTCTACCAGGGCTTCGCCGGGCAGCGCGACGACGGCGCCGCTTCGGGCCGCAAGGACGAGCTCGATTTCCTCCGCGCCGTCCTCTACTTCGGCTACAAATGGAACGACGACTGGCTGTTCAACTCGGAGATCGAGTGGGAGCATGCCAAGGCGGGCGAGGGGCAGCGCGGCGAGGTGGCGGTCGAGTTCGCCTACCTCGATCGCCGCATCCGCCCCGAGGTGAACGCCCGCGCCGGCCTCCTCCTGGTGCCGATGGGCTTCATCAACGAGCTCCACGAGCCGACGACCTATCTCGGCGCGCGCCGGCCGGGCATCGAGCAGGCAATCCTGCCGACCACCTGGCGCGAGAACGGCGCCGGGATCTTCGGTGAGCTCGGTCCGATCACCTATCGCGCTTACCTCATGAACGGGCTGGAGGCCGAGCGCTTCGCGGCCTCAGGTCTGCGCTCGGGGCGACAGAACGGCGCCAAGGCTCTGGCCGAGAACCTGACCTGGGTCGGGCGGATCGACTGGACCGCGATTCCTGGCTTCGTCGCCGGCGTCTCAGGCTACGTCGGCGACTCGGCTCAGGGTCTCGCGGATACGACCGGCGAGTTGAGCGTCGACACACGGTTGCTCGAAGCGCACGTCGAGTGGCGCGGCGGGGGCGCCGAGCTGCGCGGTCTCTGGGTCGAAGGCGATCTCGACGGCGTCGCGCGACTGAACGGCAAGCTCGGCCTCACCGGCAACCGTTCGGTGGGCGAGGAGCTCTCCGGCTACTACGTCGAAGCCGGCTACGACGTTCTCGCGCTCGTCGCCGGGAGCCGCCAATCGCTGGTTCCGTTCGCGCGCTGGGAAAGCTACGACACCCAGGCGGCGGTGCCAGCGGGATTCGCGCGCAACCCGGCCAACGAGATCGAGACGCTGACCGTCGGCGTCAATTGGAAGCCCATCGAGCAACTCATCTTCAAGGCGGACTGGCAGGACATCGACAACGGCGCCGGCACCGGCGTCGATCAGTTCAATCTCGCACTGGGCTATATCTTCTGAGCCGGTGAGAGGAAAGACCTTCGCTCCGCTGGCGCTCGCCTTCGGGCTCGCCGCCGCCGTCGTGCTTTCCGCGGCGCCGGCGGCGGCGAAGGTCCTGCTTTCCGTCGAAGAAGCGCTGGCTCTCGTTTTTCCGGGTTGCACGATCGAACGCGGAACGGTTTACCTCACGGCGGAAGAGGTCGAGCGCGCCCGCGAGCTCGCCGGCACCGAACCCGCCTCGGCCGTCGTCCATCCCTACCGCGCGGTGCGACCGGATGCACGTTCCCCGCTTTGCGGCACCGCCTATCTCGACAGCCATCGGGTGCGCACCCTCGCCGAGACGGTGATGGTGGCGATCGATCCGGCGGGCGCGATCGTGCGCGTCGAGGTGCTGTCGTTCGACGAGCCGCCCGACTACCTTCCTCGCCGGCAGTGGTACGCGCAGTTCGACGGCCGGGCGCTCGCCGCCGAAACGGAGCTCGGCCGGGCGATCCGGCCGGTCACCGGCGCGACGCTCACCGCGCGCGCCACGACTGACGCCGCGCGTCGCGCGTTGGCTCTCCATCGCCTGCTCGCGGAGCGCGCCGGCGCCGTAGCACCTGCCGCCCCGGCAGCGCCTGCGGCCCCTGCGGAACCGAAGCCATGACGCGCCTCGAGGCCTGGTTCCTTCACGTCGCGACGATTCTGGTGGGCGGCGGCGGGCTGGTCTACGCCTGGATGCGCTACTTCGTCCGACCGGACGATCCGTTCGCAGTGGTGAATCATCCCTGGCAGCCAGACGTGCAACACCTGCACGTGCTCGCGGCGCCTCTCCTGGTCTTTGCGCTCGGTCTGATCTGGCAGAGCCACGTCCGGGCGAGCCTCCGCCTGGGCATCGCCGCACGGCGCCGCAGCGGCTGGGCGCTCGCGGCGACTGCGGCGCCGATGGTCGCTTCGGGCTACCTCCTGCAGACAGCGACCGCACCCGGCTGGCGGCAGGCATGGCTCGCGCTGCACCTCGCGGCCTCGACGCTCTGGCTCGGCGGCTACCTCGCGCACCAGCTCTCCAGCCGCCTCTCGCGGCGCGCGCCGCCCGCCCGCCGCCCGCCGCGGTAACCTTCCCCCGCTGCCGCGGTAGTTCCGGGCAGCATGAGCTCCGGAACCGCCGCTGTGACCGCCCCCATCCCCGACCCCGAGATTGCATCCGCGCCCGCGGACAGCCAGCTCATGGGCCGGGTGCGCGACGGCGACGTGGCCCTTCTCGGCGAGCTCTTCGAACGCCATCACCAGCGGCTGTTTCACTTCTTCCTGCGCCTCGCCAGGAGCCGCCAGGCCGCCGAGGACCTGGTGCAGGAGGTCTTCGTGCGCATGCTCAAGTACCGCCACACCTTTCGCAGCGAATCCGAATTCGTCCCCTGGATGTTCACTCTGGCGAGGAACGCCGCCACCGATCTCTATCGCGCGCGGCCGAAGGAGCTCCCGCAGGAGCCGGACGCGCCGGAGCCGGAGGCGCCGCTCCAACACCCGATCGCCGGCCTCGAGCGCGCCGAGCAGGAGGGCAGGCTCCGGCGGGCGCTCGCCCGGCTCGATCCTGCCAAGCGCGAGATTCTGCTGCTGGCGCGCTTCTCGGAGTTGAAGTACGAGCGGATCGCCGAGCAGTACGGCATTTCGGAGGGGGCGGTGAAGGTCAGGGTCCACCGGGCGATGAAGGAGCTCAAGGCGGCGTTTCTCGCCGACGGAGCCGCGCCGGAGCCAGAGAGCAGGGAGGCACGATGAACCGCGTAGCGACGATTTGCGCAACGATGCAGGAGCGCCTGACAGCCCGCCTCCACGACGACCTCGCACCCGCCGAGCGCGCGGAGCTCGAGGCTCACCTCGCCGGTTGCGCCGCTTGCGCCGCCGAGGCGGCGGATCTCGAAGCGCTCTGGCAGGGCCTGACGGAATCTGGCGAAACCGTGCCGACCGCCCGGATGCGCGCCCGCCTCGATGCGGCCATCGCGGCGGAGCTCGCGGCGGAAAGCCGCGGAGTCGCCAAGGCGCCGCTCGCCTTTCGCGGCGCGCGTGCCAGCGGACCTTTCGACAGCCGGCTCTTCGCCCTCGCGGCGATGCTGCTCGTCGGCCTCGGCCTGGGCTACTTCCTGTTCGGCCGCAGCGGCTACGACGTCGCGACCCTGCGACGCGAAGTCGGCGACCTGCATACGATGGTGGCGCTCTCCCTGCTCGAGAAGAGCTCGGTTTCCGACCGCCTGCAGGGCGTTGCCTACAGCCGCGAGGTCGGCCTGAACCGCGACTTCGGCATCGCCCAGGCGCGCGGCGGCGAGGAGAATCCGCGTGGCGCAGGCGAGCCGAACGCTCGCGCCGCGGCGGCCGATCAGCGCGAGCAGGTCGCGGCGGCACTCTTCACCCGGCTGCTGGAGGATCCCAACGTCAACGTCCGGCTCGCGGCGCTCGAAGCCCTGCGCCCGCTCGCCACGCGCGGCGACCGCCGCGGCGATTTCGTGGCGGCGGTCGCGCGGCAGGAGTCGCCGCTGGTCGCGCTGTCGCTCATCGATCTGCTGCTCGAATCCGGCGAGCCCGCCGCGCGCCGCGATCTCGAGCAGCTGCTCGACAACCCGCAACTCGACCCGGTGGTGCGCGGCTACCTGCGCGACCGCCTCGGAAGGAGCGCCTGATGAATCCCGACCGCCGCTGGCGTCCGTCGCTGCACTCCGCCGTCGCCGTCATCGCCCTCGCCGGAGCGGTTCCGGCAGCGCTCGCCGCCCTCGAACAGAGCGCAACCGTCACCCGAAGCTTCACGCTTTCCGCCGTCGACGGACAGCGGACCCTCGTCATCGAGAACTTGAACGGAGCGATCGAGATCGAGGGCGGCAGCGGCGACACCGTCGAGCTCACGCTCACCCAGACCTTCGAGGCGAGGAGCGCCGCCGACCTGGCGCTCGCCCGGCAGGAGGTCACGCTCGAAGTGAGCGAGCAGCCTGGGCGGCTCGAGCTCGTCCAGCACGGACCCTGGAGCTGCAGAGGCCGCGAGCACAAGCGGCGCGGAGACTGCTGCTGCGATCACGAAGAGCGGGACTACGAAGTGACTTTCGACTGGAAGCTCAAGGTCCCGCGCCAGATCGATCTCGACGTGAGCGACGTCAACGAGGGTGCGATCCGCATCACTGGCATTAGCGGGCGCCTCGAGGTGGACCATGTCAACGACGACGTCACCCTGGTGCGGGTCTCCGGGATCGTCGATGCGAATACCGTCAACGGCGAGCTCAAGGTCGATTTCGCCGCGCTGCCAACCGGCGACTGCAGCTTCGCGACGGTGAACGGCGATATCGATCTGGCTTTTCCGAAGGGGCTCGGCGCCGAGCTCTCCTTCGCGACGATGAACGGCGAGGTCTACACCGACTACCCGTTCGAGCTGGCGAAACTCCCGCCGACGAGCTCGCGCTCGCGGTCCGGCGGGCGGCAGCATCACGAAGTGGGCGGGAGATCCGCCGCCACCCTCGGCGGCGGCGGGATCGGCCTCGCCTGTCAGACCTTGAACGGCGACATCACGATTCGTGAGCGTTCCTGACGCTCGCGTGGGGAGAGATGCGATGAACATGGAAGCGAAGTTCCGGAAAGCCACTCTCGGTAGGGCACTGCTCGCGGTCGCCTTCGCCTGGACGATGAACGCGGCGCCCGCCGCCGCCGAGCACCTCGTGGTGCCGCTCTCCGATCCAGCGAAGCCGGCGGAGCTCGAGGTCTCGCTGGTCATGGGCTCGATCAAGGTGACCGGCGGGACGGGCCGCGAGGTGGTCGTCGAAGCGCAGTCGCGGGCGGAGGACGAGGACGACAAGCGCAAGGGGCGGGACCTTCCCGGCGATCGCGCCGGCATGCGCCGGATTCCCAATACCGCGATCGGGCTCGAGGCTGAAGAGGCGGGGAACAAGGTGTCGATCTCGGCCGAATCCTGGGCGCGCGCCGTCGATCTGGAGATTCAGGTTCCGGCCGGCAGCTCGATCGCGCTCTCGACCGTGAACGATGGCGACATCGAGGTCGTGGGTATCGACGGCGAGGTCGAGGTCAGCAACACCAACGGCGAGATCCGGGTGACCAACGTGCGCGGACCGGTCTCCGCCAACACCGTCAACGGCGACGTGACGGTGGTCTTCTCCGCCGCCATGGCGGCGGCGCCGATGGCCTTCTCGACGCTCAACGGCGATGTCGACGTGACCTTCCCGCCCGGCCTCAAGGCGACCGTGCGGTTGCAGTCGGACAACGGCGAGATCTACTCCGATTTCGATGTCGCGGTTTCGACCGAGACGCTGAAGGGGCCGGAGACGAAGAAGGAGAAGGGTCGCTACCACGTCGTCGTATCGCGCGAGATGATCGGCACCATCAACGGCGGCGGTCCCGAGATCCTGTTCAAGACTTTCAACGGCGACGTTCTCCTGCGGCGCGCCAAGAACTAGCCGCCGCCGGCTGCCGCCCACCGATCGTTGCCGGGGGGCGCTGCACGACGAGGGACTCTGCTCCGCAGCTGGAGTAGAGTCCCTTTTCATGTCCGAGCGGGAAGAAGAAGACGTCGGACCGTCCGACGTCACGACGCTGATCGCTGCGGCGAGGAGCGGCGAGCGCAGCGCCTCCGAAGCGCTCTATGACCGCGTCTACTCGGAGCTGAAGCGCCTGGCTCACGTGCAACTTTCGGTGCACGGCCGCCCTGGGCAGACGCTCGACACCACCGCCCTGGTGCACGAGACCTTCCTCCGCCTCGCCGGCCCGGCCGGCGCGGCGCCCGCCGACCGCGCGCACTTCTTCAATCTCGCGGCGCGCGTCATGCGCCACGTCATCGTCGATTTTGCCCGCCGCCGGGACGCCGAGAAGCGCGGTGGCGGCGTCGTGCCGATCGAGCTCGAAGAGGCGGCGCATCGCCTGGCCGATCCCGGCGGAACGCTGTCGATCGAAATGCTCGCCCTCGACCGTGCCCTTGGCGAGCTCGAGCGCGCCAGCCCAGATCTCGCCCGGCTGGTCGAGCTGCGTTTCTTCGCCGGCCTGTCGCTCGAAGAGATCGCGCCGATCGTCGAGCGCAGCGAGCGGTCGCTCAAGAGGGACTGGCGGCGGGCGCAGGCCTTCCTGCGCGCCGCCCTCGAAGGGAAGGCGATCGCACCCGAACCGGCGTCATGAAGGGGGGACGGTCGTCGCCGATGTCCCCGCGCGCCTCCCGCCTGCGCTTCCACCGACGGGGAGTCTCGGTCCACGAATGAGTCAGCGCTGGGAAGCGATTTTCGACGAACTGGTAGAGGAGAGCGCCGACGTCCGGGCCGCCCGCCTCGCGACACTCGCCACGAGCGATCCGGAATTGGCGCGCTTCCTCACCGAGCTCCTCGCTGCCGACCGCACCGAAGAGGAGCTCATCGGCGCGCCGCTTCTGGCCCGGGCGCCTGTGTTCGTCGCCTCGGCCCTCGAGTCGGGGGTCGCGCGTCTCGAGGAGGACCAGGCTGGCGGAGACGGTGCTGTCGCCCTGCCGGTCGACGAGGCGGAGACCATCGGCCCCTATCGCCTGGTGCGCTGTCTCGGCGAGGGCGGCATGGGCGAGGTCTTCCTCGCCGAGCGCTCCGACGGCGAGTTCGAGCAGCGCGTCGCGCTGAAGCGCATCCGCGCCGGTCTCGAATCGCAGGCGATCGCCGATCGCTTTCTGCGCGAGCGCCAGATTCTCGCCCGGCTCGACCACCCGGGCATCGCTCACCTCCTCGACGGCGGCTCGACCGACGACGGCGACCCGTATTTCGTCCTCGAGCACATCGAAGGCGTGCCGATCACCGCCTGGTGCGAGCAACGCGCGGCGCCGCTCGAGGAGCGGATCCGCCTGATGATCGAGGTGGCGGAAGCGGTCGACGCGGCCCATCGCCAGCTGGTGGTGCACCGCGACCTCAAGCCCACCAACATCCTGGTGACCGCGAGCGGGCGAGTGAAGCTCCTCGACTTCGGCATCGCCAAGCTCCTGCAGGCGGAGGCCTTCGACGAGCGCCAGACGCAGGTCGGCGGGCAGCCGCTCACTCCCGCCTACGCCGCGCCCGAGCAGATCCTCGGCGAAGCGGTGACCACCGCCACCGACGTCTACTCGATGGGCGCGCTGCTCTTCGAGCTGCTCACCGGCCGCCCGCCCTTCGACCGCGCGGGGCGGCCGTTGCCGGCGCTCGTGCGCGCGGTCGACTCCGAGACCCTCGAGCGCCCGTCGGTGGTCGCCGCCGGCGCCGACGACCGCGAGCCGGAGCGCGAGATCGTGCGCAGCTTTGCGCCGCGCCTCGAAGGCGATCTCGACTCGATCGCCCTCAAGGCGCTGAACCGCGATCCGGCGCGGCGTTACCCGTCGGCCGCCGCTTTCGGCGATGACCTGCGGCGCTTTCTCGCCGGCCGGCCGGTGAAGGCGCGGCCGGACAGCGCGGGCTATCGCCTGCGCAAGTTCGTCGGCCGCCACAGTCTCGGGGTGGCGGCCGGGATCGTCGCCTTTGCCGCGCTCGTCGCCGGCATCGGCGCCGTTTTCTGGCAGGCCGGCGTCGCCCGCGGCGAGGCTCGGCGCGCCGACCGGGTCAAGACGTTTCTGATCGACCTGTTCCGCGAGGCCGACCCGTCGCAGACCCTGGGCGAGACGATTACGGCGCGCGAGATTCTCGAGAAGGGGGCGCTGCGGCTCGACGAGCAGCTGGTCGAGGAGCCGGCGGTGCGCGCCGAGCTCCTCGACGCGATCGCTCAGGTGGAGCGCAATCTCGGCCTGATCGAACCGGCCGCCCGGCGGGCCGACGCCGTCGTCGCCCTGCGCCGGGCAGCCTCGGGCGGGGCGCCGCGGGAGCTCGCCGCAAGCCTCGTGACGCGCGCCGAGATTCACTTCGACGCCGGCGAGCTCGCGCCGGCGCTGACGCTGCTCGACGAAGCGCGGCGCCTCGTGCCGGAGCTCGACTCGCTGGCGACGCCGCTCGGTGTGCGCTGGTGCGAGTCGCGCTTCTCGATCCTCGGGCAGCAGCTCGAGGTTGCCGAGGCCGAGGCGCTGGCGCGGCGGGCGCTCGCCGAGGTCGCGGCGCGGGCGGCGCCGGACGAGCTCGAGCTCGCCCACTGGCGCCTCGGGCTCGCCGGTCTCTTGATCGACGCCAGCCGGATCGCCGAGATCGAGCCGCTGGTGCGCGAGACGCTGCCGATGCTGGCGGAGACCAAGGGGCGGAACCCCCTTCGTCTCGCCTCGGCGCGTCTCCAGGCGGGCGAAATGCTCGATGTTCTCGGCGACGACGAGGAGGCCGAACGCTGGTTGATGTCGGGGCTCGAGCTCGATCGCGAAGCACTCGGCCCGGATCATCCCGAGGTCGCTCTCTGGGAGATCAAGCTCGGCTTCCACTGGAGCGAGCGCCGCCGCTACGACGACGCCGAGCGGGTGCTGCGGCACGCTGCCAAAGTGCTCGCGGGAATCGGTCACTACGACGCCGGTTCGGCGCTGCGCTACCTCGGCTTCGTCGAGATGGGCCGCGAGCAGTTCGACCGCGCCTACGACCAGTTCGTCGAGGCCGAGCGCCTCTTTCGCGCGGCGCTGGGCGACGAGGGTCCGTTGCAGCACGCGGCGCGCCTGTCGCAGGGCTGGGCGTTGGTCAAGGCGCGCCGCTATGCGGAGGCGAAGCCGCTGCTCGAGCGCCTGGCGGCCGAGATGGAGAAGGTCGACGGGCCGCAGAGCCTGCCGCTGCGCACAGCGCTCAAGTACCTGGGGGAGGTCGAGCGCGAGCAGGGTGACGCCGCCGCGGCCCTCGACTACCACCGACGCGCGCTAGAGATCGAGCGACGCGCTTACGGCAAGGACGAGCACCTGGCCGTCGCCGCCTCGCGCTACCAGATCGCCCTGGATCTGCTGGCGTCAGGCGACGCGGCAGCCTGGACGAGCGCCGCCGAGGAGATCGCCACCGCCATCGCGGTGGTGCGCAAGCTCGACCCGGAGGCCCCCCGGCTCGACGATTTCCTGCAGGCCTCGGCGCGCATTGCCCGCCAGCGCGGCGATTTCGAAAGCGCCGAGCGCGACCTCACCGAAGCGGTCGCCCGCTTCCGCTCCCACGACGGCCCCACCCATCCCCGCACCCTCGCCGCCGAGCGCGACCTCGCGGCGCTGGCGAAGGCCGACCGCACCTTCCACAACCTCCAGCGCGTCGGCCCCTCGCCCGACTGAGCGGTCAGGGAGGAAATTTTGAGACGATCCGCAAGAGCGATGAGGAGCGGTTTCGGTGGCGCGATCTTCGTGACGGTGGCGATGGCCACGGCAGGGTGGGCGGGAGAGGAACCGGCCGCCGGCGCGACCGTGCTTCCAGAAGACGTGATCGAACAGCTTCTCGAGCAGTCCTCGCAGACCTCTGCCAGGTACTTCGCCGCCGAGGTCGACCTCGACGCGCAGGGAGCGCTCGAGCTCGTGGTTCATCTGGTGGGCGGAGGCTGGTGCGGAACAGGTGGCTGTACGACGTTCGTCTTCCGCGCGCAAGGCGAACGCCACGTAGAGGTCGACCGGATTCCGCTGAGCCGTCCACCGATCCGGGTCGGCGCGCGCTCGGCCAGCGGCTGGCGAACGCTGATCGTCGGTGTCGGCGGCGGGGGAGTCGCCTACGGGGACCTCGAGCTTTCCTACGACGGCGTCACTTACGGCAGCCCTGCTCGACAACCGGCCGACGACGAGCTCGCCTCAGCAGCCCTGCTCATCGATCGATTCGACTCCTGGTCCGAAGGCCGCGAGCTCGCGTTGCCGAAGCGCTAGACTCGCCGCGAGGGCCAGAGGAGAGCGACATGCTGGAGCTTCGACCGGGCTGCGAGTGCTGCGATTGCGATCTGCCGCCGGACTCGAACGAGGCGCTCATCTGCTCGTTCGAATGCACCTACTGCGCGTCGTGTGCCGCGACGAAGCTGGGCGGCATCTGTCCCAACTGCGGCGGCGAGCTCGTGCCGCGGCCGCGCCGCCCAGCGGACAAGCTGGCCCGCTACCCCGCCACCGCCGTGCGCACCGTGAAGCCTCACGGCTGTGCGCCCCCGGCCTGAGGCGAGCGCCCTCGGCCGCATCGCCGGGCTGCTGCTCTCGTGCTGTTGGGCGTCGGCGGGTTGCGATCGGCTGCCCGCGACCTGGGTGGAGCCGCACACCGGGCTGCGGCTGGTGCGGATTGCGGCCGGCGAGTTCGAGATGGGAAGCCCGGCCGACGAGGCCGGCCGCGAGGCGCAGGAGGTCCTGCACCGCGTCCGGATCACCCATCCGTACTATCTAGGTGCCACCGAGGTGACACAGGCGCAGTGGGCCGCCGTTGTCGGAACCCGGCCGAGCTCCTTCGCGACCTGCGGCGGCGACTGTCCGGTGGAGCGCGTGAGTTGGAATGACGTGCAGGTCTTCCTCCGCGAGCTCGGCCGGATTTCCGGCATGCCGTTTCGCCTGCCGACCGAGGCGGAGTGGGAGTACGCCTGCCGTGCCGGCAGCCAGGAGGCTTTTCACACTGGCGCCAGTCTTCAGCCGACGCAGGCGAACATCGACGGCGACGGCGAGGCCGACTCCGGCCCGCCGCACCGCGCCGGCAGCGCGCCCACTCCGGTGGCCGCCTTCGCGCCCAACGCCTTCGGCCTCTTCGACATGCACGGCAACGTCTGGGAGTGGACCGCGGACGATCACTGCCCCTACCCGGCGGCGCCGGTGCGCGACCCGGTCGGAGAGTGCGCGACCGAGCTCAAAGTCATCCGCGGCGGCAGCTGGCACTACGACGCGTCGAGCGCCCGCTGCGCCCTGCGCTACACCCACCGGCCGCAAGACTCCGGCTTCAGCCTCGGCTTCCGCGTCGCGCTCCCCGCCGCCGCCTTGCGTCGAGCCACTTAGCGAAGGGGAGAACCCGGCGGTGATGAACGCCTGAGGCGCCATCGCGCCGGCCGCTCGGTTCCTAGCTCTGCTTGCGGGAGTGCAGATAGGCGACGAATGCGGCGATGGCGCCCATCCCTGCGGCGGCGGCGGCCAGGTCGAAGGCGGCGGTGAAACTGCCGGCCTCTCCTCCTACGGCGCGGTGGGCCCAGGCGCCGGCGACGGGGCCCAAGGCGAAGCCGAGCGAGCCCGCGACGTTGAAGCCGGCGAGCGCGCTGGCGCGGGTCTCGGGGGCGGTCCACTCGGCGGTGAGCGCGAGGGTCGGCGGGAAGATCAGCGCCGCGAGCGCTCCGAGGGTCATCAGAATCGGGTAGTAGGGCCCCTCGCCGACGCGGCCGAGGGCGGCGAAGGCGGCACCGTAGCCGGCGCAGCCTGCGGCGAGCAGCGCGTAGGGGCCGAAGCGCTGCACCAGGCGGTACGTCCCCAGTTGCAGGAAGGCGAACGGCAGCAGGAAAGCGGCGAGCGCCCGGCCGCGCGCCGCCGGATCGGCGCCGTGCTGCGCCAGTAGCCAGAGCGGGAAGACGATCACGAACAGACCGACGGTGAAACGCTCCATGCCGTAGAGCGCCCACGGCAGGAGGAGCCGCGGTCGCGCGGCGAGGGCGCGGCCGATGTCGCCGAGGCGCGGCCGCGAGCGCTGGGAAGTCGCCTCGTGCAGGGCGAGCGCTGCCAGGGCGAGAAGGAGAAAGAGCGCCCCGGCCAGAGCGAGCGGAGCTCGCCCTCCCCAATGCTGCGTCACCAGCCCGCCGATGGGAGCGCCGAGGCCGACGCCGAGGATCAGCGAGGCGCCGGCGAAACCGGCGAGACGCGGCCGGTTGGCCTCGTCGGCGCCGTCGAAAAGCAGCGCCATCGTCGTCGACCAGCCGGCGATGGCGGCGCCCCCCTGCAGGAAGCGCAGCGCCAGCAGCAGCGGAATCGAGTCGATCCAGAGATAGGCAAAGTACAGCAGCCCGCTCGCCGCGAAGCCGCCGACGATGAACGGTATGCGCTGGCCGAAGCGATCCGAGAGCGCCCCCCAGAGCGGCGCGAAGAGCAGATAAGCGACCATTTCGACGGTGAAGAAGAGCGCCGCGTCGGCGACCGAGCCGCCGAGATCGTCGACCACCAGCTCTTTCAAGCCCGCCACGACCAGTGTCAGGTTCAGCATGGCGACGAACAGACAGGCGCAGGCGAGGCCGATAGCGTGCCTGGGGGCGGACGCTGGAGCGGGCGCGATCGGCCCGGCGAAGGAGCGGTTGGGGGGTGTCATTCCGGAGGTCGCGCCCCCAATCGGGGTGGCGCGAGATTCTGCCATGCGGCGGCAAGGGCCCGCCCAAACTTCTCACCAGACTTCTACTGCGGCGACGCATCTGCCGGCGCCTGCTGCGTTGCGCTCGGTCGGCGTGCTCGACGGGCCTTGAGGCCCGCCTCCGCTCGCCTCGGTCGCGACGCCTTGCAGCCACCGGCATCTGCGCCGCCTCGTGACGAAGCCAGGTGAGAAGTTAGGGCTAGAATAGGAGAGAATCCATCGAACTGAACGGCCAAGGAGCTGGGAACCGCGGTGACCGAACGCAATAGCGGGACGATCCTCGACGGCAAGTACGAGATCCTCGACCGCCTTGCCGCGGGCGGCATGGGCGAGATCTGGCGGGCGCGCCACGTCCACCTGCAGGAGTTGCGGGTCATCAAGATCCTGCGCGCCGATCGCGCCACCGATCCGCACGCCCTGCAGCGCTTCGCCCAGGAAGCGCGCATCGCCACCCAGATCAAGCACCCGAAC
>Ga0209477_1001455_pt1 | contig 14378 bp, 14 predicted proteins | sample KloWWTupernatant_FD_187180 | JGI IMG/M metagenome (GOLD analysis project Ga0209477, IMG submission 187180) | Active sludge microbial communities from Klosterneuburg, Austria, studying microevolution and ecology of nitrifiers - Klosterneuburg... | ecosystem: Engineered > WWTP > Aerobic digester >...
GACCGCTGGACCACCGAGTTCAGCGACTACTGGGCGGGGCGTCTCGCGCGCATGAAGTACCGGCTCGAGAACGCCCCGGTTCCGATCACCAGGGCGAAGGGAGGCGCGCGTGGCTGATCCGAGGAAGGCTGTTTTCCGCATCGTCATCGACGGCACGATGGAGGCGGTGTTCCGCGAGCTCACCAAGACGGGCGAGCCGCAGGGCGCCGTGTTCAACTCGATGCTCACGCTGGACCAGCCGGGCCTCGTGCGAGGCCGGAAGATGCAGATGCGCACCGTGAGCGGCCGGCACGCCATCGTCGTGGGCGAGGTGGTCGAGCACTCGCCGCCCTCGCGGTTCGCGCACACCCACCGGTTCACCCAGTACGAGGACCCGTCCTGCACCGTCGTCTACGACCTGAAGAAGGTCGACGGTGGCGTCGAGGTAACGCTCACCGTCGAGGGGATCCCGGCCGGCACCGGCACGGAGAAGGAAATGATGAAGGGCGGCGACTTCATCCTGAAGAACCTCAAGGCCATCGTCGAGACGGGCCGCCCGCCCCTCGGCACGCGCCTCATGTACGCGATGTTCGGGGCGCTGGAGTTCGTGCTCCCCGCCAAGACGAAGTCCGGGAACTGGCCTTTCTAGAACGCGGAGGTGAGGGGACTGTCCCCGATCCTGGGGACTGTCCCCATAAGTATCTTGAGGAGGAGAAAGCCATGGACCAGGCAACGGCAACCATGATCGCGAACTACGAGAAGAACACCGGCAAGCCCTTCGAGGCGTGGATCGACATCGCCCGCAAGGCGAAGCTCGCGAAGCACGGCGAGATCGTGAAGCTGCTCAAGGAGAAGCACGGCATGGGCCACGGCTACGCGAACCTGGTGGCCATGACCGCGCTCAAGGGCGATGCCCCGGCGCCCGCGGGCGAGGACCTCGTGGCCGCCCAGTACGCCGGCAAGAAGGCGGGCCTGCGCCCCGCGTACGACAAGCTCGCGGCGGCGGTGGCGAAGTTCGGCGCCGACGTCGAGTTCTCCCCCAAGAAGACCTACGTGAGCCTGCGCCGCGCGAAGCAGTTCGCCCTCGTGCAGCCCTCGACCGCCGACCGCCTCGACGTCGGCATCAACCTCAAGGGCGTGCCCGCGAAAGGGCGCCTCGAGGCCTCCGGCAGCTTCAACGCCATGGTGAGCCACCGCGTGCGCGTGGCGGGGGAGAACGACATCGACGCGGAGCTCGTCGGCTGGCTGCGCGCCGCCTACGACCAGGCCTGACCGGAGACCGCATGCGCACGCTCGCCGCCCCCCTCCTCCTCGCCGCGCTGGCCATGCCCATTCCCGACGCCGCCGCCCAGGACCGCGCGATCGTGAAGACCGCGACGGTGAAGGCCCCCATCGCGGAGGTCTGGAAGGCGTGGACCACCGTCGAGGGCATCACGACCTTCTTCGCGCCGGCCGCGCGCATCGACCCGAAGCCGGGCGGCGCCTTCGAGATCCACTTCAACCCGTTCGCGAAGCCCGGCATGAAAGGCGCGGACGACATGGTATTCCTCGCGGTCCAGGAGCCGCGGATGCTCTCCTTCACCTGGAACGCGCCGCCGCAGCTGCCGGAGGTGCGAGGGCAGCGCACCGCGGTCACCGTGCGCCTGAAGCCCACCGGCGAGGGCGCCACGGAAGTGCGCCTCACCCACGGCGGCTGGGGCGACGGCGGCCAGTGGGACAAGGCCTACGAGTACTTCGACGGGGCCTGGGGCCGGGTGCTCGCGAACCTCGCGAAGCGCTACGAGGAGGGCCCCATCGACTGGCGGGCCTACCTCCTGCAGTTGAAGGCCTGGCAGGACGCCGAGGACGCCAAGGGGGCGAAATGAAACAATCCCGCACGCGGCGCGATTCGCGCGTATAATGCGCCGCAGCGGTGATTCAGTCTGTTCAGCAGTAACTCCAGTACCGCCGGGTTCCCGGCGCCTCTACTCAGTTCCCGTCTGGTCAACCTGTCTCGCACGCGGTACGCGGGCTTTCCCGCATCTTCAATCTGTATACAAGGAAACATAGACATGGCAACCGGAACTGTGAAGTGGTTCAACGATTCCAAGGGCTTCGGCTTCATCACCCCGGAGGGCGGCGGCGAGGACCTCTTCGCGCACTTCTCCGAGATCCAGGCCGCGGGCTTCAAGACGCTCAAGGAAAACCAGCGCGTCGAGTTCGAAGTCAAGATGGGCCCCAAGGGCAAGCAGGCCACGGCGATCAAGCCGCTGTAAGCCGCGCCCCTCGCAGCATGTGAAGACGGCAGCCCCCGGGCTGCCGTTTTTCTTTAGACTGGCGCCCCTGGACCCGGCCGGAGACCCTTCATGGCGATGGACCCGCAGGCCGCGACAACGGCCCTCATCGATGCGCTCGGCGCCCCGGCGCTCGCCAAGGCGGCCGCCTACACGGCGGGAAATCACTGGCTGCTGCTGTGGGGGCTCGTCGTGGGCGGGCTCGTCGCGTGGTCCATCGTGCGCTCGGGGCTACTGGACAAGGTCGACGCCCACCTCGCGCGTCGCGGCGCCAATGCGCGCGCTTTCGCAGCCGGCATCGTCTACTTCCCGGTTGCCGCGATCGCCACGCTGCCGTGGTCGGTCTATTCGGAGTGGTGGCGCGAGGCCGCCTACGGGCGCACCAGCCAGCCGCTCGGCGATTTCCTCGGGCAGGCGGCGATCTCCGCCGTGATCTCCACGCTCATCGGCGCCGTGTTCTTCGCGGGCGTCTACGCGCTCATCTGCCGCACCGGCCGCCGCTGGTGGCTGTGGTCGGGCGCGCTCGCGGCGGCCATGGCCTCGCTGCTGATGCTGGCCGCCCCGATCCTCATCGAGCCGCTCTTCAACGACTACAAGCCCGTGCCGCCGGGGGAGGTGCGCACCGCGCTCGAGGCGATGGCGAGGCAGGCCGGCGTCCCGGCCGACCGCCTGTTCGTCTACGACGGCTCGCGGCAGTCGAACAACTTCACGGCCAACGTCGCGGGCATCGCCGGGACGGCGCGCATCGCCATCTCGGACGTGGCATTCAAGGGGGCCTCGCTCGACGAGGTCCGGGCGGTGACGGGCCACGAGATCGGCCACTACGTGTCGGGCCACATCTGGCGCGGGATCGCCATGATCTCCGCGATCGTGATGATCGCCTTCCTCCTCGCCGACAGGCTCTGGCCGCGGATCGCGCGCGCCTTCGGCAGCACCGCGACGATCGCCGATCCGCGCGGCCTGCCGGTGGTGCTCTTCCTGGTGTCGCTCTTCCTCACGCTCGCCACGCCCGCGCTCAACGCGCTGAGCCGGATCCACGAGCTGGAGGCCGACCGCCATTCCCTCGAGTCGGTGAACCTGCCCGACGCGCTCGCCACCGCCCTCGTGAAGACGGCCGAGTACCGCGACCCGAGGCCGCACCCGGTGCAGGAGATGCTCTTCTACACCCACCCCTCGGTCGAGCGGCGGGTGCTCGCGGCGATGCAGTGGAAAGCCCGGGCCGGCGGGACGCGGTAGCGGGCTAGCGGCGCTTCCCCGCCCCCTTTGCGGCCGCCGCCTGCGCGCGGTAGGCCTCGAGCTCCTCCCGGCCCTCCCGCCCCATCTTCCCGAGGGTGGATTCCCAGTCCTTGCGGCGCTTCTTGAGGGCCTCCACGATCGACTCCGCGATCACGAGGTTGCGGTACCACTTGGCGTTCGCCGGCACCACGGTCCACGGGGCGTGCTTCGCCGCCGTCTTCGAGATCGCGTCCTCGTAGGCGTCGGTGTACTCGTCCCAGTGGTCGCGCTCCTTCCAGTCGTTGGGGTTCAGCTTCCACGCGGTCTCGGGCGACTCCTCGCGCTCCAGCAGCCGCTCCTCCTGCTCCTTCTTCGTGATGTGCAGGAAGTACTTGAGGATGATCGTGCCGTGCTCGGCGAGCAGCTCCTCGAAGTCGCGGATGTGGCCGTAGCGCTCCTTCCAGACCGACTTCGGCGCGAGGTCGTGCACGCGCACCACCAGGACGTCCTCGTAGTGCGAGCGGTTGAAGATGGAGAACTCCCCCAGCCGCGGCGCGTGGCGGTGCACGCGCCAGAGGAAGTCGTGGGCGCGCTCCTCGGGCGTGGGCACGCCGAAGGAGGTCACGATGACCCCGCGCGGGTTGAGGCAGCCCACCACGTGCTTGATGGCGCCGTCCTTGCCCGCGCTGTCGCGGCCCTGCAGCACCACCATCACGCTGTTCACCTTCGAGCCGAACATCGCGTCCTGCAAGTCGAAGAGCTCCTGCCCCAGCGTCGCGAAGCGCTCCTCGGCCTTCTCCCGCGTCATCCCCTTGGGGGGCTCGGCGGAAATGCCGTCCAGCCGGACCTTCGCGCCCTGCCTGTCGAACACTTTCATGGCTTCCTCCCTCAGTCGGCGAATCCCGCCACGCTCTTGAGCGAGCCCTGCAGCACCCGCCCGGTCCGGGCGCGGGCGCCCCGGTAGTTCTCGATCTCGGGCCCCGTCACGGTGACGAACGATACCTTGTCGCCGCGCCCCTTGCCCTTCACCTTGAGCGGGCCCGCGACGACCTGCGCGCCGAGCAGCGCCTCGCCCTCGTGCAGCCGCATGAGGATCACGCCCTTGCCGCCGCCGGAGAGCTCGTTGACTTCCTCCAGCGGGAAGACGAGGAGCCGCCCCTCGGCCGAAAGCGCCGCCACTTCCGCCGCGCCCTCGCGGATCACGGCCGGCGCGAGGCACTTCTCGCCCTCGCCCACGTTCATGAAGGCCTTGCCGGCGCGCTGGCGCGTGACGAGGTCCTTCAGCTGGCAGCGCAAGCCCGTGCCGGCGGTGGAGGCGAGGAGCAGGCGCGTCTCGGGATCGCCGGCCAGCACGCCCACGATCCGCGCCCCCGCGAGGTCCACGAGGGAGGTCGCCGGCACGCCGTCGCCCTTGCCGCCCGGGATGTCCAGCGCGCGCACGCTGAAAGTGCGCCCGCTGGCCGCGACCAGCACGATGGGGTGGACGGTGCGCGTCTCGATCACCGCGAGCGGGCCGTCGCCTTCCTTCCACGAGAGCGTCGTCGCATCGACGCCGTGGCCCGTGCGCGTGCGCAGGAACCCGTTGCGCGAGCAGATGACGGTGATGGGCTCGTCCGTGAGCTGCTCCACCGGCGCGGCGGAGGCGCGCTCGGCCGCCTCGATCGTGGTGCGGCGGCGGTCGCCGAACTTCGCGCCGTCGGCCGTCACTTCCCTGATGGCGAGCTTGCGGCGCGCGCCCTCGCTCGCCAGCAGCTTCTCCAGCTCCGCCTGCTCGGCGCGCAGTTCCTTGATCTCGCGCTCGATGCGGATGCCCTCCAGCTTCGCGAGCTGGCGGAGGCGGATCTCGAGGATGTCCTCGGCCTGCCGCTCCGAAAGGGCGAACTTCGCCATGAGCTCCGCCTTCGGCTCGTCGGCGTTGCGGATGACCTTGATCACCTTGTCGATGTTGAGGAAGGCGATGAGCCGGCCGTCGAGGATGTGCAGGCGGTCGACGACCTCGCCCTGCCGGTGGCGAAGCCGGCGCTCCAGCGCCTCCAGCCGGAAGGCGGCCCACTCGCGCACCCAGTGCGCGAGCCCCGCCTGCCGCGGCCGCCCCTCGCGGTCGATGGCCACCAGGTTCACCGGCGCGTTCGATTCCAGCGAGGTGTGCGCGAGCAGCAGGTTCATCATCTCCTCGGGCGCGACGCGCGAGGTCCGCGGCTCGAACACCAGCCGCACGGGGTGCTCGCGGTCGGAGTCGTCGCGCGCGCTCTCGAGCACGCCAAGCACCGCCGCCTTGAGCGCCTGCGCCTCGGCGGAGACCGCCTTCTTGCCCGCGCGCGGCTTGGGATTCGTGAGTTCCTCGATCTCCGCCAGCACCTTCGCGGCATTGGTGCCGGGCGGCATCTCCGTCACGGCCACGCGGTACTGGCCGCGCGCGAGCTTCTCCGCCGACCAGCGCGCGCGCACGCGCACCGACCCGCGGCCCGTCTCGTAGGCCTTCGCGATCTCCTCCGGGGGCGAGATCACCTGCCCGCCGCCCGGGAAGTCCGGCCCGGGGATGGAGGCGAGGATCTCCGTGTCCGCCGCCTTCGGGTTCTTCAGCGCCACGATGCAGGCCTCGACCACCTCGCCCATGTTGTGCGGCGGGATCTCGGTGGCCATCCCCACGGCGATGCCGGAGGCGCCGTTGAGGAGCGCGATCGGCAGGCGCGCCGGCAGCAGCCGCGGCTCCTGCATCGAGCCGTCGTAGGTGGGGATGAAGTCCACCGTGCCGCGCTCGAGCTCGGCGAGGAGGATCTCCTCGGCGAAGGCCGTGAGCCGCACCTCGGTGTAGCGCATGGCCGCCGCGCCGTCGCCGTCGCGCGAGCCGAAGTTGCCCTGCCCCTGGATCAGCGGGTAGCGCAGCGTGAAGTCCTGCGCCATGCGCACCGCCGCCTCGTACACCGCGGAGTCGCCGTGCGGGTGGAACTTGCCGATCACGTCGCCCACGATGCGCGCGGACTTCTTGAACGGCGCGTCGTGGCGGTTCCCCAGCTCGCGCATCGCGTAGAGGATGCGCCGCTGCACGGGCTTCTGGCCGTCCTCGACGGCCGGCAGCGCCCGCCCCTTCACCACGCTCATCGCGTAGGCGAGGTAGGCGCCCTCCGCGAACTGCGCGAGGGGGATGGTGCCGTCGCCCTCGGGCGGCGCGCCGCCGGGCGGCTTCGCGGGCGGCGGCGGCGAATCGAACAGATCAGGGGTTTTCGTATCGAGCATCCTGGAACTCAGCCTTTCAGCCTTCAATTTCCTCCGTGTTCCTCCGCAACGGAGGAACACGGAGGAAGGCGATTCAGATATCGGCCTCGACGAGGTTGCCGCGCTCCTCCATCCAGCTGCGGCGCGAGGCGGCCTCGCCCTTGCCCATGAGCAGCGTGAAGACCTTGTGGGTGTCGGCGAGCACCTCGGCGCTGACGGTGAGCGGCAGCAGGCGCCGCGTGTCGGGGTTCATGGTGGTCTCGCGAAGCTCCTCGGGGTTCATCTCGCCCAGGCCCTTGAAGCGGCCGACGTGGATGGCGCTCTCGCGCACCTTCTCGTCGGCCAGCTTCACGAGGATCGCGTCGCGCTCGGCCTCGTCCAGCGCGTAGAGGCGCCGCTCGGGGCGGCTCTTGCCCTGGGCGTCGGCCTTAACGCAGTAGAGGGGCGGCTGGGCGACGAAGACGTGCCCGTTCGCGAGCAGGCCGGGGAAGTGGCGGAAGAAGAGCGCGAGCAGCAGCGTCTGGATGTGCGAGCCGTCGACATCGGCGTCGGCCATGATGATGACCTTGCCGTAGCGAAGCCCCGCCAGCGCCTTCGCCGAATCGCCGAGCGCGTGCGGCTCTATGCCCAGCGCCACGGCGATGTCGTGCACCTCGTTGTTGGCGTAGATCTGCGTGGGGTCGACCTCGAAGGTGTTGAGGATCTTGCCGCGCAGCGGCAGGATCGCCTGGAAGTGCCGGTCGCGCCCCTGCCGCGCCGAGCCGCCGGCGGAATCGCCTTCGACGAGGAAGAGTTCGTTCCTTCCGACCTCCCCGCTCTCGCAGTCCGTGAGCTTGCCCGGCAGCACGGCCACGCCCGAGCTGCGGCGCTTCTCGGCCGCCTTGCCCGCCTTCTGGCGGGCCACCGCCGCCTTGATCGCGAGCTCCGCGATCCTGCGGCCCTCGTCCACGTGCTGGTTGAGCCAGGCGTCCAGCGGGTCCTTGAGGCGCGAGGCGACGAGCTTCACGGCGTCGCGCGAGTTGAGCTTGGCCTTGGTCTGCCCCTGGAACTGCGGGTCGAGCAGGCGCGCCGAGAGCACGAAGCGCAGGTTCTTCCACACGTCCTCGGTCTGCAGGTTCACGCCGCGCGTGAGCAGCTCGTGGTGCAGGCAGAACTCGCGGATCGACTCGAAGACGCCGCTCTTGAGCCCCGACTCGTGCGTGCCGCCCTCCACCGTGGGGATGAGGTTCACGTAGGACTCGCCGCCGCCCCCGCCCTCCACCCAGCAGAGCGCCCAGGCCGCGCCCTCGCCCGTGGCGAACTGCGCGTCGCCCTCGGCCACGTAGGACTGGCCGACGACGATCGAGCTCACCACGCCCTCCTCGCCGGCGAGGCTCTCCTGCAGGTAGGCGGCCATGCCGCCCTCGTACTTCCACTCCCTGGACTCGCCCGTGGCCTCGTCCACGAGGCGCATGGCGAGGCCGGGCAGGAGCACGGCCTTGGCGCGCAGCAGGTGCTCGAGCTCCGGGCGGCGGATCCTGTCCGTGTCGAAGTACTTCGCGTCCGGCCACGCGCGCACCCAGGTGCCCGTCTGCCTCGCGGGGACGCTGCCGGCCTTCTTCAGCTTCTCGACCGGGAAGCCGTCCTCGAAGGCGAGGCTCCAGAGGGCCCCCTCGCGCTTAACGCGCACTTCCAGCCGCTTCGAGAGCGCGTTGGTGACCGAGACCCCCACGCCGTGCAGGCCGCCGGAGAACGCGTAGGCGGCTCCGCCGGCCTTCTTGTCGAACTTGCCGCCGGCGTGCAGGCGCGTGAACACCACTTCCACCGTGGGCACCTTCTCCTCGGGGTGCGGGCCCACGGGGATGCCGCGGCCGTCGTCCTCGACGGAGACGGACTTGTCGGCGTGCAGCGTGACGGTGATGCAGGAGGCCGCGCCGGCGAGCGCCTCGTCGGCGGCGTTGTCGATCACTTCCTGGATGATGTGCAGCGGCGTGTCGGTCCGGGTGTACATCCCCGGGCGTTCCTTGACGGGCTCGAGGCCCTTCAGGACGCGGATGCTTCTTTCGTCGTAGCGGGAGGCCATGCGGGAGGGATTCGTTGCAGCGAATCCTCCATTCTACCTTTGGACGTCGACCACCTTCACGCGGACCTTTCGCTCCTTGCCGTCGCGCAGGACCGTGAGCTCCGCCAGGTTGTCGATGCCGGCGCGGTCGAGCTCCGCGGCGAAGGTGCCCATCGCCTCCACGGGCCGGCCGTTGACGGCCACGATCACGTCGCCCACGTCGCCCGTGCGCCGGTCCACGGGGACGAGGCCCGCGGCTGCGGCGGGCGAGCCGCGCATCACCTCCGCGATCACCACGCCCGATATGCCGGCGCGCGCGACGATCACGGGGTCGACGGCGCGGATGCCGATGCCCGGCAGCGGCGCCTTCCCGCGCGCGATGAGCTGCGGGACGATGCGGTTCACGAGATCCACGGGAATGGCGAAACCCACGCCGGAGGAGCCGCCGGAGGGCGAGCGGATGGCGGTGTTCACGCCGATGAGGCGCCCGGCGCTGTCGAGCAGCGGCCCGCCCGAGTTGCCGGGGTTGATGGCGGCGTCCGTCTGGATGGCGCCGGCGATCTCGCGATACTCGCTCGTGGGCAGGTGCCGGTCCAGCGCGCTCACGATGCCGGTGGTGAGCGTGCGCGAGAGCCCGAACGGGTTGCCGATGGCGAAGACGGCCTGCCCGATCCTGAGATCGCGCGAGGTGCCCACGGGAATCGGCCGCAGCCCCTTCGGCGGGTTCACGAGCTTCACCACGGCGAGGTCGTAGTCCTCCGAGAAGCCGACCACCCTGGCGGGGATGGGCTTGCCGGCGTCCAGGCTCACCGCCACGCTGCGCGCGCCCGCGAGCACGTGGAAGTTGGTGACCACGTGGCCCTCGGTGTCCCAGACGAATCCGCTGCCCGCGCCCTGGGCGAGCCCGGCCGTGAAGAGCCCGGTGCGCTCGAGGCGCTCGGTGGTGATGTAGGCGACCGACGGGGCGGAGGCGTCGAAGAGGCCGGCCAGCGCCTGCTCGTGCGGCAGCAGCGGCCCGCGCGGCGCGACGGCCCGCGGCTCCGCCGCGCCGTTCTTCTGCGCCCAGGGGGCGAACGCGACCACCGCGGCGAGCGCGGCGGCGGCGAGGAGGACGGGCTTCTTCATGGGACGCATTCCGGGAAGATGGACCCCGGGAACATCGTGGCGGTTCCCGCCGCCTTCAACCCCGTCAGGGAAGCGGCGTCGACTCGAAGGCAGGCAGGGCCTCGGCCTGCGTCCCGTAGCGCACCAGCGCCGGGAACTTCCACGCCGGGATGAGCTCGGCGTTGTAGTACTGCCCGAAGCGCCACGCGACCGCGGTGACGACGTCCGCGGCATTGGGGCCCTCGCCCTGCAGCCACGGGTTCGCGCGGCCGGCGGCGTCCTCGAGCGCGGCATAGGCCACGAGCGCCTGCCCCAGCACGCGCTCGTACCAGGCCTCGTGGCGCTTCTCCGGCGGGCGCTGCTCGCGCTCGTAGACGAGCGACACGCCCTTGTCGCAGGCGGCGAGCGCGAGCCCGGTGATCCGCAGCGCCTCGCGCCTCGCGTCCCCGGCGAGCGGCATGAGGCGCCTTTCCGGCGGCACCAGGCCCTCGAGGTAGTCGAGGATGAGCGTGGAATCCATGAGCACCGTGCCGTCGTCGCAGACGAGCGTGGGCGCCTTCACCACCGGGTTGATCTCCCGGAAGCGGTCGAAGTTGCGGAACACGGACACCGACTGGTGCTCGAAGGGGATTCCCATGAGCTTCATCGAGATCGCCACGCGGCGGACGTAGGGGGAGTCGAGCATGCCGATGAGCTGCATCGCGGCCTCCGGGTCGGGAAGAGGCCGCATTCTGCCGCATAATCGGCCGCGTGAAGAAGCTCCTCATCGTGTGGTGCTCGACCACCGGCGGCACGCGCCAGATGGCGGAGGCCGCCGAGCGCGGCGCGCAGGAAGCGCTCGAGCCCGGCGACGCGGTCGAGGTGCTGCGCCTTCACGCCGCGCAGGCCGGCCCGGCGGACCTCCTCGCCGCCGATGCGGTCGTGCTCGCCACGCCGGAGCACCTGGGCTCGATGGCGGGCCCCATGAAGGATTTCCTCGACCGCGCGTACTACGCGTGCCTCGACCGCGTGAACGGCCGGCCGTGGGCGCTTCTCGTCTGCGCGGGCACGGACGGCGCCGGCACCATCCGCCAGTCTGAGCGCATCGCCACGGGGCTTCGCCTCAGGAAGGCGGCCGTGCCCGTGCTCGTGATCACGCACGCACAGACGCCTGAGGCCATCCTCGCGCCGAAGACGATCGGGGCGGCCGATCTCGAAAGGTGCGCGGCGACCGGGGCCACGCTCGCGGCGGGGCTCGCCGCCGGGATCTGGTAGCGGCGCCCCTAGCCGCGCGCGCGCAGCCGCCGCAGGCGCTTGCGGATGGCCTCCAGCATCGTGAGATTGCGCTGCAGGTCCTCCTCGACCGTCACGATGGTGCGCTCGAGCGCCGTGCACTCGACGATGATGCGGCGCCACTCGAGGGGGTCGCGCGTGTCCTCCGCCCGGTGTTCGAGGGCGTCGAGCTGCAGGCGGAGGTGGTCGAGGTTCATCTCAGAAGCGCGCGTTGCCCGGCGTGCGCGGGAAGGGGATCACGTCGCGCACGTTGGCGAGCCCCGTCACGTAGGCGACCGTGCGCTCGAAGCCCAGGCCGAAGCCGGCGTGCGGCACGGTGCCGTAGCGGCGCAGATCCCGGTACCAGCCGTAGGCCGCCGGGTCCAGGCCGCCCGCGGTGATGCGCGCGTCCAGCACGTCGAGCCGCTCCTCGCGCTGGCTGCCGCCGATGATCTCGCCGATGCCGGGGGCCAGCACGTCCATCGCCGCCACCGTGCGCCCGTCCTCGTTCAAGCGCATGTAGAACGCCTTGATCTCCTTCGGGTAGTTCATGAGGATCACCGGCTTGCCCACGTGCTCCTCGGCGAGGAAGCGCTCGTGCTCGCTCTGGAGATCCATGCCCCACTTCACCGGGAACTCGAACTTGCGCTTCGTGCCCTCGAGCGCCTTGATGGCCTCGGTGTAGTCCATGCGCACGAACTCGGCGGCGACCATGGACTCGAGCTTCGCGATGACGCCCTTCTCGATCCGCTCCTCGAAGAAGGCCATGTCGTCGGGCCGCTCATCCAGCACCGCCCTGAAGACGTGCTTGAGGAGCGCCTCGGCGAGGTCGGCGTCGTCGGCGAGGTCGGCGAAGGCGATCTCGGGCTCGATCATCCAGAATTCCGCGAGGTGGCGGCTGGTGTTGGAGTTCTCGGCGCGGAAGGTCGGCCCGAAGGTGTAGACCTTCGAGAGCGCCTGGCAATAGCTCTCGACGTTCAACTGCCCGGAGACGGTGAGGAAGGCCTCCTTGCCGAAGAAGTCCTTCGAGAAATCCACCTTGCCCTCCGCCGTGCGCGGGGGGTTCGCGAGGTCCAGCGTGGAGACGCGGAAGAGCTCCCCCGCGCCCTCGGCGTCGCTCGCCGTGATGATGGGCGTGTTCACCCACACGAAGCCGCGCTCGTGGAAGAAGCGGTGGATCGCCATGGCGAGCGTGTGGCGCACGCGCGTGCAGGCGCCGATCACGTTGGTGCGCGGCCGCAGGTGCGCCACCTCGCGCAGGAACTCCATCGTGTGCGGCTTGGGCTGGATGGGGTAGGTGTCGGGGTCGTCCACGCGGCCCACGACGCGGATCGCCTCTGCCTGCATCTCGAAGGGCTGGCCCTTGGCGGGCGAGGGCACGATGCGCCCCACCGCCTCCACCGCGCAGCCGGCCGTGAGGTGTACCACCTCGGTCGCGTAGTTGGGGAGCGTGCCGTTCGCGACCACCTGCACCGGGTGGAAGCACGAGCCGTCGGAGACGTGCACGAACGACAGGCCCGCCTTCGAATCGCGGCGGGTGCGCACCCAGCCGCGGATCGCGACGGGCTCGTCCGCCGGCGCGGCGCCGGCGAGAATGGCCTTGCAGGAGAGGACTTTCATGGGGGGGTGGGCGGTTTTCCGAAAACGCGATTCTAGGCGAAACGGGGGGCGCCTCCCCTACCGGGGTGCGGTGATGACGTTCTCGCCGCGCTCGAACACCACCTGCGCGCGGCCGACGATGAGCGGGTCGAGCGGCCCGATGATGTCGGGGTTCTTGCTGGCGTAGGGGAGCCGGTGCAGGAGGTAGCGCATGGCGGAAAGCCGCGCGCGCTTCTTGCAGTCGCTCTTGATCACGATCCACGGCGCGTCGGTCGTGTCGGTGTGGAAGAACATCGCCTCCTTGGCCTTGGTGTAGTCGTCCCACTTGTCGAGGGAGGCCTTGTCGATGGGCGAGAGCTTCCACTGCTTGAGCGGGTGCACCTCGCGCTCCTTGAAGCGGCGGCGCTGCTCGCGCCGGCTCACGGAGAACCAGAACTTGAAGAGGTGGATGCCCTGGCGCACGAGCATGCGCTCGAACTCGGGCGCCTGGCGCATGAACTCCTGGTACTCGGCGTCGGTGCAGAATCCCATCACGCGCTCCACGCCCGCGCGGTTGTACCAGCTGCGGTCGAAGAGCACGATCTCGCCGGCCGTGGGCAGGTGCTCCACGTAGCGCTGGAAGTACCACTGCCCGCGCTCCTCGATGGTGGGCTTCTCCAGCGCGACCACGCGCGCGCCGCGCGGGTTCAGGTGCTCCATGAAGCGCTTGATCGTGCCGCCCTTGCCGGCGGCGTCGCGCCCCTCGAAGATCACCACCACGCGCTGCCCCGTCTCCTTCACCCAGGACTGCAGCTTCAGCAGCTCCACCTGCTGGCGGTACTTCTGCCGCTCGTAGCTCTTGCGCGAGAGCAGGTTCTTGTACGGGTAGCCGCCCTCCTGCCAGTTGTCGGCGAGCTCGCGGTCGGCCTTGCGGCGCGCGAGCTTGTCCAGGCCCTGCTGCTGCTCCAGCACCGAGCGCAGGATGCGCGCGGCGTCGCCCGGGTTCACGCCCTCCAGCAGGTCGCGGATGGCGCCGGCGGTGACCTCGTCGGCGGCGGCGCCCGCCGCTTCCGTCGCGAAGGCCTCGATCGCGGCGGCGTCCAGCACCGGGGCGGTGTCGCCCTCCTCCGCGCGGCGGACGGCGTCCCCGCGCGGCTTGCGCGGGCGCGGCGGCCTCGGGGCGACGACGGGCTGGACCTTCCTGCGGGCGATCACGGGGCGCTTCGACGGCATGAAGACCTCTCTTTCGGGCTGGCGGGGAGCCGATATCCCCGTATACCACGGCCCCGCCGCGAGCCCCTGATCGCCGTCAACCGCCTCAGTCGGCGTGCGCCGCCTCCCGCGCGCCGATCTCGCCCGTCACCGGCCCGCGGCCCGAGAAGCGGTCCAGCGCGAGGTAGATGACCGGCGTGATGTAGAGGGTCACGGCCTGCGAGAGGAGCAGCCCGCCCACCACCGCGAGCCCCAGCGGCTGGCGCAGCTCCGCGCCGGCGCCCAGGCCCAGCGCGATGGGCACGGCGCCCATGAGCGCCGCCGACGTGGTCATCATGATGGGCCGGAAGCGCAGCAGGCACGCCTCGCGGATCGCCTGCGCCGGCGCCATGCCGTGGTTCCTCTGCGCGTCGAGGGCGAAGTCGATCATCATGATGGCGTTCTTCTTGACGATGCCGATCAGCATCAGCACGCCGATCACGGCGATGATCGAGAGGTCCATGCGGAAG
>Ga0209477_1001456_pt1 | contig 14378 bp, 12 predicted proteins | sample KloWWTupernatant_FD_187180 | JGI IMG/M metagenome (GOLD analysis project Ga0209477, IMG submission 187180) | Active sludge microbial communities from Klosterneuburg, Austria, studying microevolution and ecology of nitrifiers - Klosterneuburg... | ecosystem: Engineered > WWTP > Aerobic digester >...
CTGATCGAGGAGCTTCGCTCCGTGCGAATCGATCGCGCGCAGCTTGCCGTCGTAGAGCTCCATCGCGCCGTCGGGCCGCACCAGCGAAACGTGGTGAGACGCGAAGGTGCCGAGCGCCGCGAGCTCGTCGAAATGCCCCAGCGTGAATTCGCGCGCCAGGGCGACTGCCTGGCGGCTCCAGGCGAGCATCGTTGCCATCTCGGCGCGCAGCGCATCGCGCTCGGCCGGCGACAGGTTCTTGTTGATGCCGCCCGGGATCGCACCGGTGCCGTGGATCCGTTTGCCGGCGGTGGCTTGCACGATCTCCTGGCCGAAGCGGCGCATCGCCACCCCCTGCCGCGCGAGCTCGGGGTGGGCGGCGGCGATGCCGATGATGTTCCTCGTCGCCACCGGGGACTCGAATCCGAACAGGAGATCGGGAGCGGCGAGATAGAAGAAGTGCAGCGCGTGCGATTGGAAGATCTGGCCGTAGTGCATCAGCCGGCGCATCTTCTCGCCGGTCGGCGTCAACTTGTCGATGCCGAGGATCCCGTCCACCGCCTTGGCGGCGCAGAGGTGGTGGCTCACCGGGCAAATGCCGCACAGGCGCTGCACGAGAACCGGTATCTCCTGGATCGGGCGCCCCTGGACGAAGCGCTCGAAGCCGCGGAACTCGACGATATGCAGCCGCGCCGAAAGCACACGGTGGTCGTGGTCGAGGAGGATGGTGACCTTGCCGTGGCCTTCGACGCGGGTGAGCGGCTCGATGACGATCCGCCGGTTGCCTGGGCTCTCCATGCGCGCTCCTCTCCGCCTCAGTCGTACTTGACCAGCGCGTAAGGCAGGACGGGCGTCCGGCCCTCGAGCAGGGCGACGAGTGCCAGCCGGATGGCCTCGGGCGCCGGCGGGCAGCCTGGCAGGTAGCCGTCGATCTGCACCACCTCGTGATTCGGACAGACGCGGTCGAGCAGGCGCGGGAGCTCCGCGTCGTCGGGGACGCGCCCGCCCGGATTGTCGACGCTCGGGCCGTCGACGTAGGCCTCGCGCAGGCACTCGTCGAGCGGCACCATGTTGCGCAGCGCCGGCACGCCGCCCGAGATCGCGCAGTCGCCGACCGAGACGAGGACCTTGCAGTGCCGGCGGAACTCCCTCAGCACGTGGACGTTCTCTTCGTTGCAGCAACCGCCTTCGATCAGGCCGATGTCGACCGGTCCGCTGAGCGCCTTGATGTCGTCGATCGGTGAGCGGTCGAAGTCGACCCGCTGGACGAGCTCGAGCAGGCGCTCGTCGAGGTCGAGCAGCGACATGTGGCAGCCGAAACAGCCGCACAGGGAGGTCGTCGCGATCTTCGGCTTGGCCATCGGATCCTCCTCACTCCCCTGCCGGCGGCAGCTCGATGTCGGCGCCAATCGGCAGGCGATCGAACCGGCGTTCCCCTATGGGCACGGCGTAGCCGGTCCGTTTGAGCAGCAGGCTCCCGGTCGGACAGGCTGCGATCGCGCGGTCTCCGGCCGTGGCCGAGGTCCCGCCGAGGCCGCTCGCCGCGTCGACGCCGAGCCGCTTGCCGGTGCCCCGGCCCGTGAAGCCGAAGACCGCCTTGCCGTCGAGCTCGCGCGACGCCCGCACGCAGCGCGCGCAGAGGACGCAGCGGTCACGGTCGATGCGGATGTCGGGATGCGAAGCGTCGGCGTCGCGTTGCGGGAAAGCGTAGGGGAAGCCCGGGGCGGCGATGCCGAAACGGTAGGCGAGCGCCTGCAGCTCGCAGTTGCCGCTCTTCTCGCAGACCATGCAGAAGTGGTTGCCCTCGATGAACAGCATGTCGATGAGATCGCGCCGCAGGGTGCGCAGCTCCGGGGTGTCGTTCTCGACCACCATCCCCGCCGCCACTGGCTGGGTGCAGGCCGCCTGGGTGCGCCCATTCACCCGCACCGTGCAGATTCGGCAGCCGCCGTAAGGCAGCAGATCTTTCATCCAGCACAGCCGCGGGATGTAGAGCCCAGCGGCGTCGGCTGCCTCGAGGATCGTCTGCCCCGGCTGAGCTTCGATGCGGCGGCCGTCCACGGTCAGTGCAATGGCCTGCGGGTTCATGACGCTCCTCCTCGCACCGCGGGCTCCGCCGGCAGGTGGGCGCCGGGCGGCGGAGCTCCGGCGAGCCGGGCCTCGAGGTCGAAGCCGGCGCGGCGCCCCTCGACCGGCGTCACCAGGCGCTCCTCGTAGAGCGACCGGAAGCTGCAGAGCGTCGACAGCACCGGGTTGGGCGAGCTCTGGCCGAGCCCGCAGCGGCTGGCGTTGCGGATGGTCGCCGCCAGCGCGGTCAGGTAGTCGAGGTCGGAGGCCTCACCGCAGCCGGCGCGGATGCGGTCGAGCCGTTCCTTGAGCAGGACATTCCCGACCCGGCAGGGAGTGCAGTAGCCGCAGCTCTCGTGGACGAAGAAGGCGAGGTACTGCGACGCGATGGCCAGTGGATCGCGCCCGGCGCCGAAGACCACCAGCGCACCGCCGGTCGCCAGGTCGTCGAAGCAGATCGGGCGCCCGAAATCGGCGACACCCACCATCTGGCCGCTCGGACCGCCGACCTGCACGGCGATCGGATCCTCGGCGCCGGCGAGCGCCAGCACCTCGTCGAGCCGCGTTCCGAACGGCAATTCGTAGACGCCGCGGCGCGTGCAGTCTCCCGAGACGCTGAGGAGTTTGGTGCCGGTGCTCTTGCTCGAGCCGATCGAGGCGAACCAGGCGGCGCCCATCTCGAGGATGCGCGGCACGCAGGCGAGTGTCTCGACGTTGTTCACTGCCGTCGGCCGGCCGAGATAGCCGCGTTGGGCAGGGAAGGGCGGACGGTTCTTGGGATCGCCACGCAGCCCCTCGCAGGACGAGATGAGCGCGCTCTCCTCCCCGCAGATATAGGCGCCGGCACCCATCTGGATCCGGATGTCGAAGGCGACGCCCGGTTTGCCGCAGAGGCTCTCGCCGAGGAGTCCGGCCGCACGCCGGGCCGAAAGGACGCTCTCCAGGTAGGGCAGCAGGTAGGCATACTCGCGACGCAGGTAGAGCAGACCCCGGGTCGCGCCCAGGGCGTAGCCGGCGATGGTCATGCCTTCGAACAGCAACTCCGGGCGTTCGGTCAGGATCACCCGGTCCTTGAAAGTGCCGGGCTCGCCCTCGTCGGCGTTGGCGATCAGGTAGCGCTGGTCGGCGGCCGCGGCGCGGGTGAACTCCCACTTCAGGCCGGTGGGAAAGCCGGCGCCGCCTCGCCCACGCAGGCGTGCGGTCTTCACCTGCCGGATCACCTCCGCCGGACTCATCGCCAGCGCCTTGGCAAGCCCGGCCTCGGCCTCACGCTCGGCAAAGATCACCGCTCCGGGCTGACGCAGGTTGTTCTTGACCGCCGAGCGCACGAGATCGTGCGCGTTCCTGCCGTCGCCGTATTCCCGGGTCAGCAGACGGCGAAGATCCGTCGCCGCCTCATGCTGGCGGATCTCGCGCACCAGGCGGCGGGCCGTGCCGGGGCCCAGGCTGGGCACCACGACGTCGTTGAACAGCGCCGCCGGTGCCTGGTCCGACATGCCGATGCACGAGGTGTGCTCGAGGGTGAAGAGACCATCGGCGGTCGTTTCGCCGAAGCGGATGCCGAGCTCCTCCTCGAGACCGCTGCCGACCTGCTCGGCGCCGAGCAAGCGGTCCGGGACGTCGTCGCACAGCCGGATGACGACGCGCCCGCGCGGGGCGGCGGAGAGGAAGGAGTAGAAGGAGACGACTCCGGCGACGTCGACCCGCGGCATCCCGAGCTCGCCGGCAATGGCATCGACGGCGGCTTCCGGCACGTGGCCGAGACGGCGCTCGACCGCCTCGAGGATATCGAGCAGGCGCGTCCGGTCATGTCCGAACTCCCTGCAGGTCGTCGCAATGGCTTCGTGCGGAGTCGTCGTCATGCAGTCCCCTCGAGGAGGCCCCCGAGGCTGGACTGTAGGGAGAGCAGGGTGAGAGACCCGGGAGCGCTCCGTCGTCTTCCATTGTAGGGATCCGGCCGCAGGGACCCCCACCTTTCGGGGTCGGGTGCCGGCCGCGCGAGGGGGTCAGACTGGGTAGCTCTTCTCGAGCCTCAACCGCCCCCGGCGTAAAGTGCTTCGATGCGCGCGGCGAACTTCTGACGCACCACCTTGCGCTTGAGCTTGAGCGTCGGCGTGAGCTCTCCGCCATCGACCGTGAACTCGGTCCCCAGGACCTCGAACTTGCGCACCGATTCGAAGCGCGCCAGCGCCGAGTTGATGCGCCCGATCTCGCGCTCGAGGAAGGCGTGGACCAGCGGGCAGCTAGCGGCGTCGGCGATCGTCTTGGCCGGACTGCCGAGGCGATCCGCGAGCGTCGGGAGAGCCGCCGGATCGAGGGTGAGAAGCGCCGCGACGTAGTTTCTCTGCTCGCCGACGAGGACGGCGTGCGCCACCCCCTGGATCTCGCGCAGGCGGTTTTCGATCGGCGCTGGCGCGATCTTCTTGCCGCCGGAGGTGACGAGGAGCTCTTTCTTGCGGTCGGTGATGCGCAGAAAGCCGTCGTCCGAGAGCTCGCCGATATCGCCGGTGTGGAACCAGCGGTCGACGTCGAGCGCCGCTGCGGTCGATTCCGGATCCTTGCGATAGCCGCGGAAGATGTTCGGGCCGCGCATCAGGATCTCGCCGTCGTCGGCCAGCCGGAGCTCGACGCCGGGCATCGTCGGGCCGACCGAGCCGGTGCGGAAGCGGCCCGGCGTCGAGATCGTCCCCGGACCCGAAGTCTCCGACAGGCCGTAGATCTCGAAGATCGGTACGCCGAGCGAGAGGAAGAACTCCAGCGTGCCGAGAGAGATGGGCGCCGCCGCCGAGGCCGCGTGGCGCACCCGATGGAGCCCGAGCCTGGCGCGTACCTTGCCCAGCACCAGCCGGTCTGCGATCGCCGCGCCGATCCCGACCGCTTCGCCGCGCTGTGCCGCGTAGCCGGCGGCAAGCGCCTTGCGGCGCGCCCAACCGAGCAGCCGGCGCCGCAACGGGGGCGCCTCCGCGATCGCCTTCTCGACCCCCGACTGGAGCTTCTCCCAGACCCTCGGCACGGCGAAGAAGATCGTCGGCCTCACCTCGCGCAGCGCCTCGGGCACGCGATCGAGCGCCGGCACGAAGTACGTGCAGCCGCCGTGTTGCAGTGGCAGATGCAGGGTCAGCATCTGCTCGGCGATGTGCGCCAGCGGCAGATAGGAAAGCTGGCGGTCGTCGGGGCGCACCTGGATGGTCTCGTGGGCGCCGCACCAGGCCGTCCAGACCAGGTTGCGATGGGTGAGCTCGACGCCCTTGGGCGAGCCGGTGGTGCCCGAAGTGTAGATGAGCGTCGCGACGTCGTCTGCACTCTGCGCGGCGACGCGCTCCGCGACGCCGTCCTCGCCGGCCTCGCCGCCCAGCTCGAGCAGGCGCCGCCAGGAGACCACCGCCGGCACCTCGCCGCCAGGCGCCGGCGCAGCCCTCTCGTCGAGGTCGAAGACGACGATCGTGCGCAGACGTGGCGCTCCGCCGCGGGCGGCGAGGAGCTTCGCCACCGCCTCCGCGTTGTCGGCGACCGCGATCGTCGCCTCGGTGTGATCGAGAACGTAGGCACACTGCTCCGGCGTGTTGGTGATGAAGATGCCGGTGGGAATCGCCCCCGCCGCGATCGCCGCGAGGTCGGCCACCGCCCACTCCGGCCGGTTCGCCGAGTGAATCGCGAGTCCGGTGCCCGGAACGACGCCGAGACGCACGAAGCCAGCCGCGGCGCGGAAGATCTCGTCGCGGTAGGACTTCCACGACAGCGTCTCCCATCCCGCCGCGCCGCGTTGCGCCAGTGCCGGGCGATCGCCGAACTCCACCGCAGCGCGCTCGAGCGCCGCAACCACCGTTCCCTCAGGGGCTGGCTTCATGAGCCCGGGAGGCTAACACCGAAGGCGGCGCGGAGCGCAGCCAGGCGGGTCGTCTCCAGTTGGTCGCGGTAGAAGAGATTGTACGTGTCAAAGGGGATCAGGCGCCCGTCTTCGGGGTGGACGAAGTGGATGCAGCTCTTCTTCACCGAGCGCACGTCGAAGGCGTGGGCGTCGATGAACTGGACGATGAGGATGCGGAAGAGGTTGGCGTAGGAGAGCTCCGGCGGCACCGCCACCGACGGCAGGCAGCAGAGCAGGTCCTTGAGCGTGCCGGCGCTCGACTCGGGCGAGTGGTTGGTGGCGAAGAGCTTGAACAGCCCCTCGCGCACCGCCGGGTCGCGCTCGTAGACGATCGAGTTGCGGCCGCCCTCGATGAGGATCTGCGGATCGATCATGCCGGTGAGCGGCACGACCTGCTCGCCGATCTTGAGGGCATAGGCCATGGCCAGAGCATCGGGGTGGCAGGGCACCGGGATCAGGTCCTCGGGGCGAAAGCGTGAGCTCTGCTCGAGGATGCGGCGACGCACTTCGGTCAGGGTCAGGCGGTGCTTCGCCGGGTCGAACCCTTCGAGCCGCCCCGCCGACTGCACCGGCTGGAAGGTCACGCCGCGCACGCACGGCTGCTGCAGGGCGTACTCGACGATCTCGCCGAGCTCGTCGTCGTTCACCCCCTTCTCGACCGTCACCACCAGGGTGGTCGAGATGTCGAGCCGGTTCAGGCGCTCGAGCGCCTGCTCGCGGATGCGCCTGAGGTCGGCGCCGCGCAGCGCCTTGAGCGGCGCCGCGCGCAGCGAGTCGAACTGCAGGTAGATCTCGAACGCCGGGTGGTATTCTGCGAGCCGCTTCGCGAAGGCCTCGTCCTCGGCGATTCGGATGCCGTTGGTGTTCACCATCAGGTGGCGGATCGGCCGGCGCCGCGCGGCGTCGAGAATCTCGAAGAACTCGGGATGGATCGTCGGCTCGCCGCCCGAGATCTGCACCACGTCGGGCTCGATCTCGTTCCTCACTACGGCGTCGAGCATCCGCTCGACCTGCGCCAGCGGCCGGAAGAGCGGCCGGTGCGGCCCGCTCTCGGCGTAGCAGATCGGGCAGGCGAGATTGCAGGCGTCGCAGATCTCGACGATCGACAGGCACGAGTGCTGCTCGTGATCGGTGCACAGGCCGCAGTCGTAGGGGCAGCCCCACTTCACCGGCGTGTTGTATTTCGCCGGCATCTCGGGCGCCTTGAGGAAGACCTCGCGGCAGCGCCGGTAGTACTCGACGTCGTCGGCCACCAGGACCTTCTCGGCACCGTGCTCGGGGCACTTCTTGAGCAGGTACACCGAGCCCTCTTCGAAGACGATCTTGCCCTCGAGCTTGCGGTAACAGACCGAGCAGATCGTCACCGCGACGTCGTAGAAAATGTACGGCCGGACGCGGGCGCTCATCCCGGCCCGTCAGCTCCGGAGGAGGGTGGCGGAGGTGGCGCGGCCGCCTGGGATGCGCGGTCCTTCGTCGCGTTCTTCACCAGCCCGACGATGAACCAGATGATGCCGCCGGGGATGGCGAGCGCGGAGAGGCCGAAAGCGACCGCGAGAATGACGTTTGCCACCTCGCCGAGTTTCGACGAGCCGCTGTTCATGTCGAGGGTGCCGAGAAAGCCGAAGCAGCTCGTGAGCGCCAACGCCGCTCCGGCGGCAGCAATGACGCAGCCCTGCGCCCAGGGACGATCGTTGCCAAGATTGCGGAACCAACCCATCTCCATCCCCTTCCTGAGCCGACAGCCGGCGAAGTCAGCGGAGCATATCCGGCAGCGCGCTGCCCCAACACGGGCGTGCGGAGCCGGACCCTACGAGCTTCTCCGGGAGATTCGAGGTCGGGTGACCTCCGACCGCTAGAGCGACCGCGGAGGCCGCGAAAAGGGGGGACCCTCCAGTCGCCAGAGAACGAAGATCAGAATGAACGCCAGAAGCAGAGGGGCGAGGCCCCAGGCCAAGACCCAGAGAACCTCGCTCCCCCTCGGCCCCCACTCGCCCTTGTCGAACGCGCAGGCCACCCAGATCAGGGCCCAGCCCGACGCCGCGAGTGTGAAGATGAGCGCGAATAGCCAGAGGATGCCCCGCCTCCACCCCGGACCACTGCTCGTCTGCTGCGCCCTTCCTTCCATCATGAACTCGCCTCCGGGTTCGGTGAGGGCGGGCCGTCAATCCAACGCCGCAGGTCGGGGATTAGGGCGGCGAGGCCGAGGACGGTCACCCATTGGATGGTCGAAAGGCCGAGCCAGCGGCAGTCGGCGTGCTTGCCGAAATCGACGACGAGGCGCCAGACGAAATAGGCACCGACGAAGCCGCGGAAGAGGTCGCCCTCCACCGGCGAGCGCGCTCGCCAACGCGCCAGGACGACGACGAGCGCGACCAGGAAGAGGGTCTCGAAGAGCGGCATCGGCAGGCGGCGGACACCGTCGCCGAAGTCGAAGGCGAGCGGCAGGGTCGAGGCGTCGCCGAAGGTGTGGTCGCCGGCGCCGGTCAGGAAGCAGCCGATCCGGCCGATGGCGATTGCCGCCGCGAGCGGGATGGCCAGCAGGTCACCCGTGCGGCTCTCGATCCCGCCCAGCCGTTTCGCCCCCTCGACCGCCAGCCAGCCACCGGCGATCGCGCCGACGATCGACTTGCCGGCGAGGCGTTCGAGCGGAAAGCCGTCGCCGCCCCAGAGCTCCGCCGGGCATTCGAGCAGTGCCAGGAGACGGGCGCCGAGCGCCGCGCCGGCCGCGGCAGCAGCGACGACCCACCAGCGCCGCGGCGAGTCGAGGAAGTCGCCGCGGCGGCGGCGATCGCGCAGGTAGAGGCGGAAGCCGACGAAGTAGGCGAGGAGCTCGAAGACGACGTGCGGGTGGAGACGGAATCCAGCGACTTCCAGAAAAACCGGAAAGCTCAACGGCACTTCGCAGCCTCCCGACGGCAACGGGCGAGGGCGCTCACGCGCGCAGGGTCCTCATGTCGCGGCAGGCGAGCAGCCGCTCGTCGGCGGTCACCAGTGTCAGATCCAGCACCTGTGCCGTCGCGGCGAGAAACCGGTCTGCCGGGTCGTCATGAGGCAGGTCGAGGCGCCGGCTGGCGACAGCGATCTCGACACCGACCGGCGCCACCGAGACCGCCATCGTCGCGATCGCGTTGCGAATCCAGGTCGGAGCGTCGGGAGACAGTCGGAGCCTTCCGTGATCGGCAAGCTGCAGCAGCTCCCAGGCGCTGATGGGCGACAGCCAGAGCTCGTTCGACGGATCTTCGATGCGCCTCCGGGCACGAGAGTCGAGCCGGTCTGGATCCAACCGCATCCATACCCACACATGCGTGTCGAGGAGCAGCTTCACCGCGGCCTGCGCTTCTCCTGCGGTCCCGCGAGCGCTTCCCAGATTTCCGCCGGCGCTGCAGGGGCGATCAAGTCGCCGAGGATCTGTGCCGTTCCAGCGAGATCTCCCAGCTTCCGCTTGCTGCCTTTCGCGGCCTTCGGCGGCGAGACCTCCGCTACGGGTTTTCCGAACCGGGTCACGAGGATCGGCTCTCCGGTGACCCGAACTCGCTCCAGGACCGCAAGGCAGGTCGCCTTGAACTTCGAGATCGCGATGGTCTCCATGGCGAAAATCGTACCATGGTCAAATACCATGGTCCGACTCCGTCTGGACTGTTCGCGCGCTCGTTCGGCTGCAGTTTCTCCGACCCGACCGAAGGCTCCCTCCGACTCGGGTCAGCCGCCCGAGCGTGCGCGGTATGCGAGGTAGAGGACGAGGATGACGCCCAGAGCGAGCACGACCCGCGCCGCCCCCATGAGCTGCGTGCGTGCCACGGGGCGCGTTCCCCGGGCTTTGATGCCGGTGAGAGCCGCGATCGCGGTGATGAGGACGGCGAGGCCGAGCCAGGTGAGCCAGGTCATGATGATTCGACCCTAGCAGCACCGGTCGCAGCTGCTCTCCGTGCAGACTACGGACCTCCTCGAGCCGAGCGTTTGCGAGCGAGCTCGCGCCCGCCCCGGCGACTCAGAACGCCAGGACTTCTCTGGCCGCGGCGAGGAGTTTGTCGCGATCGGGGAAGAGGGCGTGCTCGAGGATGCGCGAGTAGGGGCTCGGGCGATCGGGGTAGGCGACCCGCTTCACCGGCGCGTCGAGGAAGGCGAAGGCGCGGTCGGCCAGGCGCGCGGCGATTTCGCCGCCGAAACCGCCGGTCAACTGCGCCTCGTGCACGACGACGGCACGGTTGGTCTTCTGCACCGAGGCGAGGACGGTCTCTTCGTCGTAGGGCACCAGGGAGCGCAGGTCGACGACCTCGCATTCGACGCCCTCGCCGGCCAGAACCTCGGCGGCTTCCATGGCGATCCAGGTCGAGGCGCCGTAGGCGACGAACGTGAGATCGGTGCCGGCGCGCATCACGTGCGCCTTGCCGATCGGTGTCAGGTGTTCGCCCCCGGGCATCGTCGCTTTGACCCGGCGGTAGAGGAATTTGTTTTCGCAGAAGATCACCGGGTTGGCGCCGCGCAGCGCCGACTTCAACAGGCCCTTGGCATCCACCGCGGTCGCCGGACAGAGCACCGTGAGCCCGGCGACGTGGGCGAACCAGGCCTCCGGATTCTGCGAGTGGAAGGCCCCGGCGCCGACTCCGCCGCCCGCCGGCAGGCGCACGACGACCGGACAGGGGCGCTCGAAGCGATAGAACAGCTTGGCGATGACGTTGACGATCTGATTGAAGCCGCACGAAACGAAGTCGGCGAACTGCATCTCGACCACCGGCAGGTAGCCGAAGAGCGCCGCCCCGGCCGCGAGTCCGAGCGTGCCGCTTTCGGAGATCGGCGTGTCGAGCACGCGGTCCGGCCAGCGCGCATACAGCCCCTTGGTGACCCTGAAGGCGCCCTCGAACTGCGCGATGTCCTGGCCGAGGAGCACGATCGACGAATCGTGCTCCATCTCCTCCTGCAGGGCCTGGTGGATCGCGTCGAGATAGGTGACCTCGCCCGCCTTCACCGGACCGACGGCGCCGCCGGTGAAGGCGTCCATGGCGGTCGGGATATCGGGATCGGCCAGGGCGATCTGCGCCGACGCGGCCTCCACTTCCCCGGCATCGGCGTCCGCAGCCTCGCCGTGCGCGGGGTCGAAGGACTTGCCGAGCATGTCGGTGAGGTCTTCGACGAGGTCGCCGGATGCATCCGCAACGCCGATCTCCGGCGAGAGCACCGGAAACGTCGGCGAGACGCAGCGCGGGTAGATTCGCGCCCCGGGCTCGGCGAGAACCGGCCGGAAGGCCTCCTCTGCGGCGGGCGATGCCGCCGCCAGCGCGCGCTCGATGGCCGTCTCGACCAGCTCCGCGACGCGCGCGTGCAGCCGCTGCTCGGTCGCGGGGTCGAGCAGACCTTCGCTCGCGAGCCTCCGGGCGTAGACGGGCACCGGGTCCTGGGAGAGGTAGAGCTCGAGCTCCTCCTGTGGCACGACCTTCATCGAGCCGTCGCCCTCGGCATGACCGCGCAGCCGCCCGACGACCGCCTCGATCAACGTCGGCCCGCCGCCTGCTCGCGCCCGCGACACCGCCTTGGCCAGGGTCGCCGCCATGTCGTCGGGGTCGTTGCCGTTCACCGTCAGGGCGGGGATCCCGTATCCCGGACCGCGATCGGAAAGCTGCACACAGGCGTACTGATGCCGGGCCGGGGTCGAGAAGGCGTAGCGGTTGTTCTCGATCACCAGCACCAGCGGCAGCTTCCAGACCGCGGCGAGGTTCAGTCCCTCATGAAAATCGCCCGTCGAAGTGCCGCCTTCGCCGATGAAGTTGATCGCCACGCGGTCGCCGCCGTTGCGCTTCATGGCGAAGGCGCAGCCGGTCGCCACGGGGATCATCGAACCGAGGTGGCTGATCATGCCGACGTGGGCGATGCCCGCAGCGTCGTCGAAATGGCCGTAGTGGTAGGAGCGCTCGATGCCGTGCGAGAAGCCCGGCGCCTTGCCGAGCACCTGGCAGGCGAGGCGGTAGAACAGCTCTTCGGGCTCCGGCCGGCGGCCGTCCGCCGAACCGAAGCCGAAACCCGGGAAGGCTCGCGCCGGATCGAGATAGAAAGCGAGGATCGCTCCGACGTCGCGGTGCAGCGAACACAGGACGTCGCCGGCCTCGAGCGCCAGGCCCGCCGGGACGGTGATTCCCTCGTTGCCGATGGCGCTGTACCACTTCGAGATCCGGCCGGTGAGCAGCATGGCCTCGAAGCGCGCGTCGAACTCGCGCGCCAGTTTCATAAACGCGTAGGTGCGGAGGCGGTCTTTCGGACTGTTCACGATCGCGGAAGTCTACGGCGCGCAAGCGCGGCGCGGCAAGAAAGGCCTGCTCCCGCGGCAGCCTCCGGCTCAGCGCGGCAAATTCTGGATGCGGGTCTCGAACTCGCTGCGCCGCGGGTACTCCGGATCCATCTGCAGCAGGATCTTGAACGCGAGCTCCGCCTCGGCGCGCTTCTTCAGGCGCAGGTACCCCTCGAGCTGCTGCACCCCCTGCTCGATGCCCTGCTGCCGGCGATGGACCTCCTCGAGGCGGCTGATCTCGTTGAACAGCAGCGTCGGCCGCGGGCTGTCGGGAATGGCGCGCTCGAACTCGAGGACGATGTCGCGCGCCGCGTACCAGTCCCGCGCCTGGACCTTCTCCTTGTACTGACGCTCGAAGTCGTGCGCCTTGGAGTCGCGCTCGGCGAGAGCGGCGATATCGGCGATGCGCAGGCGATAGGTCTCGACCGAGACCTTGGCGAGTCCGGTTGCCGACAGCCGCTGGAGCTCGCGCTCGGCTTCGTCGAGGCGATGCGCATCCAGCAGGGTCTCGAGGTTGTCGCGCCGCCGGTCGACCGCGGCGACGCTCGCCGCCTGCTGCTCTGCGGTCAGGATCGAGGCGCGCAGGGCCTCCGAGAGCTGCAGCGTCGGGTCGGACTTCTCGAGCTGCTCGAGCTTCTTCCTCGCCGCCGCCAGATCGCCGTGCAACACGGCGTCGCGCCCCTCGGCGAGGATGCCGCCGGCGATCTCCATCTTGCCGCGCTCTTCGCCCATGATCTGGATGGCGCTCGCGAAGAGATCGCGGCGCGGATGGTGGGGCTCGATCTCGAGCAGCGTCTCGAGCGCGAAGCTGGCGAGCGACTGCTTGTTCTCCTGCAGGTACTTGACCAGCAACCGCTCGGCCTCCGCCGCCTTGGCGGCGAGCTCGCGCTGCTCGGCGGTCGGTTCGGCCGGCGCCGGTCGTGCCGCCGGTACAGGGCGAGCGGGCGGTGCGGCCGGTGCGGCGACGGCAACCGGTGCGACAGGCGCGGAAGTGGGAAGCACGGTGTCGGCGGTGCGGCTCGGCCGCGGCGGAGCCGGAGCCGGCGCGGCGGCCGTTGCGGCGACGGCAGGGGCGGCCGGCGCGGGCCTTGCGGCCGGCGTCGCGAGCGCCTTGCCCACGGCCGCCAGCTGCTCGCGCAGCTGCGCCACCGCGGGGTTGCGCGGCGCAACCGATTCGAGCTGGGTCACCAGACCGGCGGCGTCGTCGTAGCGTCCGGCGGCGAAAGCCTGGGTCGCGAGCTCGGCGAGGCGCGACGATTCGCTGACCTTCTTCGCCGCGCGTTCGATCTGGGCGAGGAGGTCGATGCGTTCCTCGCGCGAGAGCTCCGATGCCGAGCCGGTGCGTGAGGTCGGGCGCGGCGAGCTGGCCGGCTCGATCCGCGCCGCGATCCGCGCCGCGGACGGCACCTCGATCTCCTGCGTCGCCACCTGGCGCAGCGCCTCGGCCATCCGCACCAGCGCCTGCAGGAAGGTGATCGCGTCGGGGAAGCGGCGCTCGCGGTCCTTCTCGAGACCCTTCAGCACCAGGTCGTTCAACTCCTGTGGCACCCGCACCTGCGGGTTGCGGCCGATGAGCGGAATCGGCGGCTCGGTCAGCCGCTTGAAGACGAAGCCGTGCTGGTTCTCGGAGTCGAACGGCGGCCTGCCGGTGATCATCTCGTAGAGCACTGCGGCGAACGAATAGAGGTCGCTCCTGTGGTCCAGCGGGGCGTCCTTGATCGCTCCCGCCTGCTCCGGCGAGCAGTACATGAGCTTGCCCATGAAGATGCCGGCCTGGGTGATCTCGAGCCCGGCCTGCGCTTCGAGATTCTTCGCCAGCCCGAGGTCGATGAGCTTCACCTGATACCGCCCGCGGCGGTCGCGGGTGATCATCATGTTGTCGGGCGAGATGTCGCGGTGGATGACGCCCGCGGCGTGGATCGCCTCGAGCCCGCGCAGGGTCTGGATGCCGAGGTCGACCGCGAGCGGCAAGGGGAAGACGCCGTGCGTCTTCAGCCAGTCATGGACGTGTTCACCCTCGATGTGCTCCGACACCATGTAGAAGCTGCCGTCGGGCAGGCGCGAGAAGTCGTAGAGGATGGCGACGTTCGGGTGCTTGATCTGGGTGGCGATGCGCGCTTCCTGGGCGAAGCGCTGCAGGGCGTGCGGATCGGTGGCGCGATCGGCGCGCAGGATCTTGATGAC
>Ga0209477_1001457_pt1 | contig 14373 bp, 5 predicted proteins | sample KloWWTupernatant_FD_187180 | JGI IMG/M metagenome (GOLD analysis project Ga0209477, IMG submission 187180) | Active sludge microbial communities from Klosterneuburg, Austria, studying microevolution and ecology of nitrifiers - Klosterneuburg... | ecosystem: Engineered > WWTP > Aerobic digester >...
ACCTCCATTAAATGAATCAAAAATAGTTTGAACTGTAAAATTTCCTGTTCCAATATTAGTAAGTTGATTAAAGCTTTTGCATAAATCGTATCCTGTAATACTATTTCCTCCAGCATATCCACTGATTGACATTATGTCAATACTACCATCATTATTAAAATCATTAAATAAAAGGTTATCTGTATAATTTGCAGATGTAAAACATAGACCAGAAAGTGAATAAGATTGTGCCTGATTAAAAATTCCATTATTATTAAATGCAGTCTTTACTTCACTTGCATTTACAAAATATGCAAAATCCAAAAATCCATTTCCTGTCAGATCACCATAACCCCATACACTTCCCGCAAAGGTTGAAAATAAACTAAAGTTTCCCAAACCGTCATTTTTATAGTAATAAATTGTACTATCATAAGTTAATAGTATATCTAAGTCATTGTCATTATCAGCGTCAAAAATTTCCGGCCATCCCTGATTATTTAGAGTTGAAGATAGATTAAACAATGCATTACCATTATTTTTATAAATTCCATTATTGATCACTAAATCCAAATCTCCGTCACCATCTAGATCTCCGGATCTGATATTACCATATGTTGTATTATTTATTTCTGAAGCTAAAATAAAACTTCCTGTACCTCCAAGAGCTTTTGCTCGGAATTTATAAACAAATGGAGTGATACTTTGATTTGAAATTGTTTTAACTCCCGCTGTAAGTGTCACACTTATTATCTCACCATTTTTAAATTCATTTACAGGATTAATAGTCAGAGTATTTGCAACTGAATTGAAATCTAAAGAAGTTGTCAACAGTCCAGTCTGATATCCAAAGACTTTTACATTAGCCGAGGTCATTGTTGAGCCATTCATTATCTGTTCGAATGAAATAACAATGTCAGATGATTTGACTATGCTGTTGGCATTCAATGCAGGGGATACTGTGTTTATGAACTGGTTTATGGGTGTTGAATTTGCGTGTATTGAAAATAAAAAGTTGACTAATATTATTAATATTAAATTGGTCAGATTTTTCAAAATTACTCCTTTTTAAAATTCTTTAAAAGATAACCCATAGATTTTTTAAAATCAAGACCCGGAAAGTTGCTTAAGATAATTATAAATTTCAAAATTCGAGTTACAAGTAATTTTATAAAGTGTACATTGAAAATTCATAATTGTATTTAAATATTAAAACGGATAATTTATTGAAATATTTTATAACCGCTAATTAATTTTTTATGAAAAAAACATTCATCATTTTAATTTATATAATTTTAATGAATTTGTCTTTTGTCCGGGCACAATTCAATCCCGACTCGCTCGAAATTAAGGTCAGCCGTATTGTCAAAGAATATGTAGATACAAATAAAGCGGGAATGGTAATAGGCGTGATCAGAGCTGAAGGAAATGATGTGATGTCAAAAAGATTTTCTTTCGGTCATGTCAGAAAAGATACTCTTTCACCAAGACCGGACAGTCTCACAATTTTTCATATAGGATCTGTTACAAAATCTTTTACTGCTACTATTTTATCTTCGCTGATTCAGCAGGGTGGTCCATTGAATTTAAATGATCTTGTCGAAGATCACATTCCGTTGAATACTGTCAAAGCTCCTGTCTTTGTAACAACAGGCGGTGACACGATCAAAATGAAAATTATAGATCTAGCTACTCATTATTCCGCATTGCCGGATGATCCGATACATCCAGTAAATGACAGCACGACTTATCAGATGATGTATAATTATCTCAATAATCACAGACTTTCACGGACACCGGGTGAATGTTTTCTCTATTCAAATTTAGGAGTTTCATTTCTGGGAGTTGTCTTAACTCATACCCTCGGCAAAGAAATTGATTCTCTTTTTATTCAAAAAATTTCAGATCCCCTTGGATTACCTGATACAAGAATTTTTTTATCACAGCAGCAGGATCTTAGAAGAGCAACTGGATATGGTCCTAACGGAGATTCAGCCGGATATTTCAAAGACAGCTGGCCGGCGTTTTATGCGGCAGGAGGATTATATACTACGATAAAAGATTTTACAAAGTATCTGGAATTTAATATGGGATTAATAAATAACGGTATGCAAAACATTCTCGACTCTGCACATTTTATCAGAAGAGTCAGCAATGACACGTGTCATAATCCGAATTCCAAAGGCAGAGTAGGACTGGTCTGGCAGATGTCTCCTTTATTTCCGGAGCTTAGTAATAATTTTTATTACACATGGAAGGACGGTGGAGTGCCCGGATTTTCAAGCTTTATCTGCTTTACGACTGACACTGCGAAAAATATTAAAAGTGGTGTAGTGATGATCGTCAATCAATCCATTCCCGTTGATAAGTTAGCAACTGATATTTTAAAGTATTTGAATTCAGATATTTCGATGAGTAATGTTGTGACTGATCAGGAAATTCCATCTGGCTTTAATCTTGATCAGAATTTCCCTAATCCATTTAACCCAAAAACTATTATAAATTACGAATTACGGGTTTCAAGTGACGAGTTAGTGAGTCTGAAAGTTTTTGATGTATTAGGAAATGAAGTAGCAGAGTTAGTCAATGAGAAACAGAATGTCGGAAGTTATTCAGTGGAATTTGATGGTGGAAATCTTTCGAGCGGGATTTATTTTTATACTCTGCAAGCCGGGGATTTCTCTCAAACTAAAAAAATGACTCTCATTAAGTAAATTGCAAATTACAAATTTCGGGTTAACAGTTACGAATTAAGAGTTAATATCTATATGTATTAAGTATATGAAACTAAGTTTGGCAACCAGCAAAGATATACAATTTATATTTTATTCTTTATGTCCTTGTGTCTTTTTGTCTCTGTGGTAAGTAAAGATTTTCTGCACTAATAAAGACAGGGATTGGTGAATGTGCGGAATAGGATTATTGAAATTTATTAAAATACATGTCATTAAAAGTAATCGGCAGCGGGCTTGGAAGGACAGGCACTTATTCTCTGAAGCTTGCACTTGAGCATCTTGGATTTGGGAAATGCTATCATATGCTGGAGCTTTTTCAAAAGCCCAATGGAGTTAAACATTTCTGGGATGCTGAAAATGGAAAATCAGTGAACTGGGAAGAACTCTTTACAGGATATGATTCAGCTGTTGATTATCCTGTTGCAAGATATTATAAACAGCTTGCTGAATTTTATCCTGAAGCTAAGGTCATTCATACGATCAGAAATCCTGAAGAATGGTATGAAAGTGCAAAGCATACGATCTTTAATGCAAAAAATCTTGACGGTATAAAACTTCTTAAATTTGCAGCTAAGTTTCCATTTTCAAAAGAAGTTAGAAAAAGATTCAAAGTTTTTAAATACAACAGAAATCTTATGGATCAGGAATTTGGCAATGATCTTACTAATAAGGATAAGGTTATAAAAGCATTTATAAAGCATACTGAAAATGTAAAGAAGGAAATTCCACCTGAAAGGTTACTACTTTATAGATCTTCAGAAGGTTGGGAATCCTTATGCAGATTTTTAAATGTACCTGTACCTGATGAAGAATATCCGAACAGAAATTCCCGTGAAGAGTTTTTAAACAGAGTCGATAGTATCGGTACAGGAAAATTTATCGAACCACAAAAAGTAATATAAATTTTAAATGATTAGTTAAAAATATTTTTTAATAAACACTATAAACCCATTAACTTTAATAAACTTAACTAAATAGCATGAAAAACTTTTTTAAAAATTACCGCTCTGTTGTTACATGTATTGCAGTTTACTTTTTATTACTTTCTTCAGGATTATCTGAAAAAGTATTGGCTCAAATTAATTCTGAATCAATTACCCGCAGCTTAAACAGTTATATTGATTCGGTTTACAATGCTGAAAATTTACCTGGTGTTGTCGCCGAGATATTTACACCTGATTTCACATATCAATACAAAGTTGGAAAAGGAGATCTGCAGACAGGAGTTGAAAGGCGATATGATGATAAGATCAGAGTTGGCAGTATCACAAAAACTTTTACAGCAACTGTGATACTTCAGTTAATACAGGAAGGGAAGTTTGCTCTTGAAGATCCGCTTAGTAAATTTTTCCCTGAATATCCAAATTCAGAAAATATCAAGATAAGGGAGATCTTAGATATGACAAGCGGCATACCTGACTTTCTTGAAGATCCGACCTTAGGGAATGATTTTTTTTATAACAGAACAGCAAAAGTTACAGAAAGAGAGATCTTTGATGCTACAATTGAACTTGGACCTGCATTCCCACCCGGTACTTCATGGCAGTATTCAAATGGAAATTATAATATACTCGGGATGATAATTGAAAAAGTAACAGGCAATAAAGTTGGAGATGAGATCACAAATAGAATCATAAAGGCACTTGGTCTTGTGAATACAGAATATCCTGTTGAGAATTTTATTACCGGAGATTACAGCCACGGATATATGACTGATACGGCTACGGGAAAGATAATCGATGTAACAATAATTGATCCATCGATAACCGGAGCTGCAGGATGTATAGTTTCGAATTTTACAGATCTGAAAATTTACGGGCTGGCACTTGCAAAAGGGTCAATGCTGAATAAGGAAATGCAGGAGCAGAGACTAAAATTTGTCAAAACAGGCATTGTGGATTTTGCTACATACGGACTTGGAATTTTTGATTTAGGAGGATTCATCGGGCACAACGGCGGTATTACCGGATTTAATACAATGATGTGTTATAATCCTGAATTAGATGCATTGTTTCTTGTATCGGTAAATGAGTTCGGTCCTAAAGGCGGAGCAGTCGATAAAATATTTATGGAGTTAGCAAAGATTGTGTATCCGGATAAGAATTTATTTAAATAAGATTTTATCTGTATCCCAGTCTGAGAGCTTTGCAGCGGTATTAGAATGAAACGGAGTTTCAAAAGTATTGGCGTTACCAAACGGAGTTTGGTAATGAACAGGTGAGGTGTGAAACAGAGTTTGGCAATTAGCTGGTGTAGAATAATTCAGAATTTGGTAATGAGCTGTAATTCATTAAAGATATTTATATATCAAATCTATTTTTTTTTCTGATTTCAAAGCTATTGAAGAATAATAATCTTCTTCTTCACATTCCAGATTACAAAGTTTCCAATCTTTAACTTCATCTTTATTCTCAAACAGATTCAAAACAGGAGATTCATTTTTATCAGAAATTACTGAAAAATTTTTTAATGGAAAAGAAAGTCCTTCTCCTACTGCTTTTATAAAAGCTTCCTTCAAAGTCCATATCCTGAAAAATTCATTTATCTGATCTGTGCCTTCAAAATTTTTTATATGCTCAAACTCATTTAGTGCAAAATATCTTTCAGCAATTTTTGAAACATCTTCCATTTCTCTGACTTTCTCAATGTCTATGCCAATGTCCTTGATCAAAGAAACAGCAATACAGCACCAGTCTCCGGAATGAGATAAATTAAAATGAATTTTAGAATTTTCTAAAAAAGGTTTTGCAAATTCTGTATAAGAAAAATTTATTGAATATGAATCTATATGAATATATTCAGAAAGAATTTTCCTGAGAGAACCTCTGCTTACAATATATTGCTTTGAGTCTTTCTCAATTTTAAATCTGTCTGCCTTTTCTGTTTCATCTTTTGAAAGGATTTTTCTTAGGTCGGAAATTTGATCTATGTGTTTAGAAATATTTATTTGATAGACATGAACTTCATTGTCTTTAAAATTTAAATTCTGTTTTGACAATTTTGACAATTAAAGTTAAACTTTGGAAAGTTCAGTCTTATCTTCTGTGACTGCTGAGGAATTAACTTTTGCTGTAGACTGTAATCCATTTATTTCATCATGAGTTTTTTGCAATACGATATTAAGTTTTTCAGCAAAATCTTTTAGCTTGGGTTCTTTCACAATAGTCTTGTGATCAGTATCCGGAACTACATACGTCTCAAATCCTCCGCCTGCAAGTTCTTTCCATTGATCCCTGAAATCCTGTCTGAATGTCGCACATTCAATCAAAGTTATCTTACCCGGAAATTTATGTGCAATGTATCTGTCCTGAGCCTTGAAATGCATCAGCATAATTTCTTTATACTTTCTTGATAGTTCATCACTGAATAGATATTCAATTTTATTTTTTATCTTCCAGTTTATTTTTGAAGCTTTATATTTTGTGAAATTCCATGCGACCTTAAAAAACTCACCACTCTTTAAATGATGCATTGATCTGGAAACAATATGACTTGTATCTCTTGTCGGCTGAACATAATCTTTAGGAGTCTCAGTAAACGGAGGCCAGGTATCAAAAATAGCAAGCAGTGCTACTTTCTGTTTTTGTTTGATCAACTGCTGAGCCATTTCGAAAACGACTCTTCCCCCAAAACATCTTCCTCCTAAAAGGTAAGGACCTTCGGGTTGCAGTGACTGAATTTCTTTTATATAAAAAGTTGCCATTTCCTTTATGTCATTATGAGGTTCCTCTTTTCCGTCAAGACCAACAGACTCAAGAATATAGAACGGCTGATCATCCGGAATGTATTTTACCATATCCTGAAAATGCAAAGCTGTCCCAGCAGCAGGCGGCACACAGTAAAAAGGAAGTTTGGATCCGCCTGGCTTTACCGCTACCAATGACTTCCAGTTCGGTTTCCAGCCGTCATCCTTTAATATGTTTGCAAGCTGCTCAATAGTAGGAGAACTGAATAAAGTCGATAGTGCAAGTTTTTTACCGGTAAGTTTTTCAATATATCCAAAAACTCTCATAGCCAAAAGCGAGTGTCCGCCAAGCTCAAAGAAGTTATCCCTGATACCGATGTTTTTAATCCCTAAAACTTTTTCCCAGATATTTACAAGTTGCAGTTCAAGCGGGTCATTCGGAACAACATAATTATCGCCTCCGCCTGTTTTAGAAAGTTCAGGTTCAGGTAAAGCTTTCAGATTGACTTTTCCAGTTCCTGTAAGAGGCATAGTGTCTATAAAAATAAAATCATGAGGGATCATGTATTCAGGAATCTTTGTCTTTAAAAATGAAATGAGTTTATCTTTTATTTCATCAGTGTTAATATTTTTATCAGAAATAACAATGTATGCAAACAATTTCTTTTCACCGTTTGAAAATTCTTTAGCAATGACAGCAGTATTTTTTATTCCTTCATATTCACTAATGACATTTTCAATCTCACCAAGCTCGATCCTGTATCCACGCAGCTTGATCTGGCTGTCAGCTCTTCCAAGAAATTCTATGTCTCCGTTTTCTAAATATCTTGCAAGGTCACCTGTATTGTAAATTGTTTCACCTTTAATAAATGGATCGTCTAAAAACTTTTCCTTTGTAAGTTTAGGTCTGTTTAGATAACCTCTGACAAGTGAGATGCCTCCGATGTAAAGATCGCCTGTAACCCCAACCGGTACAGGCTCAAGAGTATCATCAAGAATATACATCCTGTTATTGGAAATAGGTTTTCCGATCGGAGGATGATCCGGCCATGCTGAAGTATCGTTTCCGAATGTATAACTTGTAACGACATGTGCTTCAGAAGGTCCGTAGTGATTGGAAAAAGTTGAGCCTTGTAGATTGTTAAAAAATTCCAGTAACGCAGGTGTGATCTGAATTTGTTCTCCGGCAGTTATAACTTCTTTCAATTCTAGGTCATTAATATTTGAAACCGAACAAACTTCTGAAATTCCCTGAAGAGCTACAAACGGCTGAAAAATTCTTTGTATCTTTTTTGTTTTTAAAATGGAAGCAACTTCCGAAAGATCTTTTCTCTCTTCTTCAGTCAGCAATACTAATGTGCCACCTGATATCCATGTAGAAAAAATTTCCTGAAAAGAAACGTCAAAACTTAGAGTCGTGAACTGAAGTACTCTAAAGCCTTCTTTGAATTCATGTGAATCCATTTGCCAGTTCAGCAGATTACTCAAAGCTTTATGCATCATCAGAACACCTTTCGGCTTTCCTGTAGATCCCGATGTGTAAATTACATAAACAAGATCATCCGGTGACACAGAAGTTTGAGGATTATTAGTACTCTCATTTTCCAGTTTGGAAATTTCATTATCAAAATAAATTGTCCTGTGATCTCCATTCTCAAAATTTTCAGAAAGGTCACTTGAAGTAATCAGGATCTTAATTCCTGAGTCTTTTAATAAATAATTTATTCTGTCTTTCGGAAATGTCGGATCGATCGGAACGTAAGCTGCACCTGACTTTAATATTCCAAGCAGTGTAATGATCATTTCTTCTGACCGCTTTAAACTGATACCAATAGTATCGCCAGGTTTGATACCTGATCTTATCAGAAAATGAGCAAGCTGATTTGATCTTTGATTTAACTCTTTATATGTTAATTTATTTTTACCGGATTCAAGAGCTATATTATCTGAATATTTTTCAACTGAATCTTCAAATAATTTGTGAACACATTTATTGTCAAGCTCTTTTGAAGTGTCATTCCATTTATATAAAATTTTATTTTTTTCATCTTCTGACAAAATAACAAGTTCAGAAAGCTTTGAATCAGGTTTAGCAATTATCTGTTTTGTTAAAGATTCGAAAGATGATAATATATTTTTTATAAATTCATCTGAAAATTTAGAAGTCTCGAAAGCAATATGTATGGTAAGTTCATTACCCGGGGCGACAAGAACAGTGAGAGGAAAATTTGTTCTTTCTATTGCTTTCAGATCTTTGATCCTTATACCGGCAATACCTTCTTTAAGAGAATTGTCAACCGGGTAATTCTCAAACACAAGAATGTTTTCGAAAAGCTTTGTCCCTCTCGGTATTTCACTCCACTCCTGAATATCGACAAGCGCGCTGTAAGAATACTGATCTCTTTCGATTTGTTTTAACTGCAGTTCCTTTAGCCAGTTTATTACTTTTGATTCGCCGGAAATGTCTACCCTTACAGGTAAAGTGTTTATAAATAATCCAACCATCGATTCAATTCCTTTGAGCAGAGGATTTCTTCCGGATACTGTGCCGCCAAACATTACATCTTTTTCATTTCGATATTTACTTAATATAAAAGCCCAGATGCCCTGTATAACACTGTTTAATGTAAGTTTATTTTCTTTTACAAAACTGTTAAGGTTTGAAGTAAGCTCTTCACTGAATTTTACTTCAATGTCTTTTATTTCATCAGCATTTTTTTCTGCGGTGTGAGAATTCTTATTTTTGTTGAAGATCATCGGAGTTGGCGATCCGAATCCCTTGAGTTCATTAGTCCAGAAATTCTTAGCGGATTCTTTATCCGTAGTGTTTAGCCATACAATGAATTGTTTAAAAGAAATGGGATTTGAAAGTTCAGCAGCCTTACCATTTTTAAAAGATTCATAAAATGCAAAAACTTCTTTTTGAATGACGGGATAGCTCCAGCCGTCCATTAAGATATGATGAAAGCTCCAGATAAATTTGTATAACTGATCATTTAATTTTATGAGAGTACATCTCATCAGAGGTGCGGACTCCATAGAAAAACTTTTTGATCGGTCTGCTTTTATGAATGTTTTAAATTCAGTTTCAATATCCTCTGATTTTAGATTACTCCAGTTGAGATTTTCCCATGGCAAAGAAACAGATTTATTTACTATCTGTACAGGTTTGGAAATTCCCTTATACTGAAAAGAAGTTCTCAAAACTCCGTGTCTTTTTACAACTTCATTCCAGGCTTTTTCAAAAGCACTGGCGTCGAGTTCTCCTTCAAGGTCATAACAGAACTGTTCTATGTATGCATCAGATCCTTCCTCATACAAAGTATGAAAAAGCATTCCCTGCTGCATGGGAGAAAGTTCGTAAATATCTTCTATTTTATTTTTTAGATCCTGATCCATTTGTTAGTTTAAATTTGCAAGTAAATCATCGAGCTCCTGCTGATCCAGTCCGGCTGCAGAAAAGTCAGACGGAGTAAAACCTGAATTCTTATCTTCGCCTGTGCAATGTGAAATAATTTCATTCATGGAATTTTTAAAATGATCAGCAAGCTTTTCTATATTTTTTCTCTGATAAATATTGTTACTGAAATTAAATTCGAGTAATAACTTATCATCTGTTACCACTGCATTTATTTCAATTGAATGAAATCTTTTATTCTCTCCATCCTGACTAAGCTTTAATCCTTCCACAATTTTCCAATCAGTTGGTAAAAACTGAAAATTCATTTGCCCCAGATAATTGAATACAACCTCCACTTCAGGAAAATCCGAAAGTGATTTTTTAATTTCAGTATCATCCGACATATATTTCAGTAAACCAAATCCAATTCCGTTATTCGGTATATTCCTCAGATTCTCTTTGACAGATTTGATGCATTCTCCGGTATCTTTAGATGAATTGATTTTTAAGAGCACTGGAAAAACGGAAGTAAACCAGCCGACAGTTCTTGAAATATCTGTACTAAATGAATTATCAGCAATATCTTCACGCCCGTGACCTTCTAAATTCAGAAGTAATTTATTCTCGCCATTCCATTTATTAAATGCCAAAATCAAAGCTGTTAGTAAAATGTCGTTGATCTGTGTATTGTAAGACTTATGTACATCTTTTAAAATCAGTCCGGTATCTTCTTTTGAAAATTCAATGTTCACATTTTCTTCAGAGGTTACAATGTTTAAATTTTCATTAAAATCTTTTTGAGAAATAATTAAAGACTCAGTTGAAACTTCTTTCCAATGATCGAATTCTTTTTTAAGTTCAGTGCTGTTTGAATACTCTTTTATAATATCACTCCATTTTTTAAATGATAATGTTTTAAACGGCAATTTTGGATCTTCATTGTTTTGGAAATTATTATAAAGTCTGTAAAGATCCTCCAATATAATCCGCCATGAAATACCGTCGATACATAAGTGATGAACAATTATCAGAAGTTTATTACCGGAATTATTTCCTGTCCTGAAAAGAACTGCATTAAATAATTTCCCTTTTGAGATGTCGATGTTTTTGTGATAATTAATTGTCAGCTCATTTATTTTATTATCAATATTGTCAGGATCCAATGAAGTCAGATCTTCTACGATAAAAGGAATGTCATTGCCAATGTAATTATTGATTTGAGTTAGATTATTCCCAATTATTTCATAACTCATTCTAAGAGCATCGTGATGGATGAGAATTTCTTTTACTGCTTTTTCTAGATGTTCAGTATTAATATTATCAGGCAGAGACAGTAAAATAGAATGATTGAAATGGGATGGATCTTTTATATTGTGTTGAAAAAATCTTTGCTGAATGGGAATGAGCAGAGCATTTCCTGTGACGGGGTTTTGGTCAACCGCTTCAGCGGTTTTTTGCTCAGCGACAGCGGAAAGTTCAGAGATTGTCTGATACTGAAAGACCTGACGCGGACTTATCTTTATACCCTCCTGATTAGCACGGGAAATAATCTGAATGCTGATAATGGAATCACCGCCAAGTTCAAAAAAATTATCATGGATGCCAACATTCTCTACTCCTAAAACTTCTTTCCAGATATTTGCCAGGATCTTCTCAACAGGCTTTTCAGGTTCTATGTGTCCTGCTTGTGCAGATAAAGAATCGTCCGGAGCTGGCAAAGCAGATTTGTCAATTTTTCCATTTGGAGTGCGTGGAATACTTTCAACTAATATGAAAGCTGAAGGTACCATATATTCAGGTAAACTTTTCCTTAATTCATTTTTGTATTCATTTATTTCTAATTCAGAATCATTATTCAATTTCAAGTAAGCTGTCAGCTTTTGAATACCCGGTTTATCTTCTCTTACTAATACTACTGAGGTGTTAATATTTTCAATTGAATTAAGAGCTGTTTCTATTTCTCCCAGCTCTATCCTGTATCCTCTGAATTTAACCTGATCATCTGCTCTTCCAAGAAAAATTAAATTCCCATTAGAATTATATTTTGCCAGATCACCTGTTTTATATAATTTCCTTTCGGGAATATTAGAAAAAATATCAGCTATAAATTTTTCATCAGTAAGGGAAATATTATTAACATAACCTAACGCAATATTATCTCCACCAAGAAACAACTCTCCGGCAACTCCAACTGGTACGGGATTCAAGGCTTTATCGAGGACATATGCTTTTGCATTACTCACAGGCTTACCAATCGGAATGTTCTCGTCAATTTCATTTTTATTGCAAATATAAAATGTAGAATCTATAGTTGCTTCAGTCGGTCCATAAAGATTGCATAAAGTTACGTCAAGTTTTGAAAAAACTTTTTCACAAAGAGTTTTTGTTAAAGCCTCTCCTCCGGAAAATATAAATTTAAGACTTTTGCAATCCTGAATCATTGGTTCATCCAATATCAGATTTAAAAGCGTAGGAACCATCTGTAGTACATTAACTTCGCTTTTTATAATTGAATCTTTCATGTAAGCAGTGTCCATGTGAGCTTCAGGCTTAGCCATAACAAGTTTTCCTCCTGTCATCAGCGGCAGATAAAATTCCCATACAGAGGCATCAAAACTGAACGGAGTTTTTTGCAATACACTAACATTTGAATCAAATCCAAATTCATTAATCATCCACTGCATATGGTTTGCCAGAGATCTGTGACTAATCAAAACACCTTTTGGAATACCGGATGAACCTGATGTATAAATTGCATAAGCAGGATCTTCAAGAGTTACATTTATATCGGGTACTTCAGAATTTTCATCCATAATTTCCAAATTACTTTCATCGGCAATTAGGATCTCTGCATTATCTGATCGGAGTTTTTCTGAAACAGATCTTTGTGTCAAAATAAATTTAGAGCCCGAATCTTTTATCATATGATCGATACGGTTCTGCGGATATGAAGGATCGACCGGAACGTAAGCAGCGCCTGCTTTTAATATACCAAGAATTGATATTACCAAATCCAAAGATCTTTCCATACAGATGCATATTAGATCTTTAGGCTTTACTCCTTTTCTAATGAGATAATTTGTCAGCTTGCCGGAACGTTCAACAAGTTCTTTAAATGAAATTTCAGATTCGTCTGAAATAACTGAAGTATTATCTGGATATAAACCGGCAATTTTTTTGATCGAATGGTAAACTGTAGTCTGTTCATTAATTAAAGTTTCTGTGTCATTCCATTGATTCAGTATTTTACTTTCTTCTGCATCTGAAAGAATTTTAAGATCCTTCACAGATTTTTCAGAATCCGAAACTATATTTTTCAGCAATGTGATGAAATTTTCTTTCATCGAAATTATAGTATCCTTATTAAAAATATCTGCATTATATTTGAATGCTCCTGAGAAAGAATTTTCACCTTCAATAAATTCAACTGTAAGATCAAACTGACCATCCTGTTGAGTGAGATAATAAGGTTGTAATTTCAGGCTTCCCCAGTTTACTTCTGCATTATCATTTCCGTAAACAATAAGCTCCTGAATTTCGTCAGACTGCTGAACTTTCTGCATTCCAAAAAAAGTCTGAAATACAGGAGATCTGCTCGGATCTCTTTTATTCAAAATCTTTTCAACAATTAAAGGGAATGGGTAATCCTGATTGGCTACGGCGTAAAGAACTTTTTTCTTTACCTGCTTTAAAAAATCCGCAATAGAATTTTCGGGATCGACTATAGCTCTTACAGCAACCGGATTTATAAAATATCCAATTACTTTATCAAATTCGGTATTGGTTCTACCGGCTGTAGGCAATCCGACTATGATCTCTTTCTGACCGCAGTATTTATAAAGAAAAACAAAAAAAGCAGTAAGCAATGTTACAAAAAGAGTGGTGCCTTCTGATTTGGAAATTGCTTTAAGTTTGTCTACCAGTTCTTTTTCAAGAAATAAATATTCAGTCGCACCATTATAAGTCTGTACTGCCGGTCTATGTTTGTCCGGTGTTAAATTTAGATAAGGTAGATCGCCTTTAAGTTCATTTTTCCAGTAATTCCATTGTTCATTACCTTTTTCACTTTTAATAAAATCTTCCAGAAAATTTACGTAATCTGAATATTTTTTTTGTAAGGGTGAAAATGAGATTTGCAGGTTATCGGATTCTGCATAGTAAAATTGCTTTAGTTCATTCAGCATTGTACCGATGGACCAACCATCACAGGCAATATGATGAACGCTGATAAGCAGTATATAATTTTCATCAGATACCTTTACCAAATATACTTTAAATACGTCACCGTTTTCGAGATCAAATGGAGTTCTGTGATAAGAATTAATTATTTCTTTAATAACTTTTTCACTTTTTTCGGAATGATCTTCCGATCTGAAAAAAATATCCTTAAACCCGCTTACAGTCTGAACAGGTTTACCGTTTTCTATTTTGAAATTAGATCTCAGGCACTGATCTCTGTTCAGAATTCTTTGAAATGATTTTTTTAAAGCAGGAATATTTACATGAGATTTAATTCTGACAGAAAATGCGACATTATAAGCAGTGCTTTCCGGAGTGTTCAGATAGAGGAAATA
>Ga0209477_1001459_pt1 | contig 14352 bp, 12 predicted proteins | sample KloWWTupernatant_FD_187180 | JGI IMG/M metagenome (GOLD analysis project Ga0209477, IMG submission 187180) | Active sludge microbial communities from Klosterneuburg, Austria, studying microevolution and ecology of nitrifiers - Klosterneuburg... | ecosystem: Engineered > WWTP > Aerobic digester >...
AACATCATCTATAAGCTGATCGAGGACATCGAGCTGGCCCTGAAGGGCATGCTCGCTCCCAAGGTGGTCGAGAAGATCGTCGGCACGGCCGAAGTGAAGCAACTCTTCAAGATTCCCAAGGTCGGCTTTATTGCCGGGTCCATCGTTCGCAGTGGCGTCGCCCAGCGCAACGCGCGCGCGCGCGTGCTGCGGGCGGGCAACGCCATTCACACCGGCCCGGTCGGCTCGCTCAAACGGCTGACCGAGGATGTGCGTGAAGTGCGGGCCGGGCTCGAGTGCGGGATCATGGTCGAGGACTTCGAATGCAAGCCCGGCGACGTGATTGAGTTTGTGGTCGAGGAGACCGAGGCTCGCTAGACAAGGTGCCCAAGGCAACAATTCTGTAGGCGATATCCCCCAGCGGAGCTGGGGGATATCGCCTACAGAATAATGACCGGCGATTGAGGCGATTACGATGAGCAAGAAATACGAAGGCCGCATCAGCGAGCTCGTCCGGGCTCGCCTGACGGTGTTGCTCGAGAGCCGGGTGAACGATCCCCGCATCGCGGGCATCACCGTGACCGATGTCGAGGTGACGGCGGACACACGTTATGCGCGGGTCTACTACAGCCTGATAGGCGACGACGAGGCCAAGGCCCAGGCCAAACGCGGGCTGGACAGCGCCGCCGGATTCCTGCGGCACGAGCTCGGGCAGACCCTGCGCACCAAGCGCACCCCCGAACTCAGCTTCATTCACGATGAATCGCTCGAGCGCGGCGAAAGGATGGCCCACCTGCTCGACATCGTGCGCGAACAGGACGCAAAGAAACCGGAGTAACGAGATGACGGCGAAACTGGCCGAGGCCTGGTCGGAGGCGGAGGGACTGCTGCGCCGGGCCCAGCGCATCCTGGCCATCACCCATGTCAACCCCGATGGGGATGCCATCGGCAGCGTCATGGGCTTCACCCTGGCGATGCGCCAACTTGGCAAAGCGGTCACGCCCGCCTGCCAGGACACGCCGAACTCGCGCAACAACTACATCACGGGCATCAATGACATGCGCAAGGAGGGCGAGGGCGTCTACGACCTGCTCGTCGCCATCGACGCCAGTGACCTGCAGCGCCTGGGATCGGTCTACATGCCCGCCCAGCACGCGCGGGTGCCGATGCTGGTCTTCGACCATCACATTACCAACACCGAATTCGGGACGGTCAACGTCGTGGAACCGGCGACCTCCTCTTCGGCCGAGATCATCCTCAAGCTCGTTCAGCGGATGGGTCTGCGCCTGACTTCGGAAGTGGCGACCGCGTTGCTGACCGGCCTGATCACCGACACCTTGGCATTTCGCACCTCCAATACAACGGCGGACACCATGGCAGCCGCCACGACCCTGATGCGGGCGGGCGCAAACCTGATCGAGATCACCCAGCGCAGCCTGGTCAGCAAACCCTTCGAGTCGATCAAGTTCATGGCGGCGGGTGTGTTGCGGGCCAAGGTCGAAGACGAAGTCGTATGGGCAACCGTTCCCAAGAAACTCCGGGCCGAGATGGAATTCCGCGAGCAGCGCGGCGACGCCGGCCTGGTCAGCATGCTCGCCGCGGCGCAGGAAGCCCGAATCGCGGTTGTCTTTGTCGAGAACCCGGATGGAGCGATCGAGATCGGCTTCCGCGGCCAGCCTGGCTATGACGTGTCGCAGGTCGCCCTCGAATTTGGGGGCGGCGGCCATCCGGCGGCGGCCGGATGCACCCTGCCCGGCCCGATGCGCGATGCGGTCAACCGCGTCCTTCCCCGCCTGAGGCGGGTTGTGCGCGAGCACTAGGCAAGCATGGACGGACTGGCCATCATCGACAAGCCCGCCGGCATGAGCTCGCACGATGTGGTCGCCCGCGCGCGGCGGATCACCCGGATGCGGGCAATCGGCCACGCCGGCACGCTCGACCCGATGGCCACCGGTGTGCTTACCCTGTGCATTGGCCAGGCCACCCGACTGTCCGAGTATCTGCTGGGCGAGGAGAAGGGCTATGTGGCTCGGGTGCGCCTGGGCGCGCGCAGCAACACCGATGACGCCGAAGGCGAGATCGTTGAGGGCTCAGCGCCCGATTTCAGCCCGGCTGCGCTGCGGGCTGCGCTTACCGCGCTGACCGGACCGCTGCAGCAGATCCCGCCCCAGTTCTCGGCCATCCAGCGCGACGGACAGCGCGCCTATGCCCTGGCCCGCAAAGGCGAGACAGTAGACCTGCCCGCCCGGCCTGTCACGGTGTATGAACTGACCTGGTTGGACGAGGCCGGCCTGATCGATGCCGCCGGCGACTGGAACGCGGGCGCGGCCCCGCTCGAGATCGGGTTGCGCGCGCGGGTCTCGGCCGGGACCTACATTCGCGCGCTGGCCCGCGACCTGGGCGAAGCGCTTGGCTGCGGCGGGCTGCTCTCCGCGCTGCGGCGCACCCAGGCCGGCCCATTTGGAATTGCCAGCGCGACGACGTTGGAAGCGTGGCAGGCGATGGGACCGGATTGGGGACGGATTTTGCGGCCAATGGACGAAGCGGTTGTTGGCTTTCCGCGGGTGGATGCGGACAGTGAGACCGCGCGGCGGGTCAACCTTGGCCAGTTTCCAACGGCTCCGGCCGGCCTACCCGAAGGACTGGCGCGGGTATACGATCCACAGGGCCGCCTGATCGCCATTGCCCGGATCGCGGATGGCAAAATCCACCCGGCCAAAGTCTTCGCCGGCGCGCCGCCCGCGGCGGGGTAGCATCAGTCCCCAAGCCGCCATGGAACATGTCCGCTCGCTCGAGGCATTTGCCGCGCCCGTCTCCGTGTGCGCCGTCGGCACGTTTGATGGCGTGCACCTTGGCCACCAGCAACTGATCGCGGGGGTGGTCGAGGACGCCCGAACGCGCAGCGCGGCCGCCATCGTCATCACGTTTTTCCCCCACCCAAAGGTCGTGTTCGGACGCGCGCCGGCCCTGTATCTCACCCTGCCCGACGAGAAGGCCGAACTGATGCGGGCGATGGGCATCGACGCGGTGCTCAGCCTGCCGTTTGACCAGACCACGATCGCGACCAGCGCCGATGACTTCATCGCCCAGATGCGCCGCCAGTTTGGGATGAACAGTTTGTGGATGGGCCAGGACTTTGCGTTGGGCCACCGGCGGCAGGGCACGCCCGAGTTCCTGCGTACCCGAGGCCGCGAGCAAGGCTTTGCCGTGTCGATCGTTGCGCCGGTCCTGGCGGCGGGTATCCCGGTGTCGAGCACACGCATCCGTGAGGCGGTGCTGCGCGGAGATCTGCTCGAAGCAGCCGAGTGCCTGGGCCGATCGTTCAGCGTCGCGGGTGAACTCATCGCGCCGCGCCGGGTGCGCGCGCCTGCCGATCATGTCTTGCCGCCACCGGGCGTGTATGCGGTCTACGCCTGCGGCGGGCTTAACCATGCCCGCCTGCGGGCCGACGCGCCAAGCGTGATCGATCTGGCGACGCCAGTCGAGGATTGCGCATCGGTGGTAGTGGAGTTCATATGAATCCGGAAGCGGCATGCCCCGGCTTCGCCGGGGCATGCCGCTTCCGGACAAGAACACGTCAATGCCCAGCCTGAAAGACCGATTCCAGCGCGCAAGCCTGCGCGCCAGCAACGCCCTGCGACGGCGCCGTCTCGCCCCGCGCTGGGTGCTGCTCACCCTCGACGGACCGATCGTCGAATTCGCCCCGCCCTCACCCCTGCCCGATCTGCCAGCGCCCATCGAGCGCATCCTCGAGCGGTTCCTGCCCGAGCCGCCGCGGAGTGTCAACATGCTGCGCCGAAGCTTCGAGCAATTGGCCAATGACCCGCGCGTCGAAGGGGTCATATTGCGGCTGGACTGCTCGGCCAGCGCCGCGATCTATCAGAGCCTGCGCGGGCTTATTGGCGAGCTCCGGGCGGCGGGAAAGCGGGTCGTAGCCTATGCCGAGCGATTCGGGCCGATGTCGTATTACCTGGCCTGCGCCTGCGATCAGATCGTGATGCCGCCCGAGGCAGAGTGGAGCGTGCTCGGGTTTGAACGCGAGTATGTGTTCCTGAAGGACGCCCTCGACTGGGCCGGCATTGGAGTCGAAGCGGTGCGAGTGTCGCCTTTCAAGTCGGCGCCCGATCAATTCACCCAGACCGACTTCAGCGCCGAGTCGCGGGCGCAGGCCGAGGCGCTGCTCGACGCCGTCTACGAAACCGTGGTGGCCGGGGTGGCGTCCGGGCGCCGCCTCAGCCCTGAGACGGTGCGCGCACGCATCGACCAGGCGCCCTACAAGGCCGAGCAGGCAGTGGCGCTTGGTCTGATCGACGCGGCGCGCTACGAGGATCAGTTGCGGGATTTCGTTGTGCCGAGCGCGGCCGGCGAGAAACCGGCCGAGGCGCCCCGCGGCGTGCGCGCGCGCATTTCGGCCTTTGTCCACGACCCGCGGGCGACGTTGCGGCGTCGGCGCGTGCGGCCCGCCCTGCAGACGTATGGCGAGGCATGGCGGGCGCTGTTGCTGCCGGACATTGACTGGGCCGACCCGTATGTCGCCGTGATTCAACTGGAAGGCGGCATCATCGAAGGCAAATCAAGCCCACCTTCGCCCCTGCCCCTGCCCTTCGTCGGCGACCGCGCTTCGGGACACGAGTCCATTGCGGCGGCATTCCGTTCGGCCGAAAACGACGACGAAACGGCCGCCATCGTGCTCGTCGTTGACTCGCCGGGCGGGTCGGCCCTGGCCAGCGCCCTCATCGCGCGCGAAGTGCGGCGGGTCCGGACGAAAAAGCCGGTCGTCGTCTACATGAACGGGGTGGCTGCCAGCGGGGGCTACTACGCGGCGGCGCTGGCCGATTACATCGTCGCCCAGCCGCTCACGGTCACGGGCAGCATCGGGGTATTCGCCCTCAAGCCCACCGATGGCGGGGTCTACGACCGGCTGCGCGTGCGCCGCACAACGCTCAGCCGGGGGGCGCGGGCCGGGCTGTATGGCACGGCCAAGGCTTTTGACGCGGATGAGCGCGCGGCGGTCACCCAGTCGATCGGGCGGACCTACGATGCCTTCAAGCGGGTCGTCGCCGACGGGCGAAAGCTCGACATCGACGCGGTCGAGCCACTCGCCGGCGGGCGGGTATGGACCGGGACGATGGCGCTTGAGCGCAAGCTGGTGGACGCGCTGGGGGATTTCCAGGTGGCCCTGAACAAGGCAGCCGAACTGGGCAAGATCCCGGCCGACAAACGCGCCCCATTCTGGGTGGTGTCATCCACGCGCGGCTTCCGGCTGCCCGCGCCGTTTGTTGATCCCGCGGCGGTCGCGCGGTCGGTAATAGACGATACTCAGCAGCGCATTCGCCGGATCGTGAGCGGCCGGGCCCAAGCCCAACTGCCGTTTGAGGTCGGCCACTTCGAGTAAATGAAACCGCTAAGTGTCTGCGCCGATGAGACCCGGGATCTATCCGCAGATTCCGCAGATTTCCGCCGATTCTTTTTCCGAATCCGCGCTCAACATATTCAAATCCGCGGAAATCGGCGGAATCTGCGGATAAACGATTTGTGCTGGCCCGTCGAGATGCCTGGGTGGCAACATTCAGGAGCGCGTCCGAAGGTTGCTTTCGTTTAGGCTGCCATGCTCATCCAACACCTGTCGCTGACCAACTTCCGGCTATATGCGCGGCTGGAGCAGGACTTTGCGCCCGGGCTGACCATCATCCAGGGCGACAACGCCCAGGGCAAGACCTCGCTGCTTGAGGCCGTGCACTATCTAGCGACCGCCCACTCACCCCACACCAACGCCGATCGGCAGGTCATTCGCTGGGGAGCGGGCGAAGAAGCGCCCTACCCGTACGCGCTGCTCAAGGGCGAACTGCGCCGGCGCGACGGCGCGCGCCTGCTCGAGCTGGGCCTGCAGATCGGCGAGGCCGGCCGGCTGCGCAAGGACATTCGAATCGATCGCATGCCCAAGAAGGCGATTGATCTGGTCGGGCAACTCGCCGTTGTGCTCTTTCTGCCAGGGGATGTCGAGCTGGTGTCGGGCGCGCCGGCGCTGCGCCGGGAGTTCCTGGACGGCGCGCTGTGCCAGGTCGATGCGGGGTATGCCCAGGCGCTGGAGCAGTATGCGAAGGCGATGGCCCAACGGAATGCGCTGCTCAAGCAGGCCCAGGAGCGCCATATCGATCCGGATGAGCTGGCGATCTGGGATGCCCAATTGGTGCCGGCCGGGGTGCTAATCTCGCTGCGCCGGCGCGCGGCCGTGGCGGAGCTGAGCACCCTGGCCCTGCCGATCCACCGCGAGTTGTCGGGCGGTACCGAGTTCATGCAGACCCGCTATGCGCCGAATTTTGACGCGGCAGCCCCGCAGTTGGAGGACGCGTATCAGATCGGGCTGGCGATGGCCGGCCCGCCGGACGGCGTGAGCGCGGCGGATCTCGAGGCGGCGTTCCTGCGCGCGTTGGCGACCCGGCGCAAGGAAGAGATCGCGCGCGGGCTGACCTTGACCGGGCCGCATCGGGATGATTTGAGGATGATCGCCAACGGAGTGGATCTGGGCGAGTATGGCTCGCGCGGCCAACAGCGCACGGCCGTGCTGGCGCTCAAGCTGGCCGAGGCAGCCTGGCTGAAAGAGCGCCTGGGCGAAGACCCGGTGATCTTGCTTGACGAAGTGCTGGCCGAGCTCGATCCCCGCCGGCGGCAGTGCCTGCTCGCCCGGATTGGGGAGGGTCAGCAGACGTTGATCACGACGACGGACGTGCACCGATTTGACGCCGATTTTGTGCGCAAGGCCGCGCTGCTGACGGTCCGCGGCGGGATTGTCGGCGGCGCTTTATAATCGCGGCAGGCCCGAGTAGTTCAAATGGATAGAACAACGCTCTCCTAAGGCGTGTGTTGTGGGTTCAAGTCCTGCCTCGGGCACTTTTGATACGCCAATCCGGCGTCAAGCGACGGAGTGATCCAGGTCCCAACCCGCTCTGCCTGTCACGGGCGCGGCAGGCTTTGTCCGCAGATTACGCAGATTTTCGCCGATTTTGGCAAATCTAGATAAGCAGTTGCAAATACGGGGAACATGGCCTAAGCGAACCACATGTGAAATCTCGGAGTCAGACTCCGAGATTTCATGATGTCCTCCGCGCGTGGATAGTAGGCTGGGGCATGTCGTGGATCTCGAGCGCGCGATCCAACATGCCCGCTCTCGCGCCATCAGCGGCGGGCGCTAGACCACCTTTTTCTTCGTGAATTCGGCCAGCTGCAGCGCGATTTTGGTCTTGTGCTTGATCACATTGGCGCTGAAAGTCAGGGAGCCCTTTGACGGGGGCATAAGCGATGACTTCTTAATGACCACTTCACCGCCTGTCTTCACTTCCACCGCTGCCTTGGGTTCGCCCGTCAGCCACTTCTGCAAGGTGCTGGCATGCCCGCCATAAGGCTTCCCGAGCTGGCCAATAACGAGAATGGGCTCGATGTAGGTGACCGGCAGCTTGGCGCCGTCTTTGGCCCGTTTCAAGTTGGCGGCATTCGCGACCTTGATCTTCTCGAGGTCCGCCGACAACTTCACCAGCGTGTCGCTTTTGACATCCAGCTTGATCTTCTCCATGATGGACGATATGGTGTCCGTCATTTCGTCGTACTTGAAGAGCTTTGCAAGGCGCTGCAGCTCCTTCTTCTCGGCGCTCGAATGATTGATCTTGTCATTGGCAAGAAAGAACTCGTAAAGCGCCTTGGCGGCAGTGGCGCTCGTAGGTGGGCCCTGCTCGAGAAACTCGATATTGTCTCCGCAATGCAATCCGTTTGCGAATTTATGCAGGATCTTGCGCATCATCGGATCCTTCCAGACCGTGTCGAAGTTGAGGGCCATCTAGTACTCCTTGGCGTGGAGATTCCACGCGCTTGTGAATGCGTCGCAATTGCTCAGCCCAATCACCAAAAAAGGACATCGGCGAGAATCTGCGTAATCTGTGGACAGATTCCGAGTCCGCTGGATCGGCCAGAGCAGCTACAAAGCGTTTGATACGACGTATTTTAGCGGCGATCCGCAAATTTCGGAACACTGAGCGAGGACAGCGACGAAATGATCTCGCCCATCTCGTCGTCCCTCAACGACACCAACTCCAGCAGCAAATAGCCGTCAGCCGCGGCGTGATCCATCACCCAGATCGACGGCGCGCCCTGCCGGAGCGCCACGGCCAGCGCGGCTGCGCTCGCCAAGGGATGGGTCGGCCCGATCTGCAGCCGGACACGCGAGAAGGGCAAACCTGAGGAATCAGGCAGGGCGCTGGACGCGATTCCGGATACGCCCCTAACCTGATCCACGAACCAGGCGACCTTGCGGGACTGCTCAGCCTGCCAGGCGGGCAGATCAAGCGCTTCTCGCTCTTCCAGCGCGGCGAGCACCCCGACCAGAGCTTCCTTGCTGGCCTTCATCCCCCGCCCGATGCCGCGCTCCTGGGCCCGGCAGGCCTGAACAAGCGGCTTGCGCCCAACAATGAGCCCGGCTGTGGGCGCGGCCAGGTATTTCTGCGCGCTGAGCAGGACGAGATCGGCTCGCGTGGCCAGCAGCTCGGGCAGGCGCAGATCCTGGGCCGCGCCGTCAATGATCGCCGGCACGCTCTGCCTGTGGGCGGCGGCGACGGCCGCGCCAAGATCGAGGGGCGCCCCGCGCGCGAGACGCGAGGACACCAGGAGCAGGCAGGCCGTCCGCTCTTCGACCAGTGCGCGCTCGAGGTCGGCGATATCACAACGCGCCTCCGTGCCTGCGATGACCGGAGTCGCCCCGGCCAACCGAATCGCGGTGAGGATAGGGTGGCCATAGTCGACCACGTGCCCGGCGGGGATAACCACCCGGTTGGGCATGTCGGTCGAATCCGGCAGCGCCGCGACGCGCTCGGGCGCATCGCCGGCCATCGCCGCCGCCACCGCCACCGTGATCGCGGCGGCAGTACAGTGCACGACCGCAGCCGTCTCGGCGCCGTAATGGCTGGCTATGCGGGCGCTGACCGCCGCCTGCAGCTCGTCGATGACAAAATGCTCCGCCAGGGCGTCAGCGACTGCGGCCCGCACGCGGGTCGATGAGCGAGACACGCCCAGCGGGGTGAAAGTGCCGCGCGCGTTAATCACGCGGGTGAGGCCATATTTGGCGTGGATGCTCTTCATGCTGTGTTCCAGCCGGCGACGCAGCCCGGCCCGCTCGACCCGTCACTGCCACAGCCGGTTTTGTCCGCAGATTGACGTGGATTAGCGCAGATTTGTTAGGGGAAAAGACGCGCGCGGAAGTCCAGGGACTTCCGCGCGCGCGAACGGCAATGTAACGAACGATCAACTAATCGTCGTCGACCAGATCCTTGAGTGCCGCGAAGTCCTTGAACAGGCCCTTCATTTCGGCCGGGATCTGGGCTTCATCCACTTTGTCGCCCATCTTGCTCAGGATCTTCTTGAGGGCCTTGAGCAGCTTCTTGTTCTTTTCATCCAGTGGAGCAGGAGGAGGAGGCGATCCGCCGCCGCCGCTTGGGCTGCCACCACCGGACGAACCGCCGCCGCTCGGGCTGCCGCCGCCGCTCGGGCTGCCACCCCCGCCGGCCTGGCCGACCGCCGCGCCGGAACCACCGTCCTGCTGGCCCACGGGCGTGAACGCGTCGGACTGATTGCCCTGCTGGCCACTACCTTGTCCGTACTGATAGTTCGGATCGGCGTCGCTATCGAGCCGGTCAAAGGCAGCTTCCGGATTGGTCGGCACACCATCGGGAAGATCGCCGCCACCCTGCTGGCCCGTTCCATACTGGTAATTCGGGTCGTTGCCGTCCAGGATGTCGAAAGCCGCGCCGGGGTTGGTTGGCACGCCGTCAGGCATATCGCCACCACCACCGCCGGCCGAGCCGCCGCTGTCACCGCCGTCCAGGTTGTTGAAAAGCTGGGACGGGTCCGGCATGCCGGCGTTGCCGCCACCCCCATCGAGGTTGTTGAAGAGCTGCGAAGGATCAGGCATCCCGCCACCTGCGCCACCACCGCCGCCTGCGCCACCACCGCCGCCTGCGCCACCACCGCCGCCTGCGCCACCACCGCCGCCCGCGCCACCACCGCCGCCCGCGCCGCCACCACCGCCTGCGCCACCACCGCCGCCCGCGCCGCCACCAGCGCCCGCGCCACCACCACCACCGGCAGAGCCGCCACCACCACCACCCGTCTGGTCACGCCGCAATTGGCCCGAGGCTTCTCCTTCGGCTTGCTGCATCAGCTGCCGGATTTGCCCTGATGATTGTTTGGCGGCATCCATCGCCGCCGCCAAACGCTTCAGCGACGGCATGACAGAACCGTCCATCTCGCTATAAAACGCGGTCGCGCCCGGTCCAATCCAGTCACCCCCCCGAAGCGTGTCGAGGTTCTGCCGCAAGGACTGGATCAATTGCCGGGTGCTTTCGCCTTCCTGGCCAAAACGCTGGCCGATCTGGTTGAGCTGGTCGTAGTCGGAACGGATTTTTGGCGCAGCCATGAATAGTGCCTCCAGGATGAAGCCGCCCCTGAGATGCGGCAGTTGACGCTATTGCTAGCCTATCTCGCCTGATTCCCGTTGTCATGGGGCTATATCCCGAAAAACCGGGAAGTATGTCCCGAAATCAAAGGGAATTCGCGAGGGCCAGCTTTAGTTGGGCAAGCATGCGCTCGATGTCAGCATCATCGATGCCCACGCCCATATGACCAAAGCGCAACACCCGGTCGCTCAGGGGAGGGAGCCCCACCCCGATCATGATGTTCTCGGTCCGCAGTATCGCCTGCATGACATCGACCGGACGGATGCCGGCCGGCGCGATCGACGTCGTCAACACGGGTGCCATCCAATCTGCGGGCACAAAAAGCGGCAGGCCAATGTCGGCCAGGCGTGCCCGCAAGTGATCGGCGCGCTGACGATAGCGCGCAAGCCGCGCGTCCAGACCTTCAGTAGTCAGGGCACTCAGGGCAGCGTGCAGCCCGAGCATGGCTGGGCTCGGCATCGTGGCCGGATACGGGTGCCAGTTGGGCGACTCGTCCTCGTACTTCTGCCAGGTCGTGAGGTGCAGATACCAGCTTCGGACCTCGCTTGGCGGCATGGCCTGGGCAATCTCCCAGACCCGCTCGTTCACTGCGACGACGGCCAGGCCGGGCACACCGCCCAGACACTTCTGGGAAGCCGAAATAACGGCGTCGATCCCCCATGCGTCCATCGGCAGGGGCGTGCCTGCCAGCGACGATACCGCGTCGACAATGCACAGCCGGCCCTGAGCGCGACAAATCGCAGCGATTTCCTCGATCGGGTTGAGGATTGCCGAGCCCGTCTCGAGCTGCACAAACAGCCCCGTTCGGATCGACGGATCGGCTGCGAACGCGCGCGCGATCGCGGCGGGATCCAAGCGTTGATCAAGCGGCGCCTCGACCACGACCGGCTCGCAACCGATCCTTTTGAGCACCTCGATCCAGCGCTCGCCGAAGAACCCATTGTCGCCCACCAGCACTCGCTCGCCCCGGCGCAGGACGGATTGGAAGATGAGCTCGGCTCCAACATGACCCGAGCCGGCAGTCACAAACACGCGCCCGCTGGTGCCGATGATCTGGCGGAGCATGTCCTTGAGTTCAAGGTGGATTGGGATCCAGCCCGGCCCATAGTTCGGGCGCACCGGCGCGCCAACTGCAGCAAGCACGTCGTCGGCCACCGAGATCGGGCCAGGAATCATGAGTTTAAGTGACATTGAATATGGGATTAAGGCGCGCATCCAAAGTTGCCGGCCGATGGTATTCCGGAAAAATCGATGCGGGGCGGGTCTCCAATGAGGCCCGCCCCGCGCTCCGCCTTCGCGCGAAGACGGCTACATCTCTGGCGTTGCTACCGCCGGTTTTTTCAAAAAGCTTATGCCCCGGCTCCGCCGGGGCATAAGCTTTTTGGATTATCCTCGCGAGAGATTCTAGAACCAGTTCTGCTTCTTGCAGAAGTCAGTGATGACCGGAATGTTGATGTCCTTGCCCTGATAGGACTGAATCGCCCAGATGATGGTGGGGATGAACAGCACAGGCGCGAGGCAGGCGAGGATGACGGTAACGGTCAGGATGATGGAGATGACGAACGCGACAACCGCGTAGGCCAGGCTCTGCACGGCATCCTTTTTCAGAACAGGATCCTTCTTCATGCTGTCGGAGACGAGCACGATGATCGGCATGATCGGGGAAAGCAGATAGGTGAGCAGTCGGTAGAGCTTCTGGTTGGAATCGGCTGGGCTATTCATGTCTTTGGTTAATCTCCTGTTTCAAGCGAACAATGATTTGCGATCTCCCCGTATTCTAACCACGTTCTCAGCAAACGCAACCGCTTACGCGATGTCCCCTGGTTTCGCGTGGGGAAACGGGCGCAGGACGCATTTACAATCACCCCCGCATGCTTCGCATTATCTTTATGGGCACCCCGGACTTCGCGGTGCCCGCCCTGCGCGCGCTGGCCGAAGATCATCAGGTCATGGCCGTGGTCACCCAGCCCGATGCTCCGGCCGGGCGCGGGCGCGCACTCGCCCAATCCGCCGTCAAGCATGCCGCGCTGGAGCTCGGTCTGCCCGTGCTCCAGCCGCCCAGCCTCAAGCAACCTGAGGCAGTCGCTGAGCTCAGCGCATTACGCCCCGACATCATCTTCGTGGCCGCGTTCGGGCAGATCCTGCGCCGGGCGGTGCTGGATCTCCCTCCGCTCGGCTGCCTGAATGCGCACGCCTCGCTTCTGCCGCGCTGGCGCGGCGCATCGCCGGCCAACGCCGCGATCGCCGCCGGCGACTCCGAGACTGGCGTCACATTGATGAAGATGGATCCCGGCCTCGATACAGGGCCGGTCATCGCCCAACGTCATGAGTCCATCCTTCCCGGCGACACTACGGCGACGCTCCTGGCCCGGCTGGCGGAGCTGGGAGCCGCGCTGGCGCGCGAGACCCTGCCCGCCTGGGCGAGCGGCGAGATAGCCGCCGTGGCTCAAGATCCCAGATTGGTGACGACTTGCGGGTTGCTCAAGAAGGAGCATGGGCGCCTGGATTGGTCGCGGCCGGCCGCCGCCCTCGAGCGGCATATCCGGGCGATGACACCCTGGCCCGGCGCAACGACAAGCTGGGCAGGCAAACAGATGCGAATCCTGCGGGCGCGGGTCGCAGAATCTGTGGTTGACGCGCCCGCCGGGATGGTCGTTGCGATGGCGGGCGGATTCGGAGTCGTATGCGGAAACGGAACGCTCGAGATTGTCGAAGCTCAGCTCGAGGGGCGCAAGCCCATGTCCGCGACGGATTTGGCGCGCGGTCAGCGCGGGTTGATCGGGGCAGTGTTGGGCATGTAGAGACGCGCCGTGGCGCGTCTCTCTCGATTCAGGGCGAGCGAGCGAAACGCGCCACGGCGCGTCTCTCTCGATTCAGGGCGAGCGAGCGAGACGCGCCACGGCGCGTCTCTACAACCATTACGGCATCTCCGGCGGCTTGCCCTTGCGCTCGCGGCGCCGGCGCAGAAGCTCGGCTGCGGCGTTGACGGCTGGCGGCGGCGCCTCAGCGCCCTCCTCGATTGCATATTGGGCCGGCTGCTCGCGCAGGCGCTGAAGCTCCGCCCGCAGCGAGGCCCTGCCCAACGGGGCTTCAACCGGCGCATCCGCGCTCGTCACGGTCTTGCGTTTGGCCGCCATCAAACGCCCCATGCGCTCCGTGTTGGCCAGGGCCATCTGTGGCGCAAGACCGCGCCGCCGCGCAAACAGGCGCTCCAGCAGGCCCGGCACGCTGATGACGATCCGGCGGGCCGCAACGTCAAACGGCAGAAGCAGCGTCGCGAACAGCATCAGGATTGGGAAGAGATCGGTTCGGGCCGCTGCCGCTGGCACATTCAGCTCAAAAGCCTGGGCGGGCATGGTCAACCTTGCTCCGCCGCCGAGCGACGCCCATGCTTCAAGGGCGCTCTGTCCGCTTGCAGCGGCCGGGGCATATTCGGCTGAATACGGCCGAGCATAGGGGATGGCCCGCTCGAGCGTCGCCTCGCCGGCGGCATCAAGCGACTCCACCCGCACAAGATAGGCGCCGGGCAGCGTGAGCGGGGCATCCACCTCGAAGTGCCCCGGGGCGGTCTGGACCATCGGCACAGTCTGTGTGATGCCATCGGCATCAATCAGCGTCGCGCGCAGACGCGCCTCGTTGGCCTGCGCGGCGCGGGCCGCCGGCAGGTCCGCCTCGATTACGGCCCGATCGCCGCGCGAGGTCACCTTTGCCTGGGCCCCGCTGTCGAGGCGATCAAGGATCGTCCAGCGAATCGCCTGGGCCCAAAAGCGCGGGTATTCGGCCCAATTGACCCAGGGCTGGCCCCAGCGGGTGGTGGCATCCGAGGTGAAGGCGACCGCGCGCCCGAGGCCGTACTGCCAGGTCGCCAGAAGCG
>Ga0209477_1001460_pt1 | contig 14348 bp, 16 predicted proteins | sample KloWWTupernatant_FD_187180 | JGI IMG/M metagenome (GOLD analysis project Ga0209477, IMG submission 187180) | Active sludge microbial communities from Klosterneuburg, Austria, studying microevolution and ecology of nitrifiers - Klosterneuburg... | ecosystem: Engineered > WWTP > Aerobic digester >...
AAGGCCGGCTCTGTAGGAGCGCGCTCTGCGCGCGATGGGCCCGATCGCGGCTGAAGCCGCTCCCACCGGGGAAGGCCCGCCTCAACGAGGCGGGATGAACCCACCGCCGCCCGGCTTCATCAGGCCGCCCATCTGGCGCATCAGGCCCTTGATGCCGCCGCTGGAGAGCTTGGACATCATCTTCTCCATCTGCTGGTACTGCTTGAGCAGGCGGTTGACGTCCTGCGGCTGCATCCCGGCGCCCCGGGCCACCCGCACCTTGCGCGAACCGTTGAGCAGGTCGGGGTGGCGCCGCTCCTTCTTCGTCATGGAGCCGATGATCGCCATCATGCGCTTGACGTCACGATCCTTGACCTGGTCCTTGAGGTTCGACGGCAGCTTGCCCATGCCGGGCAGCTTGTCGATCAGGCCCGCCATGCCGCCCATGTTGAGCATCTGCTCGAGCTGGTCGCGCATGTCGTTGAGGTCGAAGCGCTTGCCCTTGATGACCTTCTCGGCGAGCTTCTGCGCCTTGTCGGCGTCGACCTTGCGCTGCACGTCCTCGACCAGCGAGAGCACGTCGCCCATGCCGAGGATGCGCTGCGCCGCGCGCTCCGGATGGAACGGTTCCAGCGCATCGGTCTTCTCGCCGGCGCCGACGAACTTGATCGGGCGCCCGGTGAGGTAGCGCACCGACAGCGCGGCGCCGCCGCGCGCGTCGCCGTCGGTCTTTGTCAGCACCACGCCGGTCAGGGGCACCGCCGCGGCGAAGGCCCTGGCGGTCGCGGCCGCGTCCTGGCCGGTCATCGCGTCGACCACGAACAGGGTCTCGATCGGCTGCAGCGCCGCATGCAGGCGCGCGATCTCGTCCATCATTGCCTGGTCGACCGCGAGCCGGCCGGCGGTGTCGACGATCAGCACGTCGGCGTAGTTGCGCTTCGCGGCATCGATGGCGCCGAGCCCTATCGCGACCGGATCCTGTCCCGGTTCGCTGGGGTGGAACAGCGCGCCGACCTGGCCCGCCAGGGTCTGCAACTGCTCGATCGCCGCCGGCCGGTAGACGTCGGCGCTGACCACCATGACCTTCTTCTTGCGCCGCTCGGCCAGCAGCCGCGCGAGCTTGGCCACGGTGGTGGTCTTGCCGGCGCCCTGCAGGCCCGCCATCAGGATCACCGCCGGCGCCGGACAGTTGAAATCGAGGTCGGCGTTCGCGGCGCCCATCACGCTGGCGAGTTCGTCGCGCACGACCTTCACCAGGGCCTGGCCCGGGGTCAGGCTCTTCATCACGTCCTGGCCGACCGCGCGGACCTTGATGCGCTCGATCAATGCCTGCACCACGGGCAGCGCGACGTCGGCCTCGAGCAGGGCGACACGCACCTCGCGGGTGGCCTCGCGGATGTTCTCCTCGGTCAGCCGCGCGCGCCCGCGCAGGCGGTCGATGGTGGAGGAAAGGCGCTCGGTCAGCGTTTCGAACATGGGGCGGTCCGGGGAGGGCGCGGGCGGCCGGGGATTATAGCGGTCCTGCCTGTGGCGCCAGCCCTGCCCTGTGACAAACTTGGCCCATGTCCCCGCTCGCCCTCGGCGCCCTCGCCGCCTACCTGACCGCCGCCGTCGCCAGCCGCCTGCCCGGCCAGCGCGAGCGGCATGGCCTCGCGGCCGCGTGGTGGTGGCTGGGCATGGTCGCGCTGGCCCTGCATGTGGTGCTGCACTACCTGCGCTGGCAGGCGCTGGGCGGCGTGGACCTGCACTTCTTCGCCGCGCTGTCGCTGGTGACCGCGGCCATGAGCGCGATCACGCTCCTGCTCGGCGTCAACCGCGACAGCAGCCTGCTGGCGATCGTGGCCTTCCCGATCGCCGCGCTGATGCTGGGCCTCTATGCGCTGTTCTGGAAGGCCACGCCGACGCCGGCCGCGCAGGACTGGCGCATCACCCTGCACGCGGCGATCGCGCTGCTCGCGTATGCGACCCTCAACATCGCGGCGCTGGTGGCGATCGTGCTGTTCGTGCAGGAGCGCGCGCTGCGCGCGCGCCGGCTCGGGGACTGGATGCTCGGCTTCCCGCCGCTGGTGCTGGTCGAGCGCCTGCTGTTCCAGCTCATCGCCGTCGGCTTCGCCCTGCTGACCGCGACCCTGCTCACCGGGGTGTTGTTCGTCGAGGACCTGTTCGCGCAGCACCTGGTGCACAAGACCGTGCTCTCGATCGCGGCCTGGCTGGTGTTCGGCATGCTGCTGCTGGGGCGCTGGCGCCGGGGCTGGCGCGGCCGCCGCGCCGTTAACCTCACCCTGGCTGGAATGGCCTTGCTGGTGCTGGGATTCGTCGGCAGCAAGTTCGTGCTCGAACTGGTGCTGCAGCGCGCGGGATGAGCGAGCCCCCGGTCGAGCGGCGCTTCCAGCGCGTCCCCTTCGACGGCGACGTACGGGTCTATACCGGCAGCGCGATGGCCGGCACGCGGCTGATCGACATCTCGCTCAAGGGCGCCCTGGTCGACCGGCCGGCGGGCTGGGAGGCGAAACCGGGGCAGATCCAGCGCCTCGAGCTGCGCGTGGGCAGCGGCGTGATCATCAGCGTCGGCACCACCGTGGCGCACGCCGACGAGCGCGAGATCGGCTTCCGCTTCGAACGCATGGATCTCGACAGCTTTGCGCGCCTCAAGCGCCTGATCGAGCTCAATCTCGGCGATCCGGAACTGCTGAACCGCGAGTTGGCCGCGCTCGGCGGCCCGATCTGAGGGCGCGGCGCGCGCGGTGTCCATCGCGCGCAGAGCGCGCTCCTACAGTGCGCGCTGTGTAGGAGCGCGCTCTGCGCGCGAAGTGCGCCGCGTGCAAACGAGGTCGCTCAGGCGATGGGCGACGCGATCACCACGCCGCCGCGATCGCATCGGCGAGCCGATCGACCGCCACGACTTCGATGCCCTTGTGGGCCCGCTTCGGCGCGTTGGCGCGCGGCAGGATCACGCGACCGAAGCCCTGCGCCGCCGCCTCGCGCACGCGTTCCTCGCCATTGGGCACCGGCCGGATCTCGCCGGCGAGGCCGACTTCGCCGAAGGCGACCAGCTTGCGCGACAAGGCGCGATCGCGGAACGAGGACAGCACCGCGAGCAGCACCGGCAGGTCGGCCGCGGTTTCCTGCACGCGGATCCCCCCGACCACGTTGACGAACACGTCCTGGTCGAACACCGCCACGCCGCCGTGGCGGTGCAACACCGCCAGCAGCATCGCCAGCCGGTTCTGCTCCAGGCCCAGCGCCACGCGTCGCGGGTTGGCCAGCGGCGACTGGTCGACCAGCGCCTGCACCTCGACCAGCAGCGGCCGCGTGCCCTCGCGCGTGACCATGATCGCGCTGCCCGCGGTCGGTTGCTCCTGGCCGGAGAGGAAGATGGCCGAGGGGTTCGACACCTCCTTGAGGCCGCGCTCGCCCATCGCGAACACGCCGAGCTCATTGACCGCGCCGAAGCGGTTCTTGAAGGCGCGCAGCACGCGGAAGCGGCTGCTGCTTTCGCCTTCGAAGTACAACACTGCATCGACCATGTGCTCGAGCACGCGCGGGCCGGCGATGCCGCCCTCCTTGGTCACATGTCCGACCAGGAACACGCTGGTGCCGGTCTCCTTGGCCACCCGCACCAGGCGCGCCGCGCATTCCCGCACCTGGCTCACCGAGCCGGGCGCGGCGGTGAGCAGTTCCGACCACAGGGTCTGGATCGAATCGATCACCACCGCCTGCGGCCGGTGGGCCGCGACCTGCTCGACGATGCGCTCGACGCAGGTCTCGGCCAGCGCATCGATGCCCTGCAACGGCAGGCCCAGGCGCGCGGCGCGCGCGGCGATCTGCGCCAGGCTTTCCTCGCCGGTGACGTAGAGTCCGCGCAGGCGCTCGCGCAGTGCCGCCAGCGCCTGCAGCAGCAGGGTCGACTTGCCGATCCCGGGATCGCCACCGACCAGGACCACCGAGCCCGTCACCAGTCCGCCGCCGAGCACGCGGTCGAACTCGGCGATGCCCACCGGCGTGCGCTGCTCGAACTCGCCCGCGACCGCGGCCAGCGGCGTGACCGCGGGGGCGCCCGCAGCCTTTCCGGCGTAGCTTGCGCGCGCGGCGGGCTTGGCCACGGCGAGGCGCACCTCGCTGTAGCTGTTCCAGGCATTGCAGTCGGGACACTGTCCCTGCCATTTGGGCGATTCCGCGCCGCATTCGGCGCAGACATAAGCGGTCCTGGGCTTGGCCATGGTGCTTGCCTCGCTCAGGGCAAGGGCGCGTCGTCTTCGACGAAACGCACGCGCCGGGTCATGCCGCACACCAGTTCATAGCCGATGGTCCCGGCCGACTCGGCCACGTGCTCGACCGGCAGTCCGCGGCCCCAGGCCACGACCTCGTCGCCGACCCGCGCGTCGGCATGCCCGCGCAGGTCCAGCGTGACCAGGTCCATCGAGACCCGGCCCACGACCGGCGCCATGCGCCCGCCGAGCAGCATCGCCGCGCCGCTGCGGACATGGCGCGGATAGCCATCGCCGTAGCCGACCGCGACCACGCCCACGCGCATGGCCTCCGGGCAGGCATAGGTCTGGCCATAGCCGATCCGCTCGCCGCGCGCGAGGTCCTGGATCGCGACCAGTCGCGCCGACAAGGTCATCGCGGGCTGGAACCCGAAATCCGGGCCAGGCTTTCCCGCCACCACGGAAATCCCGTAGAGCAAGCCGCCCACCCGCACCCACTCCGCGTGGGACTCGGGAAAGCCCAGCACCGCCGCCGAATTGGCCAGCGAATGCTCACCATCCAGTTCCCGGGCCAGCGGGGCGAAGCGCGCCATCTGCGTGCGCGTGATCGGGTCGTCGAACACGTCGGAGTTGGCGAAGTGGGTCATCAGGGTAATGCGCGGGTCGACCGACGCCAGCATGCGCAGGGCGGCGTGCGTGGCTGCAACGCGCTCGAGCGGGAATCCGAGCCGGTGCATGCCGGTGTCGACCTTGAGCCAGACCCGCAGCGGATCGCCCGGCGGCGCCGCCGCCAGCAGCTCGAGCTGCGAGACGTGGTGGACCACGGATTCCAGGCGCAGGCGCCGCATCTCGACGATGTCGGCCGCGTCGTCGAGGCCCGACAGCACCACGATTCGATTGTCGAGCCCGCCGGCGCGGATGCGCAGGCCGTCGGCAATCGAGGCCACGCCGAATGCATCCGCGGCGCGCAGGGCCTGCGCTACCCGCTCGAGGCCATGGCCATAACCATCGGCCTTGACCACCGCCATGAGCTGGCTGCGTGGCGCCAGTTGCCGCACCCGGGCCAGGTTCTCGCGCAGGGCGGCGACGTGGATCGTCGCGCGCACGTCCCGGCTCATTCGAAGGAACCCGCGTAGCTCTCGTTGGCGAAGTTCTCGAAGCGGGTGTACTGGCCGAGGAAGGTCAGCTTCACGGTCCCGGTCGGGCCGTTGCGCTGCTTGCCGATGATGATCTCGGCGATGCCCTTCTCGTTCGACTCCGGGTTGTAGTACTCGTCGCGGTAGATGAAGACGATCACGTCGGCGTCCTGCTCGATGGCGCCGGATTCGCGCAGGTCGGCCATGACCGGGCGCTTGTCGGTGCGCTGTTCCAGCGAACGGTTGAGCTGCGACAGCGCGATCACCGGCACGCCGAGCTCCCTGGCCAGGGCCTTGAGGCTGCGCGAGATCTCCGAGATCTCGGTGGCGCGGTTCTCCTTGTTGCCCGGCACCTGCATCAACTGCAGGTAATCGACCACGATCAGGCCGAGGTCGTGCTCGCGCTTGAGCCGCCGCGCGCGCGCGCGCAGCTCCAGCGGCGACAGCGAGGGCGTGTCGTCGATGAAGATCTTGGCCTCCGACAGCATCGTGATCGCGCTGGTCACCCGCGGCCACTCCTCGTCGGCCAGCTCGCCGGTGCGCAGGTGCTGCTGGTTGATCCGGCCGAGCGAGGAGATCAGGCGGAACGCCAGCTGCGAGGACGACATCTCCATCGAGAAGACCGCGGCCGCCTTGCCGGTCTTGATCGCGGCGTATTCGGCGATATTGAGCGAAAGCGCGGTTTTTCCCATCGAGGGCCTGGCCGCGATGATGATGAGATCGCCCGCCTGCAGGCCCGCGGTCTTGTAGTCGAGGTCGTTGAAGCCGGTCGGCAGGCCGGTGATCGGGCTGCGGCTTTCGTAGCGCTCCTGCAGCAGGCGGAAGGCTTCCTTGACCGCGCTGCGCATCGGCACGAAGCCCTGGCGGCCGCGCGAACCGGCCTCGGCGATCTGGAAGACCTTCTGCTCGGCCGACTCGACCAGTTCCTGCGAGCTGCGGCCCTCGGGCCGGAAGCCGTCGCCGGTGATCTCCATGCCGGCGTCGATCAGCTGGCGCAGCACCGACTTCTCGCGCACGATTTCGGCGTAGGCGACGATGTTGGCGGCGCTGGGCGTCGAGTTGGCCAGCTCCAGCACGTAGCGGGTGCCACCGACCGATTCGGCGAGGCCCTGCGCGTCGAACCATTCGCCCAAGGTCACCGCATCGCAGGGCATGCCCTTCTCGGACAGTTCGCCGATGGCGCGGTACATGAGCTGGTGGTCGCGGCGGTAGAAATCGCGCTCGGTCAGCTTGTCGGCGATCTTGGCCCAGGCTTCGCCCGAGAGCATCAGCCCGCCCAGCACCGCCTGCTCGGCCTCGAGCGAATGCGGCGGGACGCGCAGCGCCTCGATGTTGCGGCTGACGAATTGCGATTCAGCGGGGACGGACATGGGGGCGTTGGGCCGGGGGTCTGGACGTAGCCTTGCATCATAGGCGCGTGCGGCGGCTGCACGTTGCGCATAAGTCTGTGGATAGCCGGTGGACAATCCATAGTCGCCCGCTGTCTCAGCAGGCGCGACACCAGCATCAGCGAGCGAGATGTCGCGGGCCTGCGGAGCGCGTGGCGATTTGCGGGCGAATCACGCCCCGGCGTGTGTAGGAGCGGCTTCAGCCGCGATCCGAAGCTCCTCGGATCGCGGCTGAAGCCGCTCCTACAGGGTCGAGGGACCCGCGCGGGAACCGGGGCAAAAAAAAGGCCGCGGGGGTCGACCGCGGCCTTGAAGTTACATCCATGAAAGCAGCATCCGGCGGCGCACGAAGCCGCCGGGATTTCGTGCCATCACTCTTCGGGTGCGACGACGACCTTGACCACGGCATGCACGTCGGCATGCAGGGCCACCTGGACATCGAACTCACCCGTACGACGGAGCGGACCTTCCCCGAGCAGCACCTCGCTCTTCTCCAGCGGATGACCCGCTGCAGTGAAAGCTTCGGCGATGTCGCGGGGACCGACCGAACCGTAGAGCTTGCCTTCCGTGCTGGCATTGGCGCGAATCGTCACGCTCGCGTTCTCGAGCTTCGCCTTGCGCGCCTCGGCCTCGGCCAGGATGGTCCCGGCCTTGGCTTCGTAGTCGGCGCGGCGCTGCTCGAATTCCGCGAGGTTGGCCTCGGTGGCGGCCGCAGCCAGCCCCTGAGGAACCAGGTAGTTCCGGCCGTAGCCGGGCTTCACGCGAACCTTGTCGCCAAGGTTGCCAAGGTTCGTCACCTTGTTGAGGAGGATGAGTTCCATGATCTGCCGGTTCCTTGATCAGTGGTTGTCGCAGAACGGCAGCAGGGCCAGGAAGCGCGCGCGCTTGATCGCCACGGACAGCTGGCGCTGGTAACGCGCCTTGGTCCCGGTGATGCGGCTCGGCACGATCTTGCCGGTCTCGGTGACGTACTGGCGCAGGGTGTTGAGATCCTTGTAATCGATCTCGACCACCTTCTCGGCAGTGAAGCGGCAGAACTTCTTGCGGCGGAAGAACTTGGACATGTCTGGATTCCTCAGGCGGCTTCGGCTGCGGACGAACTCGCGGCCGGGGCGTCACCGCCCTCGCCACCGAACCCTTCCTCGTCGCGACGGCGACGCTCGGGCTTCTCGTCCTTCTGCTTCATGATCGGCGACATCTCGGTCGGCGAATCGTCGCGACCCATGACGAGGTGGCGCAGCACCGCGTCGTTGAAACGGAAGCCCGAGGACAACTCGGTCAGCGCGTTCTGGGTGCACTCGACGTTCATGAGCACGTAGTGGGCCTTGGCCAGGTTCTGGATCGGATAAGCCAGCTGGCGCCGGCCCCAATCCTCCAGACGATGGATCTTGCCGCCGTCCCCTTCGATCAAGCCTTTGTAGCGCTCGATCATCGCGGGGACCTGTTCGCTCTGGTCCGGGTGGACCAGGAACACGATCTCGTAATGACGCATGACAACTCCTTGCGGACTAGTGGCCTCCCGCGAATGCGGTGAGGCAAGGGAACCGCAGCCCGGAAATCGACTGCGGGGCGCGAATGGTAGGGGATCGGGTCGGGGCACTCAACCGCTGCTGCGTTGCAGCATCCAGGGATTCCGGTGACTTCCGGTGTCGATTCAGCGCCTTAGCGACGGATGGCCATTTTGTGACGATTTTGGCGCTTACCGGAGAACGAATACAGGTCAATCGACCAAGCGGACCCGTATCCTGTTGATTCAAGAATGGATTCGAACCGGAGGCTTATCGTTCTGCATTCGTTCTCTCCGATGTGCGGGGAGAACCGATTCCAGCACGCAGGCAAAGCCATGGGAGAACGCACGCCGGCAAGGGGCGCTGCGCTGCGTCAGCGGCGGGAAAAACCGATCAGCCGACCGCGAAACTCTCGCCGCAGCCGCAGGCTCCCGTGACGTTGGGATTGCGGAAGGCGAAGGCTGCGTTGAGACCCTTCTGCTCGAAGTCGATCTCGGTGCCTTCGACCAGCGGCAGGCTGTCGGCGTCGACCACGATGCGGATGCCGTGGTCGTCGAAGACCTGGTCGCCGGCCGCGATGGCGTCGGCGACCTCGACCACGTAGGCCCAGCCCGAGCAGCCGGTGCGGCGCACGCCGAAACGCAGCCCGAGCGCGCCGGGGCTGGCTTCGATGAACTTGCGCGCGCGACTCGCGGCGGATTCGGTGAGGTGGATGCTCATGGTGCGGGTTCGCTGGGCGTGGCGGCATTGTAGCGCGGGCGGCGGGGGCGGCGGCGCGATCCAGTATCATCGCGCGCCTCAACGACGCCCCATGTGATGTGCGTCGGCCGCACGGAGTTTCAAGCCCCATGAGCGTCATCAGCATCGCGCAGGCCCTCGCCGGACAGGCCGCCAGCGGCTCCACCGCCACCATCCGCGGCTGGGTCCGCACGCGCCGGGATTCCAAGGCCGGGCTGTCCTTCGTCAACGTCAGCGACGGCTCCTGCCAGGGCGTGCTGCAGGTCGTGGCGCCGGGCGCGCTGTCCAACTACGAAAGCGAGGTCAAGCACCTGACGGCCGGCGCCTCGGTCGTGTGCACCGGGACCCTGGTGCCCTCGCAGGGCAAGGGCCAGGCGCTGGAACTGCAGGCCACCGAAGTGCGGGTGCTGGGCCTGGTCGACGATCCGGAGACCTACCCGATCCAGCCCAAGGCGCACACGATGGAGTTCCTGCGCGAGGTCGCGCACCTGCGCCCGCGCACCAACACCTTCGGCGCGGTGGCGCGGGTGCGCAACTGCATCGCCCAGGCGATCCACCGCTACTTCCACGAGCGCGGCTTCTACTGGGTCAACACCCCGATCATCACCGCCAGCGACGCCGAGGGCGCGGGCCAGATGTTCCGGGTCTCGACCCTGGACCTCGCCAACCTGCCGCGCGACGAGCACGGCCGCATCGACTGGAGCCGCGACTTCTTCGGCAAGGAGACCTACCTCACGGTCTCCGGACAGCTCAACGTCGAGGCCTACTGCCTCGCGCTGGGCAAGGTCTACACCTTCGGCCCGACCTTCCGCGCCGAGAACTCGAACACCACGCGCCACCTCGCCGAGTTCTGGATGATCGAGCCGGAGATCGCCTTCGCCGACCTCGACGACAACGCCGACCTGGCCGAGGATTTCCTCAAGTACATCTTCCGTGCGGTGCTGGCCGAGCGTGGCGACGACATGGCCTTCTTCGCCGAGCGCAACGAGCCGACCGCGATCTCGCGCCTCGAGGCCTTCGTCTCCGCGCCCTTCGCCCGACTCGAATACGCCGAGGCGATCGCGATCCTGCAGAAGTCGGGGCGCAAGTTCGACTACCCGGTGGAGTGGGGCCTGGACCTGCAGACCGAACATGAGCGCTACCTGGTCGAGGAGCACGTCAAGCGCCCGGTGGTGGTGATGAACTATCCGGAGCACATCAAGGCCTTCTACATGCGCCTCAACGACGACGGGCGCACGGTGGCGGCAATGGACGTGCTGGCGCCCGGCATCGGCGAGATCATCGGCGGCAGCCAGCGCGAGGAGCGCCTGGACCACCTCGACCGGCGCATGGCGCAGTTCAACATCGAGCCGGCCCATTACCAGTGGTACCGCGACCTGCGCCGCTACGGCACCGTGCCGCACGCCGGCTTCGGCCTCGGCTTCGAGCGCCTGGTGGTGTACGTCTGCGGGCTCGCCAACATCCGCGACGCGATTCCCTATCCGCGCGTGCCGGGCAGCGCGGAGTTCTGAGCGAGGCATGGCGCCGTGACCATGGAAGTGTGGGCCTTCTGCCTGCTGCTGGCGCTCGCGGTATGGACCGCGGGCATCAGCGGTTACCTGATCTTCGGGCCGCTTACCTTCCGCCACCTGCTCGACCGCGGCCTGACGGCGGGCCTCGGCGGCTCCTTCGTTGCGCCCGCGTTCCTGCGCTGGCTGTTCCTGCGCCGCGGCTATCGCGGCTCGCCCGACCGCAACCTCACCGGCCTGGCCGCGCCGGCGTGGGTGCTGGGCTGGTGCATGTGGATCGGCGGCGCGTTCAGCCTGTTGTTCCTGTTCTGGCGCCCGTAGTGCCCACCCTTCTCCCCCGGGAGAAGGTGGCGCGCAGCGCCGGATGAGGGTGCGGCCCAGGCCTCGACGTTTCGCCGGTACCGAACCCTCACCCCTGCCCCTCTCCCGGTGGGAGAGGGGTTCACGTCCTGTTTGAGCGGATAATGCGCGCCCCATGAACCTCGACCTCAGCGGCAAGCACGCCCTCGTCTGCGGCGCCTCGCAAGGCATCGGCCGCGCGGCGGCGATCGCGCTGGCCGAACTCGGCGCCGATGTCACCGTGCTGGCGCGCTCGCGCGCCGCGCTCGAGGCCGTGGTCGCCGCCCTGCCCCGCAGCGGCGCGCAAACCCACGCGTGGATCAACGTCGACATGAACGACGCTCCCACGCTGCGCGCCAGGGTCGAGGCCGCGGCCACGGCGCGGCCGATCACGATCCTGGTCAACAACACCGGCGGCCCGGCCGGCGGGCCGGCGCATGGCGCCGATGCGGCCGCCTACCTGGCGGCATTCCAGCAGCACCTGCTCGCCAACCACGCCCTGGTGCAGGCCGTGTTGCCCGGCATGCAAGGCGCGCAATGGGGCCGCGTGGTCAACGTGATCTCGACCTCGGTCAAGGAGCCGATCCGCGGACTGGGTGTTTCCAACACCATCCGCGGCGCGGTCGCGGCCTGGTCCAAGACCCTGGCCGGCGAACTCGGCCCCTACGGCATCACGGTCAACAACGTGCTGCCCGGCTACACGACGACCCAGCGCCTCGAGCAGATCCTGCAGGATCGCGCCCGCAACAGCGGCAAGGCCCCCGCCGAGGTCGCGGCCGCCATGCTCACCAGCGTCCCGGCCGGCCGTTTCGCGGAGGCCAGCGAGATCGCCGCCGCGATCGCCTTCCTGGCCTCGCCAGCGGCCGGCTACATCAATGGCATCAACCTGCCGGTGGACGGCGGCCGCACGCAGTCGCTGTGAGCACGCGCACCCCTGCCCGTACGTGCACCACGGCACCGCGCGCCGCTAAGCTCGGCCCATGAGCGAACCGCTGCGTTTCGCCAACCTGCTGGACGGCCGCCTCGCGCCACCGTCGACCGGGCGCTGGCTCGACGTTCACGAACCCGCGACCGGGGCGGTCTATGCCCTGGCGCCCGAGAGCGGCAGCGCCGACGTGGCGCTGGCGGTCGCCGCGGCGAAACGGGTGTTCCCGGTCTGGTCGGCGACGCCGCCATCGGAGCGGGCGCGCCTGCTCAATCGCCTCGCCGACCTGATCGAGCGCGACCACGACCTGCTCGCGAACGCCGAGTCGCGCGATTGCGGCAAGCCGGTCGCGCTGGCGCGCAGCCTCGACATCCCGCGCGCGGCCGCCAACTTCCGCTTCTTTGCCGCAGCCGCGACCCAATTCGCCTCGGAATCGCACGGCATGGAGTCGCAGGGCTTCAACTACACCCTGCGCCAGCCGCTGGGCGTGGTGGCGTGCATCTCGCCGTGGAACCTGCCCCTGTACCTGCTGAGCTGGAAGATCGCGCCGGCGCTCGCGGCCGGCAACGCGGTCGTGGCCAAGCCTTCCGAGGTCACGCCGGCCACTGCCTGGCTGCTGTCGCGACTGGCGGTCGAGGCCGGCCTGCCGCCGGGCGTGCTCAACATCCTGCACGGCACCGGCGCCGGCGTCGGTGCCGAACTCGTGGCCCACCCCGAGGTGAAGGCGATCTCCTTCACCGGCAGCACGCGCGTCGGCGCCGCGATCGCGGCCGTCGCCGCGCCGGCCCTGAAGAAGCTCTCGCTGGAACTGGGTGGCAAGAATCCCTTCATCGTCTTCGCCGACGCCGACTTCGACGCGGCGGTCGAGACCGCGGTGCGCGCGGCCTTCAGCAACCAGGGCCAGATCTGCCTGTGCGCCTCGCGGGTACTGGTGCAGCGGCCGATCTACGAGCGCTTCCGCGACGCCTTCGTCGCGCGCGCGCGCCTCTTGCGGCCCGCCGACCCCGCGCAGGCCGAGACCCAGTTCGGCGCGCTGAGTTCGAAGGCGCACTTCGACAAGGTGATGGGCCACATCGCGCTGGCGCGCGAGGAAGGCGGCAGCCTGCTGCTCGGCGGCAAGGCGGCGCAGGTCCCGGGGCGCTGCGCGGGCGGCTGGTTCGTCGAGCCGACCGTGTACGAGGGCCTGCCGGGCAACTGCCGGACCAACACCGAGGAGATCTTCGGGCCGGTCGTGACCCTGCTGCCCTTCGCCGACGAGGCCGAGGCGCTGGCGCTGGCCAACGGCGTGCCCTACGGCCTCGCCGCCTCGGTCTGGACCCGAGACCTCGAGATCGCGCATCGCAGCGCGGCGCGGCTCGAAACCGGGATCGTGTGGATCAACTGCTGGATGCTGCGCGACCTGCGCACCCCGTTCGGCGGCATGAAGCAGTCCGGCGTCGGGCGCGAGGGCGGGCTGGAAGCGATGCGCTTCTTCACCGAGCCGCGCAACGTCTGCGTGGCGCTGGGCTGAGCCATGCCGAAGCTCGAGCACCTGCTGGAAAAGAACCGCCTCTGGTCCGAGGACGTGCGGCGGCGCGAACCGGGCTTCTTCAAGACCCTGTCGAACCTGCAGACGCCGAAATACCTCTGGATCGGCTGCTCCGATTCGCGCGTACCGGCCAACCAGATCGTGGGCCTGGTGCCGGGCGAGATCTTCGTCCATCGCAACGTCGCCAACGTGGTCGTGCACGCCGACCTCAACTGCCTGTCGGTGGTGCAGTTCGCGGTCGACGTGCTCAAGGTCGAGCACGTCATCGTCTGCGGCCACTACGGTTGCGGTGGCGTGCAGGCGGCGCTCGAGGGCATGCGCCTCGGACTGGTGGACAACTGGCTGCGCCACGTCGGCGACGTGCTGCAGAAGCACCGCGGGCTGGTCGAGGCGCTGGAGCAGCCCTCGCTGCGGCACGCACGGCTGTGCGAACTCAATGTGATCGAGCAGGTGCTGAACCTGTGCCAGACCACGGTGGTGCAGGATGCATGGGACCGCGGCCAGCCGCTGGCGGTGCACGCCTGGATCTACAGCCTCCACGATGGTCGCGCGCGCGAACTGGGCGATGGCGTTGCCAGCCGCGACGCGCTGGCCGCGACCTACGCCCAGGCACTGGCGCAACTCACGCGCCCGCTGGAGCCCTGAGATGAGCGACGCCATCCGCACCGGGCGCGCGCCGAGGCCGGTCGGCGCCTATCCGCATGCGCGCCGCGTGGGCAACCTGCTCTTCCTGTCCGGCGTGGGGCCGCGCGACGCGCGCGACGATCGCATCCCGGGCAACGTGTATGCCGCCGACGGCAAGCTCGTCGCTTACGACATCGAGGCACAATGCCGGGCGGTGTTCGCCAACGTGCGAGCGATCCTCGAGGCCAGCGGCGCGCGCTGGGAGGACCTGGTCGACGTGACCGTGTACCTGACCGACATGGCGCGCGACTTCGCCGCCTACAACCGCTTATATGCCGAGCACTTCACCACCGCGCAGCCTTGCCGCACGACGCTGGGCATCACCGCGCTGCCCACGCCGATCGCGATCGAGCTCAAGTGCGTGGCCGCGCTGCCCGAGGGACGCTGAGATGCTGGCACCACCGATC
>Ga0209477_1001467_pt1 | contig 14320 bp, 11 predicted proteins | sample KloWWTupernatant_FD_187180 | JGI IMG/M metagenome (GOLD analysis project Ga0209477, IMG submission 187180) | Active sludge microbial communities from Klosterneuburg, Austria, studying microevolution and ecology of nitrifiers - Klosterneuburg... | ecosystem: Engineered > WWTP > Aerobic digester >...
GGTCGCAGAGCGACCTCCTCAGGGAACGTCTGCAGGGTCGCAGAGCGACCTCCTCAGGGAACGTCTGCAGGGTCGCACAGCGACCTCCTCAGAGAGCGTTGGCCGAGTGCGTTCGCTTCCCTTGCACGTTCCCTGAGGAGGCTTGTGAGGTACGAGCAAGCCGTCACGAAGGGCGTCCGCCACCGCTTCCCGCTGGCCCCGGGGGGCCCCTTCGAGACGCTCCGCTCGTACCTTACGGAGCTCCTCAGGACAGCGCTTCGTGACAGTCGCAGAGCGACCTCCTCAGGGACCGATTGGAGGGTGCGCTCGTTCCTCACGGACGCTCCTCAGGGACCGGTAGGAGGGTGGCTGCTCGTTGCTCGCGGGCCCGAGGAACCTTGAATGAGCGTTGGCGACCAACGCGGGGGGTCGCGCCGCTACGGAACGGCTGGGAGCACCCGCTCCAGGGTCACGAGGGTGTAGCCACGAGCGCGCACCTCATCGATCATCCGGCCCAGGGCATCCGCGTCCAGAGTGGTGCCGTCGTCAGGGTTGGCACCGACGTGCATCAGGACGATCGCGCCGGGACGCAGCGCGTCCACCACCCGCTGGAACACCTTGTCGGCGCTCATGCCGCCCGAGGTGCCCTTCCAGCCGAGAGAGTCCACCGTCCAGCGGAACGGCACGTAGCACTCCGCGTTGACGATCCCGATCGTGCGGGCGTCCACCGCACCGAACGGGAACCGGAAGTAGGGCCTCGGATCGACGCCCGTCGCACGCTTGATGGATGCCTGAGCGTCCCGCAGCTCAGTGCGCACCTCGGCGTCCGACAGCTTGGTCAGGTCAGGGTGATTCTGCGAGTGGTTGCCGATGGGGTGCGATGCGGCGATCAGTCGGGAAACCTCCGGAAACGCGGACGCGAAGTCGCCGGTCAGGAAGAACGACGCCGGGGCCTTGCGCTCAGCCAGGGTCGCGAGGATCGGGTCGACCCCGTCGGCACTGGCGCCGGCATCGAACGTGAGCGCGACCACTCGCGCGTCGCCGGGGATCACCGACACGTCCACGCCTTTGAGCTTCGCCGGTAAGGCACAGGTCGTCGTTGCGCTGGGGTTCGAGCCGGACGCTGTTGGCCTCGGCCGCGCGGTCTTCGTCGCGGTGGGCGATGTCGTCGCGGCCGGCCGGTCCGTCGAAGTCGGGCTCGGTGACGTCGCGGTCGGCCGTTGCGTGGTGGTTGCGCGCGGCGATGTCGTGGTGGCGAACGGCGAAGTGGGCATGGATGGCACGGATTCCGTCCGTCCCGACGGAGTAGGGCTGAGTGACCCACTCGGCGAGGCTGAACTGACGGGTGCGGAGGCGCTCGGCGATGGCGGCGTCCCCGGTCTTGTCACAGCACAGCCCGCGCTCAGAGCCAGCACCGCAGCCAGCCAGAGCAGAGCACCTGGCAACCTGCCCATACCCCAATTGTTCCACTCACGTCCCCATCAGGAACCAGACGTGCGACGGTGGCATCGCAATGAGTAGTACCGGCAGTGCCTCCCTGGACCCTTCCGGGCCGCGTACGGTGAGGCCGTAGCCCCGAGCATCGAAGGAGATGGCCATGAAGTACACGAAACTCGGCAACACCGGTCTGGACGTTTCCCGCCTCTGCGTGGGCGCGATGGGCTTCGGCGATCCGGCCTGGGTGCACAAATGGGTGCTCGAGGAGGGCGCAGCCCGTCCGGTGATCCAGAAGGCGCTTGACGCGGGCATCAACTTCTTCGACACCGCGAACGTCTACTCCCTGGGCCGCAGCGAGGAGATCCTCGGCAAGGCGCTGAAGGACTTCGCCAAGCGGGACGAGATCGTGCTCGCCACCAAGGTGCACGGACGCATGCACGACGGCCCGAACGGACAGGGCCTTTCGCGCAAGGCGATCCTCGCCGAACTCGACAACTCGCTTCGCCGGCTCGGCACTGACTACATCGACCTCTACATCATCCATCGCTGGGACTACGACACCCCCATCGAAGAGACCATGTCAGCGCTCAACGACGCCGTCCGCGCAGGCAAGGTGCGCTACCTGGGCGCGTCCGCCATGTTCGCGTGGCAACTGCTCACCGCGCTCAACGTGGCCGACCGCAACGGCTGGGCGCGCTTCGTCTCGATGCAGAACCACTACAACTTGATCTACCGCGAGGAGGAGCGCGAGATGATGCCGCTGCTCCGCGCGCAGGGCATGGCGTCCACGCCGTACAGCCCGTTGGCGGCCGGACGCCTCACGCGTGACTGGTCCGATTCGACCGCGCGCTTCGAGACGGACGCGATCGCACGCGGCAAGTACGACTCCACCGAGTCGACCGACCGCCGGATCGTGGAGGAGGTCGGACGGATCGCCGAGGCTCGCGGAGTGCCCCGCGTCCAGATCGCGCTCGCCTGGCTGCTCGCCAAGGCGCCAGTGGTCGCGCCGATCATCGGCGCAACCAAGGACGAGCACATCGACAACGCGGTCGCAGCTCTGGACGTTGAGCTCACCGCGGACGAGATCGCCGCGCTGGAATCGCCCTATCAACCGCACGCCATCGTCGGTCACAACTGATCTGTCACCGGTCGCCGGCGGCATGAAGCGATTCGGACCGTCGAATCCTCCACGACCTCCGGATCGGGCAATCGGGGAGCCCACCGGTCCGAATCGCGTCAACGGTTCCAAGCCACACGCAGCGCCGAGCCGTTCGTCGGGGTCACCACGGACGTGTTGGTGCGCGCGAATCCGCACTCGCTACCGGCAAACGGCGAGGCCGACCCCGAGCCGCTGGTGCTGACGTGTCCGTCGGTGTCGCCGGCGGCATGACGCGATTCGGACCGTCGAGCCTGCCACGACCTCCGGATCGGGTGAACGCCGAGCTCACCGGCCCGAATCGCGTCATGCAGTCACCGTCCACGGGCTCCGCTCCCCCGCCACGGTAGGCGAAGCCGGACGCGCCGAGGGATGCCTTGCTGGTACACCTCACGACAATGGCTTCTCCCGCGTCCGCGGGTGCGGTTGGCTTGGACCAGTACCCGAAGAGAGTGAGCAGCAATGCGTGGAGTGGTGATGTACGGACCCGGCGACGTGCGGGTCGAAGAGCGCGAGAAGCCGGCGTTGGCAGCTCCGACGGACGCGATCCTGCGGGTCGTGGCGTCGTGCATCTGCGGGTCGGACCTGTGGCCCTACCGGGGCCTGGACACCACCGCCCAGCCCACCCCGATGGGCCATGAATACGTCGGCGTGGTCGAGCAGGTCGGCGCGGACGTCCGCAACGTGAAGGTGGGCGAGTTCGTAATCGGCTCGTTCTTCGCGTCCGACAACACCTGTGCGATCTGCGCGTCCGGCTACCAGACCCACTGCGTGCAGCGGCAGCCGGCGGCGGCGACCGGTGCGCAGTCCGAGTACCTGCGCGTCCCGCTGGCGGACGGCACCCTGGTCGCCACGCCCGGCATGCCGGACGCGGACCTGATCCCGTCCCTGTTGGCAGCCTCGGACGTGCTGGGCACGGGCTGGTTCGCCGCCGTCGCGGCCGAGGTCGGTCCGGGCAAGACCGTCGCGGTCGTCGGGGACGGTGCCGTCGGGTTGCTCGGCGTGCTGGCGGCCCGCCAACTCGGGGCCGAACGGATCATCGCGATGAGCCGCCACGCCGACCGCCAGCGGTTGGCCCGCGAGTTCGGCGCGACCGACATCGTCACCGAGCGGGGCGAGGCCGGCGTGAACCGGATCAAGGAACTCACCGACGGCTTGGGCGCGCACTCCACGATCGAGGCCGTCGGCACCCAGGAGGCGATGATGCAGGCGATCCGGGCGACCCGTCCCGGTGGCCACGTCGGCTACGTCGGGGTGTCGCATGACGTCAGCCTGCCCGGCCTGGAGTTGTTCTTCTCCGGGGTGCACCTGCACGGCGGGCCGGCTCCCGTCCGCCGGTTCCTGCCTGAGTTGATCGATCTGATCTGGACCCGCGCCATCGACCCGGGCAATGTCTTCGACCTCACTTTGCCGCTGGATTCAGCCGCCGAGGGCTACCGGGCCATGGACGAGCGCCGAGCGATCAAGGTGTTGCTGCAGCCCTGACCCGCCGCGACCGATTTGAGACCGGTCGCTGGAACGGATCGGCGAGCGGTCCGCGGGCCCTTGCGTCTCAAAGCCACGGACGCTCCAAGGCGGGCTGAGAGCATGTCCCACATGCGTGGAATGGTGATGCGAGGCTTGGCTGCGGTGCTTGCGACCCTGCTGGGTTTGGGAGTGGTCGCAGTCTCGGACGAAGAGGCAGTCGCCGCGAGCCGTCCGAAGATCACCAAGTTGTCGGTGACCAGCGGGCCGACCGGCGGGGGCACCAGTGTGACCGTCCGGGGTAGGAACTTCACCCAGGCTTCGACGGTCTGGTTCGGCCAGACCCAGGCGACGGCCGTCCGCTATGTGTCTACGAAGAAGCTGGTCGCGACCGCGCCGCCGTCCGCCAAGGGCAAGGTCGTGGTGAGGGTCGAGACCGGCGCGGGACGCTCGGCAGCGCTGGGAAAGCGCACTCGGTTCACCTTCGTCGCACCGCCAGTGATCGCCTCGCTGAGCGCCCGCACCGGCCCGGTGAAGGGCGGAACGAAGATCACCGTCAAGGGCAGCGGGTTCACGAAGGTGACCAAAGTGCTGTTCGGCGGGGCCAAAGCGAAGAAGCTCAAGGTGAAGTCGTCCACGAAGCTGACTGCGGTGACCCCGGCACACGGCAACGGCTATGTCGACGTGACTGTGGTCGGACGGTACGGCGCATCTGCTGCAGCCCGGTTCCTCTACGGCGTCGCGCCGGTGAGCGTGGTCAGCGGCAGCGGGCCGCTGACCGTGGGTAGCTTCAACATCACCGTCGCCACGGGCACCGCGGCGCTCGATGACGGCAAACCGTCCTGGGCAGAGAGGCGCAGCACCGTGGCTGCCCAGATCCTGAGGGAAGGCATCGATGTGATCGGCCTGCAGGAGGCGTCCGCTTCCGCGCGGGAGGTTCCGTCCGGCGTACCGCAGTTCCAGGACGTCGCGGACCTGCTGGTCGAGCAGGGCGGGGCGTACGCGCTCACCAACACCGCCAATTACTGCGACGGGCCCGCCTACAGCAAGTGCCCGAACGGGGCCGGCCAGAGCGACCGGATCATCTACAACACCGGACGGCTCCGGGGAGGATCTGCGAGCCGCTCAGGCGAGGCTGATCCTCACCGAGATCGCCGAGGAGAACACGTCCGGGTTGCCGGTGGTCATGGTCGGCGACATGGCAACCACGAAATTCTCCGACACGAATGCTGCGCACCAAGCGTTCATCAATTCCGGCTACGCCGACCCGCTGGGAAACACCTACCGCCTCAAGAGCGTGTCGGACCCGGCGGTGTTCGCGCAGAGCTGGTGAACGTCCGCTACAGCAGCCTGAACAACTTCAAACCCGCGCCCCAGAGCGTGTCCGGTTACGAGATCGGTTCCTACATGGACTACATCCTGCTGTCCAGCCGCGCCATCGCCGCGCTGGAGTGGAAGACCGTGGTCGACCTGGACGCTGCCGGCAACTTCACCGGCACAGTCCCGTCCGACCACAACCTGGTGAAGCTGACGATCGCCCTGCCTTAGGCCTCAGCTGCCACCAGGCGAAGCTCCTGCCGACCCTGCGGGAGGCTCACCTCGACAGTCGAACCGACGTGCACCTGGCGGCCGCGCCTCGTCTCTGGTTCACCATCGACGAACACTGCGCCGGAAGCGACCAGAGCCTTGGCTTCACCACCGTCGGTGACGACATTGGCGAACTTCAGCAGTTGCCCCAGGCGGATGCTGCCCTCAATGATCTCGATCTCCACCCCGCAAGTGTGGCCCACCCAGCGGGACGAGCGTGACCGGGCTACGTCAGAGGTCGATGACCGTGACTTCGATCACCGAATCGTCGGCCTTGATCGCGTCGAGCAGCGACTCTTCGACGACGCCCTCGACGTTGATCCGGGCGACAGCGGCGAGCGCACCATCGAAGATGACGTTCTCCATCTCCTGGACGTTGATCCCGACGGCGCTGATCGCATCCAGGGTGTGGGCCAGGGTCCCGGGCCGGTCGATGTGGCGCACCACGATGGTTGAGGTCGCAGGTGTCTTCTTGGCAAGGTTCACCACGTTGGGCACCGTCCCGGTGTTCTTGAACACCTTCACGATGCGAACCGCCTCGGCCGCGATGGCCTCCTGAGCCTGGTCTGTGGACGCGCCGATGTGGTGGGTGCCGTAGACGCCGGGCAGCCCGGCGATCTCGGTAGCGAACTCACCGGTTCCCCCGGCGGGCTCGTTGGCGAACACGTCCAGACCGGCGCGGAGGCCCTTCGCGGTGATCGCCGCGACCAGTGCCGCCTCGTCCACGACCTCACCGCGGGAGGTGTTGATGAAGAACGCCCCGTCCTTCATGGCCCCGAAGAAGTCAGCGTCGAGCATCCCCCGGGTCTCGGAGGTGAGCGCGAGGTGGACGCTGACCACGTCGGCAGCTGCCGCGACCTCCTCCGGGGAGTCGGCGAGCCGAATCCCCAGCTCGGCTGCCCGCTCGGCGGTCAGGCTGCGGCTCCAAGCCAGCACCGGCATGCCGAAGCCCTTGGCTCTCGGGATCATCTGCTTTCCGATCCCACCCACACCGATCAACCCGAGCGTGCGTCCGTACAGGCCTCTGGCCTTGCCGTACTCGGCCTTGTTCCAGCGTCCGGCCCTCAGGTCGGCCACATTGTCGGCGATCCTGCGATCGAGGGCGCAGATCAGCCCGAAAGCAAGCTCGGCCACCGCGACGGAGTTCTTGCCCGGGCAGTTGGACACGTAGATACCCAGCCGGGACGCCGCTGCGACATCGATCGTGTTGTAGCCGGCGCCCGCTCTGACGACGAGCTTCAGCGGTCCTGCGGCCAGTGCGGCTTCCGGGACCTTCGTGCTGCGGACGACCAGCACGTCCGGAGCCCGAGCGGCGATCTCATCGACCAACGCCTGGTCCTTCAAGGCAGGCTGATGGACGACCTCACAGCCGGCTTCGATCAGGCCATCGATCCCCGACTGTTCGAACTGGTCAGCAACGAGTACACGCATGGACACAACCTAAGCCCATGACCGGCTGAGCCGAGCCTGGTCTGGAGTTCCCGGCCGTCCGGGTCTTCGTCCGCCCTGGATCACCGGACATTTCCCGGTCAGCTCAGGAGTCCCTGTGCCCGCGGCTGCACCGCGACTACAGAATGATGCTGGGACGGCGGAAGGAGGCGCGGCATGCAGTGCAACAAATGCGGGCGACCCCTCCTTGACTGTCACGACTGCAACCAGGACCGATCCCTGCGGCAGTTCGACAACCACTCCTGCGACACCTGTGCCAATACCGGACTTGTGTGCGCCGAGCACGGGGGCGAGTGGCGGTAGCGTCACCGGAGACGGTCACCGTCCATTGCTTATCCGCGAGCCCGGCCATGGGCGAGAATGACAACATGGACCAGGCGGGGTTGCGCGATGAGCTCAAGGATCTGCATCGCGGCCGCGGCGTCCGGCGGGCCGATGTCCGCTCGTGGCTGGGACCAGGGCTTCAGGCGATTGCGCGAGTGTCGGATTCCACGGGTGACGATGATGCTCGGAGCGCTCTGGTCCAGCTCATCCGTGATCACTCCTCGACGTTCCCCCGCGACCTTCGCTACCTGTTCCTCGTGGCTACCGGGATCCTCGTCGACCACCCGTTCCTGGAGGAACGGCTGGCGGTGGCCGAGCAGGCGCTCGACCGCAGTTCCCGGGTGCTGCGCAGGAGGTTGCGGACGGCCGAGCAGCTGCTCGCCGACTCACTCACCCAGACCTACTCGCGTGGCACGGGGCCCTACGAGAGCCAGGGTTGGCAGTGGGAGGAGCACCGGTTCCACCTGGTGCTGCGCACCGACGCCCAGCTGACCCTGACTCGCTCCCTCAGGGCGCTTGCCGACCACCAGTTGTACATCCACGAGTCCTTTGTGATCCCGGGCCGGCTTGCCGACGGCATGGAGCTCAGCTTCGAAGCCGTGACCGGGCTCACCGTCCTGGATGTCGACCACTCCTCGCCCAACAACTGGGGGGTCACCCTCGAGCTTCCCCAAACCCTCACGCGTGGGCAGTGCCTGGAGACCGAGCTGAGAGTGACCGTGCCGGACTCGCGGGCGTTGAACCCGTTCATGGTGATCGCGCCGCTTCGGCCCTCCCGTCGTGCTGTCGTCAGCGTGGACTTCGGCAACCCGCCGGTCGCGCGACAATCCTGGATCATTGACGCGGCGATCCCCAGCGACGTGGCTTCCCATGGCTTGCGTGGCCGAATCCTCGATCCGGCGTCCTCGCCCGTGGTTACCGGCGAGTTCGTCGCCCCCCGAGTGGGTCTCGCCTACGGAGTCGGGTGGGATTGGGCTGCCTGAGCCGTCAACATGTCCTTCTCGAACGTTGTGGTCGGTCCAGCCCTGGTGGCCTGGACGGGCGGTCTCGACGACGCCGATCTCGCCCGCACCTACGCCAGCCTGGACGGGACCGAGCTAGCCAGAGCAACCCAGCTCGGCAGCCAACAGAGGCGGCGTTTCCTGACCGGACGGACGCTGCTTCGCAACCTGGCCTCCGAGCTCTTCCCCGAAGCCGGGCAGGCGTTCGGGGTGGCTAGTGTGGCCTGTCCCCGGTGCGGGCGGGCCCACGCCGGCGTCGAACTCCGCGGTCTGCCCGCGCGGGCCAGCCTCGCCTATGCCGACGACGAACTGGCCGTCGCGGCGATCGCCTCGTCCGGTCGTGTCGCCAACCTCGGCGTGGATGCCGAGCGGGAAGCGATGGACGAGGTCCGGACGCGCGATCTGGAGTCGCTGATCGGCCGATCGAGCGAACCCGCGTCCCGCCGCTGGACCCGGATCGAAGCCCTGCTCAAGGCCGATGGACGCGGACTGCACGTCGACCCGGCCAGGGTTCGGCTGAGCAGCGGTAGCGGCTGGATCGCCGGTGAGCCGTTGCGCTACCAGCTGGCCCCGGTGCCCGGGCCGGACGGCTACGCGATCAGCCTGGCGTGGCTGCCGTCGGAAGACCAGGCAACGCGGGACGGTCGAGCCACTCGGTGAGCAGCCCGTCCACATCGGCGGCCGAGACCCTTCGGGCCAGCTCCCGGAACTCGGCGGTGGTGGCAATCGAGTGCCGCTTCGCAGCCGTCCATTCCTTGAGGATCGCGAAGAAGCTGTCGTCGCCGACGACCCGGCGCAGAGCGTGCAGGGTCAGCGCGCCGCGCTTGTAGAGCCGGTCGTCGAACATCAGGTCGGGGCCCGGGTCGCTGATCACGATGTCCTGAGGCAACGAAGCGAGCAGCTTGTGGTGACGTCTGGCCAACTGGTCGCACGCGGGCCCGCCGGACTCCTGCGACCACAGCCATTCGGCGTAGCAACTGAAGCCTTCGTTCAGCCAGATGTCGCGCCACTCGGCCACACCGACGCTGTTGCCGAACCATTGGTGGGCGAGTTCGTGGGCGACGAGTCGTTCCGAAGCGCCCTTGCCGTCGAGGTGGTTCGCACCGAAGACGGCCATCCCCTGGGATTCCAGGGGAATCTCCAGATCGTCCTCGGTGACCACGACGTCGTAGCGCTCGGTCGGGTAGGGCCCGAAGCGCCGTTCGAACAGCGCGAGCATCTGCGGCAGGTCGCTCAGGTCGGCCAGGACCCGGGAGCGCAGCGCGGCCGGGTAGTGCACCGCGCCGCGCGCCCCGTCCAGCGCCAAGGGCTCGGAACGGTAACGGCCGACGTGCACAGCAACCAGGTAGGTAGGGGTAGGGGTCGGCTCGGTGAAGACCCAGGTGGTGCGTCCCGACGACGTCCGCCGACCCTGCGGCTCACCGGTGGCGACGACGGTGTAGCCGTCCTCCACCTCGAACTCGAGGTGGTAGGCAGCCTTGTCCGCCGGACGGTCGTTGCACGGGAACCACGTCGGCGCTCCGGTCGGCTGGGACGCGACCAGGACGCCGTCGGCGAGTTCCTCCCAGCCGATCAGGCCCCACCGCGATCGTCGCGGCGCGGGCGACCCGGCATAGCGCACGGCGATCTCGAAGTCCTCGCCGGCGGCGATCGGCGCGGCGGGAGTGATCACCAGCTTCCGCTCGCCCTGCCGGAACCGGGTGCCCTTGTCCTTGCCGATCCGAACCCGGGACGCCTTCAGCCCGACGAGATCCAGCCGAACCTCCGCCAGCGCCTCGTTGGCCGAAGCGGTGATCCGGACGTCGCCGTCCAGGCGGTTGGTCGCCGCCCGGTAACGCAGATTGAGGCGGTACTCGTTGACCTTGAAGCGTGGGTCGCCACTCTGCGGGGTGTAGGGGTCAGCCCTCACGATGCGGAGGCCTGGTAGGGCCGCACTTTCACGACCCGCCACGGGCCGATCGGGTTACCACTCCAGCGGCTGCCCACCGGCACCGACTCACCGCGCATCACCAGGGACGCGGGACCGATCGTGGCATGGGCCCCGATGGTCGCGCCTGGCAGCACGATGCTGTGCGGGCCGAGCGTGCCGCCCGCCTCGATCGTGACCGAATCCATACTCATGATCCGATCATGGAACAGGTGGGTCTGTACAACGCAACCGCGATTCACCGTCGCCCCGTCGCCGAGGCTGACCAGGTCGGGCTCCGGTAGCCAGTAGGTCTCGCACCACACTCCGCGGCCGATCCGGGCGCCGAGCGTCCGCAGCCAGAGCGCCAGCGCCGGGGTGCCGGTCTGCGCGTTGGCGAACCACGGCCCGGCCACCATCTCGGTGAAGGTGTCGGCGACCTCGGTGCGCCAGACGAAACTCGACCACAGCGGCTGCTCCCCGGCGCGGATCGGGCCCACCACTGCCCACTTGACCGCCGTGGTGATCGCGGCAGCGAACAGACCGGCAGCCAGCATCACCAGGCCGGAAAGCAGGACGCACCAGACCAGCCCGACCGTCTGGACCAGCCAGGCGAAAGCCAGCAGCACCCCGAGCCCGATGGCGCAGGTGGTCACCACGGCAGAGATTCGGGACGCCTCCCACAGCGCCCGGGCGCGGCGGAGCGCGGGAGTGGGCCGGTAGGTCCGTTCGAGGTCACCGGCGACGGTCTGCCGGCGCAACCGGACCGGCGGCGAGCCCAGCCAGGACGATCCGGGCTTGGCCTTGGTCGGGGCCACCGAGAGCACCGCGACCAGGCCGTTGCGGGGCACCACGTGGCCGGCGCCGGCGATCCCGGAGTTGCCGAGGAAGGCCCGCCTGCCGATGGTCACCCGTCCGATCCGCAGCCAGCCTTCGTGCAGGTCGTAGGAAGCGACCATGGTGTCATCGGCGAGGAAGGCGCCGTCCTCGATCACCGTCATCGACGGCAGCAGCACCACCGTGGACGCCTCCACCTCCGCACCCACCTGCGCACCGAGCAGCCGCAGCCAGATCGGGGTGGCCAGGCTCGCGTACAGCGGGAACAGCAGGGTCCGGGACACGTCCAGGAGCCGTTCGATCGCCCAGGCCTGCCAGCCGGCGCGGCTGCGGACCGGGTAGGTGCCCGGCGCCAGGCCGATCGAGAGCAGGCGCACCGCGACGACGATCGCGCCGGCCAGCACCACCCCGGCGGTCAGGACGCCCGGCACCAGCCAGGGCAGCGCCCAGGCCGCGGCGGTGCCGAGGTCGGGCGCGAACCGCATCCCCTGGACAACCACCACTCCCCCGGCGGACATGGCCACCACCGGCAGCAGCCCGAGAGCCATCGCCGACACTGCGAACACCGCATGCCATTCCCGGCCGGCGGACGGGCGGGCGTCGGGCCATTCCGAACTCGGCTCGCCTGCGCGCGCGGCCGGCGAGCCGGCCCAGAGCTGCCCGGAGCGGACCCGTCCGAATACCGCGGAGCCGGGCGCGACCTCGGCGTCCGGGTCGATCCTGGTGCCGGGAGCCAGGGTGCTGCGGGCACCCACGGTCGCGCGCGCGCCGATCGAGATCGCGCCGATCCGCACCACGTCCCCGTCGATCCAGTACCCGGCGAGGTCAACCTCGGGCTCGATCGCCGCGCCGTCCCCGATCCGGAGCATGCCGGTCACCGGCGGCATGGTGTGCAGGTCGACGTCGCGCCCAATTCGCGCGCCGAGAGCGCGGGCGTACCAGCCGACCCAGGGCGCGCCGGCCAGCCCGACCGATTCCACCTGCACGGCGATCTGTTCGGCGAGCCACAACCGCAGGTGCACCTTCCCGCCGCGCGGGTAGTCGCCCGGACGGACGCGGTACAGCAGTGCCCGGGCAGCGAGCGCCGCGATCGCCATCCTGCCGAAAGGCAGCACGAACAGCACCAGGCCGACCAGCAGCGCCCAGCCGTTCACCTCCGGCAGGAAGCCGAACCCCCCGGCGCCCCGCAGCAGCCAGCTCGCGGTGAGCAGGTACACCAGCCAGCGGACGCCGGAGAAGCCGAACAGCGGTACGGCCAGCAGCGTCTGGATCCAGCGCGCGGCCATCGGCGTGGGTTCCACCTGGTGGAAGGTCGCGTGGGCCGGCGCAGCGGGGATGGTTTCGGCGATCGCCGCAGCCATCGCCTTCAGCCGAGGGTGGTCGTAGACATCCGCGACGCTGAACTCCGGCGCCGTGGCCCGGATCCGCGAGACCAGCTGGGCTGCGGCGAGCGAACCGCCGCCGATGTCGAAGAAGTCGGCGTCCCGGTCGAGCACCGGGCTGCCGAGGACGGCGAGCCACTGCGTGGCCAGCCAGCGCTCCTCGCCCTGGAAGAGAGTGAGCGCCTCGGTGACTTCGGGCAATGGCCAGGGCAGGGCGTCCCGGTCGACCTTGCCTGAGCTGCGCGCCAGCAGCGCGTCGACCACGGCCAGCACCGGCACCATCGGGGCCGGCAAGCTGTCGGCGAGCCGGCGCCGCGCGGCAACGCGGTCGAAGCCCTCGGCGGCGACCAGGTAACCGACCAGGATCGGGACGCCGGCGTCGGTGCGGCGCACCGCGACCGTGGCAGCCTCGACGCCAGGGACGGCGCTCAGCGCAGCCTCCACCTCGCCCAGTTCGATCCGCCGGCCGCCGACCTTCACCTGGTCGTCCACCCGACCGTGGAAGAGCAGACCCGCTTCGGTCAGCGACACCAGGTCGCCGGACCGGTAGGCCCGCGTCCAGCCGATCGCCGGTAGCGCCGAATACTTCTCGGCGTCCTTGACCGGATCGAGGTAGCGGGCCAGCCCCACCCCGCCGATCACCAACTCGCCGGTCACCCCCTCTCCGACCACGCTGCCCTCGGCGTCGACAACAGCGATCGCCCACCCGGGCAGCGGCAGACCGATGCTGATCGGCGACTGCCCGTCCAGGAGCGCGGCGGTGGTCACCACCGTGGCCTCGGTGGGGCCGTAGGTGTTCCAGACCTCACGTCCGTCGGCGACCAGCCGCGCGGCCAGCTCGGCGGGGCAAGCCTCGCCGCCGAAGATCAGCAGGCGCACCTGCTCCAGCGCCTCGACCGGCCACAGCGCAGCCAGGGTCGGCACGGTCGACACCACGGTGATCCGATGGCGCACCAACCACCCGCCGAGGTCCGCTCCGCTGCGCACCACCGAGCGCGGGGCCGGCACCAGGCAGGCGCCATGCCGCCAGGCCAGCCACATCTCCTCACACGAGGCGTCGAAGCCCACCGAGAGTCCGGCCAGCACCCGGTCGCCGGGGCCGAGCGGCGCGTCCGCCACGAACAAGGTGGCCTCGGCGTCGACGAACGCTGCCGCCGCGCGGTGGGTCACTGCGACTCCCTTCGGCACCCCGGTGGAGCCGGAGGTGAAGATCACCCAGGCATCGTCCTCGGGGGTTGGCGGACGCTCCGTCCCCGGCTCGACCGAGCGCGACGGGCCCAGCGCCTGGTAACCGTCGAGGGTCAGCACGCCCACCACTGCGGCCTCGCCGAAGACCAGGTCGGTGCGCTCCTGCGGGTCGTCGGCGTCGACCGGGACGTAAGCCGCGCCGGCCGCCAGAACCGCAAGGATCGCCACGTACAACTGGCGCGCACCGGACGGTAGCCGGACGCCGACGCGGTCGCCGGCGGTCACTCCCGCCGCGGCGAGAAGCTGCGCCTGGCCGGTGACCTCGGCCAGCAACTCGGTGTAGCTCAGGGCTCCGGCGCGATCCTCGATGGCCGACGAGTCCGGGTAGCCGGCTGCGGTCGCCCGCAGGATGTCCAGCAGGGTGCGCGGCGCCGGCGCCTCGGCGGTTCGGTCGACGATCGCGGCGGACGCGTCCAGGGGACCCCTACCGGGAACCTCACCCGTCATCCTCACCCATTCCCACCCGTTCGACGCAGCCCGAGGATGACACACCCATGTGAACGAGCGGTGAACATCGGGTGGCGCTCGGCCCGGCAGCACCCGGCAGGCG
>Ga0209477_1001469_pt1 | contig 14316 bp, 13 predicted proteins | sample KloWWTupernatant_FD_187180 | JGI IMG/M metagenome (GOLD analysis project Ga0209477, IMG submission 187180) | Active sludge microbial communities from Klosterneuburg, Austria, studying microevolution and ecology of nitrifiers - Klosterneuburg... | ecosystem: Engineered > WWTP > Aerobic digester >...
CTAGCTGTCGGAGCGTAGCGCAGCCTGGTAGCGCATCTGCTTTGGGAGCAGAGGGTCGCGAGTTCGAATCCCGCCGCTCCGACCATTGTTTGAAGGACTTGCAACATCGTGTTGCAAGTCCTTTTTGCTTTGGGGTGCCCATAGCGCTGCCTATGTTGCTGGCCTCGCTGGCGATAGTCTCTCAAGTTGGACTGCGGTTGCTGATGGCATCATGGCGCTTTGTGTTGATGGCTCTTTGCTGTGTGACTAAATCCAAATCTTTGTCTGCCCCCGCCGCTCACCTAGCGCGCCTGGGTGTTGTCGATGCCTTGCGCGGAAGTGCCATGGTGTGGATGACGGTTTTCCATTTCTGCTTTGATCTGAGCCATTTCGGCTATTGGTCCCAGAACTTCCGGGTTGATCCGGTCTGGACACTGCAGCGCACCGTCATCGTCAGCCTATTTTTGCTGTGTGCGGGCCTGGGCCAGTCCGTGGCGATCCACCAAGGCCAGAGTTGGGGCCGCTTTGGTCGACGGTGGATGCAGGTCGCGGCCTGTGCATTGCTGGTGACCCTGGGCTCTTGGGCCATGTTCCCACGCAGCTTTATCTATTTTGGGGTGCTCCATGGCATGGCGGCCATGCTTCCGCTAGTACGTGCCACGGCGGCGTGGCGGCGCTGGTTGTGGCTGGCGGGAGGGGTCGCACTGGCGTTGCCCTGGATGGCGCACGCGGCCTTGACCGGGCCACTGGTTGACTGGGCGGTGTATTTCAATGCCCGCTCGCTGAACTGGCTGGGACTGGTTTCGCACAAGCCTTTTACGGAAGACTACGTGCCGTTACTACCCTGGCTGGGTGTGATGTGGTGGGGCATGGCTGCAGGCAACTGGTTGCTGGAACATCGCCCCCAATGGCTGCACGTGCGTCTGCCCGTAGGGCTACAGGGTTTGGCGGTGCTGGGGCGCTGGAGCTTGAGTTACTACATGCTGCACCAGCCCGTGTTGATTGGTCTGTTGCTGCTGTGGGGAGTGATGTCAGGGCACGGTGCTTAGAACCCAGGCATAAAAAAACGCGGCCGAAGCCGCGTTGGGGGCGAAGAACGGCGCTTGCTTATTCGACCTTGGCCTTGGCGCGCATTTCTTCTTGGAACTTAGCCTGCCTTTGTTGTTGCAGTTGCTGGGCAATTTGCGGCTTGACTTCTTCAAGCTTGGGCAACTGTGCATCGCGCACGTCGTCCAAACGAATGATGTGCCAACCGAACTGGCTCTTCACGGGTGTTTGCGTCATCTTTCCCTTTTCGAGCTTCACCAGAGCTGCCGTGAACTCTGGCACATAGCTACCGGGGTTGGCCCAGTCAAGGTCACCACCCTTGGCGCCAGAACCTGGATCCTTGGATTGCTTCTTGGCGATCTCTTCAAACTTGCCGCCCTTCTTGAGCGCAGCAAGGATAGCCTTGGCTTCTTCTTCCTTCTCGACCAGGATGTGGCTGGCCTTGAATTCCTTGCCGCTGTTGGCGGCAACGAACTTGTCGTATTCGGCCTGGATATCGGCATCGGTCACGGCGTTCTTCTTCTGCTCGTCGAGGAAGAGCTCGCGGATCATGATGCTCTGGCGTGCCAGTTCCATCTGTGCCTTGTAGTCAGGCGAGGCATCCAGGCCGCGCTTTTGCGCTTCCTGCATGAAGATCTCGCGGGCGATGACTTCTTCCTTGATCTGGCCTTCCATTTCAGGCGTCACCGGGCGACCCGAGCGTTCCACCTGCTGGCGAAGGGCTTCGGCGCGTTCCTTGGGGATGGGCTTGCCATTGACGATGGCAAGGTTCTGGGCAAGCACGGGCAGGGCCACGGTGCCCATCAAGGCGGCGGCCACGAGGCCGGTCAAAAGCTTTTTCTTCATTCGAAATCCAAAAAGAGAATGGTTTTCCAGGCGGGGAGCTGACGAGAGGAAATGCGCTGCCGCCTGTTCAGAGAATTTCAATGGCGATGGCGTGGGCGCCCCGGTCAATGAATTCTTGCAGCGCATCATACACAAGGCGATGCTGGCGTACGCGGGGCAAACCAGTAAACATTGGTGACGCAACGCGTACCCGGAAATGGGTGCCAAACCCGGTGCCGTTGGCACCTGCGTGGCCATCGTGCGTGTGGCTTTCATCCAGCACCTGCAGGGCCGTGGGCGCGAGTTTTTCGCGCAGGCGTTGTTCCATGTTGGGAGCGGTAATGGCGAGGGTATTCATGCCAGCGGGTCCTTTACGTTGTCGGTGTCCTTGATATAGCGGCTGAGAAAGAGGGCCTGCGCCAGCACGAACAGCAGCATCAGTCCCAGCCCGCCAAACAGTTTGAAGTTGACCCATGTTTCGGTATCAAAGTGAGAGGCCACCCAGAGGTTGAGTCCACCCATGGCTGCAAAAAAACCGGCCCAGCTCCAGTTCATGGCCCGCCACGCGGACGGAGGCAGTTCCATTTGTGCGCCCATCAGGCTTTGGATGAAGTTCTTTCGAAAGAACAATTGACCCACGATCAGGGTGCTGCCCATCAGCCAGTAAAGCACCGTGGGCTTCCATTTGATGAAGGTTTCGCTGTGCGCCAGCAGGGTCGCTCCGCCAAAGAGCACGATCACTCCCAGGCTGAGCCATTGCATGGGCTCGACCTTGCCGTGCTTGATTCGCAGGTAGGCAATTTGCACCACGGTGGCGGCGATGGCGATGCCTGTCGCAACGTAGATGCCCCAGAACTTGAAGGCAACAAAGAACAGGATGATGGGGAAAAAGTCGATCAGCAGTTTCATAGCTTGGGCGGTGGTGCCTTGTCAGGAGGCGTCTGGAGCAAAGTCCAGCGACGCCGAGTTCATGCAATAGCGCAGGCCTGTGGGGGCCGGGCCATCCTCGAAAACGTGGCCCAGGTGCGACCCGCATTGTGCACACACTGTCTCGGTGCGGCTCATGCCGTGGCTGCTGTCGGTGATTTCGGTAATGGCGCCGGGCACGGCCTGCGAGAAGCTGGGCCAGCCGCAGCCCGCGTCGAACTTGGTGCCTGAGTCAAACAGCTTGTTGCCGCAGCAGATGCAGTGGTAGCTGCCGTCGTCCCAATGGGCTTCGAACTTGCCGGTAAATGGGCGCTCGGTGGCAGCGTGGCGGGTGATTGCCAAAGCGCCAGGTTCCGCGTTCTTGGCCTGCAGCGCTTCCTGCCACTGCGTCTCGGTCTTCTGGATGGGGTAGTTCATGATGAGCAGCTAATGGAGAGTTGCTGGGCCCAGTCGGGTGGGAAATCGGCATAGACCTCGAACCCTGGGTGTTCGTCAAACGGATGCTCCAGCAAGGCTTGGAGCGTGTGGACCTCAGAAAAATTCCCTGCTTGTGCAGCGCGAATGGCCTGTTCTGCGAGGTGGTTGCGTAAAACAAATAGGGGATTTGTTTTAAGCATCAAATTGGCATCTAGCGCAATACTGGTAAGCGCTAGATGCTCTGAATACAGTAGCATCCAGCGATCGAAACCTGCACGATCAGCAAACAGGTCACGCACCGGTTCATGGTTGCCCGACGCCGTGGCCAGCGACAGGCGGCGCCAGAAGATGGTGTAGTCCACGGCATTGTCGGCCAGCAGGTGAAGAATGCCGTCGATCAGCGTGCTGTCACTCTCGTGCGCCGTCGCCAGCCCCAGTTTGCTGCGCATGCGTACCATGAACTCGGCCGGATAGAGCGCCACGAAGGACTCCAGTGCGGCCGTGGCAATGGCCGGGTCACCTATCAGGGGCTGCAATGCCTGGCCCAGCCGGTACAGGTTCCAGCGCACCACTGCGGGTTGCTGCTGGAAGGCGTAGCGGCCCTGGTGGTCGCTGTGGTTGCAGATATGGCCCGGATCGAACGCATCGAGAAACTGGAAAGGGCCGTAGTCGATGGTCAGGCCCAGGATGCTCATGTTGTCGGTGTTGAGCACGCCATGGCAAAAACCGACCGCCTGCCATTGCGCCACCAGGGCCGCAGTGCGTTCGCTCACGGCTTGCAACAGCGCTGCGTAGCGGTTGCCGTCAAAGCCCGCGCCAGCGCGGCACTCGGGGTAGTGGTGTTCGATTACATAATCGGCCAGCGTCTGCAATTCGGTCAATTGCCCGCGCGCAGCGAAATGTTCGAAGTGCCCAAACCGGATGAAGCTGGGCGCAGCGCGGGTGACCACGGCGGCTGTCTCCATGGTCTCGCGGCGCACCGGCTCGGGCGAGCCCGTCAAGCACAAGGCGCGCGTGGTGGGTATCCCCAGCGCGTGCATGGCTTCGCTGCACAAATACTCGCGAATACTCGACCGCAGCACCGCCCGGCCATCCCCCATGCGTGAATAGGGCGTGAGGCCGCTGCCTTTGAGCTGTATTTCCATCGGCCCTGCCGGTGTTTCCACCTCGCCCAGCAGTATGGCCCGGCCATCGCCGAGTTGTCCGGCCCATACGCCAAACTGGTGACCGCTATAGACGCTGGCCAGGGGGGCGCTGCCGTGCAGGGGTGTGTTGCCACTCAGGGCGTGCAATGCCGCGTCGGAATGCAGCCACTCCGGCGCCAGCCCAAGTTCTTGTGCCAGCCCTGCGCTGGTGCTAACCCAGTACGGGGCGGGCAGGGGGGTCGGTTGTAGCGGGGTATGGAAAGCGGGCCCCAGAGCGGCGAAGCTGTTGCGCCAGGCCAGGCCGCAATCGGCCCGCTCCGGGCGGTCTTCAGACTGGTTCATACGCCTATTCTCCCGCAGGGCGCAAAGCACGTGGCGCGCAGGGCTATCCCGGGTGGTGGGACGACGGGCCGTTCGCTGGCAACTGGGCGCGGTATTGCCCTGGAGGCATGCCAAACCAGCGTCGACAGGCGCGAAACAGATTGCTCTGATCGGCAAAACCAAGCAGGTCGGCCACCTCGCCCAGACTGCGGTGCGCGTCGCTCAGGTACTGGCGGGCCAACTCGCACCGGGTTTCGTCCAGCAGTTGCGCAAAGCTGCTGGACTCGGCCAGAAGGCGGCGCTGCAGGGTGCGATCGGACAAGTGCAGGCGTGCTGCGATGTCGTCGCGGCGCGGCTCTCCTTGGTGCAAAACACGCGCCAGTTCGCTGCGCACGCGCGTGCTGACGTGGGTCTGGCCGAGCTCGTCCAGCCGTTCTTCGACCAGCCGACCATGCAATTCCCACAAACTGGGGTTGTGCGTGGGAATCGGGCTGAGCATGTCCTGTCTGGCCAGCAGCATGCGGCTGGCAGGCTGGTCAAAGCGCATGGGCACGCCAAAAGCAACCCGAAGAGGGCCCGGGTTGACCGGCGCCGGATAAACCCATTCCACTGCCAGCGGTTCGACCTTTTGGCGTGTGAGCCACTGGCACAGCATGAGCAGGGTCAGCATGCCGTACTCCACGCGCTGGCGAGGTACTGGGCGGGCAGTGCCGATGTGGCCAAGGGTCAGCCAGAACCCCTGGGCATCGTCTTCCTGTAGCGCAAAAGTGGCGGCGTCTGACACCACGGCCATCTGCCGTGCCAGCCGCTCAAACCCTGCACGCAGGCAGGGGGCCGATGCGAGTGCGTGGCCCACCACGTCCAGGTAGCCGTAGCGTGCTGCCAGTGGTCGGTCGAGGCCGAGGTGGATGTTGCCAGACTGCGCAACAGCAAGATCCCAGACCTGGCTCAAGGCATCGGCGGGAATGCGGGCCGCAGGGTCTTGCAGCACTGCGATGTCGATACCCACCTGTGCAAACAGCGACGGGGTGTCCAGGCCCTGGGCCGACATCATGTCCGCAACGCCTTTGACCCATGCGGCAGAGCTGGTGCGGCCAATCGTCCCGTTGGACGGTATCGGTGAGCGAGGGGGGGCGCGTGAAGTCATTGTGTTGGCGTGGTAGCGACAGTGGCTAAGTGGAGGGGTCTCTACAGAATGGCAGGGTGGCTGTTCAGGGCCGCAAGTGTGGACTGGATATCGCTTGCATGCCCATTCTTGAAAACCCCATGAGGAGACAAACATGTTGAAGTTGCGGTTCTTGGTGCAGTGGTGTGGTCTTGCCTTGCTGGCAGGCACGGTGGTCGGTTGCGGTGGAACGCTGGGCACGGATGCGCCTGAGTTGCGTGAGACGACCTATGGCGTTGTTCGTGGGGTCAATGACAGCGCCGTCTCGGGCACCTATGCATGGAAAGGCATTCCGTTTGCACAAGCTCCTGTGGGGGCGCTGCGCTGGCAGCCTCCGGTCGAACCCACCGCCTGGCCAGGCGTGCGCGATGCGCGTACTTTTGGCAACGCTTGCCTGCAAATGGGCCGCATTTATGGGCCAGGTGCGAACAACCGGTTCGACGACAGCATTGCGCAGACACTGGGCACCCCGGTGGGCAGCGAGGATTGCCTGACGCTCAACGTCTGGCGCCCGGCGACGTCCCAGGAGCGCCTGCCTGTGATTTTGTTCCTGCATGGCGGTAGCGCCATTTCTGGGTATACAGCGGACCCGGTGTATGACGGCGCGGCTCTGGCGCGCACGGCCAATGCTGTGGTGGTGACGGCCAACTACCGCCTGGATGTACTGGGTTTTCTGAACCTGCCGCAGCTGCAGGCGGGTGCGCTGACAGCGACCGGTAACTACGCGCTGCTGGACAATGTGCAGGCGCTGCGGTTTTTGCAGCGCAACGCGGCAATCTTTGGCGGTGATGCGGGCAATGTCACCCTGATGGGGCAATCGGCGGGTGCCATCAATGCCTTGGCCCTGCTGACCGTGACGCAGGCGAAAGGCTTGTTCCACAAGATCATTCCCATCAGCGGCGGTCTGTCATTGGCTGCCAATCTGCCCAAAGGAACCCTTCCTACCCTCAAACCCGCAGAAGCCTACGCGGCCCAGGCGGGTCTGCTGCTGGCGCACCTCATCGTGGCCGATGGGCTGGCGGCCGACCTTGCTGCAGGGCAGGCGTTGGCAGCGACGTGGCCAGCCGCAAAGGTGGCCGACTATCTGCGCGCAAAGGATGCGCGGGTGCTGCTGCAAACGGTTCTCAAGAACGGCCTCACTGGTTCGGGGCCCATTCCGGATGGCAACCTGTTGCCTGCCAATCCCATGGCAGAAATGGCCGCAGGCCACTACCACAAGGTGCCCGTGCTGGCCGGTTATACGGGCGAAGAGGGCAAGCTTTTTGCGCCTTTCCTGGCCTTGCTGGGCGGCAAACCGGGCATAAAAATCGGTGACGCTGAGCGCTTTCGCATGATGCAGGCGTTTGACCTTGATGCGCCGACCACACTCTCGGCGGCCGATATCCTTGATCCGTCTTACCTGCCGGTCACTGCCCCGGCCACAGGCTACAACGCCCGTACGGGCCTGTTGGGCAAGCTGTTCATCGCACCCAGCCGCGACAACCTTTTGCAGACCCTGCGTTCCCAGCAATCCAATGTATGGGCCTACCAGTTCAATTGGGCGCAGCAGCCCGCACCTTGGAATGATGTGTACGGCGCCGCCCATGCATTCGATCTGCCGTTTATGTTGGGTAATTTTGGTCCTTCAGTGTTTGCCAGGGCAACCAATAGCCGAACCAATGCACCTGGGCGCGAGGCGCTCTCGAAGGCCATGATGGGCAGTGTGCAGTCTTTTGTGCACACGGGCGACCCGAACCATGCAGGGCTGGGCAAAGCATGGTCGACCTGGCCTCGCCAATGGATCTTTGACGCGGGACCGGCGGACTTGCGTATGGGTCTGGAGTAGGCGGGTGCGGTGGCTTGTTCAGTCCTGGGCGGTGGCCGCCAGGTGCGCCGTGAGCGCGTCATCGTCCACGATCGCCACGCGCCCGAAGTCCAGCGACACGATGCCCGAGGCTTCCAGCGCGCGCAGCACGCGGTTGACGGTCTGGCGGGACAGGCCGCACAACTGGCCGAGTTCTTCTTGTGTGAGGTTGAGCCTGCGTGTGCTGCGCCAGAAAAGCCGGCTCAGGTACAGCGCGACCCGGTGTTCTGTCGAGCGCATGCGGCCGGCTTCGATGATGGCCATGGCCTGGCCTAGCCGCAGGTTCATGTGCAGCACCAGAAACTGGTTGAATGCCAAGCTGGTTTCGCGCAAGGTGGCGAACAAAGGCAGCGGCAGGCACAGCAATTGGGTAGGGCGCAGCGCCACCACGTCGTACTTGCGGGGCTCGGGCTTCATGGCGGAGCCTTCGCCAAACCAGTCACCGTCGGACACACCGATAAACGCGGATGCGCGTCCACTGGACGCCGGGCTTTGCAGCATGACCAAGCCTGAGAGCACGGCGTGCCAACCCTCGACTGCAGAGCCTGCGGGCAACATGACGGCGCCTTTGGCGCCTTCGGTGGAATACACGCTGTGGTGCAGTCGCTCCTGCAGGTCGGTTGGCACAGAGGCAAACCACGGCTGGCAGGCAATGAAACGTTCCGCAGAAGGAGTGGTGCAAAACATGAAGAGATTGTCGCTGCATGTGTGCGTTGGATTGCGGGAAAACCCGTATCAACTGTCGGACAGGCGACATGTGTTGGATTTCCACCCCCGGCACCGCACACTGCACGGTCTTTGCGTCGAGTGTGATGCAGGCGCGTCGCAACGAAACGGAGACTGAAATGCTGAACAAGAGATGTGTGCTGGGTGTGCTGGCCTCACTGGCGCTGCTGGCGCCCTGGGGCGTGCTGCATGCGGGGCCGGGTGTGACCGACAGCGAGATCGTCATTGGTCAGTCGCTGGGCTTGACCGGCCCGTTGGCCGCCATGGCACCCGAACTGGTGAACGTTACCAAGACGTATCTGGATGGCATCAATGCCCAGGGCGGTATCCATGGGCGGCGCATCCGGATCGTGACCGAGGACGATGGCTACAAGCCGGACAACACTGTTCGACTGGTAGGCAAGATGATTGAGCAAGATCAGGTCTTCGCTCTGATGAACCTGACTGGCACGGCCAATGTGGGCGCTATCCTGCCTTTGCTGGCCAAGGAAAACCCGCCCGTACCGTTGATTTCACCCTTCACCGGGGCCGATCTGCTGCGGGAGCCGCCCATCAACCATGTCTTCAATGTTCGCGCCAGCTATGGTGACGAGGTTGAGAAACTGGTGCAGCACCTCACCACCCTCGGTGTACCGCGCATCTCGGTGCTGTGGATGAACAACGGTTTTGGCAAGGATGGTTTGGCGGGTGCGCGCAAATCCATGGAAAAGCGCGGGCTCAAGCTGCACTCCGATGCCCCTGTCCAGGCCGATTCCTCCGATGTGCAACAAGCGGTGCAGACCCTGAGTACCAGTGCACCCGACGCCATCATCATGATTACCGCTGGCGCACCAACGGTGACTTTCATCAAGGCCTATCGCAAGGTGAGTCGGGCTGCGCGTTTCTATACCACTTCGGTGATGGGATCGCAGTCCACCATCCAGGCACTGGGGCCTGATGGCGTGGGTGTGGTGGTGACGTCGGTCGTGCCGTTCCCCTGGAGCCATAGCCTGCCTGTGGCCCGGGAATACCGCGCTGTGCTCAAGAAGGCTGGCATGGAGGAATCGGTCTCTTTTATCGGCCTGGAGGCCTATATCAATGCCAAGGTGCTGGTCGAGGGCTTGCGCCGCGCCGGCAAGGATTTGACACGGCCCCGCTTCATCCAGGCCCTGGAATCCTTGCAGCACTTTGATGTGGGCGGGTTCGAGGTGGACTATGGCAAAGGGGTGCGCCAAGGCTCCCGCTTCGTGGATTTGACCATCATCGGTGCGGGTGGCAAGTTCACCCGTTAGGATGGTTCTGTTTTTATGGAATGCATAGTTAAAGGAGCACATATGCTGGGTTTGATGCAGAGTCAGCCATTGCTGATTTCGTCGTTGATTGAATTTGCCGAGCGCCACCACGGCGATGGGGAAATTGTTTCGCGGCGTGTGGAAGGCGATATTCACCGCTACACCTACCGTGATCTGGCGGCGCGCTCGCGCCAGTTGGCCAACGCGCTGGACAAGCAAGGGTTGGCGTTCAGCGACCGTGTGGCTTCCCTGGCCTGGAACGGCTATCGCCACATGGAAATGTATTTCGGCGTGAGTGGTTCGGGCCGTGTGCTGCACACCATCAACCCGCGTCTGCACCCCGAGCAGATTGCCTGGATCATCAACCACGCAGAAGACCAGGTGCTGTGTTTTGACATGAGCTTCCTCCCCCTGGTGCAGGCTGTGCATGCCAAGTGCCCCACGGTGAAGAAATGGGTGGCGCTGTGCGATGCCGACAAGTTGCCGGCAGACACGGGCGTCCCGGGGCTGATCAGCTATGAGGCATGGATTGCACCCCAATCGACCGAATATGCCTGGCCGCAGTTTGACGAAAACACGGCGTCCAGCATGTGCTACACCAGTGGCACCACAGGAAACCCCAAGGCTGCGCTCTACAGCCACCGCTCGACCACGCTGCACGCCTATGCAGCCGCATTGCCCGATGTCATGTGCCTGTCGGCCCGCGATGCTGTTTTGCCCGTCGTACCCATGTTCCACGTCAACGCCTGGGGCATTCCGTACTCGGCGGCGCTCACCGGCTGCAAGCTGGTGTACCCCGGCCCGGCGATGGACGGCAAGTCCATTTACGAGTTGATTGAGGCCGAGAAGGTCACCTACGCAGCGGGCGTGCCCACGGTTTGGCAGATGATGCTGGGCCACATGAAGCCCGCCGGCCTGAAGTTCTCAACGCTCAAGCGCACCGTGATTGGTGGTTCGGCCTGCCCACCGGCCATGATCACCGCCTTCCAGGACGATTTTGGTGTCGAGGTGCTGCACGCTTGGGGCATGACTGAAATGAGCCCGCTGGGCACCCTGTGCACGCTCAAGAACAAGCAGCTCGACCTGTCCAAGGACGAGCAGATGAAGATCCGCCAGAAGCAAGGGCGGGCCATCTTCGGCGTGGACATGAAGATCGTGGACGGCAATGGCGACGAATTGCCCTGGGACGGCAAGACCTATGGTGACCTGCTGGTGCGCGGACCGTGGATTCTCGGAACCTATTACAAGGGAGAGAGCCCGTTGGTCGAAGATGCCCAGGGCCGGGGCTGGTTCCCCACGGGCGACGTGGCCACCATTGACGCCAATGGCTTCATGCAGATCACTGACCGCAGCAAGGACGTGATCAAGTCGGGTGGCGAATGGATCAGCTCCATCGATATTGAAAACATCGCCATGGCGCATCCTGCCGTGGCCATGGCTGCCTGCATTGGCATGCCGCACCCCAAGTGGGATGAACGCCCGATTGTTGCCGTCACGCTCAAGCAGGGCGCCGAGGTGACGCGCGAGGAACTGCTGCAGTTCTTCGAAGGCAAGACTGCGAAATGGCAAATCCCGGACGACGTGGTGTTCGTCGAGGCCATTCCCCTGGGTGCCACCGGCAAGATGCTCAAGACACGGCTGCGCGAGCAGCTCAAGGATTACAGGCTTCCTGGCCTGTGATGGTGGCTGCCAGGGCACTCGGGGGAGTGCCCTGGCAGTCGCGCGTGTGATAGGTGCTAGGGGCATTCCCTGAGCAATGACGCAGCGCAACACTGTACGCTGCACTTTGTTGATTCAACTGGAGACCGAAAAATGAAATTTGCTATCAAGACCGTAGCTGCTTCCCTTTTGCTGGCAAGCGCTACAGGTGCTTTTGCTCAAAAGGGTGAAACCGTCAAAATTGCCTGGATGGATCCTCTGTCTGGCCTCATGGCAGCGGTCGGTACGAACCAGCTCAAGAGCTGGCAGTTTCTGGCAGAAGAATTCAGCAAGAAGAATGTCGCGGGCGTGAAGTACGAGATCATCGGCATCGACAACAAGCTCAGCCCGCAGGAAACCAGCAGCGCCTTGCGCTCTGCCATTGACCAGGGCGTGCGCTACGTGGTGCAGGGCAACGGCTCGGGCCCTGCGCTGGCCATCATGGATGCGCTGGAAAAGCACAATGCCCGCAATCCCGGCAAGGAGGTGCTGTACCTCAACTACGCTGCTGTGGACCCTGACCTGACCAACAGCAAGTGCAGCTACTGGCATTTCCGCCTCGATGCCGACACTTCCATGAAAATGGAAGCGTTGACCACTTACATGAAGGATGTGCCAGAGGTCAAGAAGGTTTACCTGATCAACCAGAACTACTCGCACGGCCACCAGGTTTCCAAATACGCCAAGGAAATGCTCAAGCGCAAGCGCCCCGACGTGCAGATCGTGGGTGACGACCTGTCGCCACTGGCCCAGGTGCGTGACTTCTCGCCCTACATCGCCAAGATCAAGGCTTCGGGTGCCGACACCGTGATCACGGGTAACTGGGGTTCCGACCTGGCGCTGCTCATCAAAGCTGCCAACGATGCAGGCCTGAACAACGTCAACTTCTACACCTACTACGGCTCCGTCTCGGGCACGCCCACGGCCATGGGTGCGAACGCCGCAGGCCGCGTGTACATGGTGGCTTATGCCCACATGAACCTGCCCGGCCCGCTGAACCAGATCGTGGTGGACTACAAGAAGAAGTTCAACGATGACATGTACACCGGCGCCGTCTACCATGGCTTCGCCATGCTGTCCGAAGCCTTTGCCAAGGCCAAGTCCACCGAGCCGGCCAAGGTCGCTCCCGTGCTGGAAGGCATGAAGTTCAAGAGCTTCAACGGCGAGGTCGAAATGCGCAAGACCGACCACCAGCTCCAGCAGGGCCTGTTTATCTCCAAGTGGGAAAAGGCCGGTGGCAAGAACCCCATTGACTCGGAAGGTACGGGCTACACCTTTGTGCCCGTGAAGTACTACGAGCCCTATGTGGCCAGCACGCCCACGTCGTGCCAGATGAAGCGCCCTTCCTAAGGTCGCTTTCTCGGTACACGAGGCCCGATGTCCCTCGGGCCTCTTTTTTTGACCTAGTGGTGAAGTATTCCGATGAATTCTGAGTTTTTCGTCATCTCGACGCTCAACGGCGTGAGCTATGGACTACTGCTGTTCATGCTCAGTTCGGGCCTTACGCTGATCTTCAGCATGATGGGCGTGCTCAATTTTGCGCACACCAGTTTCTACATGCTGGGGGCCTATTTCGCCTACACCATCTCCAGTGTGGTCGGGTTCTGGCCAGCCCTGGTTCTGGCACCCTTGGCAGTGGGGGCCCTGGGGGCACTGTTCGAGCGCTACAGCCTGCGCCGCGTGCACAAGTTCGGGCATGTGCCCGAGTTGCTGGTCACGTTCGGCTTGTCGTATTTGATTCTGGAACTGGTGCAGCTGGTGTGGGGGCGATCGACCGTACCCTATGGCCTGCCCGAACAGCTACAGGGGCCGCTTTTCACCATCTACGGCACGCAGTTTCCCAAATCGCGCTCCTTCATCATGCTGGTCGCCCTGGTCATGCTGGCCTCGGTATGGCTGCTGCTGACGCGCACACGCATTGGCCTGGTCATCCAGGCAGCCCTCAAGCACCCCGAGATGGTGCAATCACTGGGCCATAACGTGCCGCGCGTCTTCATGCTGGTGTTTGGCGGCGGCTGCGCGCTGGCTGGCCTGGCGGGGGTGATTGGTGGCAACACCTATGTCACCGAGCCTGCCATGGCGGGATCGGTGGGCTCCATCATCTTTGTGGTGGTGGTGGTGGGCGGCATGGGCTCGCTGGCGGGTGCCTTCCTGGCATCGCTGATTATCGGGTTGGTGCAAACCTTTGCCGTGGCCATGGACCAGTCGCTGGCGACCGGCCTGCAAGCGCTGGGCATGGCAGTGACCGAAGAAACCTTTGGCTGGCCGTTGCTCAAACTTACCATTTCGCAGGTGGCTCCCATCCTGCCGTACCTCTTTTTGGTACTGATTTTGATCTTCCGCCCCAAGGGCCTTTTGGGCACGCGGGAGGATTGATGCCATGACAACCACTTCATCCACTGCCACCTCGTACTACCGGTTCAAACCCTGGAACGTTGGACGTATCGTCATCTGGAGCCTGTTTGCGCTGATCTTGATTGCCGCTCCGCTGGTGTTCTCCAGCAGCCTGGCGCTGACCATGCTGTCGCAAATCGGCTACCTCATCATCATCTGCCTGAGCTACAACATCCTGCTGGGGCAGGGCGGCATGCTCAGCTTCGGGCATGCGGTGTACACCGGGCTGGGCTCCTTCATGGCGATCCACGCGATGAATCTGGCCGGCAAAGGCAGCATGCCCATTCCGCTGGTTCTGATTCCCTTGGTGGGCGGGCTGGCCGGCATGCTGTTTGCTGTGCTGCTGGGTTTTGTAACCACCAAAAAATCGGGCACCACCTTCGCCATGATTACCTTGGGTATTGGGGAACTGGTGGCCTCGATGGCACTGATGTTCCCTGAGTTCTTTGGCGGCGAAGGCGGTATCACGACCGATCGCGTATATGGCAAGTCGTTCATGGGTCTGAGTTTTGGACCGGCCATTCAGGTGTACTACCTGATCGCTGCCTACTGCTTTGT